>ERZ778017.702-NODE-702-length-41883-cov-13.672564_pt1 | contig 41883 bp, 56 predicted proteins | sample MGYA00375747_ERZ778017 | MGnify/ENA primary metagenome ERZ778017 (study PRJEB29350, sample SAMN05509838) | bioreactor metagenome | biome: bioreactor; material: wastewater | place: South Africa: University of Cape Town | collected 2014-03-17 ...
CCCGCCCCCGCCACGATCGCGGCGGGTCCCACTGCACCCCGCCAAAGCGCCCCGTGATGCGCACCAGGCTGTCCTTCGCGTACATGCCGCGCGCCTGGCATTGCTCCTTGCTGTAGTTGCAACTGGTGAAGGGCACGCCGGCGTTCAGGTTGCCCCGCGCGGCCGCCGTGCCGCCGGGCGCGTCCGCGTCGGTCACGTCCGGCGAATAACCGCATTCCCAGAACCAGCTATCCTCATCCAGCGCCCCCGCCACCCGCTGCGCCTTCGTCGTGGGGAACACCCACGGGCAGCGCTTCTGGACCCGCACCGGCGGCAGCGTCACCGCCTGCATGTTCAGCAGGCTGGTGGCCGTCACCGTCAGTTGCGTCTCGTCCATTTGCGGGGCGCTGCAAATGCCCAGAAACTTCGTCACCGAATCGCTGCTGAAATCGTCCGCGCCCGCGTTCCAGAACACAAAGGTCAGCGCCAGCTTCGCGCCCTTGAAGCCCTTCGGCTTTTCGTAGTTCGTCCACAGATGCTGGTCGCCATCGTTCAGCGCCAGGGTCACCTGCGGCGCCACGTCCACGCCGCCATCGCTGAGGGCCTGCACGGCGGCGATGTCCTGGTTCAGGATGCGCGGCAGATAGTCGTTGCCGCCGTACTGGAAGCCGCCGTCCGCCGTCCGCAAGCCGTGCGTCGAAAGGCGCAGCACCGTGCCATCCGTAAACGTGAAGGTGGCCAGCAGCAGGGGCTGGAATGCCAGCGCCTGTTCCTTGGCCGAATGGATCGTTCCTACCGGCATTTATTTATACTCGACAATTGGCACCGAAACTGAATGTTGGTTGGGGCCAAGCGTCCGGATCTGCAGCGCGTCCGTATCGAAACGGCACTTCGTGCGCAGCGCCCAGTTGGCCGGCGAACGCTGGTATGCGCCCGCGCCCGGCATCGGCGCGCACTGCGCCCCGAACAATTCCAGCGTGCTGGCGTTCCAGGTGCCGAAGCCGCCGATCAGCATCCGGATGGCGCTGGCGGAAGACAGCAAATGCGCGTGCCGGATCCGCACCCACGTGTTCGCCGGCAGTTCCGCCGTCTTCGCCGCAAGCACCGTGAAGCCCGCGTCCACGAAGCCGATCGATAGCGATGCGGGCGACGAGCTGCGCGCCCACACGCTGGCGCACAGCACGAAGCCCGCCGCGCCGCCCCCCGGCAGCACGCTGGCGGCCAGCATCCCGTTCGCGCCCGTAGCCGCGCAGGCCATCGCCCGCGTCCCCCCAAACGGATCGGTGACCGCCGCCCCCGGCGTCACATCGTACTTTTCCCACGCCGCCGGCGCGAAGTCGTCGCTGAACTGCGCCAGGTTCCCGCCGGGATCCAGGAACGTGAATTCGCCAAACCGCCCGCCCATCGAAGCGAAGAACGCCTCGAGCGTGGCCAGTTCCGCATCGGTCAGGTGCTGGTAGTTCAGCGTCCAGCGCCCCAGCGGATTCGCCCGCCAGCTTCGCGCGAAGCGCCGCCCCGTGGCCTGGTCTTCGTAGCTGGTCAGCGCCGCCTGGGCGCACTGGTAGGGGCGCTGCACGGTCAGGCCGCCCGCGATCAATTGGGGATAGTAGGGCATCGGAAAGTTTTTGGAAATAGCGGTCTACGCCGGGCGCGCCTGCCGCACGCGCAGGCTGACACTGAAGCGGTTCGGCTTCGTCTCCGTCCACGCGACCTCGTCCTGGTCGAAGCACAGGTTCGCGTACAGCGTCCCGCCCAGCGTCAGGTCCCAGGTGGAATCGAACGCGCCCTTCATCGAGCGGAAGAATTCCTGGACGTTCGCCAGATCGTAGCCGTCGATGTGGCGGAACTCCAGCGTGAACCCGGCCAGCGGGCCGTGCGCCTTCCAGCGCTGCTCGGAATCGTCGCAGAACTGCGCCACGCCGGTGCCGAAGCGGGTTTCGCGCTGGCCGCCGTACATGGTGACGGCGCCGCTGCGCAGGGCGGGGAAGCTGGCCATGCGGATCTCTCAGACTGTCCAGGGAACAAACCGGGCGGGGCGGGAAGACGATAGCCACACCGCGGTGTGGCTATCCAGAATCACAGCAAGAACATACGCCAGAGGAGAGGCGAAATCCAAAACCCTCACGATCATGCCATGCGCCCGCGCCGCTGTCAACAAGCTAGTGAACGAACACCAGCCCGCGCATCGAATCGGCCACGTCGTGCCCGCCCTGCAGCGCCGCTTTCACCGCGTCGCCGATGTCCTGCGCGCGCTCCAGAAAGCCCTTCGCGTCCATCGCCTGCACGTTCACCGTCACCGGCTGCACCACGCGCACTTCGCCGCGGCGGTTGTAATCCAGATCCCGCCCGTATTGGTCCGTGAACCGGTCCACGCCCAGCGTGTCCGTGTAGCGGCCGCGCTCCAGCGTGCGCCCGATCTCTTCCGCGCGCTGCTTCTTCGCGTCCGGGAACAGCCCCGTCACCAGCCCGGCCACCAGCGCGGCCGCCTGCACGAACGGCTGCTGCGGGCCGGGGATCGCCGAAGCCACGCCCAGGCCGCTGGCGATCGCCGTGGTCGCGCCGCGCGCGCCGCCCTGCTTCAGGCCCGACAGGATGCCCGCCGTGCCGCCCGCCACGATCGCGCCCGAAGCGGCGATGTTGGCCACGCGCGCGCCGGTGGAAGTCAGTCCCAAGGCTGAAGCGCTGGTTGCCGTGCCATCACCGGTGGCGATCGAATAATCGCCGCCCTGAAAGCCGCGAAACAGTCCGGCCGTCAGCGGGCTGGCCAGGCCCGCGAAGATCCCGCTTAACTTGCCGCTTCCGCCGCCCGTGCCGGTTCCGCGCAGGCCGGGAATGCCCAGCGAAAGCAGGTCGCCGCCACCAGATCCCGTCAAACCCTGGATTTGCCCAGCCAGCCCGCCGCCCGCCGCCACGGCCGTGTTGCGCTCAAGCGCCAGCGTGTTGCGTTCCGTGGCCGTCGTGTTGGCCACGGTTGTGTTCCCGGCGTTCGCGGGATCGAAAATGGTTCCCGAGAGCAGCCCGCCCAGGCCGGAAGCCGCGCCCACGCGCCCCAGCGTGCCGCCGAGCTGCTGGAAGATCCCGGCGCTGGCGTTCACGAACAACTGCCGCTGCAGGATGTTCGCCTGCCCGCGGAAGAAATCGCGGATTCCACCGCCCCCGCGCTGCATCAGCGCGTCGTAGACTTCGCCGGCCGTGTTCTTGTAGTCCTGAAGCTGCTTGCGCTGCAGTTCCAGGATCGAAAGCACGCGCTCCTTCCGCGCCTGGTCGATCTGTTCGTCCAGCCGCGCGCGATCGCGCGTGATCTGGAATTCACGTTGCGCCGCGTCCTCGCGCAGCACGGCGATCTGTTCGATGGCCGCCAGTTCGCCGCCCGGCCCCGCCGTCAGCCGGGTGATCTGTTCCTGGAAGGCGCTGTACTGCCGAAGCGCCCGCAGGCGCCGCTCCTGGAACTGCGCCAGCGTGGCTTCGGTCCGCTGCGGGTCCACGTCCGCCGCAACTGGCAGCGTCGTTAATCCGCCGAACTGGAAGCCGGTGGTGGCCACGTCGATGGGGGTCGATACCGGCGCGTTCTTTCCGGTCTGCCGGCGAAGCGCGCCCTGCAGCGCCGTTGAGGCGGCCGCCTGTTCCGCGCCGGTCAGCGGCCCGTATTTCGCCACCAGCGCCTGCAGGCGATTCTCAGTGTCGACGATCAGTTTCGCGAGCGGATCCAGGCCGCGCTCATCCAGCGAATCGAGCAGCGCCTGGAGTTGCGGCCCCCGCGTGTCCACCGTCGTCCGCCCGCCCTTCGGCGGCTTCGGCGTCGGCACCGGTGCAAGCAGCCGCCCCTGCACATCCGTAAACGTCCGCGCGAGTTCCAGCGCGCCTGGCCCGAGGCCCGCTTGGTAGATCCCCAGCATTGCTCGCGAATCGTCCAACAGGGTGCCCGCCGTCGAGCGATAGGTATCCGCCGTGGGGACTGGTCCGCCGACACCCGCCGCCGCGGCGTTCCCTGCGGCCGTCGATGAGCGCGTGAGCACCGCAATCATCGGAATGATGATGGGCGCGATTTTGTCGGCCAGCGACTGTTTGAAGGTGTCCCATGCCAGGCTAAGCTTATCCATTTCTCTGCCGGCCTTCGCCAGGTTTTTCGTGACGTTGTCGTCGAGGCCGATGCCCAGTTCGGCGACGGTCGCATTCATCTCGGCATAGTGATCGAGCAACGGCTGCAACTGCTTCGCGCCATCCAGGCCAAGCAACTGCTGGGCGAGGGCGTACCGTTTGGTGGCATCGCCGACACCCGCCAGAGCCGTGATGGCGTCCCGCGCCACCGCGCCGTATTCGCGAGTCTCCCCGCGAGCGGTGTAAACGGCGACGCCCAACTCGCGCAGCACACCAATCACCTTCTTGCCCGCTCCGCTCGTATCTTCGAGCGCCGCGGCCACCCGTGCGGCCGCTGTCTCCAATCCATTTGTGCCTGTGCCGGCCAGGCGCGTTACCGCCTGCCAGCGTTCGGCCTCGGCAACGCCGATGCCCAGGCTTGCCGCCAGCCGTTCGGTTTGCTGCGCCGCGGCGCCGTACTGCGCCACCAGATCGATCGTCGCGGTTTTTACCGCGCTACCCAATGCTAGAAACCCCCCGGCGGCGATCGCCATCCCGGTGAATCCCCCCTGCAGCTTGCGCGTGGCGGCCGCCGGCGCTTCTAAGGAATCCGCCATGCGGTCATAGGCTTGGTTGATCCGGTCGATCTGTGTTTCCGATTTCCCGAGATCCGCAAGGGCAAACTTGCGCTGGATATCCAGTCTCGCCAGCGGAGACTGGCCGGCGACGGCCGCCCGGCGCTCCAGCGCCTGGATCGAGCGCTCAGTGGCTTCATTCAGCCGCTGTTGCTCTTGCGATGCCCGCCGGGCGCTCGCCACCAGCGAACCCACTCCCACGTCGTAGCGGGCCACCGAACTCTGCAACTGGCGGAAAACTGCTTCCTGCCGGGCCGCGGAATCGCTCACGCGTCGCATGCCAGCATCCACCTGCACAAGCGGCGCCTGCACAGACCGGGCTTCGTTGGCGACGCCGCGCATCGAGTCGACGACGGCGTCGAGCTGCTCCTTGCCCTGTGTGCCGACGCGGACCTTTAGTTCTACCGATTCAGGCATGCTTCACTCTCAATCGCGTGTTTCCCGCTCTGCTGCGTAGCGCGCGCTTTCCGTCCGCGCGCTTTCCAACTCGAGCAGATCGAATAAATCCACTTCCCGCGCTGGCCAGGCCGAAAGGTCCGGGCCCCACGCCGCCGCGCCCGCCGCTTCCTTCATCCGCTTCGCCCGCGCGAACTGCTCCACGCCCGCCCGCGTCGCCTCGTCGATCCGCGATACCGGGCACTCCGCGCTGGCAACGCCCTCAATCGTGTACAGCACCCCGCCCGCGCGCCCGCCGGCCGCACCATCCCGGTAATCCGCCATCCACACTTCCGGCTGCGCTACCCTTGCGCCGGGGAAGTGCTTGCGGCAGATGCGCCGTTCGTGGAATCGCTGCCGCTGGCAGGTGGCGCAATGGTATCGTTCGTTGGCCCAGCCACCGGTGCGCCAGAAGTGGTAGGCGATCCGAAATTTTCGCGTTCCGCCGGCGTCAGCGCGCTTTCCGCCACGATGGCCTCGGTGATCTCCCGCACCAGTTCCGGCGGCCCCGCCGCCCGCAGCAGCGCGCCGTCCGGATCCTGCCCGTCGACCGTCAGGCCCTCCACCCGCACGAAGCCCGCCCGGAAGTACTCCGGCTGGATCTCCGCTTCCTGGATCAGCGCCTGCCGTTCCTCGATCTCCGCCAGTCGCCGCCGCTCGCCTGGCGTCAATTCGCCCACCGTGATGGCGTCCAGCGGTTTCCCCGCCCGTTCGGCCAGCGCCGCGTGGAAGTCCTCGCGGTCTTGCGCCACGTCCCGCAGCCGCCCGAAGGCTTCCGCCAGCTTCCGCCGCAGATCCGCCCGCATCCCCTCACTCATGCGCCGGAACGTGAAGCGCGCGCCCGGCCACGCCCGCGATTCCTTCGCGATCGTCGATTCGTAGTTCAAGATATTCTCCATCCGAAGCGTCTTATACTGAAGGCAGGAATTCTTCCGATGCCTGAATCCGTCTGGAACGCCATCCCCATCGAAACCGGACGCGAAGCCGATGGCCGCTACTGGGCCGACGTTCCCGCGCTTCCCGGCGTGATGGCTTATGGCGCAACGCGGCACGCCGCCATCCAGGCCGTGCAATCCCTGGCCCTCCGCGTCGCCGCCGATCTGATCGATGCCGGCGAACCGCTGCCCACGCCGTTTGAACGCCTGTTCGCCCAGGCATGAGCGTCTGGCGCACCGTCAAGGCCCGGCGGCTCCTGGCCGCCTTGCAGCGCATCGGCTGGGCCGTCGCCTGGCAGCGCGGCTCCCACCGCCGCCTGATCCGGGACGGCTGGCCGAACTACACCTTCGCCTTCCACGATGCCGACGAAGTGGGGCCCGCCTTGCTGGCCCGGATCGCCAAGCAAACCGGCTTGCGACCGGAAGACCTCTAGCGCCCGCCCCCTAAATCACCGTCAGCGCCACTTCGTCCAGCGCGCCCGCCGCGCTGCCGGTGGCCCGGCCGCTGTAGCTGCGCACGAAGCGCCGCTGGCCGTCGTCCAGGGCCGGTTCGTCCAACTGCACACCAGTCAACTGAAACACCCAGACGTTGCCCGCGGCGGTGCCGGTCTGCAGCACCAGGTCCACCGGCGTCTTGGCCAGCGCGGCCGCGTACAGCGCTTTCGTCCCCGCGTCGTCGCGGTCATGCACGCTGAAGTTCACCGTCACCGCCCGCTCATCGCCCTCCGCCTCCTCCGGGTAGTAGCTGCCGAAGTTGTCCTTCACCAGATCGTTGCCCGTGGTCACCTGGATGCTGGCCTGGCGGATATTGCTGATCGTGGATCCGCCCAGCACCGCCCGGCCCGTGAACCCGGCAATCAAGCCGCCGTCCGCGGGCAAGCTGCCGGTGGGTTCGGACGGGAACGCGTTCAGCCCGCCCTTCTGAATCAGATCCGCGCCGGAAAACGTGTCCGAATCCAGCACCCAGACGCTTTCGCCGTTGGCCTGCCAGTCCGCCACGTCTTGCCCCAGGTTGAAGGTAGCCTGCGTGGCCACGCAGCCGAACGCGCAGCGCTGCTGCAAACTGGATGGCGTCCGGAAGCTGTACATCGCGAAGCTGGGGATCGCGTCCGCCAGCGCGTAGCGAACCGCCACCCGGCTGGACGTGCCGCCGCTGGTGAATGCGCCGCTCCCGCTGGATCCCAGCAGATCGTAAGTGCCGGCCGTGACGTTCGCCACCACCCACACGCCGTTCGCGGCCAAGTTGCCGCCCACGGCGCTCAAATAGACCACATCGCCGTTGGCGTAGCCGTGCGCGGTCTGGCTGACGACGATCGGGCTTGCGTTCGTGGCGTTCGTCACCGCGCCGCCGCCAGACAGAACGCTGGCGTTCTGCCCGAACAACGCCGTCAGGATCGGGTCCGCGGGCGGTACCGTGCCCGCCGTGCCGCTGCCCGCCAGGCTAAGGTCAATCGACCAGCTTCCGGACTTGCGGCCCAGCACCCCGCGCGTCGCGCTGCGCGTGCCCGTCTTGTCCGGCCGCGTCAGCAGCGCCGCCCGCGGATTCAGCCGCGCCTGCTTGAAGCGCAGGTAATTCGCCACCGCCACGCTGGCCACGCCGGCGGCGTTGGGAATCACCCGCGGATCGGTCTGCTTCTGAACGAAAATGCGCTCATTGCGCGAAAGTGAATATGCCATTGGATCTCTCCCCCTTAAACGTCCGCCGTGTCGACCTCAAAGGTCAGCCGCGCCGTGATGCCCTGCCGCCAGTGCTCCCCCGATTGCTCGAGCTGCGCCCGCGCCACCGTCAAATCGCCGTTGTAGACGAGCGGCTCGGTGTAGGCCGCCGCCCAGGCGTGATCCTGAAAAACCCGCACCAGCGCGTCTTCCACCGCGTCCGCCAGGTCCTCCGTGTTCGCCACGGCGTTGCCCTTGCGCCACGAAAGCCACACCTGGAAAATCACCTGCGCCTGCCCGCTGAAGGCCGCGTGCTTGGTCAGATTGCGGTTCTGCGCGATCGTCCCGTAGAGCATCGCGATCGGGTAACGGACGCTGGTGGAATTTTCCACCTGGTCCGGATGCACGAAGCCCTCGAAGAAGCGTTTGCCGGCAGCCGTGAAGTCGAGCGCGATCGCCTCCACGCCGTAGCCCGGCGCGACGGCTGCCATCGCGGCGTTGAATCCGTGCGCGGCGTCCGTCAGCCGCACCCGCACCGCGTCCCGCGCCGCTTTCGTGATTCGTGGCATCAGCTCCCCAATCGTTCCCGGCCGCGCGCGATGGCGCGGTCCAGAATCTCCCGGATCATCGTTTGCCGGTCCGCGGCGCTGGCATCCAGAAAGCGCCGCTTGGGCAACTTCGTCTTCGGATTCCCCTCATGATGCCCGCTGGCCCGCGCCGCCTCGCGGCCATAGAGCCCGATCGCGCCCTCCAGCCCCGAGCGCATTTTTACCGCCAGCGCCTGCAGCATGTGCGGCGCCCGCGGACCGGTCAGATCCACTGCCGTGCGCCCCATTCCGGCCTTGAATGCCGCGTAGCTTTCATACTTCACGGCGCCGCCGGGCGTTGTGCCGCCGTTCGGCGTCGTCTGGCGCGCGAAGCGCCGCGCCGCCGCCCCCAGCACCTTGAAGTATTCCGCGCGGAACGTGCTGCGCCCCGCCCAGATCGCCGTCAGCGCCCGCGCCCCCGGCAGGAAGCTGCGCCCCCGCTGCGTTGAAGGGTAGTAGTAGAAAGGCCCGTTTTGCGAGTAAGGCGCGAATGGCTTTTCCTCGAAGTCCACGCCCCGCGCCGTGCGCTCCAGGATGCGCGTCCGCTGGCTTTCGAGCGCGAACTCCACGTCCGATTCGTCGGGCAACACCCGCTCGAACACTTCCGTCACCAGGCGCACCGGGTCGCCCCCGCGGCTGGTCTGGAACTCCACCTGGATCGCCATCGTTTACTCCGCGCCCGCTTCCCGTTGCCACACCAGATACCGCCGCGGCGGACGCCGGAATTTCCGCGCGCTCACCGGGTACGCCGTCAGAATCGAATGCTTGCGCGTCCCCTTGCGCTCCGCGAACTTCACCGCCACCGCCAGCAGGTGCTGATCGTCCAGCTTCCGGTAAAAGATGCCCGACGCCGGGTCGCTGCGGTCGCGATAGACGAACTCCGGATCCAGCACCGCCTGCGTCACCTGCCGCGGGCCGAACACTTCCGCCCGCCCTTCGGCCTGGATGAAGTGGTCCAGGCGTTCCTGCGTCAGCACCACCGTGTGCTCCGGATTGCGCGGCGCGAACCGCTTCGCGATTTCCCGCGGCATCCGCCCCAGGCGCACCACGGCCCGCGGGTCCGCCGCCGCTTCCGCGGCCGCCCGCGCGTCCGCCTTCGCCGGGATCGCCAGCGCCAGAATCCACTGGTGCCGGCAGCGGTAGCCGCCGCCCGTCAGAAACGGGTTAGCCAACTGGCCGTTATCCATCCCCTCGATGTCTTCCCGGCTGTATGTGCGGCCTTTCGCTTGAGCCTCCAGTATTCCCCGGCAGAAGGGCCGGTTCAGCCGGTCGTCCGGGCCGTAATAGCCAAACCTCAGCGGCTGCGCCTTCGGCTGGCTGGCCTCGATCCGCGCGAAGCCCCGCCTGGCAATCGTCCGGTAGAACGTCGATTGCGCCGTGTCCGCGATCGTCGTCGCGTGCGCCATCGCCTGGCCGCTTTCCCGCGCGATCGCTTCCGCCAGATCCTCCGGCCGCAGGCCGCCTACGCTCAGCAGCGCCCGCTGCTTCAGAATTTCCGCCGCATTGCGCACGATCCCGTGCAGTGTGTCCGCCACAGACTCCTGCTGACCGGCGAAGAACGCCGTGTCCACCTTGCCGAATTCCGGCGGCGTCACGCCCAGCACCCGCAGCGTCTCGGCGAAGAATGCGAACTGGTTGCCGAAGCTGCCAACCAGTTCCAGCACCAGCTCGTCGTAGCCCGCCCGCTGCATCGCCAACTTGAACGTCGATTCGATCTTGCGCAGCACCCGCTGGTTCGCCGCCGTCGCCGCGATGCGCCCGTCCGTCACCGTCAGCCGCTTGGTCAGCTCCGCCAGCGTGCGCATCTGCGCCTGGGTTATCACCCCGCGCATCTCGCGTTCGAACCACGCCACCGTCGAATCGATGGCCAGGTTCTGCCGCCGCGTGACCGCGTCCAGCGCTTCGTTCCCGGTGTCGGCCATCGCTTACGCCGCGTCTCCCAAACCTTGCACCACGTCCGCAACCGCGCGGATGTTTCCCGCCAACTGCCCGGCCAAATCCGCTGGCATGGCCATCCCGTGCGCGCGAATCAGCCCCGCCGCGCCGTCAAGCTGCGTAGCGGCCTCGGCCACGCGCGGGATCCGGACCACCGCCCCGGCCACTTCGCGCAGATTCGCGGCGATGGCGGCCGCGCCGTCCGCGGTTAGCGCCGCGCCTTCCGCGCGCAGGACGGCGGCGGTGGCTTCCAACTGTTCCGCCGCGTCTTCCGGCGTGCGCGGCGTCCGATTGCCGTCCGTCATCGCTATCCCCTTTGCAGCACGTTCTGGAACGTGCAGTTCGTGTCCGGCGTCTGGCCCGGATCCAGCGCCGCGCCCGCAAGCGCCGGCGTGCCCGCCAGGGTGTGCGCCGCCGTGCCCACCGGCACCGGGCTGGCGTTCTGCAGGCACAAAGGTCCGTCCGCCGTGCCCACGTAGACATTCCAGCCGGTGGCCGCCAGCGTCCGAAACGCCCCATCGGCTGGGGTCCGCGCCGCCGGCGCGCCGTTCGGCGGCCGCAGACCGTCGATCGACACCCGCAGCAGCTCGTTCGCCGGCAGCGTGTACGCCAGCACCCTGCTTGGGCCGCTTTCCGCGTTGCCCTTGGCCAGGGGACTTTGGTACCGGCTGCCGTCCACCCATGTGATCGCCACCGTGTAGGTCGTTTCCGGATCGCCGCCGCCCGCCACGCCCGTTACGTTCGTGCCGTCAAAGCTGCCCGCGTCCCACTCGTGCAGCGCGCCGGGGCAGGGAAGCGGTTCCATCACCACCGGCAGCCCGCGACGCCATAGCGCCTTCCAGTGCTGCTTCGCGTCCGCGGCGTATTGCGCCATCTTTAGCGCGTGCCGGTCGTTCACCGTGCGGTTCGTCGCCGCGCGGTAGAACAGCACCAGCGCGCGGTACAGCATCCAGCGCTGCAGCGCCGAGAGCTTGCGCGCGTAGGCGTCCGTGGCCACGATCTGCGTCAGGTAGACGCGCGACCGCGTGCCGCCCATCCCGCCCCGCGGGCCGCCGCCCGTGAACGCCAGTTCCCCGCCGAAGGCCTCCATCCGCCCCAGCACTTCGTTCGCGCATTCGTCCCACGCCTGGCGCAGGATGCCGCCGGCGCCTTCCAGCACCAGTTCCTCCGCCGCGGCCACATCGGACACTTCGGAATCGAGCGCCGTCAGGTCCGCCGCGCCCAGCAGATCGTCATCGGTGAACAGCATCGGTTTGCCCCGCGAAAAATCGGGCGCGCGCCGCCATGGCGCGCGCCCATCAGGAGTGGCTGACGAATGCCCGCCGCGTTCGCGGCGGGATGCCCAAAACTCGCTATCGCTTCGTCTTCGTCTCGGCCGCCGGCGGGCTGGGCGTCAGCACCGCCAGCGTGCGCCGCCGCAGTTCCGCCGCCTTGTATTCCTCGCGCAGCGCGTCTTCCGCCGCGCGATACGCCTTCCCCTCGTCGTCCGTGGCCAGTCGGTGCGTCTTCTTCACCAGAAGCTGCGCCGCGTCCTCCCGTGACACCTGGCACACGCTGCCGCCCCGCGCGCCGCTGACTTCATCGGCGATCGAGCACACGAACACCCACGGCTCCGTGATCCGTTCGCGTTCCGCCCGCACCGCGGCCCAGTATTTCTGCATGTTGAAAGTGCTCATTGTTCCTTCCCGTCACCCGCTTGCAGGGCAGGCGGGCCGCGCTGGGCGGCCCCCTTTCCGCGCCATCCGCCTAGCTGCGCACCTGCACGCCGAAGTTATTGCGCATCGCGCCCTTGCCGTAGAGCACGTCCACAGTGAACTGCTGCGCAAGCGTGTCCGGCTGGTACGACATCACCACCCGCATGCCGAAGCTCCCGGCCTCGGCATACTCGGCAATCGCCCCCGTGCCCGGCAACGGACGCGGCAGCCGCCGCATCACCAGGCCGATGGCGTCACGCGAGAAGGCGATGTTGTTCGTGGTCACCGGCGCGGCGCCGGTCTTCTTCACGAACTGGCTGCGGAAGACGAAGAAATCCTTCGTCCGTCCAATCGTGCCATCCACCAGCGCCCGCACGCCCGCTTCCCCGGCGCTGTTGAATTCGCTGAAGCGGGGCAACTGCCGCATGGTGCTGTAGGTGCCCGAATCCACCACCAGGTATTTCTGCGCGCCGGCCGGCACCTTCGCGTTGAACAGGGCCGTTTCCGCCGAATCGATCACGGCCTCGGTGATGGCCGTTCCGCCCGTGCCCACGGGCGTATTCGCGGTGAACTGGGCATAGAGCGAGAGAAGATCGCCTTCGATCTTTTCCGCAATCGCGGCGATCGCGGGCTGCATGTAAAGCTGCATCAGGTCCGGCACCGCCAGCACCTTGGTCACGTCCGGAATCTGGAAGCTGGCTTCCACGTGCGTGTCCAGCACGATCTGCGCGTTTCCGGCGTTCGGGTTCTGCGTGGCGACGCTGCCGCCTTCGGCGATGTTGTTCGCCGTCATCACCGGCGGAACGGGCACGTTCACCGTATCGCCGCTGTTGGCCAGCACGGGCTCAAAGTCCCGGTTCACCAGGTTGCCCATCACCAGGTTCCCCATCAATGCCGGCAGCGCGTCCGCGGCTACCAGCTTCACAATCGCGTTGGCCAGGTTGGCCGAAGTAATCGTTGGCATCTATCCCTTCTCCCTCTTCCTTCAGAACGTTTCACGCCGCCGTCAGGCCGCCTGGCCCAGCCGCGCGATTTCCGCCAGCACCCGCGCGCGGTCCTCCGCCTTCATCCCCACCTTGATGTCGTCCAGATCCAGCGGCGGCAACCGCTTCTGTCCGGAATTCATGGCCCCGCTGCCGCCCACGTCCTTCGGCTTCAGCAAGTAGTCGTGGGTTTCGTCCAGCGCCTTGGCGATGTACTGGTCGTAGGGCGTCGTTTTGTCCGGCCCGTACAGGGCGCCGTCCTCGCCCCGCACCACATCGCCGCCGAAGATCCGCAGCGCGCTGTCCCGCGCGGCGTCGCTGGCGAAATGAAAATCGCCCAGCTTCGCGCGAATCGCCGAAGTCCGTTCGCGTTCCTCGGCCGCCTTCACCGCGTCCAGCCGCGCCCGTTCGCTGGCCTCCAGCTTCGCCTGCAGCTCCCGCATCTGCCCCTGCAGCGAGGCCAGCGCCGGATCCCCCGGCTTTCCCTCCCCCGCGGGTTCCGGCTTCGGTTCCGGCTTCGGTTCCGGTTTGGGTTCCGGCTTCGGTTCCGCCAGCTTAATCGTCTTCCCGAACTCCGTGAACTGCGCCTTCATCAGGTTGCCCACGTCCGCCAGCAATTCGCCGCGAAACTTCGCCGGATCGAATCCGCCGCTGTCGCCGCCGCCCGCCTGTGGCTCCTTATCGCGCAGCGCGCGTTCCCATGGCTTGATGAACATTTGCTATTCCCCTTCGTCCGCGGCACCCGCGCCGCCGTTGTCTTCCAGTTCCGCCGCCAGACCGTCGCGGAACCGCGCCGCCCGCCGGTCGCGCTGCGCCGCCTCCCGTGCCGCGCGCGCCGGGGACGCGTCGATTTCCGCGTCAATCGCCGTCAGCGTGTCCGGGTCCGCCTTGCCCACGTACTGCCGCGCGATGCGCTTCAGCACCGTCCTTTCAAACGTCCCGCTGGGCACATCCAGTTCCAGCGCCGCCTGCGCCGTGCCGATCTCCGCCATCTCATCGCCCTCGTCAAAATGCAGGCCCCGGATGCTGACCGCGATATCCCGCTTCCCGCGCACCGCCAGCGCGTCGGCCAGAATGCCGCCCGCCGCGTTCCGCAGAAGGTCACCGTAGCCGTTCAGCACGTCCCGGCTGGGCGCCATGTCCATTTCCTTGCTGTAGCCGCTGTTGGCCGAGGCCTGCGCGCTCGAATCCCGCCCCTGCGCCTGCAGGTACATCTGCCGGTAGATCTCCTCGCGCAGGCTGGCCACCCGCGCCGCGGCGTGCGCGAAACTGCTGCCGCTGGGTTCCGACCAGCCGAAGGTCCCGTTCGCCTCCAGCTTGATGTAACCGGTCTCGCTGATCTTCGGGTCTTCCGCGAAATCGCCCGTCACCACCGGCACGGCCAGATTTGCCATCAGCAGCGCCCACTTCAGCCCGTTGTCCGCGTTGAAGTGGTCCCGCGCCTGCGGATACACCCGGTAGCCCAGCCACAGGTGGGCCGGCACCGCGATCCGGTGAATCGGCACCCGCCCCTGGTCCGCCAGCGCGTGCCGGCCCGCCGCAACTTCGGCGGCCGTCCGCGTGTCTTCGCCGTCCGCCGCGTCCGCCGCGGCTTCATAAATCCGGTATTCCGTCCGGTCGAAATAGTGCCAGCGCCGCATCTGTTGCCGCGCCGTCCCGAAGCCGCCGCGCCAAAACGCGGTGCTAATCACCACCCACTCGAAGTTGCCTTGCGCGTCCGTTTCCCAGTTCGTCACCTGGTCGGCCCTGAACGTCACCAGGTAGGGGTCCAGCGCGCCCATCTCCTTCTGCGCCCGGAAGGTCTGCGCCAGCGGCGTCGCCGGCAGGTCCAGCAGCACGAAGGCGCTGCCGTCGCGCACCGCCAGGCTGAACCACTCCGCCATGGCCGCCGCGAAGGGTTTCCCGCGGCGGTCGCAGTTTTTCAGGAACGCCAGCAGGAACTCGTCCTGCACCGCCGCATCGCCGCGGCGCGCGTAGAATTGCGGCTCCGCGCTGAACAGCTTCGATTCGTACCAGCCCAGCGCCGCGCCCAGGATGTTCTGGTAGGTGGCCCCGGCGCAGCGCGCATCGTAGACCCGCTGCGCCTCCGCCGGCCGCCGCTCCAGGAACAGCGCGGCGTTGTCCACGATCGCCTTCCCCCCGCGATACAGCAGATCCAGTTGGGTCCAGAAGTCGCGCAATTCCGACCAATCCGGATGCTTTTCCGAAAGCTGTTTCACCGTCACCGGCATGGATGTCCCTACTTTCCGTGCGGCAGCGTCTGCCACAGCAGCACCAGCAGCGTGCCCACGCTGGAAGCCAGCACGCCCATCATCCAGTTGCGCAGGCTGCTAAGGGTTTCCTCGTGTTTCGCCATCCGCTCCAGCAGGTGCAGGATCGTCGCCGCCTGCCCGGCCAGTGTCGTTTGCAGGTCCGCCACGCGCTCCGCTTGCGTCCTCACAGTGCCTCCCACGGCCATGGATTTGCCTCCCCCATCACCTGCATCTGGCGTCCGCCGCGCGCACGAAAATACTCCCCGGCCGGAAACAACGCGTGGGGCTTCGTTTCCGCGAAGGCCCAGCCCAGCGTGCGTTCGACCGCATAGACCGTGTGGAAGAACTTTCCGCGGTTCACCGGCAGGCGCCCCCTGCAATCCGGCCATTCCAGCCCGTGCAGCAGGTGCAGGCTGAACACCCGGTGCTCCAGATGCGTCAGCGCGCGGCGCGCGATCAGCTCGAAATCGGCCGCGTATTCCTGCTGCGGCATGCTGAACCCGGCGGTTGTCCGCCCTTTGGCGTCGATCATGCCCGTGTAACGCGCCTGCCATACCCCGCTGCGCGCCGTGGACGCGCGGTACGCCGAAAGGCACGAACGGAAAATGCGGCGATAGACGCATGCGCACGGCCGCCGCAGGCCCTTCACGCCGGTCACCTGCCCGGTGGCCCGGCACAATGCGCAGCGCGGGTGCGACAGCGTGGCCAACTGCCCTTCGGGCCACGCGTGCGCCCCCGGCACGGGCAAGCCGCGTCCCGGCGCATCGTTTTCCCCGGCGCGCGGCACAATGCGCAGCCGCGCCGGAATCAGACCCTCCGGGCCCCGCGTAAGCGGTTCCACGGGCGCCGTTCGAATCGGGATCTGTATCGCTGCCGCCATTCAAATAATCACGTCCCCCCGCGGACCGGCCTGTGAAGACCGTTCGCGCCACACCAGATAGCCCAGCGCGTCGCTGACGTGCGTCCGCCTGGGGTCCGTCTTCGCGATCTCCCCCACCGCGTTGCCCGCGGCATCACGCCGCCACGCCACCTGCTCCAGGTCCGCCGTCAGTTCCTTGCAGCGCGGATCGATCAGCAGCCGCCGCCGCCCGTCCGCGGACCGCAGCGCGCTGCATACTTCCGTCACCCGCTCCCGCACCGGCGGGTTCGCCGGCGGAATCCGGAACGAAGCGCGAAGCGGCGTTTCGCGCCGCAGAAACTCCTTCACGATCTGCCAGTCGCTCTTCAGCGAACTGGTCCGCCGCGCCGCCCCGCTGGCATCGCCGTACACCTGGATCGACGTCAGGCCGCGTTCGCAAAGGCGCGCCCCTTCGATCCGCTCCCACAGCGCCCGGCACGCCTGATCCGTGCGGCAATCCGGCAACACCAGCTCGTCGATCACATGGATTTCCGTCACGCGCCGGCCCATCAGCGCCTCTTCGCGCGTCGTGACGTCTTTCACCTGCGCCAGCACGCTGCACATCGGGTCGATGTTGAAGTCCAGCGCCCAGCACAGCGGCAGCGCCGGGTCGAACTCCAGCGGCCGCAGGCTGTCCTTCCGGTCGAACGTGTAGTAGACCTGGCCGGCAAACTGCGGCAGGTATTCCCCCAGCACTTCCTGCCGGTAGAAGCGTTCGTCGTAGCTGGCCTTCAGCCGGTCGTAAAAGTCCGCCGGCAGCCACTTGTTTTCGCCCGGCCGCGCGAAAATCGCCTGGTAGCCCGCCACGCGCTCCGGACCCACGAAGCGGTTGTAGACCCAATCGAAGCCCTTCGGCGTCCAGACGGCGAAGCCGCACAGTTCCCGCGCCCGCGGCTCCCGCAGCCGCGCTTCCAGCCGCCGCCACGCGTCTTCTTTCGAGTACGTCAGTTCGTCGCATCCGAACCACGCCAGATTCGTGCCCACCAGCCGCTCGGGCTGGTCAAGCGAGCGGAAGATGATCTCCGCCCCCGGCTCGTGCAGCCGAACCGTGTTGGCCGCCTTCTCAAAGTGGTGCGGAATCTGGTTCGCCTCGCAGAGTTCCAGAAACGCGCGCCGCGTCACGTCCGCCAGCATGCGATAGGTGGCGGCGCCGATCAGCCCAAGGCATCCGCAGTTCGTGTAGGCCAGCCGCAGCGCCTGCTGGGCGAATGCCGCCGTCTTGCCGGAACCCACTGGGCCGCTGAAGCCGCGAAAGCGCGATTCCAGCAGATGGAAGCGCGCCTGGCTGGGCAGCGGCCCATACGCTACTTCCCTGCGCCATCCGGATCCGCCATCGGGTCCGCCGCCACCGGCGCGTCCGGATCCGCGGGCCTTACCCACTCAAACACCCCGCGCGCCGCCGGGCCGCCGCCGCCGCCGCCGTCATCCGTTTCGCGCGCCGCCGGACGCACCCCGTTGATAGCCTGCGCCGCGGTATCGTTCGCTTCCTTCGCCAGCCGGGCATAGCCGCTTAGGCTGCCCAGGCCCTTGATCTTCGTCTTGATCGCGACGATCTTTCCGTCCGGGCCGGGCGCGTCCTTTTCCTGCACCACATCCGTCAGCGGGTGCTTGTCCGCCTTGTCCAGCAGCGCCTCGATCTTCGCCACGCGCAGTTCCAGCCGGTCTTGATTCTTCAGCTCGTAATCCGCCCGCCGTTCTTCCAGCCGCCGCAGCGCGTCTTCGCGCGCCGCCCGCCGCAGCGCCTCCAGGTGGCCGTCGTAGGCCGCCGCCCGCGCCACCCATTCGTGGCCGCTGGACCATTCGGCCCAGTAGCCCGCCGCCTTCGCCGGATCGCCGGACCCGCCCTGCGCGCGCCGCCATTCGCCGTAGGCCAGATTCAGCGATCGCGCCGCGCCCAGATCCCGGTACACGCAGAACGCCGCATACGCCCGCGCGCTTTCCCCCGTCCGCCGTTCCCAGTCCAACGCCACATGCTTCGCCCGTGCCTTGTTCAATCGCCCGCTTCAACTGATTGGAGCGTGGGGGTCGGAATCAAACCGCCCTGTCCTTCGTGGACCGAAGGCGCATCGTCAGTGTTGCTTCCCACGCGTGTTTTGCCGCGGTGCATCGCCGCGCCGCGCTTCCCGATTTCATCGAACGGGATCAGCGGCACCGTCAGCCGCCCGCGCGCTGACGGGTCCAGGAAATACAAATATCGAAGCTGAAACCCGTCCAACGGCCGGAACCCGGCTTCCCGGTAGCCTTTCATGGAAGCGCCGCCATTCGAAAGGGCAGTGTGCCCATCCTTGGTCAGCGTCGTTTTCGAAACGATCCGTTGCGCCTGCGCGTGCTTCCGCGTGTGCCCGTCCACGTTGCGCAGCGCATGATCGCTGAATTGTTCGCCGCCTGGCGCCGCCCAAATGGAAGTGTTCTTCCGGATCCCGGTAAGCACGAACCCGCTGGCCCGGTATATCGTCCCATCGCCACACTGCGTGCCGTCCGCGAAGCTGACCACCCACTGAAGATGCGGGTAGTGCTTCCGCAGCAGCCGCATCGCCACCCCCAGCGCCCGGCTTTCGCTGTTGCGCGGAAGCGCTTCGCTGAACGCCATGCGGTTCAGTTCGATGAAGTCATTCCAGCCCGTCCCGGCCACCAAACCTTGCAGCTTCCGTTTGTCCAGCGAAGGCCCGAACTGCATCGCCCCTTCCAGGCGCCCATCCAGGAACACGCCCAGATGCAACTGGCTGTTCTGCACCACCTTGCCGCTGTAATGCACCCGCTTCACCAGAGCATTGGCGGCCCCCGCCGTTACCGGCGTCACGCGAAGGTCTTTAGCGTTCCCCATGCGTTGCCACCCAGGCCTCGCAGATCCGCGCCAGGGCATTGCCGTTGCCGTTCGCGTTCAGCGGCGTGTCACAGCCCAGGTCCTTCGCGATTTCCAGCGCCCGCTTCACCGCATCCGCCTGCTGATCGTGCAGCGTGAAGGTCATTTGCTGGAATGGCGGCTTTTCACCCGTGGGCAACGCGGGAAACTGTGCTTCTTCCGGCGCGCCGCCCAGTGCCGCGTCGCCCAAGCCCCGCACCAGCGCATCCAGGTCCGCCGGCGTCCAGCCCGTGCCGTCCAAACCGTCGTCCGCCGCGCGGATCTCATCCAGCACCCGCGCCAGCGCCTCCTCGTCGTAACCGGCCACGTCGTTCGTCCGGTTGTCCACCAGCAGAATCCGCCGCGCTTCCTCGTCCGAGCAATCGAGCCACACCACGGGCACCTGACCCAAGCCCTCGCGCTTGGCGGCCTCCCAGCGGTGGTTGCCCGCCAGAATGTAGCCCGTCGCCCGCTGCGCCACCACCGCGCCGTAGAAGCCGTTCGCCTGCACGCTGCGCGCGATCGCGTCCACATCGCCCCGCCGCGGGTTCGCCGGGTGCGGACGCAGATCCGCGATCGCCGCGATGGCGTATTGCTGGTTCCGCAGTTCCGCCATCGTTAGCTGCCCTGGAACACGCCCAGCCGGTTGAACATGGCCACCACGCGGGTGATGATCCCCGCCACCAGCCGCGTCACGCTTTCGCGCGAGAAATCCTCTTTCCCCGCATCGGCCAGCGATGCGTAGGCGTCTTCCACCACGCCGGTCACCAGCGCCAGCTTGTCCGCGCCCGCCTTCGGCAGCGCGACATTCGCCTCCACGGCCTTCACCGCGCCCAGAATGGCCGGCAGCAATTGCAGGCCCAGCACAAAATACTTCATGCGTTCCCCTTCCTTTCGTTTTGAACACCCTCACTGAATCCGCCGCCAGGCCGCGCCGTCATACCAGATCGGCGTCAGCGCGCCCGCCGGCGCATCGCCCACCGCCAGGTCCGTCAGCCCGTCGCGCCGCTTCAGCGCTTTCGCGCCCAGCGCGCCGACGTTCAGCGTTGCCGCGCCCGTCACCGCCACCGAAGGCGTCCAGTGCAGCACCATCCCGCGCGTGTAGCCCGTCAGCGCCGGTGCCAGCGCGCATTCGTGTGCGCCCGCCGCGGCTTCCGTGCTTTCGCAGAGCAGCGCCGCGCCGCTTTGCAGGCTTGCCTTCGTGGGAATCGTGGCCGTGTTGACGGCATATTCCACCGACACCTGCGATCCCGTATCGGCAAGGATCGTCACCAGTCCCGCGCCCGCTTTGAAGTTCAGGCCGGTCCGCGTGCCCACCAGCGCGCCATCGCCGCGCACGGCGACGTTCGCTTCCCCGCCGCTGCCCTGCGCCGCCCACTGGTTCGGGGCGAAGCACACGCAGATATTGCTTCCGGGCGTGGCCGAAGTCAGGAAGAAAAGCTCGTTCACCGTGCAGGTGGCCGGCAGCGTTGCGCCCATGCGCAGCGGCGCCGCGAAGGGCGGCTGCAGAAATTCGTAGTTCTTCGCCTGCCGGGCGATATCCAGCTTGGTCTGCGCGGCCGCCGGAAGGCACGCCAGCAGCGCAAGCGTCCACAAAGTTCGCATCTACAGAACCTCATCCAGGCGCGTGATGCGCCGTTCCCGGAACCGCCGAAGAAGCGCCGCCAGGATGCGCCCGTGCATCCGATGCACCGCGGCTTCGGACACCTGCCAGCGCGCGGCGATCGCGGCGAACGTCATTTCGTCCCGGTAGCGCCAGTCCAGCAACTGCCGGTGCCGTGCGGGCAGCCCCGCGCGGCATCGTGCCAGCAAACCCGCCGCTTCCGCGGCCGCGCACGCCTCAAAAGGCGAAGGGCCGTCGTCGGCCAGCCCCCGCGCGTCTATGCAGCCCGGCAATCGTCCACAACTTTCGTGAAGATACTGCGCGCCGATTCGCGCAGGAATTCAAGGTGCCAGCAGCCCCGCGGGTTCTGGGCGGTTTCGCGCCGGTGCGGCGCGCCGAAGCCCGCCCTGCGCACCGGGAAGAAGCGGCGTTCCATCGCGGGCTCCGTCCGCCGAAAGCGCAGCGCCCGGATCTTGCGGCGCGTCCCCAGGATCTCCACCGCGCCCGCCCCGATCAGTTCCCGCGCCCGCCCGATGTCCACCCATTCCAGCGTTTCGCCCGCGTGGTCCTTGATCGGCACACGGCCCTTCGGCGCGTCAATCGCGATCGGTGGATGCAACTTGGGCTGGGCTGGTAACCGGGAGTCGGATTCCCCTTGCGGGGCCGCCAGGCGGCGGTTTAGAGACGGCCTTCGAGCCCGTCTAGGCGCTTTCCACGGAGGGCGCCGCCCCGCGCACGGGGCAGAAGTCTGTACAAGTGTACCGGCGTCGCGGCCGGAACTTAACCCTGCGCGTCACTTTTTCCCGCGTCCCAGCCGCTCTCCTTTCCGGACGGCGCGAAGCCGTCGCGGGCGTCGCCGGGATTGCCTGGGAAGCGATCGCGCGAAACCGGTCGAACCTGGGCGTTGCCGCAGGCGGCAGGATCGGCTTCGCGCGATTCCCAGCACACCGCCGTCCAGCAGGTATCGACGGCGGGCGGCACTTTGATAGCTAGGCGGCCAGCGGCGGCCGCAACGGCGCGCGATGCGCCGCGGCCTTTCGCGGCTTCGGCATCGCGATCGCCGCGCGCAGCGCTTCCACCGCCCGGCGCTCCCGCGCCATCACCGTGGGCTGCCGCAAACCGCCCAGCGCTTCGCCCGTTTCCCGCTGCGTCAGCCCGTCCCGGTATCGGTGCCGAAGCACCGCGCGCTGGCCTTCGCTGATCTGCGCCCGCGCCGCTTCCACCACGGCCGCGATTTGCGCCTGCGCGGCCTGCGCTTCGGGCGAGGGCGTGGCGGCCGGCGCGTCCACCCCCGGCAGCAGTGCCGCGTGCGTGGCCTCGCGGTAGGCGCCGCGCTTCACGCTGTCCAGCATCGCCCCGCGAATGCGGCACTTCAAATATGCCCGCCGGTGGTCGCCGCTTAGCCCCGCCGCGTGTCCCGCCGCCTCAAGCAGTGCCACGAAACCCGTCTGGCGCAAATCGTCCACGTCGAAGCATGGCGGCAGACGCCGTGCCAGCGCGGCCGCCAGCGGCCCCACCAGATGCATGTGTTCCTCCACGATGGCGGATTCACAGTTGGAACCTTCCGCCGATTTCACTACCATTAAGGACATGCCGGTACGAATGGGACGAAGCCACAGCTTACGCCAGCGTGGCGAGGCTTTCGCGCGCGCGTTTTCGCGCGCCGAACAACGCAACGCCGGGCCGAACGCCCAGTACCAGGAAACGCGGCTGATGCAGTTGAACCGATTCGCCGATGCACCTGAAGTCGATCCTCCCCCGGCGCATGGTCGCGCTGCGCCATGTGCACAGTCTGTCCCTTCGGGGTCTGTCCCGTGAAACGGGCATCGCCGGATCCACGCTGCACTTGCTGGAAACCGGGTTTAGCGCCGACGTGCTGCTGAGTACCATCCTTCGACTTTGTGAAGCCCTTGCCGTCACGCCCGACTATCTGCTGGGCGTCGAGCGGGACCCGAATCATGCCCATGCGCTGCTGGGCGAGGGTCTGGCGGGGCACTGCCCGGTCTGCCTGGCCGATCTTGCGCCGCACGCGCCCCACCGATTGGGCGAGTGCATCCGGCAGCACCACCACCGCGGCGCCAGCGTCAAGCAACTGGCGGCCCGCTACGGCCTGTGCGTGTCGTCGGTTGAGCGGATTCTGCAGGATGAGTACGCCCTGCTGCGCCGCGGCCGCGCCGCGTGAGGCCCCTAGCGCAGGTCTTCGATCGACGCGGGCAGGGAAGCGTCGATCAGCCATTTCTGCCCCGTTCGCAAGGCGCGTGTGCGGCGCGCCCGCGCCAGGTGCCAGTGCCGGTCGTGCGCCAAGTGGCAGCGCTGGCACAGCGCCCGCAGGTTTTCATCGCGGTCGTCGCCCGCCAGGTGATTCAGGTGCGCGATGGTCAGCACCACCTGCACGTGCCAGATCTTTCCGGCATCGGCGGGCCGCGGCGCGGCGCACGGTTTTCCGGTGGCGTCCAGCCACGCGCCCGTGTCGGGTTTCCGGCAGTCCTCCAGTTGCTTCGCCCAGCGGCCGCTGCCGTCGCGCATCACCCAGACCATCGCGTGATTCGGTTTCCCGCACGCCTCGCACGCATCCCCGGCCCGCGCCAGCATCCGCGCCCGCGTGGCCTGCCACGCCGCCCCGCGGTAGAACTTGCGCAGATGCTTGCGAATCGGCATCGGTCAGCCCCGCCGCCCTTCCATCCGGCCCCACGTCTGCGCCGCCCGCTGCATCGCACGCCGCTGCAGCCGTTCGGCCCGCCGCGTCTGCCAAGCCCGCCCCGCCTGCAGCGCGGCCAGCCCGTACAGCGCCAGCAGCAACCAACCCAGCCAAGAATCCGTCATCGCGCGCCCTCCCCAAACAGGTTCATCGCCACGGCCACCGGCCGGTGTTTTTCCCGCAGTTCCTCCGCCCACTTGCGCATCCGTTCCATCCGCTGGCGCGCCACCCCGGTGACGCCCGCGCCGCGTCCCAGCGGATCCGCCGCGTCCAGGCTTTCGAGCAGCGCCCGCGCGCCGGCGCAGATCGCTTGCGGGCGGTCCGGGCAGGGCATCACGTGCCCGTCCCGCCGCAAGTCCAGGTCCGCTTGCCACGCCCAGACGGCGGCCCAGATCCCGTGCTTCGACGCCAGCCTAATCCCGGCCGCGTAGCCATCGCGTTCGAACCCAATGAATTCGCCGCTCACTCCGCACCCCGCGTCCGTTCGCCCAATTCGGCACGCGATATCTCGCGCCTCCGCAGCCGCGCGACCGTCTGCCGATGCGAACACTGGCCCCGGTGCCGCAGGGGCTTGCCGCACGGGCAATTCGCATCGTGCCCGCCCATTATCGCCGCGATCTTCCGGTACCAGTTATCGGCCGCGCCATGGCTGATGCCCAGCGTGTCGCAAGCTTCGCGGATCGTCTTGCCCTCCTCAAACACCAGCTTTCGGAACGCCGGCAGCTTGCTTTGCTGCGGATGGTTGATCCCGCCCCGAAACTTCCGGTCGATCACGAAGCTGCGCCGGCAATCCAGATTCAGGCACCGCCACCCCCGTGTGCCGCTGCTGTTGCGGCCCCGGCTCTCCGTGCGCCCCCCGCAGAAAATGCACGCGGGATTCTCGATGCACGCCCCCACGCGGCCGCGCTGGAAGAGGAGGTCGAACAGCGCGTTCGTCAGATGGTCGCGAGCTTCACTTTCGCTGCGCGCCCACACCGTCAAGGTTCCCGGCGCGTCCGGCGCGCGCATTGCAAATCGCTGCGCGCCCTTGTACCGCTTGTTCAGCACGTGCAGCAGGGAAGCCGCCCGCGTCGGCTGGAACTCCAGGTCGAAGTAGCCTGCCATCACGCCGCCGCCCTTTCGCCAGATTCCAGCCGGGCCACCCACCGTTCCAACTGCTGCAGCGTGTGCCAGCGGTCGCCCACGCGGTAGCACTGCGCCCGGCGCGGATGGTTGTAGAGGCGCGGCAGGTCCAGCCGCTGCCGGAAGTGAATGTAGCGCCCGAGGATGCGTACTTCGTCCTCGGCGGAAAACCCGCGAACTGCTTTTCGCATGGCACTCCCCCTGTGTCGGTTAGGTGCCGGCGGCCAGGACGGCCGCGGGCACCGGTGGGCAAACCGCGCGGCGCCGCAGCGCGTTCCTGCTGGTCACCGCCTGAAATCCGTCCGGGAACGCCACCAGCGCGCTGTTTCTTCCGCCGCGCACCACCACGCGGCAGGGCCAGCCCTTGCGCCCCGGCAACCGGCTGTCCCATCGCCAGGAGTACGGCCACCGCGCCGGATCGGCTTCGCCGAGAATCGCGCTTCGCTCCAGCGCCCAATCGTTCTGCCCCATCGCCACCAGCAAGGCGGGGGCCGTGCCGGCGAGCACATCCGGCCGCGCCGCGATCTCCGCGATTTCCCGCGTGCAGCGCCGCAGCGCGTCCCGCAGCACCAGGTCGCTTACCGGGCTCATCGCGCCACCCCGCTAGCCGCCCACACTTCGCACCCCCAGGCAGCCGCCGCCCACGGTCCCGGTCTGGGCGTTTAGCTGCGCCAAGTCCGACTCCACCCGCAGCGCCTGCAAGGCGCACACCGCGCAGTACGCCACGAACGACGGGTGCTGCCGGTCCAGGGGCGGGTCGAACTTCACCGTGACGCTGACGTCGTCCGCATCGATCCCCGCGGCGCGCAGCGTAATGACTGCTTTTACGCCCGCCATCACCGCCACCCCTCGATCCGCCGCCAGTCCGGATCGCAATCCGCCCGCATCCGGTCCGCGGCGTCGTCATCCATGCACTGCAGCAGCTTCGCCAGCACGCCCCCCGTGAATTCCGCCTGGCGCACCCGCAGCATCGCTTCCGCGAAATCCCGGCGGTCGATTGCCCGCCGCGCCTCGCACATCCGCACGATCACGTGGCCGGACAGCCATTCCGCATCGTCCGAATTCCGGGCGACGGTTGCGCAGCCCCGCATCCAGTTCCGCAGCCGCTCCGCTTCCGCGGCGGTGAAGTCCTGCACCGCCCGATGCGGCAGAAACCCGCCCGCTTGCGCTTCGGCCACGAAATCGAACAGGCTGTCCTGCTGCCGGTCCAGCACCAGGCCCGCCACCGTTGCCGCGTCCATCAGTCCAAACACTTCGCGATCGTCCAGCACGGTTACCCATCCTTTCGTTCATCGCCCGCGCCCGCGTAGAAGAGGCTGAGGCGCGGCAGCCGCGCATGCGCGAACAGCCCGCGCACGTAAATCTCCGCGCGCATCGCGGAAAACTGCTCATGGCTCATCCGGTCCCGGTACGGACGTACCTGCCTTTCGACGTCGCCTTCGATCGCGGACCGCTCGTCCGGCGTCAGCGCGTCCTCGGTCAGGTTGCGCATCATCGCCTCGACGTTCGCCAGGTGCAACTCCAGGTGCATCAGGTCCGCCGCATGGCGTGACGCTTCGTCCGCCGCCTGCAGCACCAGTTCGCGGACCTCCTCGAAGGCCGGCGGCTGCCGCTCCAATTCCGCCGCGCAGCCCTGCAGGTGCTTCCGAATCAAGGCCGCGTCCGGTGCCGGGCCGCCGCTTCGCCCGGCCGCCGCGCGCGCTTCGTTCGCCCGCGCGGCGTCCACTGCCTTAATGCAGTCCGTCACCACGTGTTCCAGCAGGCCGTAGCTGCGGAACGCGTTGATGCGCAGGTTTACGCGCGCCTCGACGTAATCGAGCGGCACGTCGTGCGCCTTCAGCCGCTCGAATTGCGTCTCCAGGATCGTCATCGGCGGCGGCTGCAGTAGTCGCGCTGAGAGCAGGGAATCAATTAAGCTGTAGAATTCGCCGAATGCCGGGTCTAGCAGCGTGGGCGGCTGCGCGGCGGCAGATCCAGCGTCCCCGCCGGAATTGCCACACTCCAGTGTGGGAATCGTTCGCCCTGTGTTCGCTTTTTGGCCGGAATCACCCCACTCCAGTGTGGTAATCGTTCCCCCTATGTTCGCCTCATACTTCTGCACCAAGCAGCACTGAGCGCCAGCGGGGCAGACATCGATGAGCGGCCGCTTGGCCTTTTCGCCCGGCAGGACCACCAGTACCGGCTTCGGCGCGTGTACCGCAGCCGCGGCGTCCGCTTCGGTCAGTTCCGCGTCGTCTTCCGGATCCACAACCGGTTTAGCCTCGATCTTGCGGGGCTTCCGGGGCGTCAACTTGTCCCAGCCCTCGACGATCACGCGGTATTGCTTGGCGCGCCCCACGCGGCGGGATTCGATCGCGCCCAGTTCCTCCAGCCTGCCAATGGCCTTCGAGATGCCGTTGGGATGCCCATCCAGGAACCGCGCCAACTGCTGCTCGGACAGTTGTATCCATTCCGGACGGCCCGCCTGCGCGTCGCCCGCGGTCCGAAACAGAATCAGCGATAGAATCGCTTGCTCGAACTGGCTGCAAGCACGCATCACATGCGTGAAGAAGGAATTGGGCACCGGTGTCCAGCCGCCGCGCTGGACCCAGTCGGGCATCGGTGCCTGGGCACTGCGATCAGATCGGGGCGGACGCCTGGCGGCGGAGGCGGGGAATGTGACTGGGGCTGCTGACACGTCTGGACCTCGTTTGTTTCACTTCAGTGGGAACAAAAAAGTCCAAGATGCGAGAAAATGAGGATGGTTCACGCAACTTGGCACCAGGCTGCGCGTGGTCGATAGCAGGAGCGCGCGCAGCCAAGTGCGTCGGGGACAACACCCCGTCACCCGGCCCGGCGGCCCCAGCCAATCCCAGCAGTCCAACCGAAACAGCGGCAGCCCGATCCCAGCCGCCCCCCAAAAAGCGCCGATAACATATAGTACGGTCAACTCTCTGGGCCGGGTTTTCGGCTTTGGCGGGCTGGGGAGCCAAATCATGCGCGGGACGCCTCCCGCTGTTTGGCGTTCATCCAGCGGACCTGGGCGGCGTTGCGGGCGCTGGCGGATCTCTCCGCGGCGGACTGGCGGGCGACGCGGGCTTGGCCGCCACGCGCTCCCAGAATCCTCGCTGCCGCCGACGCTGCCTCACCGCTTCCGGTGCGCAGCATCCGGGACGCCTCCTCAATCGGGTCCCACGGCCGCGGCTGCTTGGATTCTTCCATCGCTCCCAAGGATATGCGAAGCGGATCTGGGAATACAAGTCCTTTATGGGTACAAAAGTACCGATACCTACACTCCAGTGTGGGTATTCCCCGGAAATTCCCACACTGGAGTGTCGCTATTTCCCACACCCCAGTGTTCCTATTTGCGCGACCGCTCCTTATATCTGGAACAAGAAGGAATATCCCTTGTTCAGCAGTAAGTGTGTATGTAGGTTCTTCCCAAGAACGCCCGCACGCCCACAGGCGGATCCGCTACGCTGCGATGCGAAGATGGGCGCCGCAGATGCGGGTCGCCAACTGATCGTGGACCACCGTCAGCACACGTTCGGCCTGTGCCGGGCTCAGGCCTCGCAGCTCGGCGTCCAGCAGACCGGCAATCCGCGCCTCCACCGCCGCGATGTCGATCAGCGGTTGCGGTCCGCGCGCCTCCGCCAGCGCCGCCCGCGCGATCGGCAACAGGTGAGACACCCAAGTCTCGGCCACCATGCAGCAGCGCGCCAGTTCTTCCCATTTGCCCGCCCCTGGCCGGTAGCGCCATAGAATCCACAGATTCTCCTGGGCGTGACGGTTGTGTCCCCTGGCTGGCTTCAATGACGGCCCCGCGTATTCCACCAGCAGCGCCGGCCGGGGATACTCTGGCGTGGGCCACAGGTCCGATTCAGCGATGTGAGAACCTGGCCGCAGAAGCCGGCCCTTGAATGCGAATCCCGAATAAACGTTCGGTTCCACGTCGAACAGCAACTTGGCGAAGCCTTCGGCGGATCGCGAGACGGCGCTGCGCGGAATCCGGACGGTGAGGTTTTCCACCTACCCAGTGTGCGGCGCTGACGGCGGAACTGAAAGATGACGGAAGTACCGCAGTGCCGGTTTTCTCCACCGGTTCGCCCCCGGTGTGCCCCCGCCGCCGCGCCGGGCCGCGATGGCGCTCAGAAGTCGCCCAGCCGTTCCGCCAGGGTCTGCCGCTTGCGGTCGCTTACTTTCGCGTAGACCTGCGTGTTCCGGATGTCGCAGTGGCCCAGGTGATCGCCGATCAGCAGCAGGTCCACATCGCGCTCCACCAGCTGCGTGGCGCACGTGTGCCGCAGGCAGTGGAAGTGCCGCTTCTCGTCCGGCAAGTTTGCCACCGCGCCGTAGTGTTTCATCAGCTGGTCCAGACGGCGGCGGCTGATCGGCTTCCGGTTCCGCGAAAGGAAGATCGCACCGGCCACTTGGCCGCGCTTGCGCATCCAGACGCGCAGCGCCCGCACCTCGCGCTCCGTCAGCGGGTACTCGCCCGACTTCGATTTCTTCAGCCGCGTGACGTAGATCCGCCGCTGTGCCAAGCGCAGGTGGCCGGTCTTCAGCATTCCCACCTCGCTCGCCCGCAGCCCGCGGTGATACGCCACCTCAAACAGCGCCAGGTCCCGTTCGTTGCCACCCGCGCGGATCGCCGCGAACAGGGCCTCCAACTCCTCGCTGTTCAGAAACTGGATGCGCCGCGCGGAATTCCGTTTTGCGCGCGACCGCGCCACGCTGGGGGACCCTACGCGATGCGAAGCGTCCGGGCCGCCCAGCCGGGCCGCCAACGCCTCCACCAGCGCCTCCAGGTCGCCCTTCGATAGCTTCGCTAAGTCCTTTGTTTTCAGCATTTCTCACCTCTCCTCGTGAACTGCCCAGTGTAATCACAGTGGGCAGTTCGGGCACCACTTTCACGTATTTTCAACAACTTACAAGGCCAACTCCCATTATGCAATTCGGGGAAGTGGGCAGTTCGCAAAAAGGCATGGATCCGCGTCCACGCTGGGCGGACGCGCGAAAGGCCGCCCGTTGCCGGACGGCCTCTCTTGTTCGGTTGGAAACGGTGCGGCGCGCCTACCAAATGGCGCGGATCGCCGCGATCCAGAACGCCAGGTGAACCATTGTAGCGGCGGCGGCCGCGGCCAGGGCCAGGAAGTCCAGCCGGGGCCGCGGATCGAAGGGCGGCCGGCCCCTGTGCGTCCGCAGGAACGCCCGCGTGAATCGCGCATCCCGTTCACCCCACCTTTGCAAGGCCATCCAGCACCCCCTTCGTTCGCGGCCGCGCGGGCATCGCCACAACACGCGCTGGCAGCTTCCCCGTGGATCGCGTTCCCGCCCGCCAGGCGCGCTGGTATTCGCGGCGGCGTTCCTGGCGGCGCATCGCGGCCACCAGCGCCGCCACCAGCGCCGCGCTTTCGGCAGCCGTCCGCATGGCGGGCGGGATCGCGGCCAAGCGTGCCAGGCGCGCCCGGCTGGCCCCGGCGCGCTCCCGCAGCTCCGCGAAGAAGCACGCGGGATCGTAGGGGACGCCATCCAGGCGCTTCGGCTGCTGCCGCGGCGGGCACGCATCCTGCAGGGCGCGATCGCAGCGCGGGCACACCAGCCACCCGGCCATCATCGCCGCACCTTCCCGTTGGCCAGGTTGTAGAAGGTCAGCGCAGCCGCGAAGACACACACGATGGTCTCGATCGTCAGGCGGTACCGCACCCACCCCACCGTCTCCCAGGCAAGGATCAGCAGCAGCAGCGCGCACAGCGTGACCGCAGCGAAGGCCAGCGCCAGGATGGCAATCACCAGGTACGGCGGCAGCGGCCGCGATGCCGCCCGTTCCGCCGGCCGCCGCGCGCGCCCGGATTCGATTAGCATGACCAGCCCCCCCTTCCCATGCGGGTCAGCAGCAGGCGCGTCTGGCGGCTGCCGGCATCGTCCTGCCCGGTGTAGCGCGGCGTGGGATCCGTGCGCCGGGAACGGACGTAGGATTCCAGGATCTCCACCAGCAACGGCCGGTCGCCCTCCGGAAGATCGAACAACTCCGCGTCCACGAAAGCCATGCAGACGTGGGCGGACTGGATCACGTCCAGCGAAAGTTCGGCGCGGTTCATGCGGCCCGCCTTTCCGCGCCGCGCTGTTCGGCCGCGGGGCGCAGCCAGTGGCGCATCAATTCCATGCGCGTCGTGACGCCCAGCTTTGGGTAGGCCGCCCGCAGATGGTTCTTCACCGTCTGCTCGCTGAGCCCCAAGGCCACGGCGATTTCCTTGTTTGACCAAGCGAGCGCGACCAGCTCGCAAATCTCCGCCTCGCGGGCGGTCAGCGCCTGGCCGCGCGGATCCAGGTCCTCACGGCGCGGCCGGCGCCGGCGGGATCGGCCTCTGGACGCGAGCGGTGCATCGGCCGAAGTGTGGAAGATCACGGGGAAGGTCATCATGCACCCTCCTCGCCGCCCGGAACCCGCCCGCCGAATTCGGCTTCGCAGGCGCGCCAGTGGGCACAGTTCTTGCGGCTGCACAGGTTGCTGGTGCGGTTGGGCATGTAGTAACCAGCGCGCATCGTGGCCTGTGCGATCGGGTAGATCCGCTCGGGCGCCAGGCGGTCCTGCGCCGTGATCGTGTGCTCGATCTGCACCAGCTTGGGCGTCTTGTTCGCCACCAGCGTGTCCACCACCACGCGGCCGCTGGCGCCCGGCGTCAGCATTTCGTAAGTGGTGAGCTGCAGCATGTTGTGCCCGCTGATCCCCGAAGGCGATCGCTTCGCGGTCTTGATATCGCGCACGGTGCCGTCGTCGCAAAGCAGGTCCACATGCCCCTGCACCTTCACGCCGCCGATTTCCCCGTGGACGTAGACTTCCACCGCAGCGGGCTGGATGGACGGGGCGGCTTCGCGCATGTAGGTTTCCACCAGGCGCGCGCCGTCCTCGCGAATCGCCTCCGGATTCTCATCCGGCGCGAATTCCACCTGGTCGGCTTGCCCGTTCCAGGCTGCGCGGTACACTTCCAGCACCTCGCCCACGTCCAGATCGCGTTCGGTCACCACCTTTTCGGCCATGCTGCGCAGCAGCGCCTCGTGAACGGCGCTGCCCTTGGCCAGATTCGAGTTGGGCGGATCCGGAAGGCCGCGCAGCTTCGAAAACATCCAGCGCGCCGGGCAATCCATGAAGGTGTAAAGCTGGCTGAGCGAGAGAACCTCGGCCACGGCTTCCGGAGCCTGCTTGATTACGGTGACGTTCGCCTTCTTCCGGCCGGGTTTCGTGGCGGTCATCGCGCACCCCCGGCGGCGGAAGTCTGCGCGGGCCGCGCCGCGAACCCGGCGTCCCGATGGTGCTGGATGAACAGGCTTGCGCCCGTGGCCCGCACGTCTTCCTCGTTCCACTGCAACTTCAGGCCGTGTTGCAGCGCGTACTCCTGGGCGATCGCCAGGGCGTCGATGGCCGCGATCAGGCATCCGCCCATCACCTGGCCCGCGTGGGCCAGCGGGGACGGGGCCGGGGGCGCGGCGGGTGCTTCGGCCACCGGCATCGTCACCACCTGGGGACGCTTCGCCTGGGCCGCGGACGTGCTAGACTGGCTGGCGTTCGCCCGGCTGTCAGCTATCCTTCCGGTCGGTTGGGTAGCGGCGGTCACCGCGGCGGCGGGGCTGCTTCCCTGCCGCCGCGGCTCTTCGGCCGATTCCCGTTCAATCACCCACTGGATCCCCTTTTTCCGCCCCTGCGTCAGCTCCTGGCGCGTCAGCACGAACTCCTCACCCGCGCCCAAGCCCTGGTCCGTGATGCGCTTGGCCGTCACCGGATCCAGGAAGATCAGTTTTTCCGTGCCTTCGTGTTCCACCGTGAACATCATCTGGTTGCCGTAGCGGCCTTCCACCTCGCGGGGCGTGGCGAATTTCAGGCTGAGGACGTGGGGCACGTTCATCAGCGGCCGCAGGATTTCGCGTTTTTGCTGGTCACTCATTTGATCGGTCCTTTCCAGACCCGGCGCATCGCGCCAGGCCCTGTTTGTCATCCGGGGAAGCGGGGCGGTTAGGCTACCGCCCGGACGCCGTCGCGCGACGGCAGCGGCATCCGCTGGCCGAACGGCGCTGGCGTGCCCCCGCGCGGGCCGTCCACCCGCTCCACGATCTCCCACACCCTGCCGTCCACCACGCGGGTCCGCCGCCGGTACGTCCGTACCGCGCCAGGCGCTTCGTTCTGGGGTCTCGAAGGCATCACTATCACCGTCGCCATCTTCGTTTCCTTTCCGGGGTTTTTGGGCTCCCGTAGCTTTACTATACGAAGGGCCTTCGTAAAACGCAAGTACTTAGTGACGTCGGTACACTTTTTTTTCGAAGGGGCTACGTTAAACTGGCTTTGTGCCCGCAGAAAAGCGCAGCCAGAAGATGGAAGGAAGACTCAAGGAGTCAATGCCTGAGGAAGTGAAGCTGTTTTTCCAGCACACCGGCAGCATCGGCGGTAAGAAGCGCAGCGCTGCGCTGTCGCCAGAGGCCCGCAAGGCATCAGCGGACAGGGCCATCCGCGCCCGCTGGGCGAAGTACCGGCGCGACAGGGGTCTGCCGCCCAAGCCAGGCGACGAAGAATTCCTGTCTTCTGAGTGATTTTTCCTGAGAACTTTTCCGCGCTCGGGCCACTTATTCCACAGGAGGCCAAGAATGGCGGAGAGAAACAAGCAGGGCGAATTCGTTTGGGTAACCGAAGACCACTGTCTAAACCTTCAGCAGATAACCCACATCGAATTTGGCCAAAGCGGCGCAACCGTGCACTGGAATGCCTCGCGCGACAAGTCTCAGTTGACAGGTGAGGAATCTCGACAGTTGGAACTCGCGATCCGGAACTTCCGGTCACTCGCTGGCCCCATCGAACCATTTGATCGCGAAATCAAAAGGTAAATTGAAGGAACCGACGATGGGACGTATCCTGCTCGGCTTGGCCATCACGGGTGCCGGGCTGCTTTTGTGGGCGCTCATAGCGGGAACGGCGGCGCTGCCGGTTCTCGACTGTGGCGTCGCGGCCCAGTGCGAACTGGCGGCGGACGATGCCGCGTTGCGGACGCTTTCGCACTTCAACAGCGCGGAGGCGCGGCGCGCCCTCACGGGACCGGAACGTGGCCAACTTGGGGATACTTACGCGAATCTGGTGCTCTCAGGCCGAATCGTTCGCGTGAAGGCCGGCACGCGAGTCCACGTGATCGAATGCGATCCGCTGAATGTCAGCGGATCGCCGCGCTACGCACGGATCCAGGTGATGGAAGGGGAGTGGGCGGGGAAGGAATTACTGACATCCGCCGTGCAGGTGTCCACCGGGAGAGACCGCAACCGCTAGCGGGTACGTTGGTCCCGAGGCACTTCCGTCCTATTGGGTAACGCGCGAAAACGGGGGAAAGTGGGACTTCGGGGGCAGACGATGGCCCGGAGAGGAGAAGCCGTGACGAAGCAGGAACGGAAGGCGTGGCTCGCCGAGGCGAAACGCAAGACGCAGGCGGAAGCGGCGGAGCGGGAGAGGCAGGCCGAAGAGCGCCGCGCCGCGGAGTGGGCTGAGTTCGCGCCGCTGCGCGAGGCGATCGCGCGCGGCGAAATCACGCGGGAGGAACTGCTGGGCCAATCCCAGACCGAACCCATCCGGCTGACGATCGGCGATACCGCGCTGGAAATCCGCCTGACGGCCACGGTCCGCGAAGCGCCCGCCGCCCCCCCGGCGAAGCCGGAAAAAGCGGAAGTGATCGCGTTCCGCGTGACCGGCCCGCGCCGGGCGAAATGAATTGCATGCGAAGCGCACGCTTGGCATACTGAAGGCGGGGAAGCGATGGCCGAAGAATCCAACGGAAAGCACGACTGGCGGGAGCGCATGAGCCGCATCGAAGCGGCCCTGGAACTCTTCATTCGCGATCACGAGCAGCAGCGGGAGCGGCAATCGCACTTGAGCGAGGCGCAGGACCGGCTGCGCGAGGAACACTTGAACTTCCGCGCGGAACACAAGATGCTGCTGCGGGCGCAAGTCGTGCAGCAGGGCAACATGGATGCGCTGACGGTGAAGATGGAAGAAATCGCCGACAAGCTGGACGGGCTGATCGGGGCCGTCGATCAGATGCGCCAGGATACCGATCTGCGCCTGCGGCGCCTGGAAGGCGATCCCCCCGCCGCGTGACGGGTCCGCAATTCCCCCGCGATCCCGCCGCGTGACCGGCCCGCGCCGTCAGGGCCCGCGCCGTCAGGGCCGCCAATAATCGCAGCTCACGATGAACGTGGCGTCCTGGTTCAATTGCGCCGCGGTGAACATCTCCATGTGCGCCGCCACCCACGTGATCGTGTTCCCGGCAACCGTGTAATCCACGCCGTAGGTGTGGCGCAGCCCGTTCACGGCGCAAATGACGCTGCTGGCCGGGCTGGGCGCATCGGGCAGGGTCCAGATGACTTCGGACACCCGCGTGGGCCGGACGTTCGCCGCGTAGGTTCCGGGCGCGCCACCGCCGCCGCCCGCGCCGCAGGGCCCCGCGCTGCCATCCACCTTCACGCAATCGTTCAGCGCGCCGCTGGCGGCCGCCAGCTTGCCGTTCACGTCCGCCACCACGGCCCGATGCGCCAGCCAGCCCGGCCCCTTCACCGGGCGGTCCGCCAGCACGGCGTCCAGGCCGGCGACGTCCGCCACGCTGACATTCAGGTCCGCGCCCGGCGGCGGCAGCGTCTGCGTGAGGCGCACCGCGGCCACATTCACCGGTGTGGCGCTGTCCGGCACCGCCCAGCGCTCCACCGGACCCGGCACGCTTCCGGCGAAGCTGCATCGCACCGTGTAGGCGGTTCCGGCCGGCACCGCGCCCGCCGTCGCTTCCAGTTCCACGTCCAGCACGCCGTTGCGCACGGTGTAGAGTTTTGATCCCGCGCCGATCGCCTTGCCCTGGGCCGTGACAAACGGCCCCCATTGGATCGCGCAGGCGCCCGTGGCGCGATTGCCCTTCGCGTCGAACAGGGTGTCCCGCACCCGCGTGCCCGCCGCCGCGCCCAGCGTCAGCGCCAGCAGCCCGCACAGCAGCTTCGCCGCCAGATCTCGATTCGCCATCGTGCCCTCCGTTAAATGAACCGCGCCCCGCTTCCGTTCACCGGCAGCGGCAGCGGCCAGCTCATCAGACACAGGTGATCGAAGGCCCAGAAATTGATCACGGGCACGCCCCGGTTGCGCGCGCCCAGGAATTCCGCCGGCCACGGACAGCCGCCGTTGAAGATGGGCATCAGGTACGCCACATCCGCCGCCGGCCAGGCGCGGGGCGCGGTGGTCGGCCAGGCGAAGGCCTGCGCCGCGCGGTCCCGGTGGCGATAGAACGAGCCCCAACTGAGCGCTTCCATCTTGATGCGGTCCAGCCCGCTGCCGGTCTTCGCGGTCCACGCGGCCGGCGTGTTGACGCGCGCGTTCAGCCGCCCGCCCTGCGGGTACGGCAGATCCAGCGTGTGGTAGCAATCCGGATGGCTGACATCGTAGGCGTGCAGCCATTCGAACTTCGCCGCCGGGTAACTGGCCTGCACATGCGTGCGGATCGCATCCGCGTGGGACTGGATCCGCTCCGCCAGCCAGTTCGCGTCCGCGCCGCCAAAGAACGCGTCCGGATCGTCATCCTGGCACGTGAAGCTGGAAAGCGCATGCCCCAGCGCCGTCACGGCCGCCGCCGCGGTTTCGGCGTCGTAGAATCCCATCGAACCGCCGCGCACCTGGCCCGCGCCCGTCCACACGCCCGGCAGCGCGGCCCCGCTCACCGCGAAGGTATCCGCGCCCGTGACCGTGACGGTCCGCGTGCCGTCCAGCACGCGCGTACCGGCGATCACCACGCGGTCGCCCGTGGCCATGCCGTGCGCCGCGCCGGTCTGGACGGCGTTTCCGCTGACGCCGGCCACCGTCAGCGCCTTCGAACTGAAGAACCACCACAGGAATTCGCCGAACTGCAGCCACGGCGTCAGGCCCGCCGCGTCCATCATCTTCGCCGTTTCCTTGAAAACCGCCTTCTGCAGCGCCAGCATCTTGGCGACGAAGCCGCAGTGCGTGCTGGGCATCCCGCCGAAGCCCGTGTCCGTGGCGACGATCGTTCCATCGGCGAATCGCGCCGCCCACACCTCGCCCGGCCCTTCCGGCGGGTTCACCAGCTCCATCGAATACGAAGTCACCACCTGCCAGCCCTTGGCAGCCACCTGCGCGTAAAGGTCTTCGTGCCACTTGCGCGTGGGGAAGTTGATCGGGTTCGCCGCGCCGGCGTCAATCGTCCACGTGCCTTCGGTCCCCGCGCCCACATCGCCGGACGTTGTAATCGTGCCCGCCGCCGATGTCTTCGACGCCGAAAACGTGTCGCCCCACACCGGCGTCCGAACATGCACCAGCAGCTCGCCCGCCGTGGCCGTCGTTTCCGCCCACATCGCCACCAGCGTGCCGTTGATGAAATGCGCGAAGTGCGCCGCGATCGTACCGGCGGTGTCCGCCGGAAAGACAGACTTCCCCATCGTGAACGCGCCGATCTGCAGGAACGCCCCGTCGCCGTCCGCCCAGGTGCCGCCGAAGGTCACAGTCAGCGTCTTCCACACGCCGCCCACCCGCTTGCGCTGGTTCCACCAGAACACGCCCGCGTATTCGTTCATCGGCCCGCGCAGGCCCATCGCGTCCAGCATGCCCACGATGCGGCCCGGCGGCAGCTTGTAGGTGTGGTCCGTATCGTAATCGATGGCCGCCGAGACGTTCGAATACACCGCCGCCGGCGCGGGCGGATCCGCCGCCACCGCGGCTTCCAGATAATCGAAGGTGAACCACGTGTCCAGGCTGTCCGCGTGCTTCGTGCCGGTCAGCGTGAGTACGAGCTCGTGCTGGCCGGCTGCCACGCCCGCCCGCACCCGCCGCCGCGTCAGCACCGGCGGTTCCACATTCAAGTAACCGTCGAAGTTCGTGGCCGCATCGCCATCCAGCGAAACGTCCACGATGCCCTTGTCCTGGTACAGCGCGGTGCCCAGCCACAAATCATGCGTGTGCTGGCAGTGATAGCGGACGCGCACCGCATCGCCGCTGGTTTTGGACACCCGCGCGAAGCCGCGCCACAGGTTGTTGGCGTCCTGCGTGGCCCAGCCCGTCCCGGAGTACGCCGCCCAGCGATCCCGGCTGCCCACCCGCACACTGCCCGGCCCGGCCACCTGCAACGGCAGCTTCCCGTTCGGATCCGTGCAGCCCCAATTGGTGAACGTGGCCGTCCATTCCGTATCCGCGTAAGCCGCGGCATCCGCCAGCGCGGGCGCGAAGGTCAGCCAGGCTTCGCGCAACTGGTCCACGCCGCGCGCGCTGAAATCGATGGCCACGCGCCAGGTGCAATCGCTGCCGCCGCCCGAAAGCGGGTATGTGGCCGCGTCGAAAGTGAGATTCGCGTTCTTCCAGATGCCGTAAACGGTCAGCATGTTGCCGTCGCGTCCGCCCCGTTCGGCCAGATACCGCACGCCGGTCTGCGTGCCCGCGCTGGCCGTCAGCGTCAGCGAAGTGGCGGAAGCCACGCTGGATACCGTGTAGGCCGCGCCGTCGATCCAGATCGCGCTGCCGGCCGGAATCGCGGTGAACTTTTCGCCGCTGGCCCAGGTCACCGCCGTGCCGGATGTGTTCACCGTGCCCCAGCGCGCCGCCTTCACCGTCAGCGCCGCCCCGCTGCTGGTGGCGATCAGCCCCAGCGTGGGCGAAAGCGCCGGCCAGTTCGCGGTGTTGATCTGGTCCCGCAGCGCGGCCGCGATGGTGGCAGCCGTTACGCCCGTGGCCGGGTTCGGCACGATGTAGTCGAACGCGATGTTGTTCAGCCATAGCGTCACGCGGTCAAACGCCAGCAGGCCGTTGTCCACAACGGTGACGGTGGCCGAAGCCGCGGGGAACGTGCCCGCCTGCAGCGTCGCATGGTCCCACAGCTTCACCTGCGCCGTCGTGCCGTCCGCGCGGATGCAATCCAAGGTCGCCCAATCGATCCAGTTGTACTTCGGCGAATCGATCGGCTGCAGGCCCGCGCAGGCCAGATCGAACGTCAGGGTCACGCCGGTGAAGTCGAAATCCGGCAAGTACCGCAACGTGGAATGCTCGAAGAAATTATCCGCGTCCCAGATCTTCAGCACCGCGAAATCCGCCATATCGCGGAAGACGCCGTAGACCTTGAACGCGTCCGCCGCCACCTCGCACAGCGCGGCCGCCGCGCCCCGGCGGTCAAAGCCGCGCAGGTTCAGCGTGCAGCGCGGATCGAGCTTCGTCAGCGTAGCCGGTTGGGACCAGACGGGCAAGGGCATCGCGCGTCAAGCCCTCAGCGGTTGATCGCGATCGGCAGCACCGGCTTGGCGGGCGCGGGCGGTGGCACGGGCGCTTCGCCGCCGGTGGCCGCGTCCGCTTTCGTCGTGTGCCCGCGCAGCAGCGCCACCAGCGCGCCGAAGGCCGTCATCAGCACGTAATCGCCGTGCGTGACATTCAGGCCGGTCATCGCCACGCCCAGCAGCGAAAGCAGCAGCAGAATCGCGATCGCCCCGCCGGGCGTTTCCAACAGGTCCATTTGCATTTGCGCCTCCCTCAAAGGTAGATCGTCACCGAAAGGTCCGCGCCGGGGAAGGTGGTGCCCACGGCTGTCAGATCGATCGAAAGGTTTTCGCCCGCCAGCAGCGAAGCGGCCCCCGCCGCGTTCGTCGCTACTACCGTCTGGCCGGCGGGGATGGTGACGGAAAGCCACAGGGCGGCACCCTGGCGAATTTCCACCGTCAGCGGCGCGCCCAATGGCGCCTGTTTCACTTCGGCGGTCACGGCCACGGCCTGCGTGTCCGCGTTCAGGTGAAAGCGCGGCGCCAGATCGCTGCCGATTGCCAGCGTCCCTTCCACGTGCAGATGCACCCCGCTCTGGGCGTTCGCCGCCCCGGCCGTTTCGTAGTACAGCCAGAAATCCCGAACCTGGTTGAACTGGTCAAAGCAGGCGTTGCCCCCGCCGTCCACGGGCGCCACCATGCACAGCAGCGGCCGGCGGGCAAGACCTTCCAGCGGCACCGGGATCGAGACGGTGGCGGGTCCGCCGCCCACATCGATCGATTCCGTCCGGTGGACCAGCGCCCAATCGGCGTCTTCGATCAGCACGCGCGTGGTGGCATCCGGCAAGACAGTCCATTTCGTATCGATCGTCAGCGTTTCGAACGTGTTCGAACGGATCGTGCAGACCTGCCCGCGTCCGGTGCCCGCGAAAACCCGCACCAGCTTGCCCGCGAACTCATCCACCGCGGCGGCCAGCTTGGGAAGGGTAATCGAACTGGATGTCCAGGCGGACGGCTTCGCGCGAAACGTCAGCCGGTACTTCTGGCCGGGATCGAAGGTCAGAATGCTGTTGGCCGTGGGGCCGTAGGCAGCATCCAGCGTCAGGGTGTCGGCGGTGTTTGAAGCAACGCGCCATGCCCAGCCCCGCGGCCAGTCATAGCCGCCGTGATCGTGCCCCAGTTCGCTGACGTCGTAGCCCGCCCATTCGTCCACGGTCCAGCCCGCGCCATCGACGGTGATCGTGGTGGCCGTGGCGGCGGTGGGCGTCACGTCGGCCACGCCCGCCCGCACCAGACGCTTCAACCTGAATTCCATGCGGTCAAATTCGGGATCCGGCATGCACAGCACCGCCAGCTTGGGATCGACCGGGCCCGTGAACGTCACTGAGCTGGGGATCGCGTTAATGAAGCCCTGGAACAGGGGCTGGAACGGGTGCGTGCCCACGTGCAGCGCGCACAGTTCCGCAGCCGGGTGCCATTCGATGTTGGGCACGGTAATCGTGTTGGTGTTGGTGCCTGCCGGCACGGTGATCTTGCACGCGATGGACGGCACGGAAACCAGCGCGGGGCCCAGCGCCACCAGCCAGACCCAGTACGTCGCATCGCCCGGCAGGCTTCCGCCCGTGGGCGCGGTGCTGCCTTCGTTGGGAACGAACGGCGGCTGAATGTCCGCGCTGAACGTGTTGTGGGGCATCGTCACTTCAACGCGAAAGCGCAGACCGTCACCGGTGTCGCCCGTGCCCACGGTGAACCAGCGTTCGAAGCCCGTCAGCGGATCCGGATTGCTGAGCGCGCGCTGGCCCACCTGCCCCAGCAGCGGCCACGGCGGCCGCGCTTCCCGGTTGCGGCCCTGCTGGCTGTAGCGCGGCGCGTCTTCCTGGCCCCAGGCGTCGGTGTACCACTCGTCGCTGTGCCAGCTTGCCGTGATCTTGCACGTCTCAAAGTTCGCCGCGGGCTGGATGCGCTGGATGCGCACCAGCTGGTCCGCCACGCCCAGCGGCGCGTAGCTTAGCGCGCACAGCGCGCCCGCCTGCAGATGCACGGCCCGGAACGTGCTCTCGAACTCGAAAATCAGCGTGCCGCCCGCATCGCCCGCCGGATAGTTGCGCGGGTTCCCCCGCAGCGTTTCCGCGAAGTAGGTGCCAATCAGCCGCCGCCCATGGTCGAAGCTGCTGATGCCATCGGGCGCGAAGCTGCCGGCCACTTCCTGGTTGCTGTTGCGCGTGAGCGCGTCCGTCTCGACAACCGTCAGCGAATCCTGCGCGAAGTTGTTCTGCCGGTCCTGGTAAGTGACCGAGATGCGGTTGGGCGAATCGCTGTTCGCGCGCTGGCTGACGCGCATCGTGCTGCGTCCCCCGCGCCGGATGATGTTCGATTCATCGAAACGGTAGGCCACATAGCCGTTCGCCGCCGTGCCGTCCGCCAGCTTGCTGCCCAGGGGCGTCGCATCGTTCGAGCCCGCCACCGCCGCGGGCTGTTGCCCGGCCAGCGTCTGCTTCACCAGCAATTTCAGTTTGCCGCCGGCGTCGGAATTCGGCACCAGCATCATGCGGCCGCAGTTGCGCATCGCGCGGATCAATTCCGCCGCCGTCTTGCGCTGGCGCAGCACGAAGCTGGCAAGAAACCGGGCGTGCTGTTTGCTGTTGCCGTGCTGGTCTTTGTACGTCACCAGTTGCCCGCAGATCTGCGCCGCCTTGCGGAAGCTGGGGATGTCCAGATCGGCGTAGTCCCAGCCCGCCCACACCAGCGCGTCCATGATCTGCCAGGCCGGATACAGCGAGTGCTCCGGCCACTCGTCGGCGTGCGCGCCGGCGTCGCTGGTGTAGATCCGCAGCTTCGGCCCGGTCATCAGGACGCGGACCCGCGGGATCTGCTGCGAATCGACAAGCTGCCGGTAGACCACGATGGCGATGGTCATCAGGCTGCCGTAGGGGTCGCCCGTCGGGTCCCCGTTTTTGTCCGTCCAGCCGGGCAGCAGGTTGGCCGCGCCGTCGCGCGTCCCGCGCGCAACCACGTCCCACATGAACAGCGGGTCCGTGGCGAACGTGGACGAAGGCACCTCGACGTCGTTCACGATCACGCGGCTGATGTAGCCTTCGCCGTAGCAGCAGATCGCTTCGAAGCGCGTCGAGTTCGGGTCGCCCACAATGTTCGCGATCACCGGCTCCACCCAGCCCTCGCCGTAGACCATCGGCACCGGATCGTTGTACTTGACCTCGTTTGGCGAGTTCAGCCCCTCTTCGAACTTGCCGCTGGCGTAGGCCCGCCCCCGCCACGATCGCGGCGGGGCCCACTGCACCCCCCCCAAGCGCCCC
>ERZ778017.705-NODE-705-length-41768-cov-29.670606_pt1 | contig 41768 bp, 30 predicted proteins | sample MGYA00375747_ERZ778017 | MGnify/ENA primary metagenome ERZ778017 (study PRJEB29350, sample SAMN05509838) | bioreactor metagenome | biome: bioreactor; material: wastewater | place: South Africa: University of Cape Town | collected 2014-03-17 ...
GAAGCTGGCCGAGTCCAAGCCGTTCAACCAGTCGATCGGCTACATGGATCGCCTGGACTACTGCTCGATGATGTGCAACGAGCACGCCTACGTCCGCGCCATCGAGACCCTGGCGGGCATCGAGGTGCCGGAGCGCGCGCAGTACATCCGCACGATGTTCGACGAGATCACCCGCATCCTCAACCACCTGATGTGGCTGGGTTCGAACGGGCTCGACCTCGGCGCGATGGCGGTGATGCTGTATGCGTTCCGCGAGCGCGAGGAGCTGATGGACTGCTACGAGGCGGTCTCCGGCGCGCGCATGCATGCGGCCTATTACCGTCCGGGCGGCGTCTACCGCGACCTGCCGGACACGATGCCGAAGTACAAGGAATCGCGCTGGCACAAGGGCAATGCGCTCAAGCGCCTGAACGCGGCCCGCGAGGGCTCGCTGCTGGACTTCCTGGAGAACTTCACCAGCGAGTTCCCCAAGCGCGTCGACGAGTACGAGACCCTGCTCACCGACAACCGCATCTGGAAGCAGCGTACCGTCGGCATCGGCGTGGTCACCCCGGAGCACGCCCTGGCGTGGGGCATGACCGGCACCATGCTGCGCGGCTCGGGCATCGCCTGGGACCTGCGCAAGAAGCAGCCGTACGCCAAGTACGACGCGGTCGACTTCGACATCCCGCTGGGCACCAATGGCGACTGCTACGACCGTTACCTGGTCCGCGTCGCCGAAATGCGCCAGTCCAACCGCATCATCCAGCAGTGCGTGCGCTGGCTGAAGGCCAACCCCGGCCCGGTCATGGTCCGCAACTTCAAGGTCGCCCCTCCGTCGCGTGCGGAGATGAAGGACGACATGGAAGCGCTGATCCACCACTTCAAGCTGTTCAGCGAAGGCTACTGCGTGCCGGCCGGCGAGACCTACGTCGCGGTCGAGGCGCCGAAGGGCGAATTCGGCTGCTACCTGGTCTCGGACGGCGCCAACAAGCCGTTCCGCGTGCACCTGCGTGCGCCGGGCTTCGCCCACCTGTCCTCGATCGATTCGATCGTGCGCGGCCACATGCTGGCCGACGTGGTGGCGATGATCGGCACGTACGACCTCGTGTTCGGCGAGGTTGACCGGTAATGCCGGGCATGCGTACAACGCCCGGTGCCAGCGCGGCCATGCTGCTGCAGGCACCGGTTTCCCAGGATCTGCTATTGGTTGAGGTCGGCCGATGAAGGCGACAGGTAATTTCGAGGCGGCGCGCGACGTCGACCCGATGGTGGTGTTGAGCGACAAGACCCGTGCTCACATCGATCACTGGCTGACGAAGTTCCCGCCGGAACGCAAGCGCTCGGCGGTGCTGCAGGGCCTGCATGCCGCGCAGGAGCAGAACCAGGGCTGGCTGAGCGACGAGCTGATCGCCGCGGTGGCCAAGTACCTGGACCTGCCGTTCGTGTGGGCCTACGAGGTCGCCAGCTTCTACTCGATGTTCGAGACCGAGAAGGTCGGCCGCAACAACGTCGCCATCTGCACCAACATCAGCTGCTGGCTCAATGGCGCCGAGGACATCGTGCGCCATTGCGAGAAGAAGCTGGGCATCAAGCACGGCGAATCGACCCCGGACGGCCGCGTCTACCTCAAGCGCGAGGAAGAATGCCTGGCCGGCTGCGCGGGCGCGCCGATGATGGTCATCAACGGTCACTACCATGAGCGCCTGACGCTGGACCAGGTCGACGCGCTGCTGGACGGGCTGGAGTAAGGCATGGCACACCACGAATCCAGGGGCCCGGTCGGTCCGGCGCCGCTTCCGCACAACGTGGTCTACACCACGCTGCACTACGACACCCCGTGGTCGTACGAGAACTACCTCAAGACCGGTGGCTACGCCGCGCTGCGCAAGATCCTCGAGGAGAAGATCGCGCCGGCCGACGTGATCGAGATGGTCAAGCAGTCCGGCCTGCGCGGCCGCGGCGGCGCGGGCTTCCCGACCGGCCTGAAGTGGTCGTTCATGCCCAAGGACGCGCCGCAGAAGTACATCCTGTGCAACTCGGACGAGTCCGAGCCGGGTACCTGCAAGGACCGCGACATCCTGCGCTACAACCCGCATTCGGTGGTGGAGGGCATGGCCATCGCCTGCTACGCCACCGGCTCGACCGTGGGCTACAACTACCTGCGCGGCGAGTTTCACCACGAGCCGTTCGAGCACTTCGAACAGGCCCTGGCCGATGCCTACAAGCATGGCTGGCTGGGCAAGAACGTGCTGGGCAGCGGCGTGGACATCGATATCTACGGGGCGCTGGGCGCCGGTGCCTACATCTGCGGCGAAGAGACCGCGCTGATGGAGTCGCTGGAAGGCAAGAAGGGCCAGCCGCGCTACAAGCCGCCGTTCCCGGCCAATTTCGGCCTGTACGGCAAGCCGTCGACGATCAACAACACCGAAACCTACGGCTCGGTGCCGGCGATCATCCGCAACGGCCCGGAGTGGTTCAAGGGCCTGAGCAAGACCGCCAACGGCGGCCCGAAGTGCTTCTCGGTCTCCGGCTGCGTGCAGAAGGGCGGCAACTTCGAGGTGCCGCTGGGCACCACCTTCGACGAACTGCTGGAAATGGCCGGCGGCCTGCGGCCGGGCCGCAAGCTGAAGGCGGCGATCCCGGGCGGCGTGTCGATGCCGGTGCTGACCGCCGAGCAGCTCAAGGGGCTGCCGATGGACTACGACACCATCCGCGCGCTGGGCTCGGGCCTGGGCTCCGGGGCCATCGTGGTGCTGGACGACAGCGTGTGCTGCGTCAAGTTCGCGTGCCGCATCAGCCAGTTCTTCCACAAGGAATCCTGCGGCCAGTGCACCCCGTGCCGCGAGGGCACCGGCTGGATGCACCGCGTGCTGGAGCGCATCGTCGCCGGCAAGGCCACGATGGAAGACCTGCACCAGCTGCGCACCGTCGCCGGTCAGATCGAAGGCCACACCATCTGCGCCTTCGGCGAAGCGGCGGCCTGGCCGATCCAGGGGTTCCTGCGCCAGTTCTGGGACGAATTCGAGTACTACATCGTCAACGGTCATTCGATGGTTGACGGCAAGAAGGTGGAGGCTGCTGCCGCATGAGCGCGCAACCTGTAAATCCGAGCGGAAACCCGAGCGAGGCACCCGTGGTGCCGGAAGGACACGTCACCATCGAGATCGATGGGCAGACGCTGTTCGCGCCCAAGGGGTCGATGATCATCCAGGCCGCCGACAAGGCCGGCATTTCGATCCCGCGCTTCTGCTACCACGAGAAGCTGCCGATCGCGGCCAACTGCCGCATGTGCCTGGTCGACGTCGAGAAGTCGCCCAAGCCGTCGCCGGCGTGCGCCACGCCGGTCATGGACGGCATGAAGATCCAGACCCGCAACGAGAAGGCGCTGAAGTACCAGCGCTCGGTCATGGAGTTCCTGCTGATCAACCACCCGCTGGACTGCCCGATCTGCGACCAGGGCGGCGAGTGCGAGCTGCAGGACGTGTCGCTGGGCTACGGCCGTTCGGTCAGCCGCTTCAACGAGCGCAAGCGCGTGGTGGCCGACGAGGACATGGGGCCGCTGGTCGCCACCGAGATGACTCGCTGCATCCAGTGCACCCGCTGCGTGCGCTTCACCGCCGAGATCGCCGGCACCTACGAGCTGGGCGGCATGTACCGCGGCGAGAACCTGCAGATCGGCACCTACGACGGCAAGCCGCTGACCACCGAGCTGTCCGGCAACGTGATCGACGTGTGCCCGGTCGGCGCGCTGACCAACAAGGTGTTCCAGTTCAAGGCGCGCCCGTGGGAGCTCACCGCGCGTGAATCGCTCGGCTACCACGACGCGATGGGCTCGAACCTGTTCCTGCACGTGCGCCGCGGCGAAGTGCTGCGCGCGGTGCCGCGCGACAACGAACTGGTCAACGAGTGCTGGCTGTCCGACCGCGACCGTTATTCGCACCAGGGCCTGTATGCCGCCGACCGCGCGGTCAAGCCGCTGCAGAAGGTCAACGGCGAGTGGAAGGAAGTGAGCTGGGCCGAAGGCCTGGCCGCCGCCCGCGAGATCCTGGACGGCAGCCGCGGCGACGACCTCGGCGTGCTGGTGCACCCGTCCACCTCCAACGAGGAGGGCGCGCTGCTGGCCCGCCTGGCCACCGGCCTGGGCAGCGGCAACATCGACCACCGCATCGACAACCGCGATTTCTCGGACGCGGCGACGGCCGAAGTGTTCGCGGCCCCGCTGGCCGAGATCGAAGCGGCCGACCGCATCGTGCTGCTGGGCAGCAACGTCCGCCACGAGCTGCCGCTGCTGCACGCCCGCCTGCGCAAGGCGCAGACCAAGAACGGCGCGCGGATCTTCGCGGTCAACCCGGTCGATTTCGACTTCGCGTTCAGCCTGGCCGGCAAGCAGATCGTCGCCCCGTCCCGGTTCGCCGAAGCCCTGGCCAGCGCCGAGCTGCGTTCGGCGGTGCAGGGCGGTGGCAACACCGTGCTGATCGTCGGTGGCATCGCCGAGAACCATCCGCAGGCCGCCGCGATCCGCGCCGCCGCGCGCGATTTCGCCGCCGCCACCGGCGCCAGGCTGTGCCGCATCCCGCAGGGCGCCAATGCCGTCGGCCTGTCCCGCGCCGGCGTGTTGCCGGCCGGCAAGGACGTCGCCACGATGCTGGCGCAGCCGCGCAAGGCCTACGTGCTGTACGGCATCGAGCCGGGCCTGGACTTCGCCGACAGCGCCGCCGCGCGCAAGGCGCTGGCCGGCGCCAGGGTAGTGGCGTTCAGCCAGTTCGCCTGCGCCTCGACCCGCGACGTGGCCGACGTGATCCTGCCGATCGGCGCGCTGCCGGAAATCGACGCGACCCTGACCAACCTCGACGGCCGCGAGCAGCAGGCCCGCGCCGGCGGCAAGCTGCCGGGCGAGGCCCGCGAGGGCTGGCGCGTGCTGCGCGCCCTGGGCGGCGACCTGCAGCTGGCCGGTTTCGGCTTCACCGACCTGGCAGGCCTGCGTGCCGGCCTGCAGCCGGTGCAGGTCGAGGTGGCCGCCTCGGCGCAGCCGCAGGCGGCGGGCGAGGGCCTGGAAGTGGCTTCGACCACCGCGATCTACCGCACCGATGCGGTGGTCCGCCGTGCCGAGGCGCTGCAGGCGCATCCGCTGAACAACGCGCCGCGCATCGTGCTCAACGCCGATGACGCCGCGCGCCTGCAGCTGGTGGAAGGGCAGATGGCCAAGGTCGGCACCGATGCCGGCAAGGCGACCCTGCCGGTCGTGGTCGACGCGCGCGTCGCCGCCGGTACGGTCTGGATTGAATCGGGCCACGGCGCCACCGCGCCGCTGGGCGCCGCTCGGGTAACGGTGGTGGCTGCATGAACGAGTTGCTGTTGAACGCGGTCGATCCGCTGCACCAGTGGTTGCTGGCGCTGGGCGACATCGGCATCGTGCTGTGGACGGTGCTGAAGATCCTGGTCATCGCCATGCCGATCATCATATCGGTGGCGTTCTACGTGCTGTGGGAGCGCAAGCTGATCGGCTGGATGCACGTGCGCCACGGGCCGATGTACGTCGGCCTCGGCGGCCTGCTGCAGGCCTTCGCCGACGTCACCAAGCTGCTGTTCAAGGAAATCGTGCGCCCGGCCAACGCGCACAAGGCGATGTACGTGCTGGCGCCGCTGATCGTGCTGGCACCGTCGTTCGCGGCCTGGTCGGTGGTCCCGTTCGACTACAAGCTGGTGCTGTCCAACGCCAACGTCGGCCTGCTGTACCTGCTGGCGATGACCTCGCTGGGCATCTACGGCGTGATCCTGGCCGGCTGGGCGTCGAACTCCAAGTACGCCTTCCTCGGCGCGATGCGTTCGGCCGCGCAGATGGTCAGCTACGAGATCGCGATGGGCTTCGCGCTGGTCGGCGTGATGATCGCCGCCGGCAGCCTCAACCTGAGCGAGATCGTGCTGGCGCAGCAGGGCAGTTCCGGCCTGTTCGACTGGTTCCTGCTGCCGCTGCTGCCGCTGTTCGTCGTGTACTGGGTGTCCGGCGTGGCCGAGACCAACCGCGCTCCGTTCGACGTGGTCGAAGGCGAGTCCGAAATCGTCGCCGGCCACATGGTCGAGTACTCCGGCGGTGCGTTCGCGCTGTTCTTCCTGGCCGAGTACGCCAACATGATCCTGATCAGCTTCCTGATCTCGATCTTCTTCATGGGCGGCTGGCTGAGCCCGATCCAGGGCTGGGTCACGGCGGACGTGTCGCCCTGGGTCAACTGGATCTGGAACGGCGGTTGGCCGTGGCTGCTGGCCAAGGTGTTCTTCTTCGCCAGTTCCTACATCTGGTTCCGTGCCACGTTCCCGCGCTTCCGCTACGACCAGATCATGCGTCTGGGCTGGAAGGTATTCATCCCGCTGACCATCGCGTGGATCGCGGTGACCGCACTGCTCGTGTTCTACGGCGTGATCCAGAGAGGCGTTTGATTCATGAAAAAGATCACCCACTATTTCAAGAGCCTGCTGCTGCTGGAGCTCGTCTCCGGCATGTGGCTGACGCTGAAGTACGCGTTCAAGCCCAAGTACACCGTGCTGTACCCGATGGAGAAGTTCCCGCAGTCGCCGCGTTTCCGCGGCCTGCACGCGCTGCGCCGTTATCCGAACGGCGAGGAACGCTGCATCGCCTGCAAGCTGTGCGAGGCGGTATGCCCGGCGCTGGCCATCACCATCGACTCGGCCAAGCGCGAGGACGGCACCCGCCGCACCACGCGCTACGAGATCGACCTGTTCAAGTGCATCTTCTGCGGTTTCTGCGAGGAGAGCTGCCCGGTGGACTCGATCGTGGAAACCCATATCCTGGAGTACCACTTCGAGAACCGTGGCGAGAACATCGTCACCAAGCCGCAGCTGCTGGCCATCGGTGATCGGCTGGAAGCCGAGATCGCCGAGCGCCGCGCCGCCGACGCCGCCTTCCGTTGAGGACCGAAAGATGGATTGGGTAAATATCGCTTTCTGGTTCTTCTCGATCGTGGCGGGGCTCTCGGCCCTGTCGGTGATCAGCGTGCGCAACCCGGTGTATGCCGTGCTGTGCCTGATCCTGACCTTCTTCTCCATCGCCTGCGTCTGGCTGCTGGTCGGCGCCGAGTTCCTGGGTGTCACCCTGGTGCTGGTGTACGTGGGCGCGGTGATGGTGCTGTTCCTGTTCGTGGTGATGATGCTGGACGTCGAGACCGACAGCCTGCGCGAAGGCTGGGTGCGCTACCTGCCGGTCGGGCTGGTGGTCGCGGTGGTGATGCTGCTGCAGATGCTGACCCTGATCGGCATCAAGGCCCGCATGGCCGCGCCGTTCCCGGCGGACAATGCCGCTGCGGTCGCCGCCGACAGCTCCAACATCACCTGGCTGGCGCGCAGCCTGTTCACCGAATACCTGCTGCCGTTCGAGTTCGCCGCGGTGATCCTGACCGTGGCGGTGATCGCCGCGGTGATGCTGACCCTGCGCCGCCGCACCGGCGTGAAGTCGCAGAACCCGTCGGAGCAGACCCGCGTCCGCGCCAGCGACCGCCTGCGCATCGTGAAGATGGCGGCCGAGAAGCCGGTGCCGCTGACCGACACCACGCACAACGAAGGCGGCGAGGAGGCCAAGCCATGATTTCCCTGGGCCACATGCTCGCGCTGGGCGCGGTGATGTTCTGCATCTCCGTCGCCGGCATCTTCCTCAACCGCAAGAACATCATCGTGCTGCTGATGTCGATCGAGTTGATGCTGCTGTCGGTGAACATCAATTTCGTCGCCTTCTCGCGGCAGCTCGGCGATACCGCCGGCCAGCTGTTCGTGTTCTTCATCCTGACCGTGGCCGCGGCGGAAGCCGCCATCGGCCTCGCGATCCTGGTGACCCTGTTCCGTACCCGCCACACCATCAACGTTGGCGAAGTCGATTCGTTGAAGGGCTGACCCACAGATGGAAATCACTCTCTCCAAGAGTCTGTTGATCGCAGTGGTGCTGGCACCGCTGCTCGGCAGCATCATCGCCGGCCTGTTCGGTCGCCAGGTCGGGCGCAAGGGTGCCCAGTACGCCACCATCCTCGGCGTCGCGGTCAGCTGCGCGCTGTCGATGCACACCCTCTATCAGTTGCTGTGGGGCGGGGCGCAGCCGTTCAACCAGAACATCTACACCTTCTTCGAAGTCGGCCAGTACGCCGCGCACGTCGGTTTCATGGTCGACCGCCTGACCGCGATGATGATGGTGGTGGTGACGTTCGTGTCGCTGCTGGTGCACGTCTACTCGATCGGCTACATGGCCGATGACGACGGCTACCAGCGCTTCTTCAGCTACATCTCGCTGTTCACCTTCTCGATGCTCACCCTGGTGATGAGCAACAACTTCCTGCAGCTGTTCTTCGGCTGGGAAGCGGTGGGCCTGGTGTCGTACCTGCTGATCGGCTTCTACTTCAAGAAGCCCAGCGCGATCTTCGCCAACATGAAGGCGTTCCTGGTCAACCGCGTGGGCGACTTCGGCTTCCTGCTGGGCATCGCCGCCGTGCTGTGGGTGTTCGGTACCCTGGACTACGCGACGGTGTTCGCCAACGCGCCGCTGCTGAACGACCCCAACGCGCTGGTCCAGGTGTGGTCGGGCTCGATCAACCTGTTCGGCCATCCGCTGCAGGTGCTGAGCGAGCCGGTGATCTGGTCGATCGCCACCCTGATCTGCATCTGCCTGTTCATCGGTGCGATGGGCAAGTCGGCGCAGGTGCCGCTGCACGTGTGGCTGCCTGATTCGATGGAAGGTCCGACCCCGATCTCGGCGCTGATCCACGCCGCGACCATGGTCACCGCCGGCATCTTCATGGTGACCCGCATGTCGCCGCTGTTCGAGCTGTCGCAGACCGCGCTGAACTTCGTGCTGTTCATCGGTGCCACCACGGCCTTCTTCACCGGCCTGATCGGCATCGTGCAGAACGACATCAAGCGCGTGGTCGCCTACTCGACGCTGTCGCAGCTGGGCTACATGACCGTGGCCCTGGGCGTGTCGGCCTACTCGGGTGCGGTGTTCCACCTGATGACCCACGCCTTCTTCAAGGCGCTGCTGTTCCTGGGCGCCGGCTCGGTCATCATCGGCATGCACCACGAGCAGAACATGATGAAGATGGGCGGCCTGCGCAAGTACATGCCGATCACCCACATCACCATGTGGATCGGCACCCTGGCGCTGGTCGGCACCCCGTTCTTCGCCGGCTTCTATTCGAAGGACACCATCATCGAGGCCGCCGCGCTGCATGCCCATGCCGCCAACAGCGGCTGGGTGGCGACCTACGGCTACTGGGCGGTGCTGGGCGGCGTGATCGTCACCAGCTTCTACAGCTTCCGCCTGCTGTTCCTGACCTTCTTCGGCAAGGAACGCTTCCGCGACGCGCACGATGACCACGGCCACGACGCCCACCACCATGACGACCATCATGGCCATGGCGCGCACGAGCCGCACGAGTCGCCGTGGGTGGTGACCCTGCCGCTGATCCTGCTGGCCATCCCGTCGATCCTGATCGGTTTCTTCACCATCGGCCCGATGCTGTTCGGCACCGGCTGGGACGGCCATGCCGCGGCAACCGGCGTGCCGGGCCAGACCCTGTCGTTCTTCACCGGCATCGTCGACTTCTACGATCCGGCCCGCGACACCATCGCCGCCGTCGGCAGGGAGTTCTGGCACGGCTCGGTGGCCTACGCAGTGCACGGCATGATGATGCCGGCGTTCTGGCTGACCGTCGCCGGCTTCATCCTGGCCTGGGTGTTCTACATCTGGAAGCCCGAGCTGGCAGGCAAGTCCCGCAAGGCCCTGGCGCCGGTCGTATCGGTGCTGGAGAACAAGTACGGTTTCGACAAGCTGTGGATCGATGGTTTCGCCGGTGGCAGCGTCAAGCTTGGCAAGGCCGCCCGTGCCGTGGACAGCAACGTTGTGGATGGGGTGGTGAACGGTGCGGCCCGCGTGGTCGAGCTTGCCGCCAACCTGCTGCGCCGCACCCAATCCGGTTTCCTCTACCACTACGCCTTCGTGATGATCATCGGCCTGATCGCCCTGCTGGGCCTGCTGATGCATTTCTCGCGTTGACCTGTACGGAATAAGAAGACGTGTCGAACTGGCCCCTACTCAGTATCCTCATCTGGCTGCCGATCCTCGGCGGTGCGTTGATTCTTGCCGTGCGCAACGCCCAGGCTGCCCGTTGGGCATCCCTGGCGGTGGCACTGCTCACCTTCCTGTTGAGCCTCGGCCTGCTCAGCGGCTATGACCGCGCCGCGGCCGACGTGATGCAGTTCGTCGAGCAGCATCCGTGGATCCCCGCCTACGGCATCGGCTACAACCTGGCGGTGGATGGCATCGCCATCGCGCTGGTGCTGCTGACCACCCTGGTGGGCGTGCTGGCGCTGATCGGCGCCTGGGGCGTGGTCGACAAGCGCGTGAACCAGTACGTGGCCGCCTTCCTGATCCTGGAAGGCGTGACGGTGGGCATCTTCGCCGCCACCGACGCGATGCTGTTCTACGTGTTCTTCGAAGCCATGCTGATCCCGATGTTCCTGATCATCGGTGTCTGGGGCGGCCCGCGCCGCATCTATGCCGCGCTGAAGTTCTTCCTGTACACCTTCCTCGGCTCGGTGCTGATGCTGGTGGCGCTGATCTACCTGTACATCAAGGGCGGCAGCTTCCAGCTGGCCGACCTGTACCAGCTGCAGCTGTCGGCCAGGGAGCAGACCTGGGTGTTCTTCGCGTTCCTGGTCGCCTTCGCGGTCAAGGTGCCGATGTTCCCGGTGCATACCTGGCTGCCGGACGCCCACGTGGAAGCGCCGACCGCCGGCTCGGTGATCCTGGCCGCGATCGCGCTGAAGATCGGTGGCTACGGCTTCCTGCGCTTCAACCTGCCGATCGTGCCCGATGCCAGCCACGAGTGGGCCTGGCTGGTGATCGCGCTGTCGCTGGTGGCGGTGATCTACGTCGGCCTGGTGGCGCTGGTGCAGGACGACATGAAGAAGCTGGTGGCCTATTCGTCGATCGCGCACATGGGCTTCGTGACCCTGGGTACGTTCACCGCGCTGTGGCTGGTGCGCGAGGCGGGCAACGCCGACGCCGCCCGCCTGGGCCTGCAGGGCGCGATGGTGCAGATGGTCTCGCACGGCTTCGTGTCCGGCGCGATGTTCTCCTGCATCGGCGTGCTCTACGACCGGCTGCATACCCGCCGCATCGCCGACTACGGCGGCGTGGCCAACGTGATGCCCTGGTTCGCCGCGTTCGCGCTGCTGTTCTTCATGGCCAATTCGGGCCTGCCGGGCACCAGCGGGTTCGTGGGCGAGTTCATGGTGGTGCTGGCCAGCTTCCAGTGGGAGCCGCTGGTGGCGCTGGGCGCGGCCACCACGCTGATCATCGGCGCGGCGTATTCGCTGTGGCTGTACAAGCGCGTGTTCTTCGGCGAGGTGGGCAACGCCCATGTGGCCGAGATGAAGGACATCAACGGGCGCGAATGGCTGGTGCTGGGCGTGTTCGCCATCGGTACGCTGGCACTGGGCCTGTACCCGCGGCCGCTGACCGAACTGATGGAGCCCTCCATCGCCAAGCTGGCGATGCAGATCGCATCGAGCAAGCTGCTGTAAGCGGCCCCGTCGAGAGTATTGATTCCAGGATTTGATGATGACAACGCCGACGCTACTGCCGTTGACCGCCGCCGACCTCCCGCCGTTGCTGCCAGAACTGGTGGTGATCGGCGGTGCCTTCGCCCTGCTGATCCTCGATCTGTTCATCAGCAACCGCCACAAGGTCTGGACCCACTTCCTGTCGGTCGCGATCCTTGCCGTTGCTTTCGCCATGCTGCTTGGCGGCGTGGGCGGGCAGGGCGAGGTGTTCCATGGCATGTTCATCCGCGACAACGCCGCCGACGTCATGAAGACGGTGGTGGTGCTGGTCAGCGGCCTGACCCTGATCTATGGGTGGAGCTACCTGCGCGAGCGCAATCTGTACCAGGGCGAGATCGCGGTGCTGGTCCTGTTCGCCACCGCGGGCATGATGCTGCTGGTCTCCGCCGGCAGCCTGCTGATGGTCTACCTGGGGCTGGAACTGCTGGCGCTGTGCTCGTATGCGCTGGTTGCCAGCAACCGCGACAACAAGCTGGCCGCCGAAGCGGGCATGAAGTACATCGTGCTCGGCTCGCTGGCCTCGGGCCTGCTGCTGTACGGCATGTCGCTGGTCTACGGCGCCACCGGTTCGCTGCACCTTGACGTGATCCACGCCGCCGCCGCGCATTCGGACGAGCGCGTGCTGCTGCTGACCGGCGCGGTGTTCATGGTCGCCGGCGTCGCCTTCAAGCTCGGCGCCGCACCGTTCCACATGTGGCTGCCGGACGTCTACCAGGGCGCGCCGGCGCCGATCGCGCTGTTCATCAGCTCGGCGCCGAAGCTGGCTGCGTTCGGCATGGCCTACCGCCTGCTCGAAGCCGGTGTCGGCCCGCTGTCGGCCGAGCTGCAGTACGTGCTCGCCGGCCTTGCCGCGCTGTCGCTGGTGGTGGGCAACCTGATGGCCATCGCCCAGGTCAACCTCAAGCGCATGCTGGCCTATTCGACCGTCTCGCACATCGGCTTCCTGCTGATGGGCGTGGCCGGCGGCGGCGCCGCCGGGTACTCCTCGGCGATGTTCTACGCCGTGGCCTACGCGATCATGTCCACCGCCGCTTTCGGCGTGATCGTCGCGCTGTCGCGCTCCGGCTTCGAGGCCGAGAGCATCGACGACTTCAAGGGCCTGAACGCACGCAATCCGTGGATGGCCGGGCTCATGCTGTGCGCCATGTTCTCGCTGGCCGGCATCCCGCCGTTCCTGGGCTTCTGGGCCAAGCTGGCGGTACTGGGCGCCGCGGTCAACGGCGGCCTGCTGTGGCTGGTGATCCTGGGCGTGATGAGTGCGGTGGTGGGCTGCTTCTACTACCTGCGCGTGGTCAAGGTCATGTACTTCGACGAGCCGGTGGGCGAACCGCTGCCGCGCAACAATGACCGTCTCCTGGGCATCGTGCTGGGCGTGAACTGCGTGGCGCTGCTGGTGCTGCCGGTTGCCCTGGGGCCGCTGCTGGCCTGGATGCGCAACGCATTTGCTCATTTGTCATAAAAAGCGATACAAAACGGCGCGATTCATGTAATATGCGCGCACTGAGTTGATGGCGGTGCCGGCAAGCCGGTATCGCCAGACCATCCAGGGATGGTCAGCCGGAACGTGGAACGTTCCGGGTTTCAGCGGAATCCCCGGATTTCCTGAAACAATGAAGTAAAAAAGACTTGCGGTAACGGTCCAATTACTTCATAATTCCGCTTCTGCTGCGGGGTGGAGCAGTCTGGCAGCTCGTCGGGCTCATAACCCGAAGGTCGCAGGTTCAAATCCTGCCCCCGCTACCAGGCCTTTCTTGATGCAAAGAAAGCCTCCTCGTGAGGCTTTTTTGTTGGACGTAGGTCGACTGCGACAGGCTGGGCTGGCGATGCCGGTCGGACGCAATCGGGATACGGGAGGATCGATGGCGGTAAGGGAATGGGCCGGTGGAGCCCATTTTTTGTTTCTGGCGAGGATGGATACGGGTGATGGACACGCAGGCGCTGGCGCTACGCTTCAGCGAGGCACTGACCGATTTCGGCCTGTGCTGCCTTGGCGTGGAGTTCGTTTCCGGCCAGGGACCGCACACGCTGCGCGTATACGTGGATCTGCTGGATGATGCGGTGTCAGACGCAGGCGCGGATGACAAGGTCGATGGCAAGGGATCGCTGTCGCGCGGGGTGACCGTCGACCAATGCGAGAGCGCCAGCCGCGAGATTTCCGCGTTGCTGGACGTTGATGATCCGATCCCGGGCCATTATGTATTGGAGGTGTCGTCGCCGGGGCTGGATCGGCCATTGTTTTCAGCCGATCAGTTCTCGAAGGCATGCGGCAGCGAGGTGAAACTGCTGTTCCGTGCACCGCTGGAAGGTCGTCGTCGACTACGCGGAAAGATACTGGGCGTGGACGGTGGGCAGATCACGCTGGAAGCCGAGCACAAAACCTGGCAGTTCGATCATGCGTTGGTGGAATCGGCACGCGTGGTGCCCGATTGGGTGGCGCTGGGACATGCCCCCCAACCCAAACCCGGTCGCCCCGCGCGCAGGAAGCAGAAAAGCTAGGCCCATTGAACAGTGCGGCCACGGATGGCCGCTTTTTGATCTCCGCGTTCACGGATGAACGCAAGATACAAACGCACGGAATCTACATAACCATCAACCGTAACCATGGCGTTTTGCGCCGCGTAAGTACCCTGGCATGGGCCCCCGCGGCATCTGTGGAGTTGTTGCAATGAGCAAAGAACTTTTGCTGGTCGTCGACGCGGTCGCCAACGAAAAAGGCGTGTCGGAAGACGTGATCTTCGACGCGATGGAGGCTGCGTTGGCCTCGGCCGCCAAGAAACGCTATCCGGACGAAGAGCCGGATATCCGCGTGTCGATCGACCACGCTACCGGCGAATACGAAACGTTCCGCCGCTGGGAGATCATCGCCGACGACGGCGAGATGGAATCCCCGGCATACCAGCTGCGCCTGATGGACGCGCTGGACGAGCGCGCCGACGCCCAGGTCGGCGAGTACATCGAGGAGCAGGTCGAGAACGCCGAGTTCGGCCGCATCGCCGCACAGGCCGCCAAGCAGGTGATCGTGCAACGCGTGCGCGAGGCCGAGCGCCAGCAGGTGGTGGACGCCTTTGCCGATCGCGTCGGCGAACTGGTCACCGGCATCGTCAAGCGCGTCGAGCGCGGCAACATCTATCTCGACCTGGGCAGCAACGCCGAGGCCTTCATCCCGCGCGACAAGACCATTCCGCGCGAGTCGGCACGCGTGGGCGACCGCGTGCGCGGCTACCTGTACGAGGTGAAATCCGAGGTTCGCGGCCCGCAGCTGTTCGTGTCGCGCGCTGCACCGGAGTTCATGATCGAGCTGTTCAAGCTGGAAGTGCCGGAAGTCGGCCAGGGCCTGGTCGAGATCAAGGCCTGCGCCCGCGATCCGGGCGACCGCGCCAAGATCGCGGTCATCGCCCACGACAGCCGCACCGATCCGATCGGCGCCTGCATCGGCATGCGCGGTTCGCGCGTGCAGGCGGTGACCAACGAGCTCAACGGCGAGCGCGTGGACATCATCCTGTGGAGCGACAACCCCGCCCAGTTCGTCATCAACGCGATGGCGCCGGCCGAGGTGCAGTCGATCATCGTCGACGAGGACAAGCACTCGATGGACCTGGCCGTGGCCGAGGAGAACCTCGCACAAGCCATCGGCCGCGGCGGCCAGAACGTGCGCCTGGCCAGCCGCCTGACCGGCTGGCAGCTCAACGTGATGACCCAGGACCAGGTCACCGCCAAGTCGGAAGCCGAGCAGACCGTCGCCCGCCAGCTGTTCATGGACAAGCTGGAAGTGGACGAGGAAATCGCCGGCATCCTGGTCAGCGAGGGTTTCAGTACCGTCGAGGAAATCGCCTACGTGCCGATCGGCGAGCTGCTGGCCGTGGAGGGCTTCGACGAGGACATCGTCGAGGAACTGCGCGCCCGTGCCCGCGACGCGCTGCTCAACGAGGCGCTTGCCGTGGAGGAGGGCGCCGAGGAAGGCGTGCCGACCGCCGACCTGCTGGCGCTGCCGGGCATGGACGAGGCCACGGCCTACGCGCTGGCCGGAAACGGCGTGCGCACCAGCGAGGACCTGTCGGACCTGGCGGCCGACGAAGTCCTGGAGTTCGGCATCGAGGGCATGGACCTGGAGCGCGCCGCGGCGCTGGTCCTGGCAGCCCGCGCCGAGGAGATCGCCCGTCTGGAGCGCGGCGAATGAGCCAGCGATGAACAGGGCCCTGAGCCGCTCAGGGCGTAGACTCCGCGCTGCCTTCGTCCGTATCGAGGGGGCGCCAACAAGATCATAGGATCCGAATGTCGCAGCAAACCACCATCCGCAAGCTCGCCCAACTGGTCAACACGCCGGTGGAGAAACTGCTGGAACAGCTGGCCAAGGCCGGCATGAAGTTCAGCGGTCCCGACCAGGTCGTGACCAGTGCCGAGAAAGTGAAGCTGCTCGGTTTCCTTCGCCGTTCCCACGGCAAGGACGAGCAGGTCGCCGACGAGGCTGACGCCGCGCCGAAGAAGATCACCCTGAGCCGCCGCACGCAGCAGGAAGTGACGGTCAACGCCGGCCGCAGCAAGACCACGGTCAACGTCGAGGTGCGCCAGAAGCGCACCTACGTCAAGCCGGCCGCCGGTGCGCCGATGGATGCGGATGCCGAGCGCGCCGAGATCCTGCGCAAGCTCGAGGAGTCGCGCCAGCGCAACCTCGACGAGCAGCGCATGCTGGCCGAGAAGGACCGCGCGCGCGACGAGGAAATCGCCAGGCAGAAGGCGGCCGAGGAGGCCGAGCGGCTGCGTGCCGAGGCCGAGCGCAAGGCTGCCGAGGAGGCCGCGCAGGCCCCCAAGGCGCCGGCCCGCGCCGCCGAGGACGAGGACGAGGAGCCGGTGGTGAAGAACGTGCGCCATGCGCCGTCGCCGAGCCGTCCGCACGCCGTGCGCGACGATCGTGCCGCGCATGCCAAGCCGGGCAGCAAGTCGCGCGGCCCGCAGTCGTCCGACGACAACGGCGGCAACCGCTTCGGCGGCCAGCTGCACCTGTCGCCGTCCGACCGCGCCCGCCGCGGCGGCAACAACAGCAATTCCCGTGGCCGTCCGGGCGCACGCGCGCCGCAGGGCCGTCGTGGCGCCGAGCAGTCGCGCGGCGGTGGCGGCAGCCACGGCTTCGAACGTCCGACCGCACCGGTGGTGCGCGAGGTCGCCATCGGCGACACCATCACCGTGGCCGATCTGGCGCAGAAGCTGGCGCTGAAGGGCGGCGAAGTGGTCAAGGCGCTGTTCAAGATGGGCGTCATGGCGACCATCACCCAGTCCATCGATCACGACACCGCGGCGCTGGTGACCGAAGAGCTCGGCCACAAGGTCGTGCGTGCCGGCAACAATGATGCAGAGGACGCGCTGCTGGCCATCACCGATGCCGACCAGGGCGACGCCGTGCCGCGTCCGCCGGTGGTCACCATCATGGGCCACGTCGACCACGGCAAGACCTCGCTGCTGGACTACATCCGCCGCACCAAGGTCGCCAACGGCGAAGCCGGCGGCATCACCCAGCACATCGGCGCGTACCACGTGGAAACGCCCAAGGGCGTGATCAGCTTCCTCGATACCCCCGGCCACGCCGCGTTCACCTCGATGCGTGCCCGTGGCGCGCAGCTGACCGACGTGGTGGTGGTGGTGGTGGCGGCCGATGACGGCGTCATGCCGCAGACCCGCGAAGCCATCCAGCACGCCCGTGCGGCCAATGCGCCGATCGTGGTGGCGATCAACAAGATCGACAAGTCGTCGGCCGATCCGATGCGGGTCAAGAACGAGCTGCTCGCCGAGCAGGTCGTGGCCGAGGATTTCGGCGGCGACACGCAGATGGTCGAGATCTCGGCCAAGACCGGCCAGGGCATCGACGACCTGCTGGATGCGATCTCGCTGCAGGCCGAAGTGCTGGAGCTGAAGGCGGTGGCCGAAGGCCGCGCCAGCGGCGTGGTCATCGAATCCTCGCTGGACAAGGGCCGCGGCCCGGTCGCGACGGTGCTGGTGCAGCAGGGTCAGCTCAAGAAGGGCGACTACCTGGTGTGCGGCATCCAGTACGGCCGCGTGCGTGCGCTGTTCGACGAAACCGGCCGCCAGGTGGCCGAGGCCGGCCCGTCGATCCCGGTGCAGGTGCTGGGCCTGTCCGGCGTGCCGGATGCCGGCGACGACTTCGTGGTCGTCGACGACGAGCGCCTGGCCAAGGATGTGGCGCAGCAGCGCGAGACCAAGCGCCGCGAGTCGCGCCTGGTCGCCAGTGCCGGCAGCCGCATGGAAGACATCATGGCGCAGATGGGCAAGGGCGAAGGCCAGCAGGTGCTGAACCTGCTGATCAAGGCTGACGTCCAGGGCTCGGTGCAGGCGCTGAGCCAGTCGCTGGTGGGCCTGTCCAACGACGAGATCCGGATCAACGTGATCCACTCCGGCGTGGGCGGCATCACCGAATCCGACGCCAACTCGGCAGTGGCCTCCAAGGCCACGGTCATCGGCTTCAACGTGCGTGCGGACGCTTCTGCCCGTCGCATCATCGAATCCAACGGCGTCGACCTGCGCTACTTCTCGATCATCTATGACGTGATCGACCAGGTGAAGCAGGTGGCTTCGGGCCTGCTGGGCGTGGAGATCCGCGAAGAGATCATCGGTATCGCCGAGGTCCGCGACGTGTTCCGCAGCTCCAAGTTCGGCGCGGTCGCCGGCTGCATGGTGGTCGAGGGCGTGGTCAAGCGGAACAAGCCGATCCGCGTGCTGCGCGACAGCGTGGTGGTGTTCGAGGGCGAACTGGAATCGCTGCGCCGCTTCAAGGAGAACGTGGACGAGGTCCGCAACGGTACCGAGTGCGGTATCGGCGTGAAGGCCTACAACGACGTCAAGGCAGGCGACCAGATCGAGTGCTTCGAGCGCATCGAAGTGCCGCGCACCCTGTAACGACGCAGTACCGGCCGGCCCGCGCGACGCGGGCCGGCCGCGTTTCCCCCGCAACAACCAGACGAGCGAGATTCCGTGCCCAAGACTTTCCACCGTACCGACCGAGTTTCCGCGCAGATCCGCCGTGATCTGGGCACGCTGGTGCATGCCGCCGTGCGCGAGCACGGGCTGCCGTCGGTCAGTGTTTCGGACGTGGAGGTCACCCGCGACATGGCCCATGCCAAGGTGTTCGTCACCGCGTTGATGCCCGAGCGTTCGCTCGAGGCGGTCAAGGGCCTGCGCGAGCTGGCCGGCGAGCTGCGCATGGGCCTGGCCCGGGCGATGAAGCTGCGCCACGTGCCGGAACTGCACTTCCACTACGATGATTCGGTGGACCGCGGCGAGCGCATCGACAACCTGCTGCGCGACCTGCCGGATGTGCAGTCGGCGCAGTCTGGCGCTGGCGACGAGGAAGGCGAGAAAGCCTGAGCGTTCGGGCGTGTGTCTTCTCCCGGCGGGAAATGTTCCCCGGAGGGTGGGCGCGAGCGCGGCGGGCGGGGTCGAACCCCGCGGGGCTTCCCGGCCGGGGTAGCGCGAGGCGAAAGCGGCTGATTCCACTCCCCGGCCAGGGGCGGGCTGTTTTTCTTTGCCCGTGCAAGGAAAAGTAATCCAGAGCGGCGCTTCGCAATTGCCGATGGCTGGCAGACACGCCCTGCCAGCGTGCCCGACACGCTGCGCGCCACGGGTCCACTCCGTTGATGGGAGTTTCCGCCGAGACGTCCGTGTCTCTTCGAAAACCGGCGCCATCCCTGCGTGCCGGCCCGCGGCTTTCCCCGCTGGCTCAGTCGCCGCGGAAGGAAGCCCTAAGATCAAAGGCCGAAAGGCAACTGCAACCGCAGCAACAAGGCAGAGCAAGGCATCCCAATGCGCCCCCGTATCCAATTCCGCCGCCTGGACGGCATCGTCCTGCTCGACAAGCCCGCCGGCATGAGCTCCAACACCGCGCTGCAGGTGGCACGGCGGCTGTTCCGTGCGGAGAAGGGCGGGCATACGGGCAGTCTCGACCCGCTGGCCACCGGGCTGCTGCCGTTGTGCTTCGGCGAGGCGACCAAGATCGCCGGCCTGCTGCTGGGCTCGGCCAAGGCCTATGACGCGGAGATCGCGCTGGGCACGACCACCGACACCGACGATGCCGACGGCACGGTGTTGCGGCAGCGTCCGGTGCCGGCCATTGACGCGCAGGCGCTGCGCCAGGCACTGGAGCCGCTGACCGGGCACATCCGCCAGCGCGCCCCGATCTACTCGGCGCTGAAGCAGGGCGGCGAGCCGCTGTACGTGAAGGCGCGCCGCGGCGACGCCATCGAGGCACCGGAGCGGGACGTCCACGTGCAGGCGATCGAGATCCTGGAACAGCAACCTGAATGGCTGCGGCTGCGCGTCACCTGCGGCTCGGGCACCTATATCCGCAGCATCGCCCGCGACCTGGGCGAAGCGCTGGGCTGCGGCGCCCACATCACCGCACTGCGCCGGTTGTGGGTGGAGCCGTTCCTGGCGCCGCGGATGATCGGCCTGGACGCGCTGCGCGGGCTGGCCGAAGCCGGGGACGACGCGGCCCTGCTGCAATGGCTGCTGCCGCTGGAGGCGGGATTGAGCCATTTCGGCCGGGTCGAACTGGATGCCCCGCGCGCGCAGCGCTTCTGCATGGGCCAGCGCCTGCGCGATCCGGCGTGGCCGGGCGGGCTGGTGGCGGTATTCGCCGATGACGGCAAGGCCCTGGGACTGGGGCAGGTGGACGCGGCCGGCATGCTGGCGCCGCAGCGCCGTTTCAATCTCTGACCGGGCGGCCCCGGCGGGGTCGGATACAGGTTGCGCCTTGTGGCCGCAGGTGCGGATCGTTACAATTCTGCGGCCCTTTGCCGGGCACCGGTCCGCCGTCGGCGGGCCGACTTCCTTAAACGGCGAGCTGCGCGGTGCGTCAACAGCACGTTCCTGCCGGCCACGCATCCAGAGAAAACATCATGTCGATCGACACCCAGAAAGTTATTGAAGACAACAAGCGCGGCGCCAACGACACCGGTTCGCCGGAAGTCCAGGTGGCCCTGCTGACCGCCCGCATCGAGCAGCTGACCGAGCACTTCAAGCAGCACAAGAAGGATCACCACAGCCGCCGCGGCCTGCTGCAACTGGTCAACCGCCGCCGCAGCCTGCTCGACTACCTGAAGAAGAAGGACGTCGAGCGCTACAAGGGCCTGATCGAAAAGCTTGGCCTGCGTCGCTAAGCAACAATCCCCCCGCGGCGCAGCGATGCGCCGCGGTTTTGTTTTTGCAGTTCAGTAGCATTTCCAGGGCCGGAACAACCGGCCGCCCGCCGGTGACAAGGGTCGCCGACGGTCCATTCGCAGACAGCATCCCCAAGGACACCCTCCGTGGCAAAAATCACCAAAACCTTCCAGTACGGCAAGCACACCGTCACGCTTGAGACCGGCGAGATCGCCCGCCAGGCCAGCGGCGCCGTCATCGTCAAGATGGACGACACCGTGCTGCTGGTCACTGCCGTCGCCGCCAAGAGCGCGCGCGAAGGCCAGGACTTCTTTCCGCTGACCGTTGATTACCAGGAAAAGTTCTACGCCGGTGGCCGCATCCCGGGTGGCTTCTTCAAGCGCGAAGGCCGCGCCACGGAGAAGGAAACGCTGATCTCGCGCCTGATCGACCGTCCGATCCGTCCGCTGTTCCCGGAAGACTACAAGAACGAAGTGCAGATCATCGCCACGGTGATGTCGCTGAACCCGGAAGTGGACGGCGACATCCCGGCCCTGATCGGTGCTTCGGCGGCGCTGGCGCTGGCCGGCACTCCGTTCAAGGGCCCGATCGGCGCCGCCAAGGTCGGCTACAAGAACGGCGAGTACATCCTCAACCCGACCGTGTCGGAGCTGAAGGAATCGCAGCTGGAGCTGGTCGTGGCCGGTACCGCCAATGCCGTGCTGATGGTCGAGTCCGAGGCCGCGCTGCTGTCCGAGGACGTGATGCTGGGCGCCGTGACCTTCGGTCACCGCGAGATGCAGAAGGTCATCAACGCGATCAACGAGCTGACCGTCGAAGCCGGCACCAAGCCGAGCGACTGGGTCGCCCCGGCCAAGAACGAAGCGCTGATCTCGGCGCTGAAGGAAGCCATCGGCAGCAAGCTGGCCGAAGCCTTCCAGGTGCGCGACAAGCTGCAGCGCCGCGACGCCATCGCCGCGATCAAGAAGGACGTGACCGAGCAGCTGGCCGGCCGCGTCGCCGCCGAGGGCTGGAACCCGGCCGAGCTGTCCAAGGAGTTCGGCGAACTCGAATACCGCACCATGCGTGATTCGGTGCTGGACACCAAGGTCCGCATCGACGGCCGCGCCCTGGACACCGTGCGTCCGATCAGCGTGAAGGCCGGCGTGCTGCCGCGCACCCATGGTTCGTCGCTGTTCACCCGCGGCGAGACCCAGGCGATCGTGGTCACCACCCTGGGCACCGCCCGCGACGGCCAGATCATCGATGCCGTCTCCGGCGAGTACAAGGAAAACTTCCTGTTCCATTACAACTTCCCGCCGTACTCGGTGGGCGAGTGCGGCCGTTTCGGCGCGCCGAAGCGTCGCGAGATCGGCCACGGCCGCCTCGCCAAGCGCGGCGTGCAGGCGGTCAAACCGAGTCCAACGGCTCCTCGTCGATGGCCTCGGTGTGCGGCTCCTCGCTGGCGCTGATGGATGCCGGCGTGCCGGTCAAGGCACCGGTGGCGGGCATCGCCATGGGCCTGGTGAAGGAAGACGACCGTTTCGTCGTGCTGAGCGACATCCTGGGTGACGAAGACCACCTGGGCGACATGGACTTCAAGGTCGCCGGTACCTCCGAAGGCGTGTCCGCGCTGCAGATGGACATCAAGATCGAAGGCATCACCGAAGAGATCATGAAGCAGGCGCTGGAGCAGGCCAAGGCCGGCCGTCTGCACATCCTCGGCGAGATGGCCAAGGCGCTGACCGCGCCGCGCGAAGAGCTGAGCGATTACGCGCCGCGCCTGCTGACCATCAAGATCCACCCGGACAAGATCCGCGAAGTGATCGGCAAGGGCGGTTCGGTGATCCAGGCGATCACCAAGGAAACCGGCACCCAGATCGACATCCAGGACGACGGCACCATCACCATCGCCTCGGTGAACAACGCCGCCGCGCAGGAAGCCAAGCGCCGCATCGAGCAGATCACCTCCGACGTCGAGCCGGGCCGCATCTACGAAGGCAAGGTCGCCAAGATCATGGACTTCGGCGCGTTCGTCACCATCCTGCCGGGCAAGGACGGCCTGGTGCACGTCTCGCAGATCTCCAGCGAGCGCGTCGAGAAGGTCGGCGACAAGCTGAAGGAAGGCGACGTGGTCAAGGTCAAGGTGCTGGAAGTGGACAAGCAGGGCCGCATCCGCCTGTCGATGAAGGCCGTCGAGGAAGGCGAGGGCACCCCGGCCGAATAAGCCCGGGTACCTGTGCTGCATCCGGAAAGCGGGCCTTTGGCCCGCTTTTCTTTTGCGCGATCGCCGGCGCTGGCATTCCCCTGCACCGGCCGCCGCGGCGTGGCTGGAAGGGGGCGGGCTGGCCATCGGCGCGGCATTTCCCGCGCCGCGGGTGCGTGACCTGCCTACAGCGATGCCGCCGGCGCCCGGGCAGCATGGAGGCGGGTTGGCGGAAAGGAGCGGTCGATGCGGGAACGACCCGGCTTCGGCCTGGCCACGATGTGGCGATGGACCGGCGGGCCGGTGGCGTGCCCGCTGCTGGGCAAGGCCACCGCGGCCTGCTTCCTGGCCGGCATCGGCATGGTGCTGTGGATGCCGGCGCTGCCGTTTCCCTGGTTGCGCTGGGCCGCGCTGCTGGCCGGGCTGGCGCTCTGGGTGGGCAGCCGTGTGCCCTGGAGTGGTGCGTTGCTGGCCGGTGCCGGCTGGGCCGCGCTGCATGCCGGCTGGGCGCTGCAGGCGCAGTTGCCACCGGCGCTGGAGCGCGGCGTGGTTGCCATCGCCGGCACCGTGGTGTCGCTGCCCGAGGTGGAGCCCCGGCGGACACGTTTCCGCTTCCGGGTCGACGACGATGCCGCCCAGCCTGACGCGGTGCGCGGGCGGCGGCTGCAACTGGCCTGGTACGACGATTTCGGCAGCGTGCGGCCCGGGCCGCGGCTGGCCCTGCGTGCCGGCTCGCGCTGGCGGTTCCAGGTGCGGGTGCGCGCCCCGCGTGGGCTCGCCAACCCCGGGGGCGTCGATGCCGGGCGCAACGCGCTGGCGCGACGGATCGTCGCCAGCGGACGGGTGCTGAGGCGCGGTGCGCGGCAACTGGCGCCCCCGGCCGGAATCGATGCCTGGCGCGAACGCATCGCCGGGCGGATCGACGTGGCCATCGGTACTCCCGCCTCGCGCTATGTGCGGGCCCTTGCGGTCGGCGATACCCGGGCGCTGGACGATGGCGACTGGCACATGCTCCGTGCCACCGGCCTGACCCACCTGATCGCGATTTCCGGCTTTCACGTCGGCATGGTCGCGGGCTTCATCGCCCTGGCCGCGTCTGCGGTGTGGTGGCTGTTGCCATGGCTGGGACGGTGCTGCCCCCGCTCCCATGCCGCGGCCGTCGCTGCTGTGGCCGGGGCCGCGGGCTATGCGGCGGTGGCCGGTTTCGCCCTGCCAACGGTGCGCACGGTGCTGATGGTGGCGGTGATCGCGCTGGTCAGGCTGGGGCGTCGCCCGGCCAGCGTGACCGGTGCGCTGGCGCTGGCCGCCCTGCTGGTGCTGGGTGCGGACCCGCTGGCGATGCTGACGGCCGGGTTCTGGTTGAGCTTCGCCGGCGTGGCATGGCTGGCCGGGTGCCTCCCCGAACGCCTGCACTGGCTGCGTGGCTTCCTGTCCGCCCAGGCGGTGGCCACCGTGGGGCTGCTGCCGCTCACCGCGGTGCTGTTCGACCAGGCATCGCTCGCCGGGCCGCTGGCGAATCTGCTGGCGATCCCGTGGTGGAGCCTGGTGGTGGTGCCACTGGCCCTGCTTGGAACAGGACTGGAGGCGGTGGTGCCGGGTGCCGGCAACTGGCCGTGGCGGGCGTCGGCCGGGTGCTTCGAGCTGAGCTGGTCAGCGCTGTCGTGGCTGGGAGGCAGCCGCTTCGCGTTGTGGTGGCTGCCCGAGGCCGCCGGCATGGCGCTGCCCCTCGCCCTGGCCGGCGCGGTGTGGCTGCTGCTCCCGCGCGCGGTCCCGGGCAAGGCACTGGCGCTGCTGCTGTGGTTGCCATTGCTGTGGCCGGTACGCGAGCTTCCACGGCATGGCGAGGTGGAACTGGTGCTGCTTGACGTGGGGCAGGGGCTGTCGGTGCTGGTACGCACCCGCGACCACCGCCTGCTCTATGACGCCGGGCCGGCGGTGCGCGATGGCTTCGATGCCGGCGAGCGGGTGGTGGTGCCGGCGCTGCGTGCGCTGGGGGTGAACCGGCTCGATGCCATGGTGGTCAGCCATGGCGACAACGACCATGCCGGTGGCGCTGGGGCCGTGCGCAGGGCGGTGCCGGTCATGGACTGGCATGCCCCCCCGGGCATGCGCCCGGCGCTGGCGGCCCGCCACTGCGGCAAGGGTCTGCGCTGGCAGTGGGACGGCGTGCAGTTCGAGTACCTGCATCCGCACGCCGGCTTTCCCTACCTGGGCAACGAATCCAGCTGCGTGCTCAGGATCGGATCGGTACATGGCGCGGTGCTGCTGGTGGGCGACATCGGCGAGGTCATCGAGAACGCACTGGTGCGGCGGCAGCGGCCGTCGCTGCGGGCCGAGGTGGTGGTGGCCCCTCACCATGGCAGTGCCGGTTCCTCGCTGCCGGGATTCGTGTCGGCCACGCAGGCACGCCTGGTGCTGGTGTCGGCCGGCCATGGCAACCGTTTTGGTCATCCCCGGCCGGAGGTGGTCGAGCGCTGGCGCGGGGCGGGAGCCGAGGTTCTGGCGACGCCCGCCAGTGGCGCAGTCAGGGTCTGGCTGGGGGCGCAGGGCCTGCAGTTGCGCGAGCGCCGGCAATGGCGGCGTCGCCTGTGGGATGCTGCTGGGCGGGCGCGGGCGGCTGTTATCCTATCGGAGGATGAAAACACGGCCGTCGTGCCGGAGGGTTGAAACGTGTGGGAACTGGTCAAGGCCGGCGGTTGGCCGATGGTGCCGCTGCTGCTGTTGGGCGTACTGGCTTTGGCGATTGTCCTGGAGCGCTTCTGGAGCCTGCGGCGTAACGAGGTGCTGCCGCCGGGGCTGGGGCAGGAGGTCCGCAACTGGGCGGCGCGCGGCAAGCTGGATGCTTCCCACATCGAATCGCTGCGCGCGAACTCGCCGCTCGGCGCGCTGCTGGCCGCGGCGCTGGAAGCCCGCAATCGTCCGCGCGACCAGATCCGCGAGCGCATCGAGGACACCGGTCGCCACCTGGTGCACCGGATGGGGCGCTATCTCAACGCGCTGGGCACCATCGCCTCGGCCGGCCCGCTGCTCGGCCTGCTGGGCACGGTGATCGGCATGATCCAGATGTTCCTGGGCATCCTCGACCATGGCGTGGGCGACGTGAACCAGCTGGCCGGCGGCATCGGCAAGGCGCTGGTGTGCACCGCCACCGGCATGATCGTGGCGATCCCGGCGCTGATGTTCCACCGCTATTTCCGCGCGCGCGTCGATGGTTACGTGATCGAGATGGAGCACGAGGCCGGCGCGCTGCTGGATACCCTCGACGGCCGCCCGGCGGTGATGGCCGCCGCCAAGCCGGCCCCGCAGGCAGCGGCAGTGGCCAAGGCCTGACCCCGCATGCGCATCCGCAACGACCGGGCCCAGGAAGAGCCGCATATCGATCTGGTGCCGCTGATCGATGTGATCCTGGTGCTGATCATCTTCTTCGTGGTCACCACCACCTTCGACGCGCGCTCCACCCTGCAGGTGCAGCTGCCCACCGCAAGCGACCAGCGCAATGCCGAGCCGCCGCGCTCGCTCAGCGTGCTGGTCAACGCCGATGGCCGCTATTTCATCAACGACCGCGAGGTGCTGCGCACCGACGTGGAATCGGTGAAGCGGACCATCGTCCAGGTCGCCGGCGATGACCGCGGGCAGACCGTGCTGCTGCGCGCCGACGCACGCACGCCGTACCAGGCCGTGGTGACCGTGCAGGATGCGCTGGGGCAGCTCGGCTTCCGCCGCATCGCCATCGCGACCGCGCCGGAGGTGCAGCGATGAGCCCGAACGAGACGCCCTGGCAGACCTACCGGCGCCTGCTGGTTTTCGCACAGCCCTATCGCGGGCTGCTGATGATGGCCGCGCTGGGCATGCTGATCGAAGCGGCCGCCGGTGGCGGCTTCCTGATGCTCATGAGTCCGATCACCAACAACCTGGTGAATCCCAAGGACATCAACTGGTGGATGCCGCTGGCCATCATCGGCCTGTTCCTGCTGCGCGGCGTCGCTGGATACCTGACCGACATCGGCATGGGCAAGGCCGCGCGCAGCATCGCCCGCGACCTGCGCGTGCGCGTGCTGGGCAAGTACCTGCGCCTGCCCGGGTTGCAGTTCGACAACGAGCCTGTGCCGTCGATGCTGGTGCGGCTGGGCTCGGACAGCGACCAGGTGGCGCAGGCCGCGGTCGATGCGATGAAGGTGGTCCTGCAGCAGTCCCTGCAGGTGCTGGTCTCGCTGGCGGCGATGCTGTGGTACAGCTGGCAGGTGACGCTGGCGATCTTCGTGCTGGCGCCGCCGCTGGCATGGGTGATGAACAAGGTGGCCAAGCGCTACCGGCGCATCAGCCACCGCATCCAGGAGAGCGGGGCGGAGCTGCTGCAGGCCGCGGACCAGACCCTGTCCAGCCACCAGGAAGTGAAGATCTACGGTGCGCAGCGCAGCGAGCTGGACCGCTACGGCGCGCTGGCCGATACCAACCTGAAGCTGGCGATGAAGGTGGAAGCCACGCGCAGCATCTCCTCGGCCATGGTGCAGCTGATCGGTGCGGTGGGCCTGGCGGCGCTGTTGTTGATCGCCGGGCACGAGGCCGCCGCCGGGCGCCTGTCGGTGGGCGACTTCGTCTCGATGATGCTGGCGATGATGACGATCATCCCCGCGCTCAAACAGCTGACCAACGTGCAGAACATGACCCAGCGCGGGATCGCCTCGGCGCAGCGCCTGTTCGTGGTGCTCGATGCCGCGGACGAGCCGGACACCGGCACGCGGGGCCTGCAGCGGGCCGAAGGGCTGCTGGAGTTCCGCGACGTCACCGCGCGCTACCCGGGGCAGGCGCGGCCGGCGATGGAGGGCGTCAGTTTCGTCGCGCGCCCGGGCACGGTGACCGCGATCGTCGGGCGTTCGGGCAGCGGCAAGTCCACCCTGATCAAGCTGATTCCGCGCTTCTACGAACCCGAGTCCGGGCAGATCCTGCTCGACGGCCACCCGGTACAGGAGTACCGCCTGGCCGACCTGCGCCGGCAGATCGCGCTGGTCGGCCAGCAGGTGGTGCTGTTCGATGGCAGCATCGCCCAGAACATCGCCTACGGCGAACTGCAGGACAGCAATGCCGAGCGGCTGCAGCAGGCCATCGTCGGTGCCAACGCGCGCGAGTTCGTCGAGCAGCTGCCGCAGGGCGTGGATGCCCAGGTCGGAGCCAAGGGCGGGCGCCTGTCCGGCGGCCAGCGCCAGCGCCTGGCGATCGCCCGCGCCATGCTCAAGGATGCGCCGATCCTGATCCTGGACGAAGCCACCGCGGCGCTGGACAACGAGTCCGAACGGCTGGTGCAGGATGCCCTGCAGCGGCTGATGCCCGACCGCACCACGCTGGTGATCGCGCACCGCCTGTCCACCATCGAACACGCCGACCAGGTGCTGGTGATGGACCAGGGGCGGATCGTCGAACGCGGTACCCACCAGGAGCTGTTGGCGCTGGGTGGGCTATACGAGCACCTCTACCGGATGCAGTTCCGGGAAAGGCAGGTCTGATGGCCGGCAAGGGAACGCAGACGCCGCCATGGTGGTATGACGGCGCCCCGGTGCCGTGGACGGCGCGCCTGCTGGCGCCGCTGTACGGCGCCGTCGCCGGCCTGCGCCGCGGGCTCTATCGCCGCGGCTGGCTGCGCAGCCGGCAGGTACCGGTGCCGGTGATCGTGGTCGGCAACATCACCGCCGGCGGCACCGGCAAGACGCCGTTGACCATCGCGCTGGTGGAGCGCCTGCGCGAGGCCGGCTGGAAGCCGGGCGTGGCCAGTCGCGGCTACGGCCGCGACGAGGCCGGCACCGCCCGCTGGGTCACTCCGGACCTGGCGCCCGGCCTGGGGGGCGACGAGCCGGTGCTGATCGCCTGGAAGACCGGCGTGCCGGTACGCGTGGACCGCGACCGCGTCGCCGCGGCCAGGGCACTGCTCGCGGCTGGCTGCGACGTGGTGGTCTGCGACGACGGCCTGCAGCATTACCGGCTGGCGCGCGACATCGAGATCGAAGTGGTCGACGCGCAACGGCGCTACGGCAACGGCCTGCTGATGCCGGCCGGCCCCCTGCGCGAGCCGGCGGCGCGGGCGCGCGACTGCGATTTCCGGGTGGTCAACCTGGGCCAGGCCAGCGATGCCGGGCAGGTGCCGCCGGGGTCGGGGTTCGGCGAATGGACGATGCGCCTGCGCATCGACAGCGCCCGCCCGCTGCGGGGGGGGCGCGAACGCCCGCTGCATGGATTTTCCGGGCAACGGGTGCACGCCGTTGCCGGCATCGCGCACCCGCAGCGCTTCTTCCAGATGCTGCGTGCGCGGGGCATCGGCGTGGTCCCGCATGCGTTCGCCGACCACCATCGCTACCAGGCATCGGACCTGTCCTTCGGCAGCGAGCTGCCGGTGTTGATGACCGAGAAGGACGCGGTGAAGTGCAGGGCGTTCGCCACCGACTGGCACTACGCGGTGCCGTTGCAGGCCGAGTTGCCCGCGGCATTCTGGGTCGCGCTGCTGGACCGGCTGGGCAAACTGGCGCGGGCGTGATCCCCGCGCCGCGGGCGTGCCGGCCGGCGGCGCGTGGGCGGCTGCCGCGGGCCCGGCGTGCTGGGCAAATGCGAACCCGGTCGAAACCTGGCCATGCGGCCGTGCGTCGCGATGGTCCCAGCCTTTATCCTCACCGCGGATTTCCTTCCCCGCGCGGCCATGCGGCCATCGCGCGGGGAGGGGCCGTCAAGTGCTGCCCGCAGTGGGCAAGGAGTACAGATGAACGTGGTTCCCGAGTTCGTGGTGGCGATCCCGGCGCGATACGCGTCCACCCGCCTGCCGGGCAAGCCGCTGGCCTTGCTGGCCGGGCAGCCGATGGTGGTGCACGTGGCGCGGCGCGCCCTGGCGGCCGGCGCGCGCGAGGTGTGGGTGGCGACCGATGACCGGCGGATCGCCGATGCGCTCGACGGCCTGGACGGCATACGCGTGGCGATGACCCGCGATGACCATGCCTCGGGCACGGACCGGCTGGCCGAATGCGCGCGCCACGCCGGCTGGGATGCGCAGGCCATCGTGGTCAACCTGCAGGGCGACGAGCCGTTCGCGCCGGCGGCGGGCATCCGCGCCGTGGCCGCGACGCTGGCGGCCAGCGGTGCGCCGATGGCGACCCTGGCCACCCCGGTGGAGGACGCCGCGACCCTGTTCGATCCCAATGTGGTCAAGCTGGTGCGGAACGCCCAGGGCGACGCGCTGTACTTCAGCCGCGCGCCGATCCCCTGGCACCGCGATGCCTTCGCCCGTTCCACGGCGCAGCTGCCGCAGGCGCAATGGCTGCGCCATATCGGCATCTACGGCTACCGCGCCGGTTTCCTGCAGCAGTTCGCGGCGATGGCGCCGGGCACGCTGGAGCAGATCGAATCGCTGGAGCAGCTGCGCGTGCTGGAGGCCGGCTTCCGCATCGCCGTTGCGCTGTCGCCCGAGCCGTTCCCGCCGGGCATCGATACCCCGGAAGATCTCGCGCGCGCGGCCGCGCTGCTGGAGACCGTGCGTTGAAGCTGCTGGTGGTGTGCCTGGGCAACATCTGCCGTTCGCCGATGGGCGAGGGCGCCCTGCGCGCGCGGATCGAGCGCTCGCCGCTGGCCGGGCGGGTGGAAGTGGACTCGGCCGGCACCGCCGGCTGGCACCGTGGCAAGGCGCCGGACCCACGGGCGGTGGCCTGCGCCCGGCGCCACGGCGTGGATATTTCCGGGCTGCGTGCGCGCCAGCTGCAGTCCGACGACTTCCTGCGGTTCGACCACATCCTGTGCGCGGACCCGGACAACCTGGACGCGGCCCTGGCGCTGGCGCCCCCGCAGGCGCGCGGCAAGGCCGCGTTGCTGCTGCCCTGGGCCGGCATCACCCACGCCCGCGCGGTGCCGGACCCCTATTACGGCGGCGATGCGGATTTCGAGCACAGCTGGGCGCTGCTGGAGGCGGCGGCCGAGGCGGTGGTCAGGCGCCTGTCGGCCGGGCCCGACTCCGGCATAATCGGCCCATGAACGCTCAGCCTGCGATGGATCTTCCCAAGTCCGGCATCTGGCTCAATGCGGTGCCGTCCACGTTGCAGGACCATGCCGGCCGTCCGCTGGTGCTGGCCTTCGTCAATGCCGCCTCGGCCTGGTGCGTGCAACGGCTGCTCGAGGTGCTGCAGTGGCAGGCGCGCAACCCGGGGCGCCTGCAGTTGCTGGTGGTGCAGGTGCCGCGCTTCGATTTCGAGCGTGAACCGCAACCGGCGCTGAAGCTGCTGCGCCGGCACGGCGTCACCGCGCCGATCCTGCTGGACGCGCAATGGGAGGCATGGCGCCGTTTCGGCATCGAGGCATGGCCGACCCTGCTGCTGCTCGATGCCCAGGGCCAGGAGCGCGGGCGCCTGGTGGGCGCGGCAGGCGACCTGGAGCGCAGCCTCGCTGCCCTGTGCGAAGGACTGGCGCAGCCACGCGACGAGGACCTGCGCCCGGTTGCGGAAACCAACGTGGAACCGCGCCTGCCGCTGCGCTTCCCCGCAGGCCTGGCGGCCAGCGCCGACCGGCTGTATGTCGCCGATACCGGCCATCACCGCATCCTCGAATGCACCCACGGCGGTCGCGTGCTGCGCCAGTTCGGCGTCGGCAGTGCGGACCTGGTCAACGGGCCGGCGGCCGATTGTGCATTCAACCGGCCGCATGGGCTGGCGCTCGAGCGCGAGATGCTCTACGTCGCGGACACCGGCAACCACGCCGTGCGTCGCATCCACCTGCCGAGCGGTCAGGTCGACACCCTGTGCGGTACCGGGCGCGCCGGCGATCCGGTGGCCGGCGTGCTCTCGCAGCCCTGGGACAGCCCGCTGAACCACCCGCTGGACATCGCCATCGCCGACAACCAGCTGCACATCGCCATGGCCGGCGACAACCATGTCTGGAGTTATGACCTGGGCATCCGCTCGCTGCGCTGGCGCGCGGGCGCGGGCCCGGTGGAAGTGCGCGACGGCGGTGGCCACCTGGCGGCATTCGCCCAGCCCTGCAGCGTGGTGGCGGTGCAGCAGGTGCTGTACGTCTGCGACGCGCTCGGTTCGGCGATCCGTTCGGTGCAACTGCGTGGCGACGTGGTGCAGACGCTGGTGGGGCAGGGGCCGTGGGAGTTCGGCAATGCCGACGGCTCGCGCGCCCGCGCGCACCTGCAGTATCCGCAGGCCATCGCGATGGGCAGCGAGTCGCCGCTGCTGTGGATCGCCGACGCCGGCAACGGGTGCCTGCGCATGCTGCGCCTGGGCGGTGGCGACCTGACCACGGTCAACCTGCCGCGGCGCCTGCACGGCCCGGCCGCGCTGGCGGTGGCCGCGGGCGCGGTATGGATCGCCGAGACCGATGCCCATGCGATCCTGCGTTTCGACCCGGTCAGCGGCGAACTGGGCCACGTGCCGATCGAGGAATGAGCGGCACGGCGACAAGCGGGTTCGACGGCAAGGCGTATGCGGCGGCGCTGAGCACGGCGCCGGGCGTCTACCGCATGTACGCGGCCGACGACACCCTGTTGTACGTCGGCAAGGCCGGCGCGCTGCGCAAGCGCGTGGGCAGCTACTTCAACGGCTCGCCGAAGAGCCGGCGCATCATGATGATGCTCTCGCAGGTGGCGCGGATGGACGTGACCGTCACCCGCACCGAGGCCGAGGCGCTGCTGCTGGAGAACCAGCTGATCAAATCGCTGGCGCCGCGCTACAACGTCTCCCTGCGCGACGACAAGACCTATCCGCAGGTGCTGCTCACCCGCGAGCAATGGCCGCGCATCGCGCTGCATCGCGGCCCGCGCTCGGTGCCCGGACGCTACTACGGCCCGTATCCGGGCGTGGGCGCCGTGCGCGAGACCCTGAACCTGATGCACAAGCTGTTCAAGCTGCGCAGCTGCGAGGACAGCGTTTTCCGCAACCGCTCGCGGCCTTGCCTGCAGTATCAGATCGGCCGCTGCAGCGCGCCCTGCGTGGAACTCGTGGCGCAGGCCGAGTACGACGAATCGGTGCGGCGCGCGGCGTTGTTCCTCGAAGGCCGCAGCGACCAGCTGGCCGACGAACTGATGCAGGCGATGCAGCAGGCCAGCGACGCCCTGGAGTTCGAGCGCGCCGCGCGCCTGCGCGACCTGGTCGCGTCGCTGCGCAGCATGCAGAACCGGCAGTACGTGGATGGCCGCGCCGCCGACCTGGACGTGCTGGCCTGCGCCATGCAGGGCGCAAGCGCCTGCGTGCTGCTGCTGGCCTTCCGCGATGGCCGCAACCTCGGCACGCGCGCCTTCTTCCCGCGTACCAACGGCGAGGACAGCGCCGAGGAAGTGCTGGCCGCGTTCGTGTCGCAGTACTACGCCGAGCATGCGCCGCCGCCGGAAGTGCTGCTGGACCGCGAGATTCCCGATGCCGAGATGATCGAAGCGGCGCTGGCCACGGCTGCCGAGCGCAAGGTCGTGCTGAAATGGAACGTGCGCGGCGAGCGTGCCGGTTACATCGAACTCGCCAGCCGCAACGCGCAGATCAGCCTGGCCGGCGAACTGGACAGCCGCGGCGCGCAGCATGCGCGCAGCGAGGCGGTGCGGCAGATGCTGGGCTTGGCCGAACCGGTCCGGCGCGTGGAGTGTTTCGATATCAGCCACACCATGGGCGAGGCCACGGTGGCGTCCTGCGTGGTGTTCGACGCGGCCGGCCCGGTGCGCGCGCAGTACCGGCGCTACAACATCAGCGGCATCGAGCCCGGCGACGATTATGCGGCGATGCGCCAGGCCATCGACCGCAGGTTCCGGCGCGCGCTGGAGATGGAGCAGATGCCGGCGCCAGATGCCGACGCCGGCGACGGCAGGCGACCCCGCGCCACGCCGCGCAGCGGCGACCTGCCGGCATTGCCGGACGTGCTGCTGATCGATGGCGGCGCCGGGCAGCTCGCGCAGGCGCAGGCCGCGCTGGCCGACCTTGGCGTCGAGGGCGTGCTGCTGGTGGGGGTCGCCAAGGGCGTCGAGCGCCGCGCCGGCCACGAGGCGCTGGTGTTGCCCGATGGGCGCGAGATCCGCCCGGGCGCGGCGTCGCCGGCGCTGCAGTTCATCCAGCAGGTGCGTGACGAAGCGCACCGTTTCGCGATCACCGGGCACCGTGGACGCCGGCAGAAGGCGCGCATGACCAGCCGGCTGGAGGATATCCCCGGCATCGGCCCGCGGCGCCGTGCCAGCCTGCTCAAGCATTTCGGTGGGCTGGCCGGCCTGAAAGCGGCCGGTGAGGCCGAGATCGCGCGCGTGGAAGGCATCAATGCCGCCCTTGCAACGCGCATCTACGCTAACCTTCACGGACTGTCGATCCCGGATCCGGCAGCGGAGTAAAGCTGTAATGACCCTGACCGTACCCACCTGGCTGACGTTGCTGCGGATCGTGATGATCCCGGTGCTGGTGCTGGTGTTCTACCTCCCGTACACGTGGACGAACTTCGCCTCCGCCGCGGTGTTCGGGCTGGCGGCGATCACCGACTGGCTCGATGGCTGGGTCGCGCGCCGTTACCAGATGCACTCGGCGTTCGGCGCCTTCCTCGATCCGGTGGCGGACAAGCTGATGGTCGCGGTGGCGCTGTTCCTGATCGTGCAGGGCCATCCGACCGCATGGATGGCGTTCTGGGCCGCGGTGATCGTCGGCCGCGAGATCGCGGTGTCCGCGTTGCGCGAATGGATGGCCGAGATCGGCCAGCGCGCCAAGGTGCGCGTGGCGATGATCGGCAAGATCAAGACCACCGCGCAGATGATCGCGCTGCTGTGCCTGCTGTACTCGGTATCGCCCAACACGCCGGTGACCGACATCTGGATGGGCGGGCCGATATTCCACATCGGCGACTGGATGCTGGCGATCGCCGCGTTGCTGACGCTGGTGTCGGCGGTGCAGTACCTGCGCGCCGCCTGGCCGAGCCTGCGCGAGGACGAAATCGCCGCGCGCTCGCAGGCAAAAAAAAGATGAAACAGGGCTGTTGACAGGTGGGCGATTGCATGTAGAATTTCGCCTCCCAAGCGGGAATAGCTCAGTTGGTAGAGCGCAACCTTGCCAAGGTTGAGGTCGCGAGTTCGAGTCTCGTTTCCCGCTCCAGATTACGAAAAGGCCCCGCGAGCGGGGTTTTTTCATATCGGGAGGAAGTTTTTCCTCCTGTATAATCAGATTATTCTGGCCTGGTAGCAGAGTGGTTATGCAGCGGATTGCAAATCCGCGTACGCCGGTTCGATTCCGACCCAGGCCTCCAGATTTGATATTCGACCCCTGAGAAATCAGGGGTTTTTCTTTGCCCGTCGTTCGCCGGGGCAGGGCAGGGCAGCGGAGCGACTCGACAAGCCCGGAAACAGCGAAACCGGGGCCAGAGTCGAATTCTCCTCCCGGGTGCCTGCCGACTCGGGGCGTACGTGGAGAATTCGAATCTGCCCCGGTTTTCGGATTCAGGAACCGCGCCGGTGGTGCCGGCGCGGTCGTATGGCTCAGGGCCGGGTGGTGGCCGCGTTGGCGGCTGCGGCGGCGGCCGCACAGCGCGGTGCCGGGCCACGGCAACGCTGGCGCGTATCGCCGGTCATGTCCGTTTTGAACACATCGCCATCCTCGGCGTACATCGACGCGCCGGCAGCCGGCTGCCCGTAACGCACCTGCAGGCCGATGCTGGTGCTGCGCATCGCGTTGCGGCCCTGCTCGCGGCCCAGCAGCAGCGAGAACAGCCAGCCGCTGTCCAGTTGCAGGTCCATGCCCGCGCCCAGTGCCAGGGTGTCGTCGTTGTAGCTGCGCATGGCCAGCAGGTAGTCGGCATCACGCGGGCGCTGCAGGTAGTTCACCGCCACGTCGCCGCGGTTCTCCAGCGCGCCGCGGTACTCGATGCGCCAGTGCGGGCGCCAGCTCAGCCGCTCGCGCTGGAACATCATGCTGCCTTCCAGCCCCAATGCCAGCGCGCTGTTGTCCACCTGCTGCCGGCCATAGCCCAGCCCATAGGCGCCCAGCCCGTTCTCGCGGTAACCGTCCAGCGTCGCCCGGTGCCCGTCGTAGCGGCCATAGCCGGTCAGGCTCAGCCCCGACGCGCTGCGGTGTTCGTAGCCGAAGGTCAGCGCCCCGAACCACTGGTCGCCACTGCGCGTGGCCTGGGCGCTGGCGTTGGCCAGTTCACTCCAGCGGGTCAGGTCGAAGTCCAGCCGGCCGTTGGCCAGCAGGCCGTCCACGAACAGGTGCTCGCCCAGCCGCCACAGGCCGTAGACCGCAAGCGAGCGCTGGTCGGCGTCGACCTTGGACGGGCTGTCGTCGAAGTCCGTACCCTGCCGGCCCCAGCTGCCTGCCAGGCCCAGCAGCACGTGCTCGCCCACCGCGCGGTCCGCGCCCAGGGTCAGGCCGCCGGTGTTGAAGTCGAAGCCACCGCCGGCGCGGCCGTTGCGGCCGGTCGTGCCGAAGGTCGCGGTACCGGCCAGCCACAGGCCCCAGCCCTGCGGCAGCGCCGGCAGGGCCGCTTCGGCCACGCGCCCGACCGGCATCGACAGCCCCGGCACGCCCGCGCTGCCGGCGTAGGCCAGGGCGAGGTTGACGTTGTTGGCGTTGCGGCCCGAGCGCACCTGCCGCAGGCGGTTGCGGATGTTATCGCCCTGTACCTGGGCAAAGCGCACGCTGGCGTCGACCTGGGCCTGCAGGCTGCCGCTGACCTGCGCATCCAGCGTCGGGTCCGGGCGCGCGTTGACCATCAGCGTGATCGTTATCACGCCGGTGAGGTAGTGGCTGGTCGCCGTCTGGGTGGCGGTCAGCGTGGTCGTGCCTTCGCCCACCAGGGTCACGGTACGGCCGTTGAGCGTGGCCACGGCGGGGTTGCTGCTGGTGAAGGTGAATGCGCCGGGGCTGTTGCTCCGCGGGAGCGGCAGCTCGAAATCGGCCTGGCCATACATCTTCTGCAGGTCGCCGATCCAGCCCAGGTCCGGGGCGGCCACCAGTTCGGTGGCGCTGTCCGCCTCGCCTTCGCCGGCCAGGTTGTAGGCGGCCACGGTGAACACGTAGTCCACCCCGTCGGCCAGCCCCTGCACCAGGATCGGCGAACCGCTGCCGCTGGCGCTGATCACGCCCGCGGTGGCGGCCGCGCGCAGGCCCGCCGTGCGCAGGGCGGTGCCCTGCGGGGTGGCGGTCACCCGGTACCCCTGGATGGCCGCACCACCGGTAAACGCCGGGGGGGTGAACGCCACGCTCACCTGTCCGGGGCCGACGGGCGTCAGCGTCTGGATCTGCGGCACGCCCGGCGGCACCGGGTCGATCCGGAACGTACGCGTGGCCGAAGCCGCGCGATGGGTGGCATCGCCGGCCTGGGTGACCACCACGGTGCAGTTGCCGGCCTGCACGAAGGCCAGCTGGCCGTCGGTCGTGACCGTGCACACGTCCTGGGTCTGCGAGGCGAAGGTCACCGGCAGCCCGGAGTCGGCGCGTGCGGACAGCATCGGCACCTGGTCGAAGCGCTGCGTGCCCACGTCCTCGAAGATCACCGTCTGCAGCACCTGCGGCACCACCGGTGCCGAGGGCGCCGACGGTGCGCTGTTGCCGGCCGCGGCCGAGGCGGTGACGGTGAAGGTGTAGCTCACCCCGTCGGTGAGTCCGCGCACCGTGATCGGCGAGCCGCTGCCGCTGGCGGTGATGCCGCCGGGCTGTGCGGTGACCGTGTAGGTCACCGGCTGGCCGGTGGCCGCCGACGGCGTGAACGCCACTTCCACCTCGCCCGAGCCGAGCACGGTCACCTCGCCCAGCACCGGCGCCTGCGGCACCAGCGCGGTCACGCTGAACGACTGCGTCAGCGACGCTGCCAGGTGGCTGGCATCGCCGTCCTGGTGCACCGTCACCGTGCAGGTGCCGGCGCTGGCAAAGCCCAGCACCCCCGCGGCCGTGACCGTGCACACCGCCGGGGTGGACGACGCGAAGCGCAGCGGCAGGCCGGAGTCGACCGAGGCCACCAGCGTCGGCGTGGTGCCGAACGCCTGCGCCCCGGGGTTGGCGAAGGTGATCACCTGGGTCACCGCCGTGGTCACTTCGTTGGAGGCCGCCGACGCCGGGCCGGTGCCCGCGCTGTTGGTGGCGTTCACCGTGAAGGTGTAGCGGGTGCCGGTGTCCAGGCCGTTGATCGTGATCGGCGAAGCGGTGCCCACGAACGGCGCGCCCGGGACCGTCGGACTCGGTGTCACCGCATAGCCGGTGATCGCGGTGCCGCCATTGGACGCCGGTGCGCTGAAGGCCACCGATACGCGCCCCGGACCGGTCACCGTGGCGGTGCCGATGGTCGGCGCGCCCGGGGCCACCGCGTTGACGGTGAACGAACGGCTGACCTGGGTCGCGGCCAGATAGCTGCCGTTGCCGGCCTGGTCGGCATTGATGGTGCAGGTGCCGGCGCTGATGAAGGTCAGTGCGCCGCCGCTGGTGATCGTGCACACCGCGGTCGTGGACGAACTGAAGGTCGGGATCAGGCCCGAATCGGAGGTCGCGGTGAGTGTCGGCGTGGTGCCGAAATTCTGCGAACCCGGATTGTTGAAGGTGATGGTCTGGACCGCTGCCGGGGTGATGCTGTTGGAGGCGCTCGACGCGGGACCCGTGCCGGCGATGTTTTCGGCGCTGACGGTGAACGTATACGGCTGGCCGTTGGTCAGGCCGGTCACCACGATCGGCGAGCCGGCACCGTTGATCGGCGCCACGTCCGCCGGGCTCACGGTGACGGTGTAGCCGAGGATGCTGCTGCCGCCGGTGTTGCCCGGTGCGGCGAAGGCGACGCTGGCCTGGGTGTCGCCAGCAACGGCCGTGATCGAGGTCGGTGCACCGGGCACCACCGCATTGACGGTGAACGACTGGCTGACCTGGGATGCGGCCAGGTAGCTCGAATCGCCAGCCTGGTCGGCCAGGATGGTGCAGGTGCCGGCGGTGACGAAGGTCAGCGCGCCGCCGCTGGTGATCGTGCACACCCCGGTCGTGGACGAACTGAAGGTCGGGGTCAGGCCCGAATCGGAGGTCGCGGTGAGTGTCGGCGTGGTGCCGAAATTCTGCGCCCCTGGATTGGCGAACGTGATGGTCTGCGGTGCGGCCGGGGTGATCGCGTTGGAGGCAGCCGACGCCGCGCCGGTAAGCATCGCGCCATTGGTCGCGGTGACGGTGAAGCTGTAGCTCACCCCGTTGGTCAGGCCGGTGACGATGATCGGCGAGCCCGAACCGGTACCGGTATTGCCGCCGGGGTTGGCGGTCACCGTATAGCTGTTGATGCTGCTGCCGCCGTTACTGCCCGGCGCGGTGAAGCTGACCGAGGCCTGCTGGTTGCCGGCGGTGGCCGAGCCGATGGTCGGCGCATCGGGGGCGACAGCGTTGACGGTGAAGCTGCGGGTCACCGTGGGGGCGGCGTTGGTGGATGCGTTGCCGGCCTGGTCGGTATCGATGGTGCAGGTGCCGGCGCTGACGAAGGTCAGCGCGCCCGCGGAGGTGATGGTACACACGCTGGTGGTGGACGAGCTGAAGCTCACCGCCAGCCCGGAGTCGGAGGTGGCCCCCAGGGTCGGCGTGGTGCCGAAGTTGTAGTTGCCCGGCTGGGTGAAGGTGATGACCTGGTCGGCCTTGGGGGTGACGCTGTTGGAGGCCCCCGAGGCGGAGCTGGTGCCGATCCCGTTGGTTGCCGTCACCGTGAAGGTATAGGCCGTGCCGTTGCTCAACGAACCGACCGTGATGGTGCATGCCGCCGGGCCGGGGCAACTGCCGGTGGCGCCGCCGGGGTTGGCAGTGGCGGTGTAGATCGAGATGGGCGAGCCGCCATTGCTGGACGGCGCGGTGAAGGTCACCGTGGCCTGGCCGTCGCCGGCCGTGGCCGCACCGATGGTGGGTACCGATGGGGCTGTCGGGATGGCGACGGTGTGGGTGCTGCCGCTGCTGTAGGACGCGATGCTGTTGCCGGCGTTGTCGATGACGTTGGTCGAGCCGTTGAGGTTGATCTTGAGCGTGCCGGTGCCGCTGATCGAGGCGATGGTGACGTCGACCGCGCTGCCGCTGGACGCCGACACGCTGGCGATGCTGCCGGTCGCGCCGCCGGTGCCCACTAGGGTGAAGTCGTCGGTGGAGATGTTGTTCACCGGCTCGCTGAAGGTCACCGTGAAGGCGATCGAGGTGTCGGTGCTGGCGGGTGAACCGCTGACCACGATGCTGCTGACACTGGGCGCCACGCCGTCGATGACGATGTTCTTGTTCGCGCCCAGCGAATTGGCCGCGCCCGGTACGGGCAGGGTCAGGGTGGCAGCGTTGCCGGCCGTGTCCCTGATGGTGCCGCCGTTGAGCGACAGCGAATTGGTTGCCACGTAGTCCAGGTCGGCACTGGTGTTGCCGGAAACCACCGTGTAGCTGAAGGTCAGCGTGCTGGTGCCGCTGCCGCTTGCGTAGTTGATGGTGCGGTCGGTCGCGCCGGTTTCCAGGGTCAGCTGCGGTATGCCGGTGACTGTCACCGTCTTGCTGAAATCGACCTGCACCGAAAGCACGTCGCCGATCTTGTAGGTCCCGTTGGCGTTGCTGGCCGTGACCGAACTGACCGTGGGCGCCACGCCGTCGATGATGATGTTCTTGTTCGCGCCCAGCGAATTGGCCGCGCCAGGCGCTGGCAGCGTCAGCACCGCGGCGTTGCCGGACAGGTCCTTGATGGTGCCGCTGTTGAGGGCCAGCGCGCTGGTGGCCACGTAGTCCAGGTCGGCGCTGGTGTCGCCGGCCTGCACGGTGTAGTTGAAGGTCAGCGTGCTGGTGCCGCTGCCGCTGGCGTAGTTGACGGTGCGGTCGGTCGCGCCGGTTTCCAGGGTCAGCTGCGGCGTACCGGTGACGAACACGTTCTCGCTGAAATTGACCTGCACGGAAATGACGTCGCCCGCCTTGTAGGTACCGTTGGCCGTGCTGGAGTTGATGCTGGAGACGGTGGGCGGCGTGGTGTCGGGCAGCCGTACGTTGCTCACATTGAGGTTGTCGATGGCGAAGAAGTAGGCCGGCACCGGGCCCGTCACGGTGATGCGGAATTCATCGATGCCGGCGAATGCCGCAACGCCCGATGTGTCCACCGTGTTCAAGGGCCAGTTGCCGTTGAAGCCCTCGATGGAGAACGTCTGGCTGGCGCCGGGTACCGGCATGCCATTGAGGTAGCCGGTCACGACAAATACGACGGTGTCGCTGGCGTTGTTGGATGTCGCCGAGTACTGGAAACCGCCGAGGTCGAAGACGCTGTTGTCGTTGGAGGCGACCCGGAACGAGTTCAGCGGTTCGCCGTCGTATATCGCGTCGCTGTAGTAGATGCCATCGCCGGTGTTGTAGAACAGGTCACCCGCCGCGATATGGATCTGGGCGGGCGTGTTCGTATACACGCTCACGTCCCACCCCGAGCTGACGATGTTGTCGACACGCGGGCCGGCCATGCCGGGTCCCGTTGCCAGCGGTATATCGTTGCCACCGGAGCCGAAGGTCGTGGTTCCGTTGGCCGGGGTGGCGGCCACGGCCAGCGGGCTGGCCAGCAATCCGACCAGAAGCGCCACGGCCGGCGCGGCTTTCCCCAGCAGGGCAGCCCCCCGCCGCAGCCATGCCCGCGGGCGGGTGGCTGGAGTGACATCGTGGATGATGGTCGACATGCGTTTCCCCTGGACAGCATAGGCAAAGGGGCGGACCCCCCGATGGCGGCCCGCCCACGTGAATGAACCCTTCAATATCCCCTACCGTAGAAAGCGGCCGGATCCGATCACGCCCCTGGCGGGCCCTGTCGCAACGTCGGTGTCCTACGCGCCCGCTCGCGCAGGCGCGGTGAATCTAGCAGTCCTGGGCGGGCTGCGGGAAGTGGAATCGGC
>ERZ778017.710-NODE-710-length-41411-cov-5.567729_pt1 | contig 41411 bp, 24 predicted proteins | sample MGYA00375747_ERZ778017 | MGnify/ENA primary metagenome ERZ778017 (study PRJEB29350, sample SAMN05509838) | bioreactor metagenome | biome: bioreactor; material: wastewater | place: South Africa: University of Cape Town | collected 2014-03-17 ...
GACATTGGGCCATTCTTTGATCATGATCGACCAAAAAGCACGAAGAAATTGACCAAATTGGGCCTTGGATATAACTCCAGAGTACATTCCAGCCAAGTTTTCTGCCAACCGTTCCTGGGTCTTGGGTCTGTCACAGTACCACATGGCAAAATAGAGCCCCTTCCACAACTTCTCCATCTCGAGTAATGACAACTGCTTCGAAGACTTGGACCCTAAGTACTTTTTCAACAACTCCACGGCCTTATCCCGCGTGGGACGGTCGTTTGAAGCCAAGTTCTTAACAAAACTCGAAGTCTGCGACATTGCCTAGCTTGTGTCTCGTGGTGGTGCTCAAACGGTGTGTGGATCTAAATAGAAAATTTGCGATGCTCATCGTGGACTTGTGGTGTTTTTGATAACATCACGTGACATTGTCGAAAAATCGCGACAAACTTCATTTTACGACACACGATCTTGATTCCTTAGTGACAAGTATACATTGTGGTGAGTGACAAATTATATAGCTATTAACGTGGATATACAGATGGCTAAGCTACGACATGTTACCTGAACGGTAGCTTTGGCCAAACGACGACAAGACAGCACGTAACTGCCACGCGAAATCGCAACTACAGGCTGGTACCCGTCGTAATGGGACTTGGACAACGTCAACCATCGGCATGGCACAACGAACAGCGTTGAACAAGCACACATAGTTAACCGAGCTTAGACAATCAAGTATCTGATTGGGATGTGTAACAACTTGACGACGTAACCCACAATTCCCATCATGATGAAACCAACACCGACAGCTCTGATAATTCTAAAGTATTCTTTCTTGGTTGGCTTTTGACATTTCTTGACGAATGCTGAACCGTCTCTGAAAAACTCAACAGGAACTTCAGTAATCTTTTCCAATCCTTCGCTGGCCATTGTGCTGTTGTTATGTAATGGTATTTTATATCTTCGTTGGCCAGATTAATTTTTCATGTAGTGAAAAAGTAGTGTCGCGTGTCATTCTTCCATATACCACACCGTGGCACCAACTTGCCTGCGGACGGTGGGTTGTCGTCCAGAGGATGGTAGCACCGGTGTATCTTACCGGAGTACCGTAGTATCCGCCAGCGGGCTTCCTTGCCAGTTTTCTTTAGATCGGAGTGCAACTTCAGTAGTTTCTGCCTGAAACCTTAATGGATTTGGGTATACCGTGATTCTGAAATCCCAACAAGATGCTTGAGCTGATGAAACTGGGAATACTTCTGCTTCTTTTGTACTTGCCTGAAACCGTGTGGTGGATTACCTGTTCCGGTGTCGTGCTGGTGTCCGGAATTTCATACAGACCCTTGATACCTGGAAATATCTATCCACAAACAAAGCTGAATACTAACCAATATAACTAGCATAATCAGTAATCAACTATACACTGAACACTGAAACTCTCATGAATCATCGGTTTGGTCCATTAAACTGTCATAATTGAAATCACCCAAATCTGTGTTATGTACCTTTCTCACATCGTACATGGCCGTGCATAAAGTTCTACGAAGATCGAAAACATTAACAATTTGTTTAAACTATACTCCATTCTAAACTATGAATGCCAGCTCTATAGCGGTATACTAGCCAAAAGACATTACATTTTGTTTTTACGTTGACTTCTTTGGTTCAATTCCGCAAATTTCGCTTGTGGAACACCCTCAAGCCATTTACCCAATAACTGCACGATTTCACTAGAGTTGGCACTTTGGACTAATTGAGCTCTGTTTGCTTTCAATAACTGCTTGTTCTTGAAAATAGAATCTTCGTGTAAGTTTTCAAATTGATCATTCAACATATTGTAAATGTACTCGTTGAACTCCTCGGTGGTCTTGAATTGACCATCGAACGATCTGTTAATGAAACCTACACGGGTCAAGTCTTGTCCAGAAATACGTTTTCCTAACAATAAAGCTTCCGAAGACAATGACCATCCCAATCTAAGGAATAATGTTGAGGAACTGGCACCTTCAGCCACTAAACCTAAAGTTGCAAATGGGGCAGACAAAAAGAAATCCTTTTCGTCCTTGACGTAAATCAAGTCGCACAATGACAACAACCCTGTACTTAACCCAATAACTGGACCATTGACGGCAGCGGCCAAAATCTTTTTGTGGTTGAGGAAAATATCAGTGAGCCACACATTTCTACCAACAAGTCTTCCAAACCAAAACTCATGGGTGAACAATTCACTCATATCTGCCTCGGTGAATGCCTTATCGGCAAAGTTAGCCCCAGCAGAGAAGTATCTTCCAGTACTCTGAATCAAAGTCATAACAGTATCTTCCTCTGCATCAGCTTCTTCAACGAGCTTCCCTAATCTCACGTATTGCTCATTGTTCAATGCATTCAACGATTTGGGCAAATTGAGAGTAATGATGGTAGTTCTTCCACGGACTTCGTATTTAATATCTTCCTCAGACATGTCTTATTTTTACTTCTGATAATAGTGGTGAAATCCCGGTTTTACAGTAAAACGACGGCATATTTATATCTCGCGCGGGATGCGGGTTGCTACATAGGAGTTTCTCTGTGCAATTCTTAATCGCTTCACCATTGTCTAACAAATTCGGTAGTCTACTTATACCTTGCATCTGATCCTATACATCTATATTAAGTAAGCCCCTCCTTGTAGCCTTAATGTTAGAGGGGTGTTTTTTCAATACCCCTCACAAATTCTACCCTTACAAAGACGCGCCCCACCCTCAAGTATGGGGTCTCCTACACATTGGATATTCGGATACCTTCAATCTCTGGAGGCTTCTGTCTTAACTCTACCTCGGCAACTAGTATTCTTATACTCCGTTATCTGCAGCATCTGACACAGGACCGTTACTGTAAATATGCGGGAAAAGATCGGACTTAATGGTCTTCTCGGTCGCAGTTCATGTACTCTTTAGCGTATGGCCGCTTCCTCGGTTTTGATATTTGGCAGGTAAAAAATTAACACAATGCCAATACAAATCCGGCAAACCAAATCACAACTGACTGCGCCTTCCTTAACCGCCAGATGTGGAGACTTACTTTAGACGTCTTCACAACTTGGACGGTTAATGTAGCTTGGAGTTTGAAATAGATATTCAAATGGTAGCGCTCTACATGAAAATTAATACAGCTGGGTTCAAGCATTTCCTTGGATGGGTATTATTTACATTCTATATAATCCTGAGACCTATATCAAATCCAAGAGAGATTCTTTTTCGTCTTCTGTTCGTAATGAAATCAAGAAATCTTGACGTTTTTTGTTCATCATGTCCTGGTATTCTGGCATTCTGACGTCCTGGAACCACAGACTCAACTCTTGCTTCATTTCATTGTCTATCAGCCATTTTCTAATTAATGGCTGACACTGTCCTGCAAACGTAGCTGTCCATTTATAGTCGATGAATGTCTTCAACACTTGTTCGTAGAATTTCCGGATTTCTTGATCTATGCTGCTCACCTTGCTACCGATATCGTTTCTTCTATTGAATGAGTCCTTCGGGATGTTGAATTTGTGGTATTGGTGTAATAATATACTCATAAAGTCGTAATATTTCTTCTCTTCGAAACTCTCCCTTTCTTTCATCAATTCAGTCAAATATGCGTGGTATCTACTAGCAGCCACTAGCGAGAGCTGGGATCCACTCTCCAAGTATAATTGCCATAACTGGGCAAACGTGGTGTTCCTTGTGAGTTTGAGTTCGGTGATGTAGTTTAAGTACCCTTCGTAGTCGAAGTTGACATTTTGCTGGGCCTCAGTTAGCGAAGGATTTTTTGATTTTGGTTGTTTGGATTTAACATCAACACCAGTTTGTCGTAAGTAGTACGACAATACTGCTGATTCTTCGTACTTGGTGGCTTTATCACACCAATCAAAGATTTGTTCCCAGAACGATTTGCTGCTGTTTGTTGACACATTTATGTCGTAGACATCCCGGAAATGGTTGATGTACTTCATTGCCTTGAAGAATTCGTTGTTGCGAGAAAATGATACCAACACTGACTTCAAAATCTTATAGTCTGGATAGTTAATATCGGTGGCATGTGGCACGGTGAAGGACGAAACTAGGCCGTCCTCAGTGATCCCCCACATCGATGCAATATATTTCTTCAAGTAGGTGACATTTCCTGAGTATCCTATGGAGTAAATCAATGTTTCGTTAAATCTATTGTTCATCAACAATTTCAAATCTACGGTGGAGGTCTTATTCTGATCACTATTATACTTCAAAAACTCGTTGAAAACAGTAATAAACGACGTCTCGGACGTCAACGATGACTGTCTTAATGAGTGAGGAACGGATTTATACAATGAACTGTGGTGCGATGGCCATAAATGAGGCAAGCCCCCACAGAAGGTTTGGAACTTCAAAATCCACATATTCTGGGTCATTTTACGAGGGTAGTCATCGCGATAATACTCTTGAAACCTCTGGAACCACACCGATGCCAAATCAAGCTTCCCGTTTCTCGATTCCAACAAGATCAAGTTTTCGAAGTCTTTAACTGTCAAGTCATATGCCAGGTCAAACGACCCAAAACTGGCTTTCGAAGTCTCGTAAAGGTGCCCACGAGTACCCTTATAAAGCAAGTTGCAATATATTTGTCTGATGTTATAGACAAAATGCCTGCCAAGTTTGAACGTGCTGTTTAGCTCTTTAGAGTTTGGTGCATTTTCATGGTGGGTAGAAACGGCATATTTCCTCAACAAATTCAACTGGTGGTTCACCAAAACCCCCATAACATACGACACTTCTTGTGGTGATAACAACGACGCCAAATCATCCAAAGTGGAAAACTTGACCATGGCATCAAGCAACCCTTGATAGTGCTTAGTATCCACCAAATTGAATATTTCCAACCGGATAAGATAGCTCTTGTCCGACAAGTTGACGTCAACAAGGTACTTGCGGTCTGTAAGTGCCACGTCGGCAAATGTCAGTGACGGCAATGTACGTGCCAAACCCTTTAGCTTTTTGATACTGGCCCCAGATGAAGAAACCACGGACCACTCAAATGACGACAACACGTCGTCGTTCAACGCCGCCGCCGGCGTAGAATAGAATCTTCCCCCGTGTACAGCCCGGATACCCAACTTCCTCCTCAAGATACTCATGGTGGGCCTACCGTTTGAAATGAAGACTCTGAAGAATATGAAAAATTTTATGGTGAGAATGCGAGAAACAAAATTGGCCAGGTATTTGGTGCTGAGCAGAGGAATATTACGCTAAACGACAAGATTATCGTAAATATGGACAGCTCAACATGTAGATGCGGACAAGAGCTGCCAAACGGCGGTTTTTGCGTCGCGATACGTCTACCCGTTGTTCTACACTGCCACTAGTTTAGTTGGGGCCTGAAGCCTCGAGAAAATGGCAGGTCTCGTAGCACAAATAGCACGACAGCCACAACCGTTCGCACCATCCTCACTGTACTACTCGTTAGTCTACTCACTGTACTACTCGTTGGTCTACTCACTGTACTACTCGTTGGTCTACTCACTGTACTACTCGTTGGTCTACTAGTTGCACTCATTGCATTACACCTTCTATTTCTTCACCTACATTCGTAAACAATCGCTTAGAGCTTGACCCCCATAATGGCATTGATGAATTTTTGGTCGATGTTTTCGGCATTGTACACTCGGATGTCTCTTAAACCTTCTTCAGTGGTGTTTCCGTCAACCATCTTTTGGATAGACTCTTTGGTACCCTTGATGGCCCATTGTTGGTGTTGGTTAATGTTTTTACCCAACTTAATACAGTATTCAAGACCGGCTTTCAAGTCTGGGACCACCTTGGAAACATAACCAAGGTTGAGTGCTTCTTGGGCACCAAAGTCTTCTCCAGTCAATGCGTACTGGTACAATAACGACTTATTGCTCACAAGATGTGGCATTCTTTGCAACGAACCCATATCAGCAGGAATTCCGATTTTGATCTCCTTGATCGACATTCTCACGTCAGCAGTAGCAACTCTGATGGAGTAGGTCGAGCTGAGATCCATAGCTAAACCAAAGTTGATCCCGTTCAATAACCCGATGGTAGGGGTTCTGATTCTGGCAGCAGTACCGACACAGTACTGGAAATCACCAATGAAGTCGTAAAGGTTCTTGAACCTTACCCTGTCGTCCAAGGTGGTGGCTTCCATCATCAGGGAGATGGCCGACTTCAAGTTCAATCCCGAGGTGAAGGCCTTGACAACGTTGGAAGAAATCAAAATAACGTTGGTTCCAGGATCGCTGTCCAATCTGACAAGAATCTCGTGGTAGTCCCTCCAGTCTTGTTCGGCAAATGCGTTCAATGTCTTTGGGTTGTTGAACTGAACATGAACAAAACCTGGTTCAATCTCACTAACAATGTATTGGGGGAACTTTTCATATACTTTGGTGTCAAGTGGCATGGTGGTTATTTCCTGATTGTATTCGGGCTAGACGATTACTGTGGGCACTTTCAATTTACCTCCGCCGTGGGTTTCCCCAGATTTTATATCAATTTCCATGATTTTCTCACATTCTCGCGCATTGTAGCCGAGGAATTTTTTCAAGCATGAGATTGTCGTCGGAGTTAACTTTATATTTTTGCGAAACAAATGCTACTAGTACCTACTAGAAAGTATTCCTTGCAGGATTGAGTGTCGGAACTGGCGTCGGTGTTCCTGATCGGCTGGGGCCGCGGGTTTGGCAACCTAGTTGCACCGTGCTTGGTGCTCAGTCCTGCTTGTTGCTCAGTCCTGGTTGGTGGTGTATGTTTTCACAGGCATTTGGTCGTGGCAGAGTTGTCGTTGTCAATGGTTGCTGCGTTTGCATTATTTTCCATGGTGGATTAATCCTGGGCTGAATTTTTCCATGGTGGTTATTACTTAGAACCCCTAATTTTTTATTAGACACTATATTTCGTCATCGGGGCCATTTTACCTTCTTTGGCTGCCAACTCCAAGCCGGCGATCATCCTATCTCGAATCAAATTGTTGGCTTCGTTCACGGATGCCTCGGTCAACCCCTCAACCAACAAATACAATTTCGGGGCATCGTCTTTAACTTTTGTATTTGGTCCGTAGTACTGACCTTTGTTCGTAATCGATGTCCCTGTAGTTTCAATGATCTTCGATAAACTTTCCCGATTGACAATGGCCCATCTTGCAGTCTGTGGAAGATCGTTGATTGTAATTCTCGAGTGGAATTTGCACCGATCTGGCCCCGATGTCTCGGGGGCCCGTCCTTCAATTATCTTGAAATCGGGCAACTGGTGCTCAATATCGCTGCTGGGTTGTGCACTTGGAGTCGGCTCTTTACTAACATCATCGTTCTCCCCGAAAATCCGTCTTTGCATCGTCTTTGCACTATCTCGGATTTCGTCAAGTTTCTCGAGGCCTTTACCACCGAATCCAAAGCTAGATTTCTCTTCTCCTGCTTTCGCCTTCTCGATAAATCTGTGGTAAATCTTCATCAACGCTTTGGGGAAATTCTGTTCCGGAACTTTACTCATTTTCATAGCTTTGACCAAATCATTGGCCGCTCGTCCCTGGTTTGACGCAATGAAGGTTATCGCAGTTCCCTTGTTTCCTGCTCTACCCGTTCTTCCTACCCGATGGACATAATCCTCCATATGATTTGCTGCATCATAATTAATCACCAATTTGAGACCTTTCACATCAAGACCTCGAGCTGCAATTGACGTGGCTATCAAAACATTAACTCCGCTGGACATTGAGGAAAAGTCCCGAATGGCGTACTTCCGATCCAATTGGTCTTTACCCCCATGAATAGCTAGCGATGGTATGCTTCTTCCCAATAACTTTACCAATAAATCATCTGCCAGCAGCTGTTTCTCAACAAACACCAATATCTTCGTGTTTGGTTCTTGCGAGGTGTACTCTTCAATTATGGCAACTAAACGTTCGAATTTATCCTTCTCCAAATCGTCAGTTTTTGTACTGAACACTTCTACTTTTTGCTCAATTTCAGGTGCAACAACACTAATCCCCCCAACGGTAATTTCAATCGGGGAATTCAAAAACTTCTTTGCCAAAATTTCCATCTTTTTTGGGAACGTCGCCGAAAATAGAATCGTTTGACGATTTGGACGAACTTGACTAAGCACCTTTGTCACTTGGGGTTCAAATCCCATATCGAACATTCTATCGGCCTCGTCAAGAACCAAATACGTTGTTCGATTCAAGTTGGTGACTCGTCCACTGTTGGCAGCTAACAAATCTATGATTCTTCCTGGTGTTCCTATTATGATTTCTGCTCCTTTTTTCAACTCAGCTATTTGAGGCTCGATATTAGAACCACCGTAACAACAAACTGCTCTGATACCAGTTAAAGATTTCAAGAACGTGGAAATTTCTTTATGAATCTGTAATGCTAATTCTCTCGTGGGCGTCATTATCAATGCAATTGGCCCTTCTCCTTGCTTAACTTGTTGTTGATCTCCTACATGTCGCAACAATGGAAGAATAAATGAAATGGTCTTTCCAGAACCTGTTTTGGCAATACCTATCACGTCATGTCCCGACATAATAGCAGGAAGAGCTTGTGCTTGAATTGATGATGGAGAAGTGTAATGTAAATCTTCCTCTATTACTTTCATAAAAGTAGACGGAAGTCCCAAGTGGTTCCATTTCAATATTGGCTTTGGACATCCTTCTCCTTGAACTTTCATATTATCCATTTCAAATCGTATCAAGTCTACTTCTTCTTGGGTGAGTTTTTGGAGCTCCAATGGTTCTTTGTAGAAGTCTTTTCTGAATGGCAGATAAACAATAGAATCATGGTCTATAGCCTGCAATTCCTTTTCAGTCTGGAGCTTTTTGAGCTTGGCAGATAGTAATTTTTGTTTTGAATCATCGTAGTTCTCGTCTTCGTCATCCACATCGTCTTCGTCGTCACTGTACTCTATAATTTCACGAGCCGATTCTTCACTGGATTTGGCCAAATTGCTGATGTACAAATCCAACTCATCTACTTCGTTCTGATCAGATTTCTTCGTTGGCTGAGACATTTTAAATGACGGCTTCTTGAATTTTGGTCTTGACAGCTCTTCTTCATCACTTTCATCATCAAATATAACATTTCGTTTAGTAGGTAATTTCAGGACAACAATGCCTACTTTATTGGTTTTGAGCGACAATCCTGTCTTTCTAGGAGCCTCATTCACATACAGTGGCGATTCTGTTTGTTTCTGTGTTTTCTCGAGCTCTCGTTTACGTTTCCATTCTGCTATTCTCTGCTGCCGCAACGCTTTAGTATCAGTAGTAACAGCCTCGTCACTTTTACCAGCAGCACCATTGGCTTCAACTGAACCATTGTCATTAGCCGAGTTGACATTGCTCAGTTTTGTAGCATCAGAACTTGTAGCGTCCTGTTTCTCTTGCTCCTTCTTGAGTCTCCAAGCAGCAAGCTGTTCACGACGAAGCCGAAGCTTTTCTTCCTTTGAAATAGTACCACCGACACCTTTTGTTGAATTGTTAGTACTAGATGTTTCCGTCATTGCTTAGACAAAGTCATACATTCAAATTAACAATTGGTCTTTTTCAATTGTAACTCTTGTAGATTTAAAAATTAAGTCTTAATTAGTATACAGATATAGAGATAAAGCGATGAGCATAAATACTGAAGTACGCGAATAAACACTAAATTAATGAGAAATAGTGTGGTGGGAAATAAGAGTGCGACACTATGAAACAGCATTCAGATGGTTCTGAGAAAGGTTTCAGATCTTGGGCTATTGCTACATATTTGAATAGCGGTTACAGTAGTACAGAAACTCATAGTATTATAGTAGATGTATATTTTATGAAGTTTAAAAAGAGTAAAATCATACCCTTCGATTATGCGTTTTAAATATGCTTGTACGATTGTTTTCCATTTAAGTAGTACGAGATTAAATTGCTTCTCATACAATTTTATAGGACAAACCCTTATCTTGCTGGAAATATATTGCACAACTCGATCTTTGTCAGGTATTTCATTCGGTTCGGTTTCCAGTTGCCTGATACGGTTTTCGATCCCTACTCGCTCCAACTCTTTATCTTACAAAGCCGTGGTTACTGTAACCGTTTGTGAGTTTAAGAGTAGGATAGGAGGCAAGTCGTCAAGCCAGATCGATAACGTATTGGTGTACTCAAAAGAATCTTTGTCGTCGCAATGAGTTCCAATTGATGGAGCTGGAAGCGTTGAAAATATGACATGTGTTTTGTCTTTGGGAGAATTCTTCTTCATGAGCTCATTCAAGATGATATGCTGTCCTTTCGCAGGTAGATCATTGAAAGTTAAATTGCGTAATTCTTCTTGTAACTGCTTTTTCGTTATTGTCTTTTCACGCGGAACATGCTCTGTCTCTGCTATCTTGACTTTATTTTGGTATACTTGGTTTCTTGCACCTGTAAGCCCTGCGTGTTTGGATTCATCCAAATTGCCAAATGATGGAACATGAGGCATATTGTCATCATCCAACGCTAAAAACTGTGGTGTTCTCAAATGCTCATCTATTTGCGTGTTGTTAATGATAGATGGCGAGTTGTGAAGTTTCGCTTTGCGTTTGAGTCCAGTCCTTGAAATCACATCTTTCTTCTCCTCGTGGCCAATGCCACTAGCATCTTCCTCTTCATCGTCTTCTTCCACAAACTTAATCGTAGGATTGTTGTCTTCGTCTACCGCATGGGGATCTTCGTCTTCATCATTAACCTGTGATTGCGGCATTTTAACAGCCAGAAAATTGGGCCTCAAGTTTGATACAAGTGATCGAATCGACCCTTGATCTGGTGCTAGCGAAAATTGTGCCTTGTGCTTTCCCTCTTTGAACGGATCTCTGAACGCTGTAGTAATTTCCGGTGGTTCAGGAGAAGATATGTTCACTCTGGAATTATTGTTTGTGGAAACTTCACTAGACAAATTATCCTCCTTTTCACTATCACTACTGTCACTGGAATAGATACCTGTCTCATAATCAAGATAGTTTCCTTGTGATTTAATATTGAATGAAAGAGACATACCTTTTTCTTGGATGTTCGAAAGTGTGTACCTTCTTTTCATTCCAAACGAGTTAGGATGGGAAATATTAGGACTCGTGCTAGTTAAGTTAAGGGGGGAAAATGTCTTATCATTGTAGGAGAGATTTGTTCTAGAACTGGCAACAGAATCATTCAAATATGTTTTCGATATCTGGTGTCGCACTTTCTTTCTTTCAATTTCTTTCAATGTTTCCCTTGCATTGCGGAGATTTTTCCACCATTGGTCTGAGCTTAAAATATTGTCTAACTTCTCGTATTCTGCTGTAGTGAATGGAGTCTTGTTGTACCCTTTGACCAAAAAGTTGTACGTATCTAAGGAGCCATCATCTAAACTAATGATTTTGATTTCTGCGTCGATTCTTAAAGTAGATAATAAGTCCTTGAGTCTTCCTGTTTCTTCTTCAACTTCTTGTGAAGTTTCAACAAATGCAATAACTCGTAAAATGTGGGTATACTTCCATTCATTGACAGTACTTAAGATTGATCCAAGCTGCAAAATCAAGGTATAGGTATCGAAATTGGTAGATAAAATAGACTTCCCATTATCCATCTGGTTGATTGCAGACATCTGTATAGGATACAAATCAATATATTTCGTAGTAGCTGCTGAAGTAGACTTGGGTGTAGACCAGATATGTTTCTTTTTAATTTGTAATTCTTGCAAATCTAGAAGGTTGAAATTAGCAGCCACAGCAACTGTTGCTTGCATAATAATCAAATCTTCCACAATTTGTACCCATTGATTGATGGAAACTTTCTTTTCTTCTCTACAAACATCTGTAGGCAAAGACATGCCATTGTTTGGAACGATTGGTAAGTTAAGACCATGCTTTACAAAGTCATAAAACCCAAGGACAGTAATGTTGGGTCTCATACCTCCCAAACCTGATCCCAAGTAGACATTCCGTACACCCCACGGCAAACTTGGACCTAAAGCAATTTGGATAAATGCTTTTATACGTAAAATATCACGCAATTTCACATATGCTTGTTTCTGTTTTTGCACTTCCTTGTATGTGTTGACCGTAAAGAGAGCACCGTTGGACTTCGTTTGTGTTTCCTCTTCTTTCATGATGACAACATGACCAAGGATGTATAAACCTCCCTTTTTAAGATGGTTACAAAATCCTATCAAATTCCAACTACTTCTAGGAGAATCAACAAGAAGTAAGATTTGCGGTCTCCAGTATTTAACAGACATTTGCAACTTCAACCTTAATAAATACTTTCTAACTTGGTGGTAGATAAGCAATTGGGAAATATCCCCAAAGTTTGATGGCGGGGTCGAATAATGGATAAGCAAAATCAAAAAACACAAGAAACATATTACGAGCGTAGCTGAGATACCATCAACAATGAACATTGCTATAAAACATGCAGCAAATCCCACAAATGCTGTTTTTGTCGAGAAATATTTGAATGAGGGCCTAAAATTTGGAGCACTTCCTATCTTCAACAAAAAGCAAGCAACGTTAGTAACAATAAATGTCATCAAGAACGCCATGGTAATGAATGTAGCAATTTGGTTGATATCAGCAAACAAAAAGACTTGAGCAGATAACCACGTGAACATAACCGAATACCGCATTGCCTTCATCTTGTCTTTCTTGGACTTTTTAAACGTTGTAAACACAGCTATTCCAGGAATAATCTTGTCGTCAGCGATGGCATTTAAAATTGTAGATGCACCCACAATCCCCATAATCACCGAGAAAAGCGATGTAGCCAATTCTCCGGCAATAATAATAATGGGGTGAATACTAACAGTTTGAATGATTCCGATATCAACATAGAGTAATTGTCTTGGAATAGCAGATCCCATGGAAACAATGACCAAGGAATACAAAACAAATGTGACCATTAAACCTTTGATTGTACCCTCAGGAATACTCTTTGATGGGCTCCTCAAATCTCCACTCATGGACGCACCAGCAAAAATCCCAGCAGTAGCTGGGAAAAAGATCCCAAACAAGTTTCGAAAATTCTCTGGCACCCCTGGGGGTTGCACCGATCCAGCGGCGCCTGATGTAAAACTGGGGTAGAGATTGGCCATAAAAGTTGCCCACGATAATCCTGTGTACTTCAAAGAATCAAATGGTGGTGGTTCAGGGTAGAATGGCTTGACAAAGAAAGTTGAAATAGGAATACTGACAGTCGACAAAAACAACACAATAAACAAGGCAAATGCGGTCTTACTAACGAGATCAGCACCCACAAGAGCCACACCCGTACAGAGAGCTAACAACCCCGTGGAATATGCAAACTGGTACCAGTATGAAGTAGGCAATATCTTGAATAAAGTACCACTATGGACGGAGAAGTTAGTAAGAATGGGTTCGATTAAACCAACAACGTTCAAAGAACTATTCAACACCTGTCCCATGAAGAAAATTATACCAATAGCCCCACCAAATTCTGGCCCCAACGACCTGGAAATCATGTAATAAGCACCACCACCTTTGACGGTTCCGTTCGTCGAAATGGCTGAAATGGACATTGTCGTCAAGCCGTTAATCAGATAACTCAACATCAAGAGCGCAAATGTCCCCAAGATCCCCATCTGGCCGATGATGAACCCGAATCTGAGAAACATCAAAATCGAAAGGACATTTAAAGACGTGGGGAGAAACACCCCAGAAAACGTGCCTAGCTTTCCCTCATCTTTGAGTTTGGACTTTTTAGTCTTCCTCGATGGCACCTGGAGCAAAGGCGAGTATTCACTTGCCATTGATTTAATCAATGGTGCTAAAAACGTAGAAAATAGAATGTAATTGTAAAAATACGCACATCCGTTATCTATTTTCTTCAGTACAGAACCAAACAGATAAAGAACATCGTACCACAAATGCGGAAATGGGGTGCTAACTAGTGTAGCGGACTTCTCTCTGACGAGTGAAACGCAACACGGTGCAATTCGCGCTGGCTTGGAACGGATTGGTGGTAAATGTGTTGAGATGTAGACGGCTCTAAGTTACACTAAAGGATTAGTCTTGGAGGATCCAAGACTGCCATATCAAATAAGCATATCAAATAAGCATATCTAAATGAGCACATCTAAATGAGTACATCTATATAAACACATCTAAATAAGCGCATTTTAATGCTCCGAATACGTCGACACCAGTAGTAATACATAGATACATGTTTCCCTACTACCATTGGTGTCAACTGTGGTCCAGTTACTAATACACTTTGTTCTCTGTTGTTTATCTGTGGCTTGTTGACCTGCAATTGTACGAAAGTTTCAGTGTGATTCTTTAAACGAAGCAATGTATCAGTTTTTTGCACTGTTCACTCTGTTGTAGTAATTCTTGATTTGCACTTTTATTGGAATATACACATTACACTGGTTACTTGACGCCACAGTACTTGTAACAGCTTTTCTTTACGTCAAGACTCTGGTTCCAACTATGCCAGATTGGAAAACGACACTTCGGTGTTCAACATCATCCTGGGTTTCTGTACCGCAAATCGTACTTATTACTGTGGTACTCCATGAAATAATCCCTTTGCTCTATTTGCTACATTGCAATATAAATTTCATTATAAGCCTGTGCTGATCTTATTCTGCTCTGATGCATTGCATGTTTTACGACACCAGCTTGACCCTTCTACAGTTACCATTATAGTACCTTTGGCATTATCCCCTACTCAAATGTCAAATCTAGGAGGTCAAATTACAAAGATTTACATAAAGAACTCACTTACAAACAACCCTAACTATTCTTGTTGCCTCTACCCTTGTGGCCCTAGCACTATCTTAGATTCTATCCTACCATTCACTATTGGGCATTTTCTGACTAGTGGAAATTTGCAACTTTGTCAAAATTCATGCAAATCGAGCCAAAGTTGGACCAAAATAATCACAATAAACACACCATCCGATCCCAATTATCAACACGTTGTGATTGTATAAATAGTATGAGATCCTGGTGGCCAGGTCTTTATAACTGGATTTTGCTCTCTGCAGGATTGTGATGATGATGAAAAGAAACATTCCAAATTTATCAAAAACTAATACCATTCCGGTGGCACCATGTTTAGATTAATCTCGTCAAATTCCTCGCTGGTTAGACCAGTTTTACTGAAGGTCAGAAATAAGAGCTTGTCGTTGACGTCAAGTTGGGCCGCAAACTCATCTCCCGTCAACCCTTTGAATTTATCGAGTCAAGTCAGATCCAACAGCAGTCAAACCTACATTCCAAACAAGGTAGACAACTTCATTTCCAAAGTTCAGTCAGATGGATTAATTAAAGAAGCTTTGGACAGAGAAACCTCGACAAAAATCAACCATTTTAATGCCTTGATTGTAGAAGCCAACCATCATGTCAGATCAAAAAGTGCTGATTCCGTCAAGATTTTCAACGACAGCTTGCAAGGGGTTTTCCAGTTATTTGACGACGATTCAGTAAGATCCCTGTTGTCAGAATTTGAGTTGAAAAATTACGTCAGGTTATTGAACTCTGCTATCTTTGCCAACCGTACTACAAGATTATCAGGATCAAAGAACAGGGATAAAGATCAATACAACCGTTCTTTTAAGGACGATGTTGCATTGAAATCCGCAGTGTTAAACTTAGCCGATGTCATCATCAGTGGTGATTTTGACAAAATTATCAGCCCACACATCATTACCGTTTTGATGAGTTCGATGTTACAATATCAATTCTACCCAGAAATGATTAATCTTTGGGAAACTGGTATTAACTCTGAACAATCTGCAATCTATTTATCACAAGGTATTTTAGCTGCAATCCTTCCAGTTGCCTACTCTAATAACAGATTCACATACGAAGAAATTTTACACATCTATGAATTGAATGTGGCAAACGCACAACAAGTGCAACAAAACTTGTTATGTTCTATGGGTAAAATTTCCATTATGGCAAACGATATTTCCAGGGCATTAGATGCTTTGGAAGAATTGTTGAAGTTGTATGAAAATAAACTGTCACAAGAAAGTCAAATATTGGCATCTTTATGTGATTTACATTTGTCTTTTATTGGGTCATGTAAGGATATCAAAGTTTCCAGACATTTCTTTGATAAAGTTACCATTAAGAGAGAATTACCATACAATGTTGTGTTGAAAGTACCCCATGTTGTTTCATTGTTGAATAACTGTTATGCCAGTAACGAACCATTAGAAACTATATTATACTTTTGGAAATCGACAATCAATCACTACGGATTTGAGGATGCCAATCGTAACATTTTGAACTCAAGATACTCGATTTTGAACAATACTATGTTCCAAATCTTCTTTAAGTTTTACCCTGAATTGACTTCTGAATCGTTTGGCAAATTAAGAGAAATTATTGCCAGTTATGCAGAAATCAGAAAAGTCGACGAAACTTTCTTAAACACAATCATCAATAATTATTGCTGGGGAAACAAGGAGATCTTAGAACAATTAATTGACAACTACGGTATTTACAACATTGAAAGAACTCCAGTCTCATACAGAATTGCCTTGAAGAAAACAGGATCATTACCAGATTACACCAACGAAGAAATTCTTGCTAAATGGAACGACTCATTGAAATTACTTGATGAACAAGATTACAAGTATATTCCTATTGCTGACTGGGCTGCCATCAGAGATGCTACTATTTTGTCGCCATACCCAGAAAGAAAGCAATTATACTTATCGATCGTGAATATTTACAAGAATTACATGCAAAACAAACACGCTTGTTTAAGATTTATTGGAAACTGGACTAAAGATAATGCTAATTATCCAGATATCGCCAAGATTACATCTGGAAACCCAGTTTTTGAAGGTCAAAATGACATCGTGGTACCAAAATTCAAAAATCTTCGGGAAAATGTAGACTACAAACAATACACTCTGGATTTGGTGGCAAACAGAGATCGTGCCACTAATTAATATGACGTTCCAATAGACTTCACGAGTATTGTTTTCATAGATTTTTGTACATAGTTAATTGAATCCTGTATTTACCTGGTAATTCTGCAATGTTGCAACCATGGCCGCAAAAGTTGCGGCATTTCGAAGTAGAATGGTTGAAATCCCAGCAATTCATGCTCTTGAAATAATCAAGAGACCATGATTGATGTTTAGTAATTTTTCATGCCGATTAATGGGTAAATTAATTAGGTTTCGTAATGTTTGTGATGCCTACTTAGGAAAGGTACAATTCATGTCAGCATTCAAGATATACGATTGAACTAACATTATGAATTCTATTACCAAGCTGAAAGTAACTTCTCTTTGTAGTTAACCAATGGCTCATTCGGCTATCAATAGGTTACCATTCTAATTGTAAGCGATTTCGAACTTCAAGAGTAATCTCTACGACCAGGCAGTGGATTCTCTAATTTCTTTCACCAAAAAATAGCTCCTGGAAACACTTCCCATCACAGGACTTTCCTAAGAATACTTATGTTGTAGAAGCTTTCTTGCTCTTACAAGCTCTCGTCCTCTTATTTCTGTGTTTTCATTTTTTAAGTGAGCTCAATTCATCCCGTTTGCATTTTATTTTCACACCAGTCTCCTCCCATCTTATCAAAACAGTTAACAAGGACACCGGTGTCAGCTTCCTAGCACTGTATCAGATATCCATGAACTTCCCAGCAGTATTCGGTTTGCAGTTATAAACGAAAAGCCGCATCTGATGCGGCTCTTGATTTCATGATTTAATCTTGAAATCTAACCATCACAATTAGACAATACCCAAGAAACACACAATGGCAAGTTTGATTTTCGGAGCAATAGGATGCTGCGTCTCCAAGATGGACAAAGATGAGGCTAGGGAAAAGCCTCCTGTCACCGGTAAATCCCGTCTAAACAATAACAAAGCCGGCTCCAGTACCAAGCAGTCCAACTCTAAATCTCAAACACAGACCGAAAAATCAGTTCCAGCTAAACAAGCTGCAGCTGAGGCGGCACGGAATCGACAATTGGACGCAGAGGCTAAGGCCAAGGCCAGTGCGGAAAAATTAGAAGCGTTGAAGAAAATGTCCAAAGCCGAAAAGGGGCTAGCATAATTGCATTGTCACGATCGGATTTGAAATAATTGTGTCACAGCATTGGTGGCATTGTACCATTATACTATCATTATATAGCAACTGTAACCGTTACAAACGCACAGGACATGTACTTGCTACTGCAATCGCACTAGTACAGGGAATTGACATAGATTTTGCTTACAGGATTTCGTTGCACTCTTCTTGCAAGTACTGGGCGTCACTATTTACTGAAACAACTACACTTACTCGTCGGCATAAGTATTGTATACAACTAGAAATGGAGTTTTGAGTGTGTCCGCAAAGTTACACAATTACAGATAACCAACTATTTGACTAGAACCCTTTGGGTACAATATACATGAAAATACACGTTTTGAGAACAGTAGAGTTGGCATATGTTACTATAGCATAAAGTACTACTCATTCCTGCGAATTCTATTTATTACAACTGGTTGTCATTTAGCAAGAAGCGTACACCTGTCTATACTACACTCTTCTGTGCTCTTCTAACGGTTTTGTGGTAGCTGGTAGTTATCACCAGATCGCCGCGCTACCATATTGAATTTTTAGCCACCTAATCTCTAGAAAGAAATCAGGAGGAAACATAACGTACAACCAGACCAGGCAACTTCACAATGGTTGATATATTCAAGGGTAAATCAGGGTCATATTACCGAAATGAGAAAGAGCGGTTGAAAAAGTTGATCGAAGAGCCATTGCTAGAGCTTGTGTTGCAACATTTGCCCCATTTGCAAATCGGAAAAGAGCAACAAGACAACACCTGGGAGGTCATTGCCATTAAAATCAACAACCAGTTAATAAAAGAGAACTTTGAAGCAATGAACGATGTTCCCACTTTGAATGGGTTATTTGTGAAGGATATCTATGAAGGTTCAATGAAAGAGTTCAAGAGAGGAATACCGTTTAATTATGAACAGCATGGGGATATCGAAATGGTCAGACGAGGACTTACGAGTAGGAAACAGCATCTTTTGCTTGAAATATTTCTTTTACTGTCGTATGACATTGAAGTAATGGCCAAATTGGCGAAAGAGCATTATGAAGAGAACCAGAGAAAGATTTTCAAACACAATATGAGTCCAGAAACAAGCGAGTACAACCCAGAAAACCTTTTGGAGAAGTTTCAGCAAAATCATGAGAATGTCAAGTTGCAGGTGATTGAGGAAGAGTTGGAGAAACGAGCAAAAAAGATACAGCAGTTGGCAGACGAAAACAAGCAGTTATTGGAACTAAACCATGAACTTCTAGAAGGACAGAAATAGGATTTTATTGTGTAATTGACGACAACCATTGTTGATTTAGTGGGTACTTGTTGTCAATAGTAAGTAATGAGAGAAACCTAAAATATGGATAAAAAGGCAATTTAAATAGTTGGAACAAACTAACTTGTGGAGTACTTGAGGACGCTTGCATGGCGCGAAAGACCTCGATCATCCCTACATCATTTTGAGTTGCACCACTAGTTTGGGCCAACTTGAGAGGTACCAAAATAACAAAATTCGATGCTAAAATCTTCAAACAAAAACTAAATCCCAATAAATCTACGGTTCCAATAGTTAATACAAGCTTAGATATCTGAAACTAGAATAAAATACCGTTAATTTGAGTCCTCTTGTAATTTGTACCAAATGAACCATTTCGTGTATATAGCCTTGGAACGAAATTTACTGAAAAATACATTATCAACCACAACACATTTTGGTGCAACGAGATAACGACATTTCATCATGGAATCCACCACGAAGGCTCCATTGTCGCACACATTGTGGTCACCTCACGATACTGTGAGAGACGCCGCCGACTTTTTGGGAATAAATTTGCCTGATGATGCTGCTAAGAACCTCGCCATGGATGTAGAGTATAGAATCCACGAGATCTTGGAAACCGCCATCAAGTTCATGAGACACTCCAAACGTAAGCTTTTGATGACAAGTGACATTAACCACGCTCTAAAAGTGTTGAACATTGAGCCATTGTATGGTTACGACAACTCCCAGCCATTACAATTTAAGGAAGCACTTGTTAGTGGGGGCCAAACATTATATTACATCGACGACCAAGAGGTTGAATTTGAGAAATTGATCAACCAGGAATTGCCCAAAGTTCCCCGTCAAGCAGCTTTTACCGCTCATTGGTTGGCTATCGAGGGTGTTCAGCCCATGGTTCCACAAAATCCATTACCTTCTGAAATCAAAGCATTACCACCAATAGTCAGGGGAGCGACGTCGTCAATTTTCGGTAGTGATATCCTTAACTTGGCCAGTGGCGACTCGAAGGACTCTTCGTCCACTGCAAATGCTAAAGATAAGAAGACTACTGATAAGGAAACGCAAGTCAAGCCATTGGTAAAGCATATCTTGTCGAAAGAACTCAAGTTATACTTCGACAAGGTGGTGGAAGTTCTTGTTTCCACTGACCCGGAGAAAGAAAGCTTGAAGCACGCAGCATTGAACTCGTTGAAAAGCGACCCAGGGTTGCACCAGTTGGTGCCATACTTTATTCAGTTCGTTGCGGAACAAATCACAAATCAGCTTAGAAATATTGAAGTTTTGTCTACCATGTTGGAGGTAATATTGGCGTTAGCTGATAACAAGACGATTTTCTTGGACCCGTACGTTCACGCGTTGATGCCATGTATTTTGACATTGTTGCTTGCCAAAAGAATTGGTACTGTAGTGAAAGATACGTCCACCAAAGAGAACCAGGAATTGCTAAAAAGTCAACTTGCAGTTCGAGAATTTGCTGCAATCTTATTGGAACACATAATCACCGTTTATGGCTGTTCATATTCCACATTGAGACCGAGAGTAACAAGAACTTTGTTGCGAGCCCTACTAGATTCGTCCAAGCCTATCGGTACACATTATGGTGCGTTACTAGGGTTGAAAAATATGGGTAACGAAGTCATCAAATTGGCGGTAATTGGAAACTTGAAGGTGTGGTGTAAATCTGTCATTGAAGTCGAAGGTAAGAATGACTATGAAAAAGATATTCTTTTGAAGACAACTATTGAAACTTTAAGAAAGTTGAAAGTGGCAGTTCCCACTGATGAAATGGAGACTGAAATTTCAGACGAGATCAAGGAAAAATTAAAGGATAGAATAGGCGATACGTTGGCCAACCTTGTATTGTCACTTGACGATGCAAATGAAATTGTTAGGGGAATCTTTTTTGGTGAAATTTCAGTATGATTAATGTATTATAATGTATACGCTAAATACTAATGCAAATTTATTTACGTTTAGAATATGTTCGACCTGGCTTCTTAGGCATCAATCTTTCATAATCCGAATCAGGGTCTGTTTCGACCTCGTTTTGCTGGTCATGATCATTTTTTTCTACTTCAAATGCATCCAATCTATTAGATTTAGCTCGTTTGAATATTCCATATTCAACAGTCGATTCTTCAACGTAAGTATTGAAAAATGGAGAATCTTGGATTGATGCTGGGTCCCCGGGTCGTCTTCTTTTCCGTGGGTCACTATCCAGTATCGCATGTCTCACGGGAGACCCATCATTAGGACTATCTATACCCATAATTGGAGATGAGATAATTGGATTTGCGTCAGGAACGGTTAATGATGTGGTAAAAATGCTATGCGGTTGATTGTTTCCTGCTATCGTGCTATCATTATTGGATTGATTATTTTGTACAGGTGCTTTTATGCTGGTGCCATTTTTGAATCGTTTGGCTATTGGTGTTTCAGATACATGTGTCTTGTTAGAGTAATTAGATTCTTGAAATGGAGGGTCCAAAGAAGCGTTAAAAAGACGATTTGCAACCGATGGTCTTTTTGTGGAGTCTATAATATCTTGTTGGTTACTTCTATCATCAGGTGTTACGATAAAATGATCTGCGATTCGACCATTGGTCATGGGGGTTTCTTGAATTTCAGGAATGCCTGTGGTTCTTTCCAGTCCAGGTAAGTGATCCATAGACAGTTGTTTAAGTGGAGTAGCCTTTATTTGTGACAAAGAATGCAGAACTCGGGCTTTTACTGGAGTAGCTTCGATTTGAGGTACTTTAGATGGCTTCTTTATACTTGATGGTTTGACTCTACTTGCATTCCCAAAGATCAACAACTCACTAGAAGCCTGTGAGGCTTCCGATAGGCTTTTAGATCTTCCCACAGTAGTTTTTGAAGTGTCTTTTTTGGGTCCGTTTACAGACATGTCTACTTGTCTCTTCTGAAGATTCTTGGATGATAAATTAGATTTGGATCGCTTTATTGTAAACGCAGGTAGCAAGTCGTTGTCATTCAAGCTTCCAATTGTAGCAGATTTACGTAGTTCTGGTTTTCGTAACAAAGTTTTATTGTATTTTGAACTGCGTCGAACTTCGTTTATAGCAGTTTCGCTCTGTGGTGAAGATTGCTTTCTAGGAGAGTTCAGAGAAGACTTTGCATCTGGTTTCGACTTGGGTTTAGGAACAAATGATAACTTCATATTCAGATCCTTAACCTTATCAACAACGTACTTCAAGACAATAGGTAACTTTTTGTTGTAGTATGGCACCAAAACATAACCCAAGAATCCGTATGCATTATCATTGGTGTTTGAATTTCCCAACAAGGTATCCCACAATCCTAGTCTGTCAACAAGTGCATTAAGACATTTGTAAACCGCATATTCATTTAATTTTTCACACTCTCGGTCAACAATTGGATTGTCGGAAACGTTTACTCCCATTCCCAAGAAAGTTGGAATAATCTTTCTAGGCTGCTTCCGTTTTCTGACAAGCGACTTCTTAGCTTCTCTATCCTTTTTCTTTAATTCTTTTTCGTGTTTCTTCATGCTCTTTTCTAAAAACTCTTTCTCGGAAATGTTCCAAGAACACAATATTTCAAATATTAGAATTACTTGAAGCTGGGCCTCTCGAATCTTCAATTGAAGAATTAACCTGGACAACATTTCGTCTGCTAAATTATCACTTTTGCTATTCTGTTGATCTTCATTATCAATTGAATCAACCGGTTTGGTTCGTATTAATGAAGACTTTACTTTGTCAATTAAATCGGAATGCTTAGACACGAAAGACAGTTGGTTCTCATACTCTATTTTAGTCTTCACCATACTGGGTAGAGGTGCCTTCTCAGAAAATAGGTTCTTTAGTATCCCATATTTCCCCTGGTGTCTAGAATCCATTTCTTCGATCGATAAGTAAAGTTTTTCGAGTGTCTGTGATAGTTTCTCCTGTTCGTTGTCGCATAATATCTTTACTCTTGCTAACGATGTTTTGGGAAAATAACTTAATGGAGTAGTTAATGAATACAATATGGAAAAATATCTACTGTAGATGAACATCAAAGGGTCATCTTGATACTGTGGGGATTGGGAAATTACTGCATTAGCTGGCTTTTCCAAAGACTGTTTGTTTGGAGGTGCCATTGAAAAGTTTGAAATATGGTGTTCCAACCTTGGATCTGAAACCATGGCTTGTTCTTCAACTTTAATTGCACATTGCTCAATTATATCATCAATTTTCGACACATTCACTGGTATACTTCTTTTGCTGGAACATTTCCATGAATCATCTATGGCCACACCAGGCTTCAAATTGGCAATTCCGTAGTATCGGTCTCGAATGTGGTATAATACTACTTCACTTTTATCGGATCGATGTAAATGTTGAAACTTTCCACCGAAATAGTTACTCTTGGTAGTAGATAAGACTTCATGAGTACTACCTTCCAATTGAAAAATGGTTGGTTCTCTATGCAAATTATTAAAATCGGGTAAAACAAGCTGATCCAACAAGATTTTATCTAGTTTATGATTGATCGTCATGGAGCAAACTCCAGACTTGGTGTGGATCTCAAATGTAAACGGCAATTGTATTCGCGATAGCTTAACGGACACTCCATTGGAACCAACATCGGAACCAACAGACGTCATATTATATGATCCAACACGTTAGTATGATAGAACAAGGTACACTCGTGACAATAAGCAGCTTATCGTATTGATATGTAGGATTCGCTGTAATTATACGACGTTCAACTAAAGAGAATAGATTATCTCATTTTAGGTAAAGATGGTCCTGTATAATTTTATTAGTTATAAAACTTATATGTATTTAGAATATTAAAATTACTATTGTAATCAATGCTGTCAAACTATTGGAGCCACGAATGCTCCACTATATCTGTGATGGTTGGTCTATTTTTCAAGTCCCTTACGAGGATTTTTTGTATGAGATCTATGGAGCCGTCGCTGATGATTCTTGGGATTCTCAAATCTCCTTCCATAATCTCATCAACATTGTAAAATGGGTTTTCTTTGTATAGCATTGTGTATAAAAGGATCCCAAGGGCCCAAATATCTTGCGGCTTTCCTTCGTACTTCTCTCCTCGTAAAACTTCTGGTGATGCATAGTCTATGGTACCTACAAACACATCAAATGGACCCTGTTTCGTGTATCCCGCGCTTCCAAAATCAATTAATTTGATCAACCCATTTTCGTCTACAATGACGTTTTCGTCCTTGATGTCACGGTGAACAATTCCGTGTTTATGCAAATGGTATATTGCAGAGCAGATCTGCTTGAAAATGAATTGGCACTCTGATTCCAGCATATCGGTTTTCACCTCAATATAGTCAAATAAATCAATTGCTGGTGGGTTTCCAAAAATTGGTGTTTCCAAATAGTAGTAGTTGGAGTCTTCAAAAAAGTCTACTATCCTCATGATGTTCGGGTGAGGTTCACTATTGAGATTGGCCATGATTTGTATTTCTGACGGGATTGTCCCAAGCTTTCTATCTCGGACCCAAGTATCAACGAGAATCCGCTTCTTATCAATACATTTTATTATGATCTTGTACACGGGATCTTTTTCATGTACAGCGAGAACTACTTTTCCATATGCACCTTCTCCCATGTCCTTCAAAATTTTGAATTCGGAGAACTTCTTGGTCCGTCTTTTAAGTCCAACTTCTCGTGGCCACTCATCGGATCTTTCGATAATACTTGCTAACACCTCATCTTCAAGTTTCAAAATTTCTTCTTCGGAATATGTTGAATATGGGCATGGTTTGGTCTTCTCCAAATCGCTTTTAACAGAAGTATCATCTGTGTCTAGCGTTTCAGATGAATCCGCACTAGTAATGATTGAATTATTCGAAATGGATCGAATTTTCCTGGTCTCATCAATGCTAACTTTACGTTGTGTGTCCCATGACATGCTATCACCCAAAGCCTTGTTTAATTTATTAACTGGAATTCCAAATGTACCAGCTTTAGGTTTTCTGGTACTGCTTTTTCTACTGATTTCGGCACTAGATGGTGCAAAATCAAGATCATCTGGTACGAGCTGTGCTTCAGATGATTGAGCAGCATGATTGATTGTGTTCACACGTCTATGTTTCAAATGGTTTTCTGTAACAACTGAAAGATCGGGAATTGGTGAGATCTTGTGTTTAAAGTTTGTGACATACAGTTTTTTCTCAGCTTCAATCTCAGGTTGTTCTGCAATTGGAGACGTACTATTATCTTGACCTGTTGATGCTAATTTCTGTAGATCGTTTGACATACCTTTGTTTGTAGCCCGCGAGTACGTAATCCAGACCACAAATGTTCCACTTCCAGAGTCTCGTAATTGTACATCAATCAAAAGTGGGTTACCATCTCGATGAATACCCTCAATACCTTTTGATTTGAAAAACAAATCTTCCTCATCGTTTGTGCCTCGCTCATGACTTTTCAAAACTGCGTCATACTTTCTGAAAAAGTGCTCCGGAAGTACTAATCCTTGGATGAAATTCAAATCCACATTGCTATCAATACCGTAGTTGAGAATTTTAGAAAATTTTGGTATAACAGTATCAATAGATTTATTCAATAATTCATGTAAAGACTTACCAAATAAGTTCTTCGCTATTGCGTTGTTACACGATAAAATTGAATAATCGTGTGAATCAATAACAAACATCCCTGCGATGTATGGTAATGTGTGGATATTCAACTTGATTTCGTGAACACCTTCTCGAGAATCAAGTGGATTTGATGTTATTGCACAAGGTACAAACTCGTCTTTCAATTGTAAGGTATAATATCTAATCTTATTAATATATTCTGAGTCTGGTTCTTGGATTTCAAACTGGCTAGGATCAGGGTTTTCATTTGCGTCTGAACCACTCTTCAAATTTATTAATTCTGTCGAAAGTGTCTTACTCAATTGTCCAAGTCTTTGAAATTTGTCAGTTCCAATACCGTCAAAAAAGTTTCCACCAATTTCCGTTACAAAATCAATGGAATACTCATGCTGTACTTTTGACTTGTCGTCATCTTCTTTCTTTTTAGAAATTAACACATTGAAAGCATCACAAGGAATTTGATCGAACATGCAGATAATAAGGTCACCTTTCTTTTTGGCCCATAATGAGGTATAAGTGTAATTATGATGTCCTGGACAAGAAATTGCAACAATTTCCCCGGCAAAGTAAATATTATTGAGGTCCAGATTAGTTGATAGGAGATTATTCTTTACTAATTGTGAGAGATTACCGGTTACCAACCTGTTGGCCACAAAATCTCTGAATTGTGGTGCAATTAAATCCATTAATGTCAAATGCTTGATATTGCTTCTAGACACTCCAAACATCAAACATGCTAAATCATTAGCAGCCTTGACTTCCCACGGATTTTCAAATGAAACTGTAAACACAGACTGGGGTAGTCCTCTTTTTGCTGCTAGTGAGTGAAATGGTCTATTAATGTTACCCTGGTTCTGTGTTAAAGGATTTGGAGATACTGGGCTCTGGGTATTTAATAAGTTTAATGCAATTGAAGATTGATGAATCGTAGGGCTTTGACTACCTGTTGAAGTTGGAGTTTTTGGTAAATTGGTGTCGATTACGAAACCTGTTGTTTCAACAAACGGAGTTGCTAATGCGTAATACAACTTATGCTTTAAAATGTCTTGTTTGTTAGTACTCTGTTTGTTAGAGTTTAATGACAAATCGTCCAACGTGTGGGCGAGTTCCGAATTTTTTAAAATAGATTCCGAATCTGAATCTAGAAATGTAATGATTTCCTTAAGACTGACATCATTATTTGAATTCGATATCTTCTTGTTGCAATGTTCTGAATCATTAGACATGATCTTTTCCAAGGGATGAGAGTCTGAACGTTTGATTTGAGGTCTGAAAAATGCAGCCAATGCAGCAGAACTGCCATTATTTTGTCGCTTGAAGCTTTTGTTATTATGCTCCAAATGATCATTTGAGTTATTTGAAAACTTGAAAAACAGTTTTTTCGAAGAAGGAACAGGTCCGTTCAACGAACTATTTGACGATACTGGGGCAATTGGTGGAAACGACAGATCGTCCTCGATTGGACGTGGCGGTGCCAACCCGTGAATCAACCCTGGATGGTCATTCAAGATTTCCAACGACCGTTTCAATACATTCAATCTTAGAGCCAATGAGTTGGGCGAAAATTGGGCATAAGAGTATGAGTGTGACGATTCTATAGGAAAGATTAAAATCTCATCAAGGTCTTTAATATGAGGAATTGACAACGAGTTAATATCCAACTGCAGTGGGATGAGGGAAGACCCCGACAGGAATCGTTGTAATGGTGGTTTATGATCGACGTCGGTGTTCTCGTTACGATCTTCGTAAACGTAGAACTGCGGCGGCGACCCAGAGTTCCTAGACATCATACAAAACCAGCGAGAATGGGAAATCTACTAGTGGTAGAAATAACAGTTGATGAGCACTAGTCCGAGAGTATGTGGTGAGGCTGTAACAATGACGATTATGCTCTAGGAATAAAGAAAGAACTTTCAACTGTGTAGTCGATGGTGTCGATGGTCCACGTAACAGACTGCAAACAAATGCAAAGATGATGACAAGGATCTGCTAAATAACAAGTACAGCCTATGCAAAGAAAAAGGCTAAAATAAAATCCACAATATATATAGGATACATCAGAATAAATATGACGCAACGATGCAAAACAAGACAACAGTGGGCGTAAAGAATCTCAGAGCGAGCCGCACTACTTTACCACGGTGAGGGGCCGTTTGATATAGCCACTCTGCGTAGTAAGTTTAGCGAAACATTTGCACGACCGCCTATTTTGTTGACGTTACCTCATTTAAGTTCCATCCAGTTGCAACCATGCAAGAAATAGGGGCCAATTTGTCCATTGATGAAAATCAGCCACGGTGCGTCTGGCGTTGTAATGCTGTTACTGGCTGAAGATAGTGTTTCTTGAACAGCAAATGCACTACTGGAGATATGACCATACAATGTATTACCGTCATAGAGTTCAGTATTGTGCGTTTCTGTATCTAGACGAGTTAGCAGCGATGTGTTAGTCGATTTTCTGGGCTTTTCAGCACCATCACGAATAAGCTCCGTCTATTCTCAACTACGTGGGACTTTATTACAGCTTCCACAAACGTCACTACAGTCATTATAATTACAAAATGCGCGTTAAACATTGGTCGGTTTATGTAGACTCGTATTTACGATGCGTTAGTGCTTAAATTGTCATTTTCTAAACATGCGGATTTATATTTAGAAATCTGATAAGGACAAGGACGCATCGCTATCTCATTCTGGAATTGCCTTATTCGATGACATCCCCGATTTCCCATCACGTAGGTCCAATGTGATGCAGAAGTGTCTTTATGGCCCGTTCTGCATCGTATCTCTCACTGCAGCTTCCCGAATCTACACATTTTTCAATTGTCACTACACATGTCTGTCTTCTGCCATTGCTTCTCTATCATTTGTCGTTTATTCATTTATCGCATACAAACTATTGACCAAAGTTACGGACCCATAGATCGCTCTCGTCTTGAACCCGCCACAACCTGCTCACTATAATCCCAGTGTCGTACTTTTTCTTTTCCACTTCGTCCTGTTTCATCTTCAATTTGTCAATGGCATTGAGAATCTTCACCCGTGTGGCATAGTCAATCTCAACGTTATATGGTGGTAACAAATTCGTTAGAAACTGTATTTCTTTCTCGATTTTTACAATCCGCTTGGAATAACTCTCATACTTATGTTTCGCCAACCGTAATTTCTCTACATCCTTGGGTACCCTACTTTGAAACGTACTCGAGCTATTCCGTGATGGCGCACTGTCGGGGTTAGGAGACGTCTGTGGTGACTCAATTGAGTCGCACGACACCTTCCGTACTGTAAACTTGATGGCTTTCCTCTGTTTCGTAACATTTAATCCCCCATCTCCACTCTTTTTCTTGTCCCCAACTGTTTCTTTGTCCGGTACACCCGACTCTGAAACCAAAGGTGGGGACTGCTCTGTCGCTACTTTTTCATCTTTCGTTTCTGTTTTGTTTTGTGCGTCACCTTCGTCTCTAGCATCATTTTCTTTCGCTATTTCGTTTAAGTTGGTTTTCGATAAACTTGCAATCAACTTCTCGGTAGATTCTAATGAGCCGGACGAGCTTACTGAGCTTATGCTTGTAGTTCTTTTGTGCGAATTCTCGTTTTCTACAGAGAGATTCAGCGACTTCTCGGAGCCATCGTGATTGTTGCTTTCGTCTTGTTGATTTTCCATGTTGTACTACTTCTAAACCTTTGGTTTCTTTCTTGTATCGCGTTTGTTTGGTATTATCAGGTAGTGTTACCCGGACGCAATCTTCGATACCTTCGTTTGTCTTGGGCCAACTTCTACAATTGTGGGACGACAACGCCAGGTACACACAGACTATACTGTAGGTTTATTATGGCTACACACTGCTCGCTTTTCTGGGTTTTCGGCGATTGTAAAATATTGTGGTGGTGAGAGTACTCAATACCTACTAGGTAATGCTGCAAATTATGAGCAGTGTACAACAGTTAATTGGCCACAGAAACAGTACCAAGAGCAAAATGAGTGTTTGTGACCAATTGTGTTGTGTGTGGCTTGTTATGGATATTGATGTGTTAGGATAACACCACTGTTTTGAACAACCTCCGGGATGTTAGGTTGTAGTCGGGTGCTGAGACACCGCGCTTCGTGGTAGGAAATTAGTGTATCGCGGTAACTCCAAATTTACCGCGGTGCGACATATCTCATCGCGACCTCCAGAACCAATATGGATCGCAAGGGCTCGACTTTTTTGCATTAATCATAGTTCACAATAGGCGATGGAGGTCATTAACTTATCGTTTTCTCCAAAGAGCAATCATGTGCTAACACATCTCTACAACACACAAGAGAGCCATATTCCATATTCCAAGAATGCCCCAGTAAACTACCACAATGGAGTATTTCTCCTGATGGTTAAAGATGGTGCCAAAACTAACTATTCTCCCAGAGCGTTATTATACGATTTTCGGGGAGGTTTCGGGGCATTGAACAAATACGAATATTTTGAACAGCCTGTTTCGGATCAGACTCCGTTATCAGATCCGTATTTTGCAGCAAATACTCCTCCACCTAAGAATCAGTACCAGACGAACTTGGACAAGGGCATTATCAACAACCAGGGCTTGCTTAATGTAGATAACACAAAATACTGGTCTGACTACAACAGGTTGATTTATTCGCCTAGATCGTTGAAGACACTAGAATCCTTCCAATACCCTGGCCATCACAAGCACTTTTCCAACTTGAAATTCAACAACTACAAAGTAGGGCTGGAAGAGTTCAGTAATCACCCCGATGAGCTTGACAATTTCCGTTATTTTCTTGAGCAGTGCGACCATTTTCAGGGTCTACAATGCACTGTGGACGTAGACAGTGGTTGGGGTGGATACTCCAACCTGATGTTGACAGACATAGTAGACGAGTATTTCAACAATAACAACAAAATCAATTTATGGGTTTATGGGTTGATAGATAATGAACCGTCAAAGTCTGTGATTCAGACGATATCAAGAATCAAGTCCATTGTGGAATTGGGAAAGCATTCTTCTCTCTTCTTTCCTATTTCACCATCATACAACTCTAGTCTTTTGACTAGTTCTTTTAACAATTCAAGCGATTGGCACACTTCTGCATTGTCAGCAATATTTATAAATGGATTGTGGAACTCAATAAATCAGATAAACTCCACTAATATGGGGGTTATTGAGGATAATCTACTAAGAGGACAAGATAGGAAGTTCGTCAACGAGATCAAAATTACATCATACAAAGCTTCTGATAGCATGGTTTCAGATGTTGATATCAGTGCTTACTACAACGTTTATGGTAACGTAGATAATACTGTTCCTGAACCCAAAACTGAAAGTATCAGTTTGTATGGTTCCTCAAAAAACAATGAACATTCGACATACTTTGCCAGAAACTATATAAAAAAACCACTGCAAGACTTGGAGTTACCTACGGATGGTGTTGTCAACACGTATGAGTGTGATAGTATGAATGATATTGTGTCTGTTGACTCTTTTCCAGATATCTTATCTAGCCAGGATTATAGTCTAGAGTTCCACGTTTCCTCTGCTTTCAAAGGTACATTGAAAGAGTATAAGAAAACCGTTCAGAACGTTCGACCACATTTCTCACAATTGATGGATTTAATGGAAGACAAGTATGAACTAATTGAGGATATTGGCAAGCTAGTTGAGGACTATACTGAGGGATATGATGAAAGCGATGATGAAGACTGAGTTCAACTTTGTACATAGAAATACTACAGATTGGTTCAACATTCTTGTAAATTGTGCATGGAATTATTTACATCATACACTGTCTAATAGTAAGGTAACTAACTTAAGAAATAGTCTTTTCAGTTAAGAAGATACCGTATTCTTCTTTCAAAGTCTTCATAATTGGGTCGTTAATTTCAGAAGACATTGGGGCCAATAATCCTCTCTTGGATAAGGTTCCGTTCAAGATTTGTTGGGTTGCAACAGCACATGGAACACCAACCAATTTAGCCATAGACGAGTAACCACCTGGAACACCGTAGTCGATTAAGGTAGAAGTTCTGGTTTCGGTGGTACCATCAGCCCATTCAATACCGAATTTGTGTTGCAAAGCAACTAAGTCTCTTTCACCTTCTTCGTATTGCATTAATTCTTCTAAGGTAGCACACAAGGTATCTAATGGGTTTCCTCTTGGGGTAATTTGCTTGTCTGAGAACAAACCTAACCATTTGAAACCAGCCAAAATTCTAGCCTTGTCGTCTTCATCTTTGAACTTGGTCAATTCAGAGATCTTAGCAACCAAATCTGCTTCAGAGTTGGATTTAGCACCGATCAATTTGGCAGTAGCATCTTTCCAAGCAATTGGGGATTCAAAAGTGGCAGATTTTTCATCGGATAAGAATCCAATGTCAACCAAAACCTTGATGAATTCTGGGAAACCTTGGAAACGTAAGGTTCCTCTGATGACAGTATCAGCTTCTGGGATGTTGTAGATTTCCTTGTAGACGGTAGAGTCTCTGTTAGGGTAAGCAACAAAAGCAAAACCTGGGTAGATGAAGTATGGTTTAGCGGTAGCCATCAAGTCTTCAGATGAAACGTTGACAATTTCACCATCTTTCCAGTATTTAGCTTGGTTTCTCAAGGCCAACAAAACCCCTCTAGAAGACCAAGAGAACTTGTAACCCAAAGGATTGTCTGAATCTTCTGGGGATGGTAAACCACCACAGTACGACAAGAAAGACTTGATCTTCCCACCCTTGGCATGTACTTCTTCAAAAGTCTTGACAGCGTACAAGTGGTCAATACCTGGGTCCAATCCAATTTCGTTCATGACAGTAATACCGGCAGCTTCAATTTCAGATTCCAAAGCTTTCAATTGAGGGTTGATGTACGAAGTGGTAACAACGTGCTTTTTGTTTTTGATGGCAGCTTTGACGACTAACACGTGGTAAGTGTAAGGAATCAAGGAAATGACCAAGTCGAATTTCGCAACTTGTTCATCCAAGGCCCTTTCATCGGTAACATCGAGGGAAATGGCAGAAGCAACGTCACCAGCCAATTCTTTAGCCTTAGACAAAGTTCTACAAGCAACAGTGACCTTAACATCTGGAGTCTTGGCCAAGATATCAACTGTTGGTTTAGCAACGAAACCTGATCCTAATAATAAAACGTTTCTACTTGTTAGTAAGCGGTTTTCAAAGTATTGACATAGTTCCTGGTAGTTCTAGTTCAGGGTCTAGACTTGCCAGTGTTGGATTTGAATCGCAATTGTTGACAAAAATTACATACTTAACCATGATTGCAAAAGAAAGTTGGTAAAGTAGATTAAAGATAACTGAAAAATTGTGAAAAATACTACTTAGTCATAGAGCCCGTACTACCAAATCGGGACAGGCGACAAATTTACATGCAAAACTAGAAAATTAGCCGCGTTACTCAACTTGGACTGCCGACACTGTGAGTCTTTTATCTGCCGAAAACAGAAAAATAGCCGCGTATCTTATCAGCCTAATCGAAGTTGACGTATCAGCTGACACGAATCATGACAAGAGGAAATTGAGTGTACCAAGAGTCACTTTCAAATTCAGGGAAAGTAGTGGGATACCAAGACATGTACTTGCTAGGTAATAAAACGGTGCAGTTTTTCCAGCAGGCCAACGAATTCCGGAGTCAAGATAAAGTGCACCCGTTTCTTTTCGACGGTTACCACTGCATGTTTGTGTACAGGTTCGGGTCTGCAATTCTGTGTAACTTCAATGTAGTAATGTGGTAGAAGTTAGTTATGGAAGATGATAAAGGGCAAGTTGACCTGGAGTAGACGTTGTGTATCTTGTTGACGGAGTCTGTGGACTCGAATTAATCATTTCACAGTAAATCTAACGATTGATTTTCTTGTGGTGGAAGGCTGCTCTGTCGTATATTCTGTGTACCTGACGTCAAAACGTACTGAATTCGGAACCAGTTAAAAGTTGTTCCGACGAGTGAGTAGACTTTAGTCCTTGCAGCAGCAGATAGGTATTTGAATAGAGCATTTATCTTGTCTGATGCGCTAGTGACTATGAATGCTTCTCAGCAATTTACGAATTGCTGATGGTGGTACGACAGCAAAGATGTTTGTTAGAGAGGAGTCCAGCTAAAATCGATTTATCAACTTGTTCTTTCATTATGCTCAAGTTAACCTCGAGTTTCTATCAAGCAACTTTTTGCTTTTTGTCACTCCTAAAGTTATCTGTTTTGTGTTCCTTGAAGTTTCGATCTTCTAGTAGTTTTCTTTTGATTGACTCGAATCCAACTGGTAAAAGGGCAAACAAAAGTTGACTTTCTGTAGTTTGAGTTGAAATATAGTTTACAACAAGTGGTATTGACCCTATTCTTGCCTATTTCAAACAGAACTAAAAAGTTTCTTACAATTGTAGAAACGCACTTTGATTTTATCGCCGTTTTATGTTCCTTAAGAAGCATTTTTTATCGAACATGACACAACAATGTTTCCAGTCATAAATGTCATTTAACAACCTCAATCTTATTATCGTAAAGAATGCCAACTATCGCCTTTTGTCAAGACATATCGAAGTGAAAATTGTGGTACGCATTAAATATCGGATTTATCGTTTTATGCTGCAATGTAAGCCTTGTTTAGGTATTCTATTGCCATATTCTATTACCGGTTGCAAAGCTAAGTTCTCACTTTGTTGACTTTCATCTTTGTTTACTTACTTTCATCGAAAACCAGGAGTTAAAAGTGCACGTCAAAATTTTGCAACTCATGATTCATTGTAGTTTATTGTTAGGGGCAGGCGAGAATTTTTTCATAAATTTTTTACGTAATTCAATCATTCGCAAAAATTATTGCAATTTGAAGTGGTGTAAAAATCTGACATCACCATAGACCTCTTTTGCCGTAAATTGATGCATAAAATATCTGCCCGGGATAATTAGTAATAATTTATCCTGCCACAGGTCAAGAAGAAGCATATATGCTGTAAGACAGACCGGGCTTCATGTGTGGAGAAGTTTTAAGTGGATGTGATTGGATAGGTTTGAGATAGAGATAAGTGGATAAGGGTATTTGTAACAAGAAAGGAAACTTGTACCCACGGGTATATCTTATCATGACGGGATAATGCCTAGCTAAAATTACGCCACCATTTCGGAAAATCAAGATGTGCCGAGAACGTTCACTTTATCTGGCACACATCTGAATATGCTCTTGACAGAGAATATTCTATCGAATCACCCCTAGAGCCTCAAAACTGTTAGTACTACAAGAGTAGTGTGGACTGTGCCTCAAAATTGGAAGATGCCGTTGCTAAAGCGAGCCGCATTATTTTTCACCGATTGTGTGGGGACTAATATTGAGCCCCCAAAGCTACAAAAGTTCAAATCTGAAGTATGATGAAATATCCCTCAAACAAGATTTTTGAAACGCGCATCTCTTTATCCATTTTAACACTTAGCTCCGGGTACTTTTTGGTACTTTGTAGTATGAGCGAGGCTTCAGATTGGGTTTTCTTCAAGGAAGTATTTTTCCGTTGTAAAAAATATTTTCGGATTTTGAACAGCAATTCCGAAACCATCGTGGTGTGATAATGACTCCGCGGGGCTCGGAGGTGATAATTTCGGAGATTAGTCGAATAATGAATCAAATTCATATAGGTAATTAATAGCCGAGATTCCAGCCACCGTGCATCAAGCACCCATTTTTACGTTCTTTTCTACATTTTATATGAAGTATATCCTTTATCTACGGCTTGTAAGGGAGAAGAGCATTGGGCCGAATCAAGCCCACCAAACTTGAACCACGTTAATTTTTACCTGAATTTATGTGAAAAGAATATGCTCCCTAGGCAGTAAAACACCGATGATTCACTGCCGATCTTCGATGATGAGTTTAATTTCCTCCAATTTTAAAGTATGCGGGTCTGTGGTGCATAAAAAATATTTTTGTCACGAAGGAACACAACAATTTTTACAATAGTTTTGTCGTGTTTCTCTCGAAGAACGCACTCAAACACCTCCGCATGGAACGATTGGCACTTTTTTGTGCATTTACACTATATGCTTTTTCTACTAATTATGTATTGATTTGTGGGGAACCCTTGTCGATATTAACAATGCTGCGTTGGTATAAATAACCTCTAGATTTTGTTACAATGGATAATCAAAATTTGAACTATATCGAAATACTATGGTGAAAGCTAATATAGAAGTTGCGTCTTCTTTTGTATCGGAAGATGTTGTGGTCTCCGATGGTCCAAAAATCTATAATGAAAAGCCTGATATGTCATGGCCTTCCATCAAAAGATATGCGGCTACTAGAATTCCAACATTGTTTGACATTCCTATCATGAAGGAAGAAAGAAGATGGTGGGAAGTCTTGAACCCTATTCCAGGTTTGAGTGAAATGACGGCATTAGACTGGAACTTTTATGGCTTAGGTTTTTTCGCGTGGACCGTTGATTCTATGGATTTCTTTTGTGTCGGTTCTGCAGCTTCGGATATCGCAAACACTTTGAATGTGACAACTACTGAAGTCACTTGGGGTATTACGTTAGTCTTGATGTTAAGATCTGTTGGTGCATTCATCTTTGGTTTAATTTCAGATAATTACGGGAGAAAGTGGCCATACATCGTCATTTGTTTTTGTTTCATTGCGGTAGAGTTGGGAACTGGTTTTGCTCAAACTTACGCACAATTCTTGGGTGTCAGGGCGCTATTCGGAGTTTTAATGGGTGCAATGTACCCTGTTGCGTCATTAACTGCTTTAGAAGATCAACCTTCGGGGGCCAAATCCATTTTATCTGGGTTGTTTTTACCAGGATACAACTTTGGGTACTTGTTGATCGTTGCCTTCTACCGTGCTTTCGAATTTACCAACTACAAAAACAAACATATGGAAGGATGGAGAAATATGATTTTTTTCACAGCATGCTTACCTCTCATTTTAATTGTATGGAGATTGTGCTTCCCTGAATCACCAACATTCATTAAATTAAAGGAATCTAAGAGAATTTTAGCAGCCAAACGTAAAAATGGCGAAGATAAAACCAAAAAGCCTAGTATTATGGACAAGCTTAAAGTAGATAATTCATTGTGGATTACATTAAAAACCGAATGGTTAATGATTATTTACTTGTTATTTTTGATGTCTGGATTCAACTTCATTTCTCACGGTTCTCAAGATTTGTATCCTACTTTATTGGTGAAGCAACATCATGTTACTCCAGATCAAAGAACTTACATCTTGGTTATTGTTAATTTTGGTGCTATGTTGGGTGGTATTTTCTTCGGTCAATTGACAGAGCTTTTAGGAAGAAGGTTAACCATTTGTATCTGTATGCTTTGGTCAGGTGCATTCTTGTACCCATCATTCTTTTCTAACAATATTTCTGGTATAATTGGTGGGTATTTCTTTCTTAACTTCGGTGTTATGGGAGCTTGGGGTGTGGCTCCATTACATCTTATTGAGTTGGTCAACACCACTCATAGAGCTCTTCTTTCGGGGCTCATGTATCAATTAGGAAATTTGGCTTCTTCGGCATCCTCTACCATTGAAGCTGAATTGGGATTAAGGTTTCCATTGCCTGAATTGGGTGAAGGGACTTATAACTATGGATTGGTTATGTGTATCTTCTGTGCTGCTGTTTTCGCTTTCATGTTGATAATGATGATTATTGGACCAGAAAGATTCCATAAAGATTTGAAGATCCATTTGGATGAAGAATCAGTCCATATGGTTGAAACGAACAATGTTGAAAATGATGATTACGCTGCTGAAAAAGGTGATTACACCCATGCAGAAAAGGTTTAACAGAGGCAAGTTTATATGTAATATACTCGGGTAGTTTTATTATGAATGGAGAATTTACAAAATATCAAGTAGAGAAAGGTATATATTGATGTATTTTTTCTTAAAAAAAAAGTAAATTTTATGCATGTGCAATCATTTTGTATATTTGTGGCACAAGAGATAAAAAACCTAGTCAAGTGCCCTGTCAGAAACAGTTTCAATCAACGGTTATTGCAGACTCGAATTTCCCGGGAGATGGTCAACATGGTGCTTCTTGCTTTAGATACTAATCATACTACTCCCTAAAGCCACCTAAAGCAAATCCTCCACAATAATAAGCTTACTCTTTATTACCATAAACTTTTATTTCAAATAGACAGATGTCTCGCAACGCCTATTAATTGGAATCAACCTTGATGATCACTTTACCGTTCGCCCTATTCGAATTGAGTCTATCAATTGCGGCTTGAAAATCTTTAAGGTCGTAAGTACTGTCTATGAAGGGTTTGACCTTTCCTTCCTCTAAGTATCTCTTTCCTTCCTCTACCCATTCACTTGAAGCACCCAACATAAACGCTCTATAGTTATAGCTAAATAATCCCAAATACGTACTAACGGTTCTCACAATTGGGCGCACCATAGTAAGTGCGCCACCTATGAAAGAAAATTTTGTATAGGTATATTTGTTGTCACCCACGCAAGTGACATAAGCCGAATTAGTGCTTTTCGGTTTTAATATTGTGTGGATTTCATTCAAAAGATCACTACTTCCACAGGTATCAAAAACAAAATCAAAGGGACCTGTCTCCTGAACCGACTTTAACACCGGTTCCAAAACTGATTTATATTTGGTGTAGTCAATTTGTTTTGTTGAGCCTAAATCAGCCACTAATTTAGCAGATGCTGATGAATTTGTAGTCACAATTTCTTTGGCCCCTTTGAGTTTCGCTAACTGAATGATATATCTACCAACAGATGTCGCACCACCCAAGACCAAAACCTTTTTTCCTGATAAATCGTTCTTAGCAATCATACCAGTTGCAGTACCATAAACCAATGGGAAAGAAGCTGCTTCGTCAAAGCTTACATTGGAAGGTTTCTTTGCAATGGGACAACCGGCCCTACTATTTGGGTTAACAACAATATACTCCTGCAACGTTCCTACTGACGTAAAAGGGCCATAATAAAGCCCACAAACATCGTCACCTACTTTAAATCCTGATTTATTGGACGCATTCTTTCCTATATCCACAATGGTGCCCGCATAATCATACCCAATACCTTGTTCTGGAAGTACACAAGAAAAAAGCGGGTATGTCGTGTTATACAAAACCGTATCAATTGGGTTCAACGCTGCAGACTTGATCTTTACGAGAATGTTATCACTACTTATGCCAAATTTGCCATTAGGTTTAGGGACTAGGTCGATTGTTTGGGTTGTAAGACGGACAGGAGTAGCCTTGGATTTATATGTGCATGCCTTATACGACAACTTGTTGGTTTCGAACATGGTGTTGAAATTGTGAGCGGTGCACTAGAAGAAAACATGTATTATCAATTTGGCTGCATTTATCTATTAAAATAAGATCAAGCGCAGTTAACATGGGATGCCGATGGAACATTCCAGTAAAGTTTATTATCAAATTCGTACATATATACGATTATGATTTTTTCGTCACTATACAAATCGGGCAATTCACCATTGTTACGGAAGTTTTACCCCATCCGAAGCAGTATAGCTGACAAATGATACTGCACCATATGATACTACTAGGTGTATTTGCTTGATGGTGGCAAAATCTAACGACTCAATCACACCTCTGTTAGGGTAATTGGAGTACGTTTTACGAGTACCTAGCGGATGTATCAGTTGTATGCACTTTAAATTCCGAATTGGTAAATAATTTTTTACCGAGTTCTGGAACCAAGCTTTTCTTTGTCATTTTAGGCACAAGGAGTAACCTCTAGAATATTCTGTGGTTCGCCCCTACTTCTTTTCACTCAAGGTAGAAAGTTGTGCTAGTTTCATTTTTAGTATACGTAGATAATAATGTCAGTTTGGTTTTACATTCCGGGATGGTTTAATTTGTATTTTTGTTATTTTTGCGTAACTTTAACCTTTTTGAAGAAATTGTAATTTTATTGCCATTGTAGCAAAAGTGCAATGGGTACGTTTTGGTTCACTGAACAGTAAAGCAGAGTAATTGCAAGGGGGCAGTTTAACTCATGTAAAAGGTAGGTAAAACCTAGAAGCGTGGAGAGCACTTCAAAGAAAACCCGGTGTCCATTGTAGCTATTTACTATTTAACATAACGAGAACGAAAGACCAGTGGGTTTCCTGGCCTAAATCTACAATTTGTCTAACCTCCAACTATTTAACTTTTTGCACCCTCATCAGACTTTGTCAGCACTTAAACAACCACTTGAGGTACCGTTACACAGAACGTTCTAACGAAACAAACCTTCCAACCGCTGGAAAAGCCACTGACGTTTGTTGACGTGTAATAATACATCATATGGCGCACGTCCGCAACCCCCAGTCGGTTTATATCATTTAAACACAAATCCACTATCAAGAAAATAAACACACCAAGCCAACGCTGAGATCAGTACACAATTCAGACTGCAGCCATCTACGATGTTGCAACCTTGTTCGTGCCAGCCCAGGGGCCAGATCTGCGTTGACTCGTAATATGGTGGTATGAAGACATTATGCAGAAAAATTTCGTAACCATAGTAGTAGCCCGATAAGACCCAACATACTGGAAACCCCTACAAGGACGACAAACCTACTCAGGAGGCCAATAACGTGGAAAAGACGAAAACAACCCCAATGGCAGAACGTCACATTTGTACCAGCCGCACCGTAAACTATTTCTGAACAAGATACGATATATTGACAGTGTGCATTGACCTGGTTGGTTTGTTGGCCAGCAAAATCACATGCGAACGTTTTACTGTATGGGGTTAGCGATTGAATCGGCGAGGTGTGTACTCTTATATAAGGTACAAGCATATTCACCGAAGTGAAAAATTTCACCAACAATGTCTGAGTTAAAGCTAGTAGACGATCTTAAGTACTTAATTGAGAACTACTCCTCGTATGTCGACGTCAATGACTCGTTGAAGTACGCGTTGTTGACCATTGTGTTCAACCCCGTGTTCTGGAACATTGTTGCTCGCTTGGAGTACAACACTCATTTTCTCACCAAAATCGCCGGCGGTGCTTACAGAGGCTGTTACGTGTTAGCATTCACTATCTTCAGTTTGGGTATCTACAGAGACTCGGTGTACCACCAGGCACTTCTCGGCCAGCCAACATTCCAACCATTCTTGGAATCCGCCATCATCAAGGCATTGGCCGTGGCCACGTTTGGGTTCGGTAACGTTCTTGTTTTGACCTCCATGTACTCTTTGGGTGTTACTGGTACTTACCTTGGGGACTACTTTGGGATCTTGATGAAAGAGAGAGTGACGGGGTTCCCATTCAACATCAACGACAACCCAATGTACAACGGATCCACCCTCTGTTTCTTGGGCACTGCGTTGTGGTACGGTAAACCTGCTGGGATTTTAGTCGCAGCATTTGTTTTTGTCATGTACAAAATCGCATTGTTGTTTGAGGAACCATTCACAGCAAAGATCTACGCCAGCAAGGCTGAAAAGTCGAACTAGATATCTTGTAGTGGCCGTGCCTATGATTGTAAATAGACAGTACACGCAGTTTCATGTAATGGTATGTATTAATTATTTCAAATAT
>ERZ778017.711-NODE-711-length-41327-cov-919.890483_pt1 | contig 41327 bp, 37 predicted proteins | sample MGYA00375747_ERZ778017 | MGnify/ENA primary metagenome ERZ778017 (study PRJEB29350, sample SAMN05509838) | bioreactor metagenome | biome: bioreactor; material: wastewater | place: South Africa: University of Cape Town | collected 2014-03-17 ...
AAAAACTTGAAAGATATTTTGGGCCTATAGCTCAGTCGGTTAGAGCACCTGACTCATAATCAGGTGGTCCCAGGTTCAAGTCCTGGTGGGCCCACAAGAAAGCTACACATCTCGTGTGGCTTTTTTATTTTCGTAGAACACGAAAAAATTGAAAGTAACTGAGCACCTGACTCTCCCGATAAATATCGGGACAGGTGGTCCCAGGTTCAATCCCGATAGCTATCGGGAGGTGGGCCCACAAGAAGCCGTATCTTACAGGAAGGATGGCTTTTTTTATGGCAGTCTGTTACATCTTATATTCAATAAAGCTGGATAAATTCTATGTAGGATTTACCCAGGATAGTGTGGAAGAAAGGGTGGTCAAACACAATGCTTCTTACTATGGATATCATTATACCTCAAAAGCCGGTGACTGGCAGATTTTCTTAGTAATTGAGTGTGATACGATTTCACAAGCAATGAAAATAGAGAAACACATCAACCCAAATTTTGCAGTTGACTGCAAAACGACTAAGAAAGCCTAATGCTCAAATGAAATATTTTCGCAAAGGCTTTCTAAGCCGGGGTTACCGGGATGCTTCCCACAATCCTTCCGCACTTTGCAGTAGCCTTTGAGGCTATTGCAAAATCCCGGATTAAGAGGATGAAGAGCAGAAAGTATTATCATGACCTGAAGAAATATCCTGAAATTTTTAAAAAACTAAAAGATAAATATAAGAGCACCTGACTCTCCCGATAAATACGGGGACTATCGGGACTATCGGGACAGGTTGGTCACCTGGGAATCGTAGAGTTACAATAAATGATATAGCTCTTTTTATTTTATGTGACCATAAAAAAGTATAACAAGGGATACTTCAACACAAATAAGTGAAAAGAAAAAAGTGAGTGTGGAGTGTAGAAGCCCGCAAGGCCTTTTTGCGGGAGGTGGCAGTTATCTTAACTGCCGGATTACAACATCCTGTTGTAAACCCATGTACTGGCAGAATTCTTCAATGGTAACAACCTGGTGTTGTTCTTTGTTGAAGTACTCTTTAATCTTTTTGATAAGATATCTGCCATACCTGTCGCTTTTGCCTGTGATTATCTGAATGTCTTTCGGATAAATACACAATCTGTTCATTTCAAAAATATGCTTTTCATACACTATCCATACATCATCCATACTCAGGATAGGAGGTATTGGTAGCAAAGATAACGATTATGCATGACTGTCAGAAGGGTGTTTTCCGGAAGAATCCGGCAATAACGGAAATACCGGAAGCGCTTATTTGGAAAGGGTTTCAGGGCGTAATATCTTTATACTGTAATTAATTTATAACCCATAAAATCCTATTAAAAATGGCACAACAAAAAGGTATTATCAAACTGGATGGTACTATCAGCGGTATCACCTTTTACAAAACCAGGGATGGCTATCTCGCCCGTGAAAAGGGAGGTGTAACAGCCGAAAAAATTGCTAATGATCCGGCCTTTCAAAGGACCCGTGAGAACGGGGCTGAATTTGGAAGAGCGGGTAAAGCAGGAAAAGTTCTTCGCACTTCCATCCGGCCATTGCTTCAGAATGCTTCTGACAGCAAGACGGTCGGACGTTTGACACAACGCATGGTGAAAGTTATCCAGGCGGATGCAACTAATCCGAGGGGCGAAAGAAATGTAATTGACGGTGAAGCAGAACTGTTGCAGGGATTTGAATTCAACATCAATGCAAAGCTGGGCACCACTCTTTATGCGCCTTTTACGGCTGCAATAGACAGGGTTGCCGGTACATTGACTGTTGATATTCCTTCATACGTTCCCATCAACATGATTGTTGCTCCGGGTGGCACGACTCATTACAAAATCATTTCTGCCGGTGTGGAGGTTGATTTTGAAAATGAAACATACGTCGTGGACGAACAGAGTTCGGCTGTATTGCCATGGGATGCTACCGCAACAACTGCACTCAGCCTGGCAAATACGGTAACTGCTGCAAGCACTCATCCGTTATTTGTAGTTCTTGGAATTGAGTTTTACCAGGAGGTAAACGGTCAAATGTATTCCTTGAAAAACGGCGCATTTAATGCGTTACAAATGGTAAAGGTGAGCGGCGCGTAGGCAATTCCATTTTACTATCCCTTTACTGCAAAAGCTCCTGTTCTCAGGGGCTTTTTTTTCTTATGTGTGATTTTTTTATTACACAGAGTTAACACAGATGGCCAAAGAGGATTCACAGAGGTACACAGAAAAACACAGTGCCACTATCAGTTTAAGCCAAACTATACTCCAGCCTTTCTTTCCATTTTTTCCAATCGGGAAGTATGCGGGATAGTAAATCAAAAAAGGGTTTTGTGTGGTTGCGGTGAACCAGATGTGTTAATTCATGGATGATAACATACTCAATACTTCCTTTCGGGGCTTTTATCAATTCTGTGTTTAAAATAATTTTTCCGGCTGGCGTACAACTGCCCCAACGTTTGGACATTTTTCGTATAACTAATGTGGGTTTTTGAATTTTGTATCTTTTAAATTTGGGCAGCACTTCTTCTAACATTTCCTCAAAGATTATTGACGCTTTTTGTCTGTACCATTGCTGTAATTGCTTTTCCAGTGCACCTTTGGTGGGATTCATTGAATGGATGAATAACTGCCCTCTGTATGCCTTAATAACATTTACTGTATCCGGAATTATTTTTAACCGGTACTGGCGGCCAAGATATAAATGTGTTTCACCGTTGATAAATCGTCTGGGTGGTGTTGCGGGACGAAAGGAATTAAAATGATTTATCTGCTTTAGTATCCACGGCGATTTTGCTTTTACCTTTTTCAATACATCGGTTTCCTTAGCATCAACAGGGGCCAGAACACAGACTGTGGTATCAGGACGTACTTTGATACCTAATGACTTTCTGTTTTGATAAGCCAATGTGAAAGTGATTTCTTTGGCGCCATAATGTAAAATCCGCTTCATTAATCTTTGTATTTTGAAACGGCTACTTTAAGGCTGTCTGCTATAAGCACATCCATGTGATTAAAGCCAAAATCCACGTCGTATTTGCTTTTGAGATCAAACAATAAATCATCAATTTCAATAGTTATTTTTCCCTTGATGTCGTCATTCTTTTGCCAATCAATTACCTGCTTACCTCTTTCAAAAAGATTGCTTTTAATGACACTGTCTATGCCTAAAGCAATCTCTACGGCTATGTCCATTTTGTTTGATTTTGTGTCCAGGCTATCTTTAAATTCTTCTGTTGCAAGATTATAAAATGCGATGGCTGTTTCATTATCTCTTAATGCAGTAGGCACATTATCGCGCTTACCGGTAAAAAATGTGTTTTCATAATCTTTTGCTTTTGCGAGGTATTCTGCTTCAGAAATACGCTGGTTACGAAAATCCTCTATGGCTTGTTTTATCAGTTCTGAAAGGCGTTTATAGAAAACAGGATCATCATTCATCTTAACGTTAATCGCTTTGATCGTTCGGCTGGTAATGTGATCTGCTTTAGCTGCTTTTCCGGTAATTTGTTCCATTACCGCTTCCCTTTCCTCCTTGTCAAAAATATTTACCAGCTCTGTAATTTTCAACACCTCTCCATCTGTTGTAATATGCTTGTCAATTAATTTCTGTACCTGGGCTTCATATTCTTTATAATCAAGCTCATCAAAGAACCTGCGCTTTACAGAGATACGTAAACCCAAAAAGAATTTCGCATCTTTCTTGTATTTATCTATCTGTTTTTGCGGTGTATTATTTACAAAATCCAAACTGGACAAAGCCAGATTCAGTAAACGGACAAAAACGGATAATTTTTCATAGAAGCTGTGTCTTTTTTCTTCATCTGCCAATAACTCTTCATAAGCAGCTTCATCGTATTTATTTTTAATGGTTTTAAAAATATTCCATACATCGGAATGAGCCTGCGGCAATTTTTCTAACTCTTTGCTTATTGTAGTAATTGTGCCCAATAAGTCTTCTTCATCAAACGAATCTTTATCACCGGAATACATTTTTAAGGCTCCATCTAAATTTTCAAGATTGCCATAGTAGTCAATGATTAAACCATAATCTTTACCTTCTGCCAGCCTGTTTACCCTTGCAATTGCCTGTAACAGTGTATGTTCTTTTAAATTTCTTGTGAGGTATAAAACCCGGTTTACAGGAGCATCAAATCCGGTCAATAATTTATCTACCACAATAATAATTTCCGGTTGTTCCAGTTTTTTAAATGCATTGATAAGCGATTTATCGTAATTTTCAGCAGTATTGTATTTATCCATCATGGCCTTCCAAAAGGCTTTTACTTTATCATCATTTTCTTCAAATACATCACTGTCGCCTTCCCTGGTATCCGGTGCAGAAATCAATAATTCTACCGATACTTTGCCGATCTCTTTTAAAATATCCCTGTACCTGATGGCTGTTAATTTATTGGGCGCTACCAATTGCCCTTTAAATCCGGTTCCCTGGATGTTATCAACAAAGTGTTTAGAAATATCCCATGCGGTGCTTTCAATAAAATTGAGCGACTGGACGATTTTGTTTTTAGCCGAAAATTTTCTTTTTAAACCGGCTTTACCATACTCAGTTAAATCTTCGGATACCCGGTCAAAATAGGTATCTAAAGGCTTTTCGTTTACGTGCATGATGTTGTGCCTGCCTTCGTACAAAAGTGGTACTACTGCCTTATCTGCTACCGCATCCCTGATTGAATATACATCAATGATGCCACCGAATTTTGTTGCTGTATTCTTTTCCTTTTTCATTAAAGGCGTACCTGTAAAAGCCACAAAGCAGGCATTTGGAAACACCCGTTGCATATACACATTGAAGTTTTTGTACTGACTGCGATGCCCTTCATCTACCAGCACAAAAATATTATTGCTTTCAAATGGTTTTGCTACACGAACGGCAGCTTCAAATTTATTAACGATGGTAGTGATGATGGCATCATCGCTGTCTTTTAATAATTCTACCAGATGTTTACCTGTGGTGGCTTGCTTTACAGGTTTGCCACATTTTTTAAATGTATCTGTTATTTGATCATCCAGATCCACCCGGTCGGTTACTAATAAGATCTTGGGGTTTTTAATATTGGGGTCCATGGCAATTAACTGAGCCAGCATCACCATTGTTAAGGACTTGCCGCTACCCTGAGTATGCCAGATAACGCCACCCCGCCTTGCCCCCGATGGCTGTATTTTTTCAATACGCGATAAAGTAAATTTCACTGCAAAATATTGCTGATACCGGGCAATCTTTTTCTCGCCATTATCAAATAAAATGAAGTGATACATGATGTCCAAAAACCGTTCAATACTAAACAGGTCGTATAATGACTTGTCCTGCGCTGTTATTGTAATTTCCTGTTTTTCCAACTGGTCAAAATATTGCAACACATAGCGAAAGCGCTCTTTAAAAAGCACTGACCTGTCATCATCCGGCAATGGTGCATTTTTTAGTTGTTGCAGGGTAAGCAGGTAAGCCTGCTCTTCCTCTTTATTGCGGAACTGTTCTTTCCATACGCTCCAAAATTCCTTTTTGGTAGCTGTAGTGCCGTATTTTGCTTCATTCACTGCAATACCGGCTACGATGTTTGAATAGAGGTACAATGAACGGATTCCGTCATCCTTTTGATTTCGCAAACTTTGTTCTATCGCCAGGTCAATCGGTTTTTTGGTTGGCGAACTCACGGGACTTTTACATTCAATAATTACCATGGGAATTCCATTTACGAACAGCACTATATCCGGGCGGTATGTGTCTGTTCTTTCCGTACGCAGCACCGCAAATTCTTCCGTTACATGATATACATTGTTTTCAGGATGCTCCCAATCTATGTATTTAAAAGAAAAGCTTTTTTTATCGCCGAGTACATTTTGCTCCAGGCTTTTGCCCAGGGTAATTAGTTCATAGAAAAATTTATTGGCTGCATTAAAACCATCCTGCAACGGCAAATCACGCAAGGCAAGAATAGCAGTATTAATATTGGCTTCTGAAAATTCAAACTCTTTATTCCGGTATTCAATTTTATTAATAAGCTGCAATTGTTTTTTGAGAATGGTTTCCAGCAATACATTTGAATACCTGTTGCCACGTGCTTCCAATGCTTCCTGAGGTGTCAGGTATGTATAGCCTGATTTCATCAATAGCTGCAAGGCAGGAATTTGTGAAATGTGGTCTTCTATGAATGATGGTGTGGACATGTTGTGTTATTTTTTAAAATCTTGTGGACATCTTTGTGGACTTAAAATTCAAATAACTGCACTGATTATCAACTAAGAATGTTCACTGTATTTATTTTTCTATACGTTCCAGAGGAAAATCTTGTGGACTTTCCTCTAACCAACGAGACAGGTAAATTGGGGCATTTTACTTTCATAATTTTCTTACAATAAGTCTTGAAACATTTGCAAAAAGGTTTGCAAATGTTTGCAAGTATCATTAAACAAGCCTACATTCGCATTGTCATTTCCCAAGGGAAAAGGACCTGGTTCGCCGCATTACCGTAATTGCGGCTTTTTTATTTCTGATAAGTCCGGTACCATTTCTCTTTCTTTTCAAAATAGATTATATTTCTTTTGTTATCTATATAAAAGCTTGTAACGACGATATAATCCGGTGTTATCTTTTCCAGGATGACCAGGAAATTTCCCTCTTTGTACCAATAGTAATCTCTCATTCTGCCATTACTTTCGGGAAATTGGAAAAATGAAATTTCTTCCTCTTGCCAGTGTTCCAAAATACACTTCACCCAGTGAATTTTGTTGGCCCTATGCCTGTCAAATACTCTTTTCCCGCTCTCTCCTTTCCGGGTAATCAGATGTACGAAGGTTTCAGGGTATCTTTCAAATCCATCTACCTTAGAACTATTCTCAATTACCTTAACTCTAAGCCCTTTGATAAAAAACTCTTTCTCCAGAAAATCCTTTTTAAATGCCGCCAACAATTCATTTAACTGTGCTAATGTAGGTTCAATCGGTAATCCTTGTATCAAATCATCCAACTCATATAACTCCATGCTACTTTATTTTAGGTTGGTGATTGAATATATTGAATTTCGTTTCCCACGGTGGTACAGTTTCATGAAGGCTAAAGCCAGATTTTTCCTCTAAGTATTTTATAAATTCAAGTTTGTACGGATTTTTAATCAGGGTATTGCCGGGCTTTTTTAATCTTGCATTGTAAGTGATAGCGCCAATAAACAAATCAGTAAGTTGGAAAAATTCGTTTTCATGCGAACGTAAATGCTGAAAATGGATAAAGGGCGAATTTCCGTGATGCTTATTATCAAATACCTCCTTAATTTTTTTCAATTTCTCTTTACCCCTGGTATCCTTGATGTCCATAAAAACTCTATACTCGCTCCCTATGGGGTTTGGAAGCAAAAGATAATAGGTCATTTTGTAATAAAAATTGTCGTGTGAACCCTGATTAAAGTCATCGTGATTTAATCTCTCCTTGTATTTAACCAGTACACATCTAAATTCTAAGGGGTTGGCAAAAAAGAAATCCACAAGTTCCTTGTACAACAGAAGTTTGGCTTTTGAAAACTTACTCCATTTCAATTCTTTAGTCAGGTTATGTTTATGCTTGATACTTATCAATTTTTGCCTCAACTCATGATATGCCAACCCAGGTACTTTTATATAGCCGATACTCATAACCGGTGCCCTATCATGCTCCAGGTGGCAACTCTCATCTACAAAAAGTTCATATTTCATGTATCAAATTTTCAATTGTTATCAATTTTTACCCTCACCTCTCCCGTTAATAATTTTTGCATCAACCCTTTTTTTTGTTGCTGAAGGATACCGAGTTTTTGTTCGTGAAGTTTTACCTCTTTGTCTGCATATGACAGTATTGCCGCAATCTGTTTTTGTTCTTCTATAGGCGGATATGGTAATCGTAATACACAAAAATCATCAAAACTTATTTGTTTGCCATCGCGAATTCCGATAACGGCGACCGCCAAATGACCTATGAAATCAAAGGATTTGAAATAATATTTATAAAAAGAATCATCAATTGGTTTTATTGGTTTTAAAACCGTGTATGCAGGGCTCACTATTCCTCTGTATTCAGAATATTCCAAACCACCTTGAAAAGAACGAAGGCTAATAATAAAATTTCCCGGCTCAACTAATTTGTAAGATTTGGTTTCCCCGGAAGGCATTGTAACTCTGCCTGAAAGCATATCACGTGGAATGATTCCTCTGTCTTGGGTAGCAGAAAGCAGTTGTTCATCATCATTATTTTTTATAGATATGCTTTTAAAAATTGCATCTGCATTTATTTTATTCCATTTCGTTTTCTCAAACCCCTTCAATCTCTTTTTACCCGTAAGCAATTGCTGCATCAAACCTTTATTGCGCAATTGCAGTTGGGCAATGAGTTGTTGGGTTTTGGCGATGGCTTCATCCCAGGTGGAAAGGATGGTGGCGATGCGGCGTTGTTCAACAAATGTAGGAATGGTTAGTTTTAGCGTTTCTAAATTTCTTTTAGAAATGCTATAAACCGAAATGCCTGTAGCTATTCTTTTTAACTCCTTATTTACTTTAGGATTGCGAAAAATATAAGTTCTGAACCCCTGAGCTGTTAAGCCTGAATTATCTCTTGCCAAAAAAGTGTGTAGCCCACTTAATATTTTTTTATCTCCAACATTCATGACCTCAATACACTTTCCAACTCCTTCATAATCTTCTGAAGCATCAGTAATGATCAAATCGCCATCTTTTATGAAGTTGGAATATTGAATAATAGTAACTCCATCTTTTATCTTAGGAAGTATTTCATTTTCACAGTCTAATAATTCATTTTTGAATTTTGCATGAATATCACCATAATGAATATTTTGAATTTTATTTTCGGTTGAAATTTCAGTAAGATTTTCTCTTGAAAACGAATTAGTAGATAAAAATTCAAAAACCGCATCAAAGCGCACTACTTCCCATTCTTTCGGAATCCATCCTAATGGTGTGTGTTTATAGCCGGGTCTGCTATTGTCCTGAACAGGATTTAGGGATTCAGGTATTTCAGGATTTTTTTTCTGTACATCCTGTGACCTTTCCATCCTGTTCAACTTATTTTGGTTACTCATTATCTTCTTTTAATATTTGGGAATTATTCTTAATTCCTGATTAAACTTTGCTTTTAAAAGTCCGGATTTTTGCAAACGCAAATGCAAAGACTTTTTTATAACCGGTTCTTTATCATTTCTCTTTTCTTTGAAAAACCTATCCAAAACCTCCGGAACCAGCAAACAAGTCTATAACTATTTTCTCTTTGCAAAGATTTTTTAAAGTAAAAGTTTTTGCAAAGAAGATTGCAAAGAAAATATTCATAACCAATTGATAATCAGGATCAATCTCTTTGCAAACTTTGTTTTATTTTGTAGGTTCTCCTGTTATGTCCAATTTCACTTGCAATCTCCAATAAATTATTTTCCATCATTTCGCCAAAAAGCCTGGATATATAAGATGCATTTGAATCCGGTATATTCAGCAATTTCCTCGCTGCTTCATTATCAATTTCATCAATCGTTTTCAGGTATCGCATTATAGATTCAATCTGTTCTGCCCGCTCCTGTTGCTTTTGTTTTGAGTAAGAGATTTTATCATCAACGCTCAACCGTTTACTCCTGTGCAGAATGTATTTTATACCGGAAGTACGACCGGTTGTTTCAATAAATTCAAGGTCTTGTAATTCTTTGATGATTCCTTTCAGCCGGTCTCTTTGTACATAAGGTGAGGTTTCTAATTGGGAATAAGATAATTTACCCCGCTCATAAATATTGTTCAAAACTACGAGGACCTGAACATCTATTTCTTCCACATTTGTCAGTTTCTTGTATAGCTGGCTAAGTTCTCCCAATTTTTCGGCGGTAACATTGGCGTTCACTTTTACCAAAATGCTGGTGGAAGTTTGAATGGTTTTAGGCATTTGCTTTCCGTTGGATAATAATTCCCTGAAAACTTTGTCAAATCCGCTACCTGCTTTTTCTGCATATTTTATCTCCCTGAATACATCCATGATATTGGGGTTGCGCGGATTGGTTTTGCGCAATATATTATCTGCATCTATCCCTTGTGGAAACTGACCGGGACTTTCAAATTCCATGTGAGTTGGAAACTTTCTTATTTCAATAATCTGTTGTCTGCTATAGTCCCGGTGCGCCATAGCATTGATTAATAATTCTCTCAATAAAACCTGTGAATAATCTTCAACAAAAACCCTGTTGAGGCCAAAATGGATTTCCTTTTGCTTGCTTTCTGATTTCAACTGTGCAAAACACTCATCAGCCATATCTATCAAATTTCCTGCATATTCGTAGGGCTTGTAAGTACCATCTTCAAAATAGCGGATATACTTTATTTGGTTGTAAGGAAGCTCTTTTAATGCTTTTTGCTTTCCTATAAATAGTATGCCAGCAATGGTAGGATGATAAATTCCCCTTTCTTCTTTAATAAGTCCCAGGGTTTCACTAAATTCTTCAGTTGTTGTTTTTAAAAAAGGGCTTTCAGGTTTTTCTTTTTGAATTCTGGAAAATAAATTTCTTGTCTTTTCAATATCCTGCCAACCCGGAATAGCATTGTTGTTCTTATCTGTTTCAGTGGATTCAAAATGAAGTTTTAATATCTTCTGGTCAAAAACAATTAACTCCTTTTCAGATTGAACGGTAGCAATTTCGTGAGGCTCTATGGCTCTATTTCCATTGTTGCTTCTAATCAGATACTCCCCTTTTCCAGTCCTATGAAGCTGCTTAGAAAAAGGTACTTCTAATACTAAAATATCCCGGGCATTTACTTTAAGTTGGTGAGGCTTTACACTCACAGAAGGTACTGTACTATCCTGGATTTGTCTTACAAGCTCAAAAATCTTATCTTTTTCATTTTTAAATTCCGGATTAAGTTCTTTTGTGTCATCTACAATACCGATAATAATAAAGCCGCCTTTCTTATTAGAAAAAGCGACTACATCTCTTGCCAATTCTTTGTAATTGGGAGCAAAGTTTTTATACGATTTCCCGAATATAAGTTTGTCTTCAAGTTGCTCTTTAAAGTCTATAGTATCACATTCGCCTTTTTCAAGCAGTTCATAAAACCATTGAATACTATGCCTTGTTAGTTTCACCATATTTAAATAAGTGGTTAATTAAAACCCTAATTCTTTTAAATATTCATTCATTTTATTTTCCACATTCACCAATTCAGATTTCAATCTGCTGATTTCTTTTTGCGTTTCAGCAATGTCCACCGGCTCCTCCTCTTCAAACGTGTCCACATACCGGGGAATATTCAGATTGTAATCGTTCTCTTCAATTTCTTTCAGGCTTGCCCGGTAGGCATATTTATCTTCTATCACTAATCCTTCATCAGCTTTGAGGCTGGCGCCAGCTTTGAAGGTTTTGTATGTTTCCACAATGTGATGAATGTTTGCCTCCGACAGGCTGTTTTGATTTTTACCCGATTCATATTCGCGGCTGGCATCAATGAACAGCACATCCTTGTTATCGCCTTTCCCTTTATTGAAAATGAGAATAGAAGCAGGAATACCGGTTCCATAAAATAAGTTGGCCGGTAAACCAATCACCGCTTCCAGCAGATTTTCTTTAATAAGTTGTTCTCTTATTTTTCCTTCGGAACTGCCACGGAAAAGCACACCATGTGGCACAATTACCCCTACGCGCCCAATATCTTCATAGGCGGTTTCTATCATGTGCGTTACAAAAGCAAAATCGCCTTTGCTCTTTGGCGGTATGCCCCGGTGAAAACGGTTGTATTGGTCTGCCATGGCATTTTCTGCTCCCCACTTGTCAAGAGAAAAAGGCGGATTTGCCGCCACGATATGGAATTTCATTAACTGATCGCCCTCTAACAGTTTGGGATTATTAATGGTATCGCCCCACTCAATATCTGCATTATCCATTTCATGGAGAAACATGTTCATACGAGCCAATGCCCAGGTGCTGCCATTGTTTTCCTGTCCGTATAAGGAAAAATTATTGCTGCCTACTTCGCGGCCTAATTTGATCAGCAAGGACCCGGAACCACATGTAGGGTCACAGATGCGGTTTCCCGGTTGCGGCGCTAAAAGCTTTGCCAATAAAGTAGATACTTCCGCAGGTGTATAAAATTCACCTGCTTTTTTTCCGGCATCGCTGGCAAATCTGGCGATCAGGAATTCGTAAGCGTCACCAATGATGTCGTTTCCTTCCAGATGAGAAGGCTGAAGATCTAATTCCGAAAAATCAACCAATAAGTTTTTCAACCGGCGGTTGCGGTCTTTGGTTTGCCCCAGGTTTGCCTCACTGTTGAAATCAATATTGCGGAATACCCTTTCCAGTTTAGAACGGTTGGCATCTTCCAATTTTTCCAGCGCAATATTGATCAATTCACCCAGGTTGCTTTCATTGCGTTGTTCAAACAAATAATCAAAGGAGCTTTCGGCAGGTAATTGAAAACGCTCATTTCTTAATGCCCTTTCTATGCGCACTTCATCATTGTTGTATTTTTCCGCATAAACGGCTTTTTTATCTTTCCACACGTCGGTAACGTATTTCAAGAAGAGCATGGTAAGGATATAATCCTTGTATTGCGTGGCATCAATAGTACCGCGGAAAGTATCACAGGCTTTCCAAACGATGTTATTGATATCTGATTGTGTGAGCTTTTTTTGCATATTTATTATTTAATCAGTTTTGAAATGATGGCTGCATATAGGTTTTGTTGTTGGATAATCAATTCCTGTGATAAAGCAATTTGCTTTTGATGCAGTCCGGCAAGTGAAGCTACTTTTTTTTGTTCATCCATGGGCAGAAGCGGAATTTGAAAAGCGCCCAGTTCTGATTTGCGCAAAGAAAAAATATTAGTTCCGCTACCTATTTGCAATAAAGCAGCTTTTGTTTGGGGTGCATTTAAAATAGCAGCCAGGTACTCCGGATAAATTATTTTTTTCTTTGGCCTCAGTACAAAAAAGATGGAAGAAGCGATATAAGGACCGAGGGAATCTCTGTAACACCAGGCAAAAAGCCGGTTACCTTTACCTACAAAAAGCACATCGCCATCTTGTAAAAGATGCGGCTCAGACTTCTGATCCAGAAGTACAAAATCGTTAGCTTCAGACATTAATATTCCCTGATCATCAAATTGCCTTACCTGTACGTAAGGTACATTACCTCCTTCAACAGGTTGGCTGTAAAAACCAAAGCGAATCTCACATATATCGTTTATTGTTTGTTTCATTTATTTCATTGTAGAATGTTTCCGTTTTGCAAATATATAGAAATACATAATGAATATAAATTATTTTTTATAGAGTTCTTCTGATTTGTTTTTTTTATCCTACAAAACCTCATAGTAGCAGATTACTGCTGCGCCGGATTTACGCGCTTGTTTTTCGGGCCATTTCATTTTTTCATATTGCTTTTCACCAGCCTCTTTGTCGGCGTTTCCTTCCTATTCAGGAGTATTGTTATAGTATAAACCGGGGAAACCGGGTTTGTTTTGTACACGCCCTTTGGCGTCAGACGTTTCGATGTTATTTGCTATTTTTCGCCGACTCACTTCCCGATGCAGAACTTTGAAAATATCGCTCCGAGGATTTCCCTATCCACTTCTACCTGTCCTGTAATTTCTCCGAGGTAGTGCAGGCAACGCCGAACATCAATGGTGATGAGATCAACCGGTAAACCCTGTTCCAGTCCGGATTTGACAGCGAGGATGCTTTCTCTTGTTTTGAGGAGAGCTTCGTAATGGCGCACATTGGATACGATAGCGCCATCGGCTTTTTTGCCTGACAGGGCTTTGTCGTAAAGCGCATCTTTGAGCCATTAGATGGTGGAAAGGTTTTTAGCGGAAATGCCATTTGAAACAGGTGGAATGGGTTTCCCTTCTGATTCCATTTTTTTCGTGTAGGCATCCAGTTTATTGTTGACCTCAATCAGTTTGGATTGGTAGATTTCCAGCCATCCCGGATTCATCTGGTCTTTGACGTTGATGATGATTCCGGCGCGTTCTGCATTTTGTTTGCCTCATTCAATGCCCATACTCTCAATGGTGCCGGAAATATGTTCGCGAATTCCTGCGGTGTCAATCAACCTGAACAGAATGCCTTTGATGTTGAGGGTTTCTTCAATGGTGTCGCGTGTGGTGCCGGCAAATTAACTGGGTCTGCATCTGCAATAATTTCCGATTGTAATTCGTGTTCAGTAAAAAACTTTTGGTGCAGTTCGTCTTTGCCAAGAGCATCATCGTTGAGGAATTGCGGAAAGCTGTCCTGAATTTTGAAATATTAAAAATGCAAAAAGATCTGCCTATTCATTATGACAAAGAACCGATAAAGGTCTATGGAATGATAACAAAATTGGACATTGAAGAGTCATTTAAAAAATTGATCCCATTTCTTGGCATACTAAATGACTTATTTGCTTTCACTCACCAACTTGCCTTCGGTTTTCAGAAAAAGACCGAGCAACCTAATTTAGAACTGAACCGAAGAACCGATTCCATTGCTGACCTAATTGACAAACATAAGCCGGCAGACAACGAGAAAATAATCACAGAACTTAAAGAGAGTATTTTGTCACTCAATAAGCTTTTTAGATAATAAGCATGAACCTGTTACCAAGGTTTTTTTCAGGCAGGGCAAATGGCTCCAATTGGGAATTTATCAGTAAAAATCCACCACTTTGGCAAGTGGCCAGCAAGCCGATACACAATATTAAACCCAAACAATCGAACGGAGATTTAGCCCGCGAAGTTTTTCTTCGTACGGATTATTTCCGTACATTTATAAAAATATTTCTACTATGAGTACGGCAATTAAAGAACAGGCACGTTTTGACGCAAAGCTTCCTAAAGAACAAAAGCAATTTTTTGAGAAAGCGGCATATTTAGGTGGTTTTAGAAGCCTAACTGACTTTGTCATACTAACAGTCCAGGAAAAAGCAAAGGAAATTATTCAGGAAAAAGAGCAAATAATAGCTTCTGAAAGAGACAGCCAAATCTTTTTTGATGCAATAACAAAACCAAAGAAGCCTTCAAAAAATTTGAAAGATGCTTTTGAAGACTATAAAATTTTTGTATCAAATTCAAAGAAATGATTGCGCTTTTGAGCAAAAAACACAATCGGAAAGATTTCGATTGTGGAAAGGAGTTTTTAAACAATTACCTGAAAACGCAAGCAGGGCAAGACATCAAAAGAAAGTTATCCGCTTGTTTTGTGCTATCTGAAAATGAAACCAGCATTCAAGGATATTATACACTTTCAAATAACAGCATTCCTTTAGGTAGTTTTCCGGAGCACATTCAAAAGAAACTTCCAAAATCATACAATTCAATCCCAACTACTTTGCTGGGAAGATTAGCAGTTGACAAAAAATATCAAGATCAGGGAATCGGAAAAATATTGCTAATTGATGCCTTAAAAAGGAGTTATGGCATATCACAAGAGATGGGCTCATTCGCCGTTGTTGTTGACCCGATAGATGAGGAAGCCGAAAAATTCTATGAAAAATATGGTTTCATAAGACTTCCCGATAGCAAAAAAATGTTTATAGCCATCAAAACATTACAAGAATTATTTGCATAAAGAAATACTTCGTTCGGGCAGGTAGTTATAGCGGAGCTGGCCTGCAGGTCGGCAGCGGTTTTGGCCGAGAAAAAGCCCTTCTTAGCTGTGGTACTATTTCCGTACTTTTAGTACATTAACCGGCTGATTTGCCAGAGAAAGGCACAATGAATTTTCGGTCGTCTCCCATTGGTTAACCGTTAGGCAAAGTGTTATGAGACTGTTTATTTCCGAATCGGAATTCCCTTTTTCCAGAAGCTGAAGACATAACATTCTTCATCTTCGCCTTTTTAGTATTCCTCCCTGTTGAAATGACAAATTCTCTAAAAAAACGTTCCGGTCTCCTGGCGCAGTTTATGGCTTCCCCTCAATGGAAGTAAGAATAGATTTTAATTCCGGGAGGTCAGTATTCAGTCGTTTGGAATTTAACCCTTCCCGCTCATTTTCTGTAGCATCCTACCCAACTCCATAATATTTTCTTTTTCCTTTAAAAGTAAGCTTGAGTTTTAAAGGATATTTGGGCCAAATGAGCTGCGAAATGGAAAAAACTTATTTTCACTTTTCCCAACCCAATTACTTTATCATCCATTTGAAAAATCGCAGCCTTCCTTTGAAGGGTGGATATTTCAGTGCGGGGTCAAACCATGTGGGTGTGGATAAAACCGCCTTGGAATGGGAGAAGGTGTTGAATGAAAACCTGCCGTGATAAGCGCCCATACCACTATCTCCTACTCCGCCAAACGGCATGTTCGGGTTGCTCAAATGCCACAAGGTATTATTGATGCAGCCGCCGCCAAATGAAGCGTGTTTCATCCACCATTTTACGTGTGCCTTATTTTGGGTGAACAGATAAAATGATAATGGTTTTTCAAACTTTTTTATCACCTTCAGTGCATCTTCTTTTTGATCGTAAGAGATAACGGGAAGTATCGGACCAAAAATTTCTTTGCGCATTACCGGATCACCGGAGCTGACTTCGGATAAAATTGTGGGACCAAAATAAAGTTGATCTCTGTCATGATCGCCTCCGTACCTTATTTTTTCCTTTTCGGGAAGCAGGGAAACGAGCGAATCAAAATGCCGCCGGTTGATGACTCTGCCGTAATCATAACTTTGAGAAGCATCCTTGCCGAAAAACTTCTCCGTCGTTTCAACGATCTGATCAAAAAGCTGTTCTTTGATATCGGCCTGTGCGAGCACATAATCCGGGGCCACGCAGGTTTGCCCCGAATTGAGAAATTTGCCGATAACGATGCGGCGCGCTGCCGCTTTCAGGTCGGCCTCCCGCTCCACTATTGCCGGGCTTTTCCCTCCCAGTTCCAATGTTACGGGGATCAAATCTTTCGCCGCCGCCTGATAAATGATCTTTCCCACCGTAGTGCCACCGGTATAAAAAATGTAATCAAAACGAAAAGCATCCATAAGACCGGGAATCACCTCGCCGCCTTCACCTTCATGCACGGAAATATACCGGGGGTCAAAATTCTCTCTGAAAATCCTCGCTATCACAGCGGAAGTAGCCACGGCAACCTCTGAAGGTTTCAGCACTACACAGTTGCCGGCCGCCATTGCACCTACCAGGGGGGCAAGCAAAAGTTGGAACGGATAATTCCACGCACCGATGATGAGGGTGACCCCATAGGGATCGCGATATAATCTGGAAGAAGAGGGAAAATTCACCAAATTGGTTTTTAGTTTTTCAGGACGCATCCATTTCTCCAGATTCCTTAATGCTACAGAAATCTCAGCCAATACCAACCCGACTTCGGTAGCATAAGATTCCTCCGGACTTTTGTCCAAATCTTTTTTCAGCGCTTCAAAAATGGCAGCTTCATTTTGAACGATGGCTTCTTTTAATTTTCTAAGTTGTTCTTTCCTGAATGCATAATCCAGCGTCGCACCGGATTGGAAATACGCCTGCATCTTGTACAAATTATCCTTTATGGTTTGATTTATTTTCTCCATGATGTGATTATTCAAATCCTTGCAGGAATAGATTTTTTTACAATATCCAAAATGCGGGAACGTGCAGCACCAATTTCCGTTCTCATTCTTCTTTTTTTCATGCTCTAAAAGATAGCCGGCCTAAAATAAAGATATGAATAACCAAATTATTTATTCGTTAGAAGCGGGGTTATTATGCATTTTGCATTTTCGGCATAACAGGAACTAATTTGCGGTTTATTATTTTCGCAAAGGCTTTCTAAGCCGGGGTTACCGGGATGCTTACCATAATCCTTACGCACTTTGCAGCAGAATCAAAGGCCAATGCAAAATCCCGGTTCAAAAAAGTTTTGTTGTAAATTCTTTCTGTTTTAGATTGGATTCAAAATATATTTTTCAGGCCAAGCAACGATTATCCAATTAATGTTGTCAGCTTATTGAACACGTGGAAGACAAACATCTCATCAAGGAATGTCTGAAGGGGAAACCTGAAGCACAAAAGCTGTTGTATGAACGGTACGCACCCTACATGCTTGGTGTGAGCTATCGCTATACCAAAAATATGGGTGATGCTGAAAATATTTTGCAGGATGCCTTTGTGAAAGTGTTTAACCATCTTGAGGATTATGATTCCCGTGGTGAGTTGGGTGCCTGGATCCGGAAAATTGTGGTGAATACGGCATTGACCTATTTAAAAAGTAATAAAAAATACAGCTATGAACTGGTATATCCCGATGATAACCTTCACCTGGTATCTGACGAAAATCCTGAGCTTAAAATGAATGCGAAAGAACTGGCTTCCCTCATCCGCCAATTGCCGACAGGTTACCAGACGGTTTTTAACCTGTACGCGGTGGAGGGTTATTCTCATGTGGAGATTGCCGGGATGCTCGGGATTTCTGATGGCACTTCGCGCTCGCAATATGCAAGGGCAAGATCGCTGCTCATCGGCTGGATTGAAAAATATTCATTGAAAGAAAAAGGCTCTTCTTATGGAAAGCAGGGATTTTGAAAAAGAAGTAAAAAAACGGTTGGAGGAGTTGCAAATCAGCCCCCCGGAACCGGTGTGGGATTATGTTTCAAAAAACATTGAATCGCCACGCAAAAAAAGGCGGTGGATTCTTTTATTGGCATTTCTTGTCCTGACGACAGGAGGATATTTATTTCTCAAAAACAATCATTCACCAAAAGAAAATAACGGATACACGAAAACGGAAAAAATTAAAACCGATGACCTGAATCCATCTTCTTCCCATACACAACATTTAACTATTCCAAAGAAAAATCAAGAGCAATCAACTGAAAAAACTGAGGGAACACTTTCTTCAAAATCAGAAAGAGAAAACGAATCACATTTAAACAGCACTCAAACCACACAAAAAAAATCCGGGAAAAAGGAGATTTTACATGCTGATTTGAATCCACCGGCAAACTCATTATCCCTTATTGATAAAAATGCTGACAGGAAAAATTCAGATCAGGCAAACCTTTCCTTTCCTTCTTCTGAAAAAACAGCATATCCGCCTATACCAACTCCCTCACGTATTCAACTTCAAACTCTGCGAGCTGTAATGGTTGGAAGCACACCACTCTCGCCGTATTCTGTAACCCCCTTTCATAAGGAGGACAAAAAACCGGCAACTCAAAAGAATCATCCATGGAAATGGAGCCTTCATGCCGATCCGGGAATTTCTATGTCCGGTAAAGGAATCTTCAGCTTATCTGAAAATAAATCTTACCTGGCTGATCTTTCCAGCGCTCCTTCGCCGGGCAATGTGACAGGGCCCGGCCCGGTGCGGCAGCCACCCGTTTTCAAAAACAAAACAGGGATAGCCATCGGTTTCAACGCAATAAAAGAATTTTCAGAGGGAATGGGAATTTCAGCAGGCATTCAATATAAATTGAATTCTATTGAGAGCAAGGTTGGCAATCCCGTTCAGAGCGGGCAATACACTTCAGTCAATTATTTGAATACTTATACAAATCATTTTCATTTCATTGAACTTCCGGTACATTTTTTTGTTACCTCCGGATTGAAAAATAAAATTCCTCTTCGCTGGGAAACGGGACTCAGGATTTCCAGATTAATAGCCTCAGATGCCCTTCAACTGGATTCAGGGATTTACAGGAAAAACAATAAGAGCCTTACCAGAACCGGCATTGGATTGGATGCATCCGTATCCCTTCCATTATTTTCTAACAATCAATTTGAACTCATAGCCGGACCATTTGCAAATTATCAAATCAACAAAATGGCTTCTGAAGGATTATTCGGCGCAAGCCATTTGAGCTTCATCGGATTGAAAGCTGAAATAATTTTTAACCGCAAAGCAACGATTCGGGGCAAAAGGTAGTCAACCCAATAAATGTCCATTTTATGAGAAGATTAATGTATGCAACAACGGCTTTGCTTATCATCGCAGGTTTATCATCCTGTATGAAAGATTCCTGTGAGAAATACAGGGGATATACCTTTTATCAGCCAATATATAAAAAGGCCTCTGAAGTGAGAGCCAATATAAAAAGCAAACCTCCCCTACCGATCGTGGAACCGGGAAAACTATTCATTCAGGGAAATTATATTTTTCTCAATGAAAAAGACAAAGGGATTCATATTATCGACAACCGCAATCCCGCTTCACCAGTCAATATTTCTTTTGTAGATATTCCCGGGAATCTGGATCTGGCCGTTCAGGGAAATAAGTTGTATGCAGATTTTTATACAACCCTGGTAACGCTGGATATCACCAATCCATTGGATATAAAAGCAGTAAAATTTGATGATGGTGTTTTCCCACGGAGAAATTACGGATACGGTTTCGTGCCGGATTCAGATTTGATAATCACTTCGTGGATACGCCGTGATACAATGATAAAAGAATCATGCAGCCAGCCAGTGATCTGGTACAATAGTTATATGGATTATGCCGTGTCCACTAACAGTTCTGTAAAATCGTCATCCCCGGTAGGAAAAGGCGGATCAATGGCGCGCTTTGCGCTCGCAAAAAATTATTTATATACTGTTTCAAATTCCGACCTGTCCGTTTTTAACCTGACCCCTGAACTCCTTCCTGAATTCTCCAATACCGTTCATCTCAACAACTGGTCAATTGAAACCATCTTCCCGCTGAAGGATAAATTATTTATCGGTTCTTCAACCGGCATGTATGTTTTCAATATTCAGGACCCCGCAACGCCTGTGAAGGAAGGAGAATTTTTTCATGTTCAAAGTTGCGACCCGGTAATTGCAGACGACACTTATGCCTATGTAACATTGCGGTCGGGCAACAGTTGTGGCGGCACTACCAATCAATTGGATATTTTGAAACTGAATGACATTACCAATCCTTCGCTTGTCAGGTCGTATCCATTCAAAAATCCACGCGGGCTTTCCAAAGACGGCGATCTCCTTTTTATTTGTGACGGAGATGACGGACTGAAAATTTTTGATGCCTCAGACGTGACGAATCTGAAACTAATAAAGCAGATTAAGCTGACGGGAACTTATGATGTGATTGCCGATAATGGAAAAGCCCTGGTTGTTGCAAAGGATGGATTGTACCAGTATTCCTATTCTGATTTGAATAAAATTTATCTGCTCCACGCAATGACATATTAACAACCTGATTTAATCAAGAACTTATTATAAAAGGAGTACTGCAATGAAAAATAATTTGATAATATTGGTTTTTATATTTTTTTCATTACCTGCTGCCGGGCAAAATAAAAAAAGCTATTCTGTTTATCTTTATTTTCAACCTGAACTCACTTTTTATAAAAATAACTATGCATTCAGATGGCGGGATACTTACACAAAAGATTCCTGGAATTTTGGTGTACAGACGAACCTAAAAGTTGACTTTACAAAAAGGTTTTTTTCAGAAATTGGTTTAGGTTTTGTTTCGCGAAAGCTTACTACCATTGCATTCTTAAATCAAACCGTATTACCACCACCACATCAAAGTTGGACAATGGAGCTTGTAGGTACAAAATCAGTTTCATTAAGGATAATTGAAATGCCCATCAACTTTGGGTACAATTTTATAACCAGGTCAAAAACAAATATTTTTTTCACAAGCGGAATTTCTGTGAATTATTTATTAAATACATTTTACGAAGTTGGCTTTAAAAAATATCAAGACACTTACCCGAAAAAATATTGGCAGGGCATTTCATTGAATTTTGGAGTTGGGTCCGACTACCGGATTTCAAAAAATATCAGGTTGACCGGCAGAGTTTCTTATTCAGCGGTTAACACCGTTAAAGAAGACAATTATCTTTTCAGTCAGGATGTTTACGGGATTTCTTTGCCACATAAATTTTTAAAAATGTCATTTGGTGTTGGCCGTGATTTTTGACAAAATATCAAATGCAAAATATTTCTGTAAATGATTAGTAAACATGAGATCAATGATTAAGCCGCTTCAGAAAAGAGTGAACAGGATTTTTTGTATCCTGTTGGTGTTGAGTATTTTCTCTTTCCACAGCTTGAGCGCACAGGATTCAACACTGCGTTTTCAATCCATCATTCAGAGTGGGATTGCCGTTGGTGAGAATCATAATGGTTTTGTTCTTCAGGCGGTCAACGGAATAAAAAAGGACAGGTGGTTTGCCGGAATTGGTTTGGGATATGACGGGTATATGAACAATACGTTTCCTTTGTTTTCTGATTTCCGTTTTGACATAGGTTCCAAACATGAAGCATTTGTTTACGGGTCGCTGGGATATAATTTCCCGTTTAAAAACAAGCCGGATAAATCTCTTGGAAGTTACGACCATTATCAGTTTTCAGGTGGAATTTACACAGCGGCGGGTATTGGATTTGAAGGACAGATATTTAAAAATAGAAATATATTCTTCACGATTGGGCATTCATTCAAAAAATTAAAAGCGGATATGTGGTACACACCCTGCGCCGAATGTGATGCGCCGCCAACAGATAAGTACAGATTCAGTTACGGGCGATTGGAGTTTAAGACCGGCATCAGATTTTAATTGAAGATTAATCGGTCCACGTATCAGGTGGAGATGGACTTATCAGAGATGTATTTATCCGGGCAACCCGATTCCCAATCTTTGGTTAACCCATCTGAAAAAGTCAGTCTTTCAAATTTTCCCGAACAAGATTTAAAAACAGGGTTCTTTTTATTACAGAAATTGGATTCTGTCTAAAACGACAAAAAGATTTTGACAAAATGGATTTTATAATTTTGTCAAAATACAAAAATGGCTATTTTTGCAGCCCTCGATTTGAGGCGGGAGGAAATTCTTCCCGGCTGGTTCAAACAGCGCAAAAAAGTTGAAATACAGATTCCTCCTTAGCTCTCCCGATGGCTATCGGGATGGTTAGAGTCCCGCACTTGCGGGATTAATCAAAGGGTCGCTGGTTCAGACAGCGTTAAAAAGCTGAAACATATTATTCCTCCTTAGCTCAGTTGGTTAGAGCATTTGACTGTTAATCAAAGGGTCGCTGGTTCAAGTCCAGCAGGGGGAGCAGATAAATAGAAAAAAGAGGCTTCAAAAGATTGAGGTCTCTTTTGTTTTTTACCTCATTATTCTCTCTTCACCTGTTAATCAAAGGGTCGTCCCGACGTTTCCGGTCGGGACAGGGGGAGCAGATAAATAGAAAAAAGAGGCTTCAAAAGATTGAGGTCTCTTTTGTTTTTTACCTCATTATTCTCTCTTCACCTGTTAATCAAAGGGTCGTCCCGACGTTTCCGGTCGGGACAGGGGGAGCAGCAACCACGACAAAATCGTGGTTTTTTTATTGATGTACTTCCTCTACATTCTTTATCCCAAATTTTGCAGTTGACTGCAAAACGACTAAGAAAGCCTAATGCTCAAATGAAATATTTTCGCAAAGGCTTTCTAAGCCGGGGTTACCGGGATGCTTTCCCACAACTCCTTACGCAATTTGCAGTAGCCTTTGAGGCTACTGCAAAATCCCGGTTGAATGTAGCCTGGATCGCTCTTCTGCAATGAAGATTGAAAAATTTATCAAGAATCAAAAAAGCCGAAAACTTATTGAAAACTATTTTTCTCTGTTTATTCTACAATGGAAAATAATAGTTCATTTTTTTTTCTTTAAAAGAAGCCCGTCTTTTACAAGACAAGCCTCTTTAATCCGCTGCAGCAGCCAATGATAATACCCACTGTCAAGCCTGTTGAAATCACTCGTCTGCCACATTCTTCAATGCCATCAAAAGTTTATAGGCCCCTTTGACAACAAATACCTGGTTGTTGAAGCTTGAATCTCCCGTTACTTCTGTAAATCCATTTTCCTTATTTCCAACCTGTAATTCTTTCATTTCAAACTGATGGCTGCTTTTCTCAACAAATGCATAATTTTTATTTTCAAATCTCACAATGGATTCATCAGGTAAAGTCAAAACATTGCTCAGCTTTAATTCCACATCTGCATTCATAAACATGCCGGGCAACAATTCTTTGTCATATTTTTCAAAGTGGCAATGAACGAGGGTAGCATTATCACCGGCGAGGGTTTTGCTGATAAGAATGATGTCGCCGGGATACTTTTTTTCGGGATGCGTGTTTGTATAGGCAATCAGTTTTTGACCAATGGATAACTTATTTACATCCTTGTCAAACACAGTCAGCGCCAAATGAATATCTTCCGGATTTACGAGCTCAAACAGCACGTCGCTCGGATTGACAAATTTTCCGATGTTGACATTGACCGAGGATACAAATCCTGTAATCGGCGAATAGATGTTAATACTTTTTGAGATGTTATCCGGCGTTATCTTTTCGGGGTTCACACCGATGAGCCGCAGTTTCTGCTCAAGCGATTTGATTAAAATATATTGTGTCTGATAAGTTGCCTTTGCCTGTTCAAATACCTTGTCGCTGCTGGCTTTGCTCAGATTCAATTCTTTTTGTCTGTTGTATTCTTTTTCATTGAATGCAAATTGTGCTTTTGCAGTCAGGTAATCCTGTTGCAACTGAATATACTGAGGGTCCTCCATCACTGCCAGTATATCTCCCTTGTTGACATGCATACCCGGAAGAAGACGTGTGGCTTTTAAATATCCGCCCAGGGGCACACTTACTGAAACAATGTTTTGCGGTGGCACATCAACTTTGCCGTTCAGTTTCAGCACAGATGAAATATTTTTTATTTCCAATTTGCCTGTTTTAACACCCGCATTTTTTAATTGAGCATCTGTGAGTGTAACAACATTTCCTGATGATGGCGCAGCCACCTCTTCTCCTGCAGTTTGTTTGCTGCCGCAGGAATAAAGAGTTGCGATGAGGATTAATGTTCCAAATATTTTTTTCATTACTTAATATGTTTATTGATTTGTATAAAAATTGAGTTCTGCAATAGCGCTGTTTCTGCTTCGCAATGCTTCAATATAATCGCTCCGGATAATGATGGCCTGATTGATTGAAATAACCCATTCCAGAAAATTTATTTCGCCGGACAGAAATTGTTTACCAGCCGTCTCTTTTATTGTCTCCGCATTTTTTAAAGCAGTATTTTCAAAATATTTTACAGCCTCATCAAATTTTTGAAATCGTTTCAAAGCTGAAGAATACCCGTTCTCAAAATTTTTCAGGGTTACTTCGTATTCATTTTTAGTAATACGTTCTCTTACTTTTGAAGCATTGATTTTTGCTTTTTGACCACCGGTAAAAAGAGGAATCCCCAATCCAATTTGCACGGATTGAAACCGCAGGGAACTGTTGTATTCCTTATTGTCGGCACCCATTCCTTTCATCCCCATCAGGTTGTAGCCGAGTGTCAGGTCAGGCAAAAGCCTGGCACGTTCTGCATTGGTATTGGCAACTGCGATATTTTCCTTCTGTTTGAAAAATTGCAAAGCAGGATGCGATTCCAAATCTCCGGTGTCAATCAGGAAAAAATTTTTCACAATCACTTCATTTTTATCCGGAGTAAACGCAGTGGAGGTATTCAACAACAGTTGAAATTGCAATTGTTGTAATTCCCAGTCGCGCTGCAATTGAGATAGCTGCAAGGCAATTTGGCCACGCTGATTTTCGGCAGTCGTTTTTTCCAGAATGTTGGATTCTCCTTTGTTGAAACGAAGTGTGGCCTTATCGAGAAATTCTGCAAAAAGGCTGTCATTATTTAGCAGCAAGGCTTTTTTCTCAAGCAGATAAATCAGATTGAAATACACTTCTGTTACCTGCCTTTTCAATTCAGCTTCTTTCACACCCACATTCAACACACTGCTTTTCCATTCTTCACTCAACAGGTTCTTTTGCGAATTGTACACCTTTGGAAAACTGATTGTTTGGGAAATTCCAAATTTTGTATCAGAAAAATTACTGTTTATCTGTCCATATTCACCGAAAATATTAGTTGACGGGATATTTTTTCCAGATTGAATAAGTTTTTGATTGTACTCAGTTTGTAAACGTTCATTTTTGACTGCCAGATTATTTTTCAAGGCTGTATCCACCGCCTGTTTCAATGTGATGGTAGTCTGAGATTGTGCTTTGGGTGATGCGATAAACATAGCCAGCAAAAACAAAGTTGCAATACCTGGTTTCTTCATTTTCAGATGAATATTTTTATTAAAAATGATATAAAGAATGGGAAGGACAAACAACGTCAGAAATGTGGCCACGAGCAACCCTCCAATAACCACTGTTGCCAGGGGCCTCTGTACTTCTGCTCCTTCTCCCTGGCTGAGCGCCATCGGCAAAAATCCGAGAGAAGCAACGAAGGCCGTCATCAGCACAGGCCGCAATCTTATCTTGGTTCCCTGTACGACGATTCGTTTCAGATCGGTAAATCCGGAAGCTTTCAGCCGATTGAATTCCGCAATCAACACAATTCCATTCAGCACCGCCACGCCGAACAAAGCGATAAACCCAACACCAGCGCTTACACTAAAAGGCAATCCGCGAATGGCAAGTGCAAAAATGCCCCCAATGGCCGAAAGAGGAATAGCGGTATAAATCAACAATCCCTGTTTTACGGATTGAAAAGCAAAATACAGTAAAAGAAATATCAGGATTAATGAAATCGGAACAGCGATTAACAATCTCTGTGTTGCTGCATTCAGATTTTCAAAAGCGCCTCCATAGGTGATAAAATACCCGGGTGGCAATTTTATTTGTTGCCCGACTTTTTCCTGTAATTCATTTACTGTACTTTGGATATCCCGGTTGCGGACATTGAATCCTACAATAATTCTTCGCTGCGAGTTTTCCCGCTGGATCTGATTCGGCCCTTCCACAATTTCAACATTGGCAACTGTGCTCAAAGGAATCTGAGTTCCATTTGGAGTGGCTATAAGCAGGTTTTGTACATCAGCGAGGTTTTTCCTTTTATCGCCCGAAAGTCTGACTACCAGGTCAAATCTTTTTTCTCCTTCGTAAACCATTCCACTTGCCTCACCCGCAAAAGCGGCGTTGACAATCCGGTTGACATCACTGATGTTTAATCCATATTGAGCTATAACGGCTCTGTTGTACCTGACTACAATCTGCGCCATTCCGGTGACAGGCTCTACATACAAATTCTCACTTCCCCTGACTGTGTTGCTAATGCGCCCCAGCTTATTTGCATAAAAAGCAAGTGTATCCAGGTCCTCTCCGAAAATTTTACAAACAATGTCCTGCCTGGCACCCGACATGAGTTCATTAAAACGCATGGCAACCGGATATTGAAATCCGAATGTAACTCCGGGCACAGCCTCCAGTTCTTTGGCCATTTTTGCCTCCAGCTCCCCGTAAGTTTTTGCAGAAGTCCATTTCTTCCGGTTTTTTAAAATAATCATCATGTCTGAGGCCTCGAGAGGCATCGGATCGGTTGGAACTTCACTGCTTCCTGTTTTTCCGACTACCTGTTCTACTTCAGGGAATTTCTCCAAAAGTATTTTTGATGCTTTGGAAACAGCCTCTATGGAAGTATTCAGATTACTGCCGGGCAATACCCTTGTGTCAACAGCAAAATCGCCTTCCGGAAGAGAAGGAATAAACTCACCGCCCAATCGGGTCAAAACGAAAATTGCTGCTATAAACAAGGTGAACACCGAAGCAAGAACAAGTTTCTTTCTTCTCAGTACACCTGTTAACCCTTTTTGGTAAAAACGTTCAATGCGGTTCATCATTTTATCTGAGAAGGTTTGTTTATGAGAAATATTCTTACTCAAAAACAAAGTGCTCATCATGGGTATGTAAGTAAGAGAAAGCAGAAAAGCGCCCAGCAATGCAAACGCAACGGTCTGCGCCATGGGCCTGAACATTTTACCTTCAATACCCTGCAAAGTCAGGATTGGCAAATACACAATCAATATGATAATCTGGCCAAACACCGCACTGTTCATCATTCGCGATGCGGACTCATTTACTTCATTATCCATTTCTGTTTGTGAAAGCCTGTTGACCCTGTCAAAAAGTTTGCTGTGCGAAAGTTTATGCATGACCGCCTCCACGATTATCACTGCACCATCCACTATCAACCCAAAATCGAGCGCACCCAGGCTCATCAGGTTACCACTCACGCCAAAAAGATTCATCATGATAATGGCAAATAGCATGGACAGCGGAATTACGGAAGCCACCAGCAGACCTGCGCGTAAATTCCCAAGAAATATAACAAGGACGAACACTACAATCAGCGCGCCTTCCATCAGGTTTCTGGTGACTGTACTGATGGCATTATTCACCATTTTGGTACGATCGAGGAAGGGGGCAATCACAACACCTTCAGGAAGTGTTTTTTGAATCTGGCTGATCCGTTCTTTGATATTCTTAATAACCTCATTGCTGTTGGCTCCCTTCAGCATCATCACGACAGCTCCCGAAACCTGTTCTTCGCCATTGTAGGTCATCGCACCAAAACGTGTGGCATGTCCATACCTCACTTCCGCCACATCCCGTATCAATAAAGGTATTCCATTGGGTAGCATTTTTATTACAATGCTTTTGATATCTTCCATGGTCCCGACGAGTCCTTCGCTTCGGATAAACAAAGTAGTTGGCCCGTTTTCAATATAAGCGCCTCCTGTATTCTGATTATTTTTTTCAAGGGCATTAAAAATATCGGTGATTGAAATATGATTGGCCAACAGTTTTTCCGGTACCACGGCTATTTCGTATTGCTTCAGCAGACCTCCAAAACTGCTTACCTCGGCCACACCTTTTACACCCAATAACTGCCTGCGCACAATCCAGTCCTGAATGGTGCGCAAATCCATTTCATTGTATTTATTTTCATATCCTTTTTTGGGACGCACAGTGTATTGATAAATCTCGCCCAATCCGGTGGTCACAGGAGCTAAGACGGGAGTACCAAATCCTTTCGGGATTTCATTTTGCACTTCCAGCAATCGTTCGGATACCTGTTGCCTTGCCCAATAAATATCAGTTTTATCATTGAAAACAATGGTTACCACTGACAATCCGAAACGGGAAAAACTCCTCAGTTCAATCAGTCCGGGAATGTTATTATTGACCTGTTCAATGGGGAAAGTGATCAACCTTTCAACATCAGGTGCACCCAAAGCCGGAGCCATGGTAATCACCTGCACCTGGTTGTTGGTGATATCGGGAACCGCATCAATGGGCAATTTCGTCACTTCAAAACTGCCGTAGGCTATCAACCCGACAATGAAGATCCCAATGATGAGTTTATTCTTTACAGAAAATTCAATTATTTTATTCAGCATTTTTTTAGTCAGATATTTTTTTGGAGAAATATTGAGTAATGAGCGATCAGCTTTCAGCAATGAACTTTGGGCTATCGACCATAAGAAATTGGAAATTCATATTTGCAGATTGACATCATCTAAGATTAATCCGCAATTTTTTATTCTTAATTCTTAACTCTGTATTACTAACTCCCGCGGCGGCTGCCAGATGGTATTCAGATAATTGGTGGAATAATTATGCTGATTTTGATTTCTCTTTTTTGTCACCGGAATCCACCAGGAAATATCATTCTGGCCAAAGTATTGGGGTATGATTACCACAGGTTGGACGAAATGGTTATCTGCAGATTTAAATGGTAAATTTTTATGTTCCTGCTGTGCGAATCCGCGATGATGATGATTGATTTTACCTTCATAATGCTTTGCAAGAAAATCAATAAATGAAAAGTCCTTATCCTCCTGTACATGATCAACATAGTGATGAAAAAGCACCGGCAATTTTAGTACTTCACTGAAACCCGTTGTAGAAAAAAGGTAAACAGACAAAAGCGATATGGCAAATATCTTTTTCAATCAGATAAGTGAATAGTTTTTGTTCAAACAGTTCAAAGTTCTGTGATCCTATTTGCCAAAGAAATGCTTTTTCTCATTTCAAATGCTGATTCTCATCATAGTTAACAAAACAATTAATATTGACCCGGATTAAAAATTCCGGAATGAAAAAGTTCGATCGCTGTCCGGGAGGAAAAAATAGTAAAATAATGAACTTACCTTTGCATCCATCTTGATTCACTCAGAGCTATACAGAAAAACAACAGGCTTTTTTTTATTAACGGCCTTCGTTCTTCAATCCTTTTCTCAGGTATTGATTTTTGGAGATTATTATTTAAATACGCAGAAATATGCCGCTCAGTGCATCAATAAAGACAAAACAGAAATGCATTGCAACGGCCATTGCCAGATGGCTAAGGAAATGCAGCAAGAGCAAAACAATGATAAAAATTCTCCGCAAACGAATGTGAACTTTTCTATTGTTTACTTTATTGCTGATTCTAAGGATGCTGAAATAGCTGTTCCGGCTGGCCTTTACAAAAAAGAAAAATTCCCTTTCTACCAGGAATCTGCAATTCTCGGACAACCGCAGGATATTTTACATCCGCCTGTCACGGCCTGATTCATCACCCACAAAAATCTTTGGTATTAGTGTAACTGATAATGCAATCAGAAACTCTAATGTTCAAGGCTGGTTGGTATTTTCATCAAAATACCCAGAGCTATTTTAAAAGTTTTCCAATTTGTTCGTTTGTCCGTTGTAGTCATATATAGAAAATCAGCAATCCTCATTTTATTGATTGCATTTATCTGTCAGACTTTTGCCCAGGCCCTGATCATCGGCGATTATCATTTACACACAGAGGCTTATGCGGCGCTGTGTGTTAACAAGGATAAACCGCAGATGCATTGCAACGGCCGGTGCCAGATGGCAAAGGAACTTAAGACTGAGAATAGCAACGACAAGAATAATCCCCAGACAAGTTTTTCGGTTTCCGTTACTTATTTCATTGCTGATTTCACGGAAATAGAGATTACTATTCCTGCAATATTTCATGAGAAAAAATCTTTTCCATTGGTACAGGAGTCTGCTACCTGCAACCAACCTAAAGAAATCTTCAGACCTCCCAAAAATTGTTAGTGATTTGCCCTGCGGCCCACTTCATGATTAATTGATTTAAAAGTACTTATTCATTTGATCATAAAAGCTGCGGTAAAAGGCAATCAGTTTTCCACTAAACTAATAGTTCAGTCTGCCAGTTTCTTTTTGAAACGACAAGCCTGACAACAACAATTTTTTAAGTCGCATTTAAACCTTGATTAATCAAGGCAAGATTTCCGGCTCATTCAATAAAACATCATGAAAATATTTTTCTCCATATTCATTTTATTTCTTTTCATCTTTCAGCAGGCACAATCACAATCACTCAGAAAAATTTCCGGAAGTGTATATGATGCCGCTACCGAAAAGACACTTGCTGGCGCTACCATTACCGATGGCAGACATTCGGTGGTGTCTGACAAAGAGGGTTTGTTTACCATTAATACCTCAGAAAGTGAAATTGCAGTTTCTTTTGTCGGTTATAAAACGCAGCACATCAATATTGCTAACAGTTCGGATATCATTGTGAAACTGATAAACAATGTGAGTGCCCTGAATGCTGTGGTGGTTACAGGATTTGAAACAAACAGGAGCCTGTTTCAGACAGCAGGAGCTATTAGTGTGTTAAATAAGACCGAACTTGACAGAGGAAACCAAACCAGTATCCTCTCTGCGCTGAACACGATCCCGGGTGTGAAGATGGAGGAGGAAGCGCCCGGCGATTATAAAATCAGTCTTCGCGGAAGTGCATTGCGCGATGCGTATGGAGTGCGGAACCTGAAAATGTATTGGGAAGGTATTCCCATCACATCTCCCGATAACTCCGGCTCGCATTCCCTGAATATTGATCCTTCACAATTGGGCAGCATTGAAGTTATTAAAGGGCCGGCGGGGAGTATTTACGGAGCAGGGATGGGAGGAGTAATTTTATTCAGAAATGACAAAGCATCTTTTGATGAAAATAGTCTGGGTACAACTACTACGTTCGGCTCATTCGGATTGTTTAAATCGAGTACCACCTATAAAATGAATAACGAAAAGATGTTGCTCACGGCTAATTATTCTCATTTAAATTACAACGGTTACAGAGAAAATGAAGGCAGTGAGAATGATGCAGCCGACCTCCTCGCAAAATTTTATATCAGCGACAAACAAACGATTTCTTTCATCATGATTCATTCTTCAGGGAATTATGGCATTGCAGGAAGCGTGGATAGCGCCCGGGCAATGACACAACCGAGAAAGGCTGTACAATATGCAATTGATAACAAAACAGGTGTCAGAAAACATACTTTCACTTTGGCAGGGGTATCTCAGGTATATAAATTGAATGATAAAATCAGCAATACCACCAGCATTTTCACAGACTTCCAAACCCTTGATCATCCTTACGGGCAAAGTATTTTCTACAATGGATTTTTGATACAGTCTGTGGGTGGATATGGCGCGCGAACCCACTTTACTTTTTCAAAAAAGCTGGGTGAAATCAAAACTAAGTTTATCGTCGGAGACGAGGTGCAATACGAAAACCGTTTAGCGGGCACTTACGACATAGACAATGCAGAGCCAGGAAAAATGCAGTCAAACAACCAGGTGGGAATGCTTTCTAACATTGCCTTTGCGCAAGCATCTCTTGATTTTCCAAAAGGCACTTTTTTGACTGTTGGCGCAAGTATCAATAATCTGAAGTATGATGTTACCGACCTGATTCAGCAAAGTGCGACACATGAGAACGCATCAGGAAATCTAAACTTTACCACAACGGTTTCTCCACGAATTGCTTTGGTGAAAACATTTAATAAAAAACTCGCAGTCCATGCCAGCGCCAGTTATGGATTTTCACCACCATCCATGTCAGAAACAAACAATCCCGACGGCACATTCAACAAAAATATCAGAGCAGAACATGGTATTAATTATGAAGTGGGCGTCAGAGGTTCTCTGGCGGATAACAAACTGAATTTTGATATCTCAGGTTATCAGATGAATCTGGTTGATGCCATTCTTCCATCCTACAATCAGTATGGCGGTCAGAGTTACCGCAATTCAGGCAATACCACCCAGAGAGGAATAGAAGCTTCGCTGTATTACGAAGCCATAAACAGGGAAACAGGTTTTGTTACCAGGTTAAAACCCTGGATAAATTATGCCTACAGCAATTATCATTTCAAAAACTATGTAAAGGAATCGTTTGATTATGGGAGCGATGAAGTGATAAAGAAAGATATATCCGGAAACAAAGTGACCGGCGTATCGCCCGACATGATAAATGCGGGCGTTGATATAGAAACATCAAAGGGGTTTTATTTTAATACAGTTCTTAATTACGTGAGCAAAACACCCATAAATGACCTGAACACCTACTACCAGCATGGTTACACTTTGTTGGCCGCGAAAATTGGTTATCATATTCCCGTCGGGAAAATCGGTATAGATGTATTTGCGGGAGGCAGCAATCTGCTGAATCAAAAGTATTCGTCGTGGGTAAGTTTTAATGCAGATGCGAACAGTTTTCCGCCGCAGTTTTTCAATCCATCACCAACAGCAAATTTTTATGGAGGAGTTAGTTTGAAATATGATTTTAACAGCATAAAATAATTTCCTGATAAACCATGAAAAAGTGCCACTGAAAAATAATGGAGTTACCGGAGAGAAATGACCATGTGTTTAATGAAATATTTATAATAACAGTCATCTTGCGATGTCCGCGTTTATGATTATTATATTGTTTTTGCTTTACCGTAAAAATGAAAACAAAACAGCCACTTGATAAAATGGATGTGGTAAGCCATATCTTTGAGTATTGGCTGGTGGATTCACAGGGTATTACTGTCCTTTGCAACATACCCTGATGCAGGCATACTGATAATAAAACGATTGTTTGCGTGTTAATTCTGTCAACGAGGCTGAAGCCAAAGAAACATGACAAAAATAAAAACGTCAGGTAACTGAACACAAATTAAAAAAAGAAACAATGAAAAAAACGTATGTATGGATTGGCATTGGCATCATCTTAATTGTTGCCGCCATTTTCAATCTTAATATGGATATTAATAACAAAGGACATTATTTCGGCAATGGAATTGTGTGCGGAATCGGACTGAGCGTCATTGTAACGCAGATTTTAAAAATCAGGAAATTGAAAAATAAAATATAGTTGCATAAACTTAAAAATGAAATATTTTGTACTTGTCGGCATAATCGGAATTATCCTTGCATTTTCATCCTGCTCCCATTCGGAAGCAAAAGAATATTCGGCTTTAAAAAACCGGTTAGATTCAATTGAGAACAACGCCTACACGCCCGGTTTTGGAGAGTTTATGAATACGATTGAGATACATCATGCCAAATTGTGGTTTGCGGGTACCGACCAAAACTGGCCGCTGGCGCAATATGAACTGGATGAAATGAAGGAAACTTTTGACGATTTGCAAAAGTATGTGAAGGATCGTCCTGAGGTAAAGGAAATCCCCATGATTGACCCCGCACTTAAAGACCTGGGGCAGGCGATTGAAAGCAAAGATGTCAACCGTTTTAAACCGGCCTATACTACATTGACCATATCCTGCAACAGTTGCCACAAAGCCACCAATCATGGATTCAATGTCATTACCATTCCTACGGCACCACCTGTGACCGATCAGAAATTTATGCCGGCAAAATAAAGCTGCATTGCTTTGAGAAAATGAATAATTAAATGAAGGCAAAAAAATTATGCAAGCAGATTGAAACATTCTTTTTTATATCTCATTTTTATTTTGGCGCTGACCATCTTTCAACATAGCGCGTATGCACAGGATTCTTCTCATCAAAAAAACATCTTCAAAAATTTAAATGATAATGGCGTAACCTTCGGCCTCAGCGAAGCCCTGGAAGGTTACAATAATTTTCATGGTGGCATCAAAACCGGCACTGCTTATGCATCCACCTTTGATGCCAATGTGAATTTTGATTTACAAAAATTAATCGGGCTAAAGGGCGCTTTCTTCTATGGAGATTTTGAATACCATTCGGGCGACAATCCGACCCAAAAACTAACCGGCGATTTCCAGGTTTTTGACAAACACAATTCATTTCCGTTTGCTCAAATGCTGGAGCTATGGTATCAGCAACAATTATTTTCCAATAAGCTACGAATTAAAATAGGAAAGATAGATGCCAATACGGAATTCAGTGTGATAGACAATGGCCTGGAATTTATCAACAGTTCAACGCAGGTAACGCCGACACTGATTGTTTTTCCCACATTTCCCGACCCGGTACCGGCAATTAATATTTTCTTCAACCCGGGCAAATTGTTTTATACCAACCTCGCCATTGATGACGCCAATCAGAAAGCAAAGTTTTTAAATTTTTATGGCGACCCCGTGTCCGTTCAACCAACTACAAACGGCATTTTAATTTTAAGCGAATCAGGACTAACCTGGAACCATTTATTTGGAATTGAGAAAGATGGAAATTTGAAGTTGGGATTGTGGACACACACCGGAACTTTTCAGGATTTCAAAGGACTGCCACAACAATCAACGCACGGGCTTTATGTCATCTTCAATCAAACACTGTGGCAGCCGGATTTCGCGAACAATCCTGCAAGGGGCATTCGCATGTTTGTTGAATGTGCGTTTACAGATTCAACCGTCGCCCCGATCTATGCACACTATGGGGCAGGGATGGTTTGGCAGGGCATGTGGCCAGCGCGCCCAAATGATGCCTTGGGAATTACAGCCCATTATACACCATTAAGTCCGGGACTTCAGTCGCCCGTGCACGCTGAAACCAACATAGAAACATTTTACAAACTAAACATCAATAATTGGGTAAGTTTGAAAACCGATTGGCAATACATCGTTCATCCCGGTGGTATTTACAGAAACGCTGTAGTCGGGATGATGGTCTTAAATTTTGCGCTTGGTACCTGATCTCAATTTGCCGGGACCTGTGATAAGAAACTAAGGAATTAGGTTTAATAATTAACCGCTCAATACTAAAAAGAATGAACACAGAAAAAAAAATTTTTAGCTCAGACAATTCAAAAACAACTGTAATTATCAGGCTGATGGTGGGGGCAATTTTTCTTTCGGAGGGGATACAAAAGTTTTTGTACCCTATGGCCCTGGGTCCGGGCAGGTTTGAAAAAATCGGATTCATCCATCCGGAGTTCTGGGGAAACTTCGTCGGGATATTTGAAATATTATGCGGAGCAGCCATTCTGATAGGATTCTTCACCAGGGCAGCCGCTATCGCCATGCTGATAGAAATGAGTGTGTCCATTTTAATCACAAAAATCCCCATCATCTATGGTCAAAGTATTTTGGGATTCAACCTGCCACATGTAAATATGTACAATTTCTGGAGTTTTGCCCACGAAGCGCGGACAGATTTTGCCATGTGGATGGGCAGTTTATTTTTACTCATCAAGGGTGGAGGGTGTTGTTCCATTGACAGACGTTTATCAAAGCAAAAAACTAAATAAATCCGACTCTCTTCATTCTTAATTCTAAATTCTAAATTTTTAGCCTTCTGCCCTTTTCGGCAAACAACCATGACTTTATCATTCTCAAATATTGATTTCGCTTACCCGGGGCAAGCCACACCTATCCTCAGGAACTTTTCCCTGACAGCCGAAACCGGCGATATCATTGCATTGCAGGGCGCTTCGGGTTCGGGAAAGACGACTTTATTCCGGTTGCTTTTGGGATTTGAAAAACCAACAAACGGAACTATCACATTGAATGGCAAGGAACTTGTGAATGAAGAATTATTCCAATTCAGAAACCGCACGGCATGGCTTCCGCAGGATTTGGATTTGGGAGAAGGTTCATTGGAGGAAGTATTTTTTTATCTTTTTGATTTTAAAAATAACAAACACAAAAAACCTTCTAAAGAAAAAGCTTATGAAATTTTTGAATTTCTGGGTTTGAAAGATACACAATGGAATACCGGTTTCCGAAGCTTATCTACCGGGCAACGGCAACGCATCGGCATAGCACTGTGCTATTTTTTAGACAAAGAAGTTTTGTTGCTGGATGAGCCGACATCAGCCTTGGATGAAGCCTCCAAAGAAAAAGTGAAAGAGCTTTTATTTGACAAAAATAAAATCATTCTTTCTGCTTCGCACGATCCGTGGTGGACCACACGCTGCAACAAAATCGTAAAAATAAATTCCCCTGTTGTATGAATACCATCATAGACATCAGTTGGCTGCAACTGGCGCTGGGATTGCTTATTTTGGTGATTCCTATTTACATTCTCCGGCGATTCAAAACAAAACTGATAGGCAGCACTGTTATTGCAGTTGTGCGCATGATTGTGCAATTGATTTTTGTGGGTTATTATCTGGAATATCTTTTTAAATACGACAATCCATGGGTCAATCTGGGATGGATACTCATCATGGTTTTGGTAGCCGATTTCTCTACGATTGACCGGAGCGAACTCAAACGCGACAAAGGATTGTTGGCGAGTATTTTTGTAGCCACTTTCCTCGGTGTGTTTATTATTGACCTTTTCTTTTTGCAGTTTGTCATTCAACTGCCAAATATTATGGAGGCGCAATATCTCATTCCCATCACCGGAATGATTTTGGGCAATTGCCTTCGCGGAAATGTAATCGGCATCAATGATTTTTATTATAACCTTGACCGGCACCAGGAGCGTTACCGTTTCTTTCTGGCAAGTGGCGCATCAAAAAAAGAGGGCTTATTTCCTTTCTTCCGCACGGCGCTGATAAAATCCATCAACCCCACGCTCGCAGCTATGGCCACTATCGGGCTGGTTTCCCTTCCCGGCATGATGACCGGGCAAATGCTCAGCGGCAGCTCGCCACTCATCGCCATCAAATATCAAATCATGATTATGATTGCCATTTTTGCGGGAACATTGTTGTCTGTTTATCTGGGAATAAAATTTTCGTTGAAGGTGGGCTTTGACAGGCAAAACAACTTCAGGACTGCAATTTTGAAAAAGGAGAAGGAGTGACAAACGGGAAGAATCATCTGTATTTTTTGGCTAACAATTACGAGTTGTTTATTGGCTGCCCCATAGTTATTTATAATCAAATTTTTTCAATTCCGCAACGGATAACGCATTGGTGATGGCAGAGAATTCAACGATTTTTCAGCCCAAAACCAAAGCTCAATAAAGAACTGAAAGTACAGAATAAGTACCAAAGCTCATCAAAGAATTTTCTGCCCGGAACCGCAGCCCAATAGTGAACAAAAGCTGATGAAATGCACGTCAGGCCTGCTATTGCCAAACTCACTGTTACACGAATCCCAATTAAAGCCTTGAAATTATAGTTTCCAATTCTTGGGGTGAAAGATCTTGGCCGATCAAAATACCATTCTTGTCAATCAAAAAATTTGAAGGTATAGCCATTATATGAAATCTTTTCGCAAGAGAGTTTTCTTGAAAGTTTACAAACTCACAATATTGTGGCCATTGCACGCTATCTTGTTTTAGAGCCCGAGTAAATGCATCTTTTTTCACATCCATAGACACACCAATGATTTCGAATCCTTTCGATTTATATTTCGCATATATCTGCTTTAAGTGTGGAAATTGTTGTCGGCAACTTGTACACCAAGAACTCCATAAGTCAAGGAATAGAATTTTCCCTTTTTGCGAACTGGTATTAAAAGGTACGTTTAACGTGTCGTAGAGAATAATTTCAGGAAATTGTTTTCCAGTTTCTGCAACAGGAATTTGAGACTTAGTGAGATCAACGCTGGCCCAATATGGATTTTCCTTAAGTGCCGGATTAAGATAGTTATAAAGAGAATCGTACTGAACGGCCGATAAATTCTTTGCGGAAGCAAGTAAGATTAAAGTATTCTCGCTTCGGGGATAACTTTTAATTAAACTTTTTAAAAGACTAAATGTTTCTGACTGTCTTTGCGATAAAACCTGGTCTGACATGTTAATAGCAATCATGCGGGATCTTACAGAAACGTAGTCGTCGGAAAGCTTATAATCTTTGGTTACGGATTGCTCGCCGCAACTTTGCAAACTAAATAAAACTGCAATAAGCTTGAGATATCGCATGGGTTTCGTATAACGTTTAAGGCGATGGGCTGGTATTCAATGAACGTCTCGCCCGAATCAAAGCCGATTGAAAAACTACAGCCGAAGATAAATACAAAAAGCCGATATTTGTTCGTCCGCTGGAACCGAAGCTGATAGCGAACTACAGCCGATTGCTATTCCTTCAGCCAGCCTATTTACAAGCCTTTTGTTGTGTGCTTGTTATTCGTCGCTGTAATATTTAATGAGTTTGATTTTAATTCTGTTTTCCAAATCTGAAATGTCGCTCAAGTTTATTTTGGGCAATTCAAATGTTCCGTCTATTGAAAACTTTGTCTTGTCTGTATTTTTAAAATTAAGTGCAAGTTTCCCCGATGTTTTGCTGCTATTATTCTCTGTAATAGTTATTGTACCACTTACCTTTTTTGAAGTAATCACTGTCCCGCTGGGTCCATAATGCCAGAAAGCAAGTTTAGCATTAAATTCATTGGGTTGATAAACTTTTCCTGTTACAATACTGTCTAATTGTATGCTTAGCGAATAATTGGTTTCATCGTCAATTGCATTTTTTAGTGGGTCGTAAAATGAATGGAATACGAATACTTTTTTGTCGCCTTGCACAGAAGCTAAAATATTCCCGCCTAACAATTCGGTTAAATCATGTTTTGCAGAGTCGGTCAGACTTGCATTTGTTAAAATATAACTGTTATTAAGTTGAAAGTCAAACTTTGTTTTGCTATTAATTGTTGCAGACAACTTGTTGCTCGGATATTTTTCTAAATTAAAAACAGAATCATAAAAGGAACTTCGTTCATTCGCAACCAAATCATAAGCTCCCCACATTTTTTGTTCTTGTTTATCTTTTAACTCTTTTTCATTCTTTTGAGCTGTAAGGTATTCGTCAAGTGTAAGAGTTTGAATAACAAAATGGTCAAAAACTATTTGTTGTTTGGTAACGGGATTTTTTGTGTCTAAGTTAATAGCTCCATCAATAATTTTTTCGTTTTTGTCATTTAGCTTAATTGTGATAATTCCAGAAAGAGTATTGGTCGGTTTTTGCTTCCATGCAAAGCCTGTATAATTATTGATAAGTTGATAATCCAATTTATTTATGGTGTCAAAATTTAAAGATGATATTGTTTTAGGAAGATTAACAGCTAATTGAACCGAACCAGGTGCATATTCTCGCCATGAACCATTGGGAACGTCTGTTGTATTCATTTCAAAGTATAGTATGTTACTGTCAAGGTTTGTGAATTCATTTTCAAGTAACCAGCCAAAGTGTGTTTTATTTAGCCCCGCATTTACTAAAAGCCATACGCCTGTATTGGGAACTTTGACGGAAGAATCTTTGTCTATCAATTTCCGCAACAGATAGGCATTATCTGTTGGGCTTTGTCCATAAGAAACAAGCGTCAGTAACAGAAAAATGGTCAATAATAATTTGAATGGTTTTGTCATTGTAGGGTGTCAGTATAATAGCACACAACGGTTAACGCATTAGCGATGGCAGGGATTTCAATGTACCTTCAGCCCGTACGTCAGCCGATAAAAGAACTAAAGTACAGAATTAGCACAAAAGTTCAATAGAGAACTTACAGCTGGAGCCGCTGCTCAATAGCGAACAAAAGCTGATGTTGTTTATTCGGTCAGCCCTGCTATAGCTAATGCGGATGTTGTATGCCGTACTGCTTTGTCAATAGTTTGGTTTTAGTTGAAGTCTTTTAAATAATTTTGCATATTTCTTTTTCGTCACTGTCATTACGATAATTCCAAACTGTCCTGCACTTCCATATAATGCTGTCGCCGCCAGATCATTAGGACTAAGAATAAAAATTGTTTTTATGTAAGTCGGTGTCAACAGTTTTGTCAGACTAACTATTTTATTTGTTTGTGTCCTATTGTCAATGATCATAACATAACCGCCGATAATCAAAGTCGGCTTACCGTCACCATAAACTCTGTTACCTAATGAGTCAGTAACCTTAATTCTGTCAGGGTAACTTCGTCTAATAAAAACATTTGTGTCTGAAAGAAACCTGTCTTTGATTGTTGAGAGTTGTTGGTCTAACGGCAAAGTTTTCAAACTGTCAATCCATTTACTATTTTGTTCTGCTGTCAATATGAGTTGTTGTGTCTGCCCGAAAACAGAAGGAAAAAGTAAACAAAGTAAAAAAGTAAAGCTTAATATTTTTGTCATTAGGAGATGTCGGTTAGTATGGCATACAACATTTTCATTTATGTTATTCTACGCAATTATACAAAAATTATTGCCATTGATTCCCAATAGTTTTCCGTTATACTTTTTGTATTGTCGTTAGTACAATCTGATTTCTCCATTCATTGATTTTACCCTTGTTTTCAAACCGGTTTTATTTACCTGCCCGGGCCATGCAGCCAACGAAAGCATTGCAATAGTAAATTTTTATAAAATCATTTCCCCGGGGCTTGCACTTTGTAACTATTCAGCACCCAAACATACAATAAGCGGTATATATGTTTTTTAGTC
>ERZ778017.716-NODE-716-length-41041-cov-31.532206_pt1 | contig 41041 bp, 33 predicted proteins | sample MGYA00375747_ERZ778017 | MGnify/ENA primary metagenome ERZ778017 (study PRJEB29350, sample SAMN05509838) | bioreactor metagenome | biome: bioreactor; material: wastewater | place: South Africa: University of Cape Town | collected 2014-03-17 ...
GATAGAGCACCCGCCTTCTAAGCGGGTGGTCGCAGGTTCGAATCCTGCCGGGCGCGCCATTTTCCGTTGCTCTTTATGGTGCGACATTGCCGCTCGCGGTCGCCTACGACATTTTCGTTCCGACTGGAAACGACCGGTTGCGGACGTTGTTCGGGCGGGTACAATAGCGAAATGACGTGTCGTGTAGCCTTCCTCTTGACCGCAGCGACAGTCGTTTGCGCTGCTTCCCCCGGTGATGCCATGGGACTTGCTGATCCGGCATCTTCGGCGTCGGAGGACCCTAACAAGCCTGCACCTGTCGGAAATGACGTGATTGAGTCCGCGCGGCGTTGGATAAAGGGTGATTTGGGCGGCCGCTCAGAGCTTGAGGCATTGGCAACCGAAGGACGATCCGATGCCCAGGAAATGCTGGGGGAGTTGATGGGATCCCACGGCCCCCCGGCACTACGCGATGAACTTGCGGCATGTGGGTGGTTTGTCAAAGCAGCAGCTTCCCGTCTGGACTCACTGCACAATTCGGCCCTGTGTGCCGAAAAGGGAGTAAACGGGACGCCCGATCTCGCGCGCGCAGCTGAACTCTATAGGCAGGCCGCCGACCGGGGTTATCACAAATCGATGTGCGCTCTCGGCAATCTCTACGTTGCGGGCCGAGGCGTTCCGAAAGACGAAGCAAAGGGGGCCGAGCTCTGCCGCCAAGCTGCGGAGCAAGGCGAGCCGGACGCGCAAACTGATTTAGGGAATTTGTACCTTCGAGGTATCGGCGTCCCACATGATGTAGCGCAGGCACGCCACTGGTACGAGTTAGCAGCGGCTCAGGGTCAGCCCAATGCTACATTCATACTTGGTCAGATTTACTGGAACGGCGACGGAGTTGCGCGCGACCAAAGTAAAGCGGCGGAGCTTTGGAAAGCAGCCTACCGAGGGGGACGTGTCGATGCCGCACCTCTTTTGGCTACATGGCTGTTTGCCAGCTGGATGTCGGGGCATCCACGAGGCGACGTCACAGTCCTGAATGAGGCAATTCAGTATCAGGAGATCACTGTTAGGTCCGTTCCAGAGGCCAATCGGGCAAAAGCCCAAACACTTCTCACCGTCATGCAATCCGCAAGAGCGACGGCGGAAAAGGAGAAGTAGAAGCCCGGAATGCCCGCTTCCCACCCCGTTCGAGACATTCAGGCGCCGCCGCCAGTACGGGGGTCCCCCCGGCCTGGCGGGCATTAGCGACGCGGCGTTGATCATCCTCGCTACGCAGGGCGCGCCAATCTTTTTCCATATCCAGGCATCGCAACGGCGCTCGCTCGCCTCACCCGTGCGGCATTTCATTTATTCACGCACATGTGAGTGAGTGTTGACATCGCAGAGGACCGCAGTCATAAATCCGCGACAGAGACGGCTTCGATAAGGCCGTCCAGGAGGGAGAGGTTTCATGAAGGCACCGTTGCTCGTGTCCGCTTCGGCGGTCGCCCTGTTCGCGCTACCCGTTGCTGCCCAGGCCCAGTCGTCCGACGCGCCGCCGCCCGCCGACGAGGCGGCACGGGACGGCGCGCGGCCCAGCGAAGATATCATCGTCACCGCGACGCGCCGTAGCGAACGGCTGCAAGACGTGCCGCTCAGCGTCACGGCGTTCGGCCAGCGCGAGCTCGATGATCTGGGCATCGTCGGTTATGAAGGTATCGCGCAGAATACGCCCGGCATCGTCGTCAACCGGCCGACGCAGAATTTCAACAATTTCACTGCTCGCGGCATCAACACAAACGGCTATTCGGCGGGGCTGCAGAGTGCGGTTGCCATCTATGTCGACGAACTGCCGATCTCGGCGAACGGCAATTCGACCATCCTCGATCCCAACCTCTACGACGTCGAGCGCGTCGAGTTTCTGCGCGGGCCGCAGGGGACGCTGTTCGGATCGAACTCGCTCGCGGGTGCGATGCGGATCATCACCAAGAGCCCCGACCTCAATGCGTTTGCCGCCTCGGCGAGCGTCGATCTGGGGCTGACGGGATCGAGCGCGCTGCGCCAGCGCTATAATGCGATGGTCAACGTGCCGATCATGCAGGACGAAATGGGTCTTCGCATCACCGGCTATTATCGCAACGAAGACGGCTGGGTCGACAATATCGGCACCGGGATCAAGGATTCGAACAGCCTTGAAGCCTATGGCGGCCGCGCCATCCTGCTGATGCGGCCCAGCGACCGGATGAAGGTAAAGCTGCTCATTTCCTATGAGAACAGCAAGCCCGCCGATTCGGGCCTGATCAACCCGACGCTTGGCAAGTTCGTGCGCAATTCGGACCGGCCCGACCTGTTTCAGGGCAAGCTCACCAACTATAATCTCACGGTCAATTACGAGTTTGATTTCGCCGAGCTGATCAGTTCGACGACGCTGTCGACCTATGATGCGTCCTTCTATGTCGACCTGGCCGGCACCTATGCGCAGGCTTTTCCCTTCGCGCTCGATGCCTATGGTTATGACGATCTGTTCGTTCAGGAAACGCGGCTCGTCTCGCGCGGCGACGGGCCGTTCCAGTGGGTTGCGGGCTTCTTCTATTATGACAAGCGCCGGAGCGTCGATTTCGCCTACCGGTCGAGCCCCGAATATCTGGCGGCGAAGAATATCGTCGGGCTGCCCGACGAATATTATCAGCGCTTCAACAGCTATACCGACCAGAGCGAGGTCGCGGGCTTCGGAGAGCTGACCTACAAGTTCAGCGACAAATTCTGGATCACCGGCGGGCTGCGCTACGGCAATACGCAGGTGCAAAGCTTCACCCGCGGCGGCGGCTACAACAGCAATTATCTGACCATCGCCTATTGCCTGTCCTTCCCGGCGGCGTGCGGCTTTTATGTGCCGCCGCTCGCGATCACCTCGATCCCCTATGCCGAGGGGCTGAAGGTTTCGGACGACCGCCTGTCGTGGAAGGCGAGCGCGTCGTGGAAGCCGAGCGAGGATCTGACGACCTATGTCACGGTGTCGACCGGCTTCCGCACCCCGGTGGTCAATGCGCGCGCCGGGCTGGTGAGCACGATCGACCCCAATGATATCGTCATCCCCAGCGGCGCCCGTTCGGACAGCGTGACCAACTATGAGGCCGGGCTGAAGGGCCGGTGGCTGGGCGGCGATCTGACCGCCAATCTGGCCGCCTATTATATCGACTGGAAGAATATCCAGGTCCAGGCGAACCGCGTGTCGGATTCGATCCAGTTCGCGACCAATATCGGCGGCGCCGAAAGCTATGGTCTGGAGTTCGAGATCATGGCGCGGCCCATCCAGGGCCTCAGCCTCGCGGTCAACGGATCGTTCAACGAGGCCAAGGTTACCAAGCTGACGGCGGTCGAGGCGGCCATTTCGGGCGCCGAAGTCGGCACCCGGCTGGCCTCGCCCCATTTCCAGGGCTCGGCAACGCTGCGCTATGATTTCCGGATGGCCGGCAGCAACAGCGGCTTCGGCGCGGTGAACGTGTCGCATGCGGGGTCATTCCCCAACCAGTTCCCGAACGTGCCGGGCAAACCCAATGTGGTCAGCCCGACCTTCGATTATACCGAGGCCTGGACCAACGTGAACCTTTACGCGGGGGTCAAGCTCGGCGCGCTCGGGCTGACCGCTTATGTCGAAAATCTCTTCAACGACAGTTCGATCACCTACGTCCATCCCGAAGCCTTCCTCGACGGTCGCTACGCCCGGATGCGCCCGCGCACCGTCGGCGTTCGCGCGGACTATCGCTTCTGATCGGCCGGAGAAGGAGAGACATCATGCCCCGCTTGCGGATCTGCGCGCTCGCGCTCTCGCTTCTTCTCCCGGCCCCGATCGCGGCGGCGGCGGACGCCGATCCGGTGGTCGCGGCCCCCGCGGGCAGCGTGCGCGGCGTTGCGGAACGCGACGTCCGCATATTCCGCGGCATTCCCTATGCCCAGGCCCCCGTCGGGGAGCGCCGCTGGCGTCCCCCGGCGGCGGCGGCGGACTGGAACGGGGTGCGCGATGCAAGCAAGTTCGGTGCTGCGTGCATGCAGCCCAAGCCGCGCGCCGGCAATATCTATGCCGGGGATTTGCCCGCGATGAGCGAGGATTGCCTGTCGCTCAACGTCTGGGCGCCCGAAAATGCGAAAAATGCGCCGGTGTTCGTTTGGATACACGGTGGATCGCTGATGGCGGGATCGGGTGCCGAACCGCTTTATGACGGCAGCGCGCTGGCGCGGCGCGGGATTGTCGTGGTGACGATCAACTATCGGCTCGGCATGTTCGGCTATTTCGCGCACCCGGCGCTCAGCGCCGAGTCGCCCGATCATGTGTCGGGCAATTACGGCCTGCTCGACCAGATTGCGGCGCTGCAATGGGTGAAACGCAACATCGGCGCCTTCGGGGGCAATGCGGCAAATGTCACCGTCGCGGGCGAATCGGCCGGTGCGCTCAGCGTCATGTATCTGATGACGGCACCCGCTGCGCGCGGCCTGTTCGCCAAGGCGGTGGCACAGAGCGCCTATATGGTGTCGGCGCCCGCACTGCGCGACCGGGTCAACGGCATGGTTCCGGCCGAAGAGCAGGGGAGTGATCTGGCCGCCAAGCTTGGGGCGACCGACCTTGCGGCGCTGCGGGCGCTGCCCGCCGAGACGATCGCCGACAAGGTGCCGACGACGGGCTATTTCCCCTTTCCGGCGATCGACGGCAAGACGGTGCCGCGCCAGCTCGTCGACAGCTTCGATCGCGGCGAACAGGCGCCGGTGCCGATATTGGCGGGTTTCAACAGCGGCGAAATCCGGTCGCTGCGCTTTCTCCTGCCGAAGCCGCCGGCCGATGCGGCCGCTTATGAGGCCGCGGTTCGCGCTGGCTATGGCGAGTTCGCCGACATGTTCCTCGCGCGCTATCCGGCCAAGACCATCGATGAAAGCATGCTCGCGGCGACGCGCGATGCGATGTACGGCTGGACCGCCGAGCGGCTGGTTTCAGACCAGGCGGCGGCGGGCAAGGGCGCCTATTTCTATCTCTTCGATCATGGCTATCCCGCGACCCAGGAGTGGAATCTCCACGCCTTTCACGCGTCCGAACTGCCCTATGTATTCGGCACCGCGTCGCGCACCCCGCCCCTGTGGCCGAAAATTCCCGACACGCTGGCCGAGCGCAAGCTCAGCGAAGCGATGGGCGATTATTGGGCGAGCTTTGCCGCGACCGGCAAGCCGCAGGCCAAGGGTTGGCCGGACTGGCCCGACTATGCCGACGATCGCGGCTTTCTGCATTTCGCGGACACACCGCGCGCTGGCCACAATCTCTTCCCCGGCACCGCGGCGCTGCACGAGGCGGTGGTCTGCCGCCGCCGCGCGGCGGGCGATATAGCGTGGAACTGGAACGTCGGCATCATCGCGCCGCCGCTGCCGCCGAAGGCCGAGGGGTGCCAATGATCGACGGTTCGATGCAGCCCTATGCCCTGACGCTCGACAAATTCCTCTCCCATGCCGCGAAATGGCATCCCGGCGCCGAAGTGGTGTCGGCGGGACTGGACGGCGGCGTCCGGCGCATCGCCTATGCGGCGCTTCGCGGTCGTGCGCTGCGCGTTTCAGCGGCGCTGGCGGCGCTCGGGATCGCAAAGGGCGCGCGCGTCGCGACGCTGGCCTGGAATACGCAGGGCCATGTCGAGGCGTGGTACGGCATCATGGGGATGGGCGCGATCTGTCACACGCTCAACCCGCGCCTGACCCCGGCGCAGCTCGGGTCGATGCTGCGCCAGTCGGAAGCGTCGGTGCTGCTGGCGAGCGCCGACCTTCTGGGTCTGGCGCGCGATGCGACGCGCGGCCTCGGCGCGCCGCCGCGCATCCTTTTGCTCGACGAGGCCGAAGGGGAGGATGCGCTCGAACCGCATATCGTCGGCGCGGCCGCCGATGTGCCGTGGGGCGATTTCGACGAGAATACCCCGTCGGGGCTGTGCTTTACATCGGGCAGCACGGGCGCGCCCAAGGGCGTCACCTACACGCATCGTGGTTGCTATCTTCACACGATGCGCCAGCTTCAGGCCGACGTCCTCGGCATTACCGCGCGCGATGCGGTGATGCCCGTCGTGCCGATGTTCCATGCCAATGCGTGGGGAATTCCCTTCACCGCACCCGCCGTCGGCGCCAAGCTGGTGCTGCCCGGACGGCACAGCGACGGCGCGCATCTTGCCCGGCTGATCCGGGCCGAAGGCGTTACCGCGGCGGTCGGCGTGCCGACGGTGTGGCTGGGGCTGGTCGAGCATCTGGAGGCCGAGGGCGGCGAGGTGCCGACGCTTGAGCGTATCCTGGTCGGCGGGTCGTCGATGCCGCCGGCGCTGATGGACCGGATCGAACGGCGGCTGGGTGTAGAGGTGCAGACGAGCTGGGGCATGACGGAGTTGTCGCCGCTGGGGACGGCGGCGCTGCCGGGCGACCCGGCGCGGCGACCGGATCTGTCGGGCCGCCCCGCGATGGGCATAGACCTGCTGCTCACCGACGGCGACGGGCGGGCGCTCGCCGAGCAGCGCGGTGCCGAGGGGCATTTGCGCGTGCGCGGCGGTTCGGTCGTCGAACGCTATTTCGGGCAGAGCGAGCCGGCGACCGATGCCGACGGCTGGTTCGACACCGGCGACCTCGCGCGGATCGACGCCGGGGGCAATCTGACCATTACCGGGCGCGCCAAGGATCTGATCAAATCGGGCGGCGAATGGATCAATCCCGCCGAGATCGAGGCGATCGTCGCAGGGCTGCCGCAAGTGTCGCTCGCCGCGGTGATCGGGCGCAGCGATCCCAAATGGGGCGAGCGGCCGATCCTGCTCGTCGAAACCTGCGACGATGCGATCAGCGATGCCGATCTGCTGGGTTCGCTCGATGGCCGCGTCGCATCATGGTGGGTTCCCGATGCCGTCGTGCGTCTGGCCGCGATGCCGCTCGCGCCGACGGGCAAGATCGACAAAATGCAATTGCGGGCGGAATATGGACAGGTGTAGGCCCACGCGGTCGCACCCGATTGAACGAAGCCCCGGAAGGAAGTGAATTTGGCGTCGAAGGCAAAGACTGCGGCAAAGCGGCCATCGAAGGCGGAGCAGCGCGCCGAGATGATGGAGCAGATTCTCGACGTCGCCGAACTTCTGTTTTCGAAGCATGGCTTTCACGGCGTCACGCTGAAGGATGTCGCAAAGCAGGTCGGCGTCCACCACACGCTGCTGAACTATTATTTCGACGACAAGCAGACGCTGTTCGATGCCGTTTTCGCGCGCCGCGCCGTCGTTACGATCGACCGGCGGATGCAGGCACTCGACGATTATGAGCGCGCCGCCGCGGGCAAGCCGACGGTCGAGGGTGCGCTGCACGCCTTTCTCGACACCGACCTCGACCTCTACATCCAGGGCGGCGAGGGGTGGAAGAATTACGGGGCCTTTGGTGCGCAGGCGTCGAATAGCCCCGAAGGCGCGGAATTCATGGACAAATATTTCGATCCCGTGGTCCTGCGGCTGATCGACATATTGAAAAAGGCGCTGCCCGACGCGGCCGAGGAAGATATTTTCTGGGGCTATCACTTCGTGACCGGCGCGCTGATGCTCACGCTCGCGCGGACCGGGCGTATCGACAAATTGTCGCACGGCCTGTGCCTGTCGGACGATTATGAAGCGGTAAAGCACCGGATGGCGCGCTTCATGGCGGCAGGTTTCCGCGAAATTTGCGAGCAGCGAAAGCAGGACAGGGGTTAAAGCCAGCGTGCGCTGTACGTCTACCGCGGCTCACAGCGCACCAGAGTAAATTCACTCACAAGTGAGTTATGATTTTGAGAGCGAGAGGGCGGCGATGAAGAGGGAATTGCAGGATCGGGTAGCGATCGTGACCGGGGCGGGCGGCGGGCTGGGCCGCGCCCACGCGCTGATGCTGGCAGGCCATGGCGCGCGCGTCGTCGTCAACGATCGCGACGCCGCCGCCGCCGAAGCCGTGACGGCCGAGATCGTCGCATCGGGCGGGCAGGCGATCGCGGCGCCCGCTTCGGTCACCGACACCGCTGAGGTCGCGGCGATGGTCGATGATGTGACTGCGGCATGGGGCGGGATCGACATATTGATCAACAATGCCGGCATCCTGCGCGACAAGAGCTTTGCGAAGATGGACATCGACGATTTCCGCCTTGTCGTCGACGTCCATCTGATGGGCGCCGCCATCTGTTCGAAGGCGGTGTGGGACCAGATGCGCGCGCGGCGCTTCGGACGCATCGTGATGACGACCTCTTCGTCGGGGCTCTACGGCAATTTCGGCCAGGCCAATTATGGCGCTGCGAAGATGGCGCTCGTCGGCCTGATGCAGACGCTCGCGCTCGAAGGCGAACGGCACAATATCCGGGTCAATTGTCTGGCGCCGACCGCGGCGACGGCGATGACCGACGGCGTGCTCGCGCCCGAAGCGCTGGCGCGGCTGGCGCCCGAGGCGGTGAGCCCCGGGCTGCTCGCGCTGGTCGGCGATACCGCACCGACGCGCGCCATCCTCTGTGCGGGGGCCGGGCATTTCGCGAGCGCGCATGTCACGCTGACCGACGGGCTGTTCGTGGGCCGCGGCGAGGATGCGGCCGCGCGCGTGGTTTCGGAATGGGACCGCATCACCGATCGCCGCGGCGAGGTCGTGCCGGCCTATGGCTTCACGCAGGCCGAGCGCGAACTGGCGAATGCGGGTTTCACGGCGCCGACGATGGCGGTGCAACGCTGACAATCCCCGGGGCGTGGCGGACGGGCCGGTCAAGAGCCCGCCGTCGCTGCCGGGATGAAGGGAGAAGGATATGACGACCGACAGCCAGGCCGCGCCCGAAGCGGGCAAGGGGCAGAATGAGAAGCTGGTGATCGCCGCTTCGTCGCTGGGGACAGTGTTCGAATGGTATGACTTCTATCTCTATGGCCTGCTCGCCACGGCGCTTTCGCATCACTTCTTTTCGGGGGTGAATGAAACGACGGGCTTCATCCTCGCGCTGATGGCGTTTGCCGCGGGGTTTGCGGTGCGGCCGTTCGGCGCGCTCGTCTTCGGGCGCGTCGGCGACATCGTCGGCCGCAAGAATACCTTCCTCGTCACCATGGCGATCATGGGACTGTCGACCTTCGCGGTCGGCTTTCTGCCCGGCTATGACACGATCGGGGTAGCGGCACCGATCATCCTGATGCTGCTGCGTCTGTTGCAGGGACTGGCGATCGGCGGCGAATATGGCGGCGCCGCCGTCTATATCGCCGAACATGCCCCGCCCGGAAAACGCGGCCTCTACACCAGCTTCATCCAGACGACGGCGATGATCGGGCTGATCCTGGCGTCGACCTTTGTCGTGTCGCTGCGATTGTTCATGGATGCCGATACCTTCAACGCCTGGGGCTGGCGGCTTCCCTTCATCTTTTCGATCGTGCTGCTGTCGGTCGCGCTGTGGATACGCCTGCAGCTTGAGGAAAGCCCGGTGTTCCAACGGATGAAGGCGGCCGGCGCGACGTCGAAGGCGCCGCTGAAAGAGGCCTTTGGCGAATGGCGCAATTTGAAGATCGTGCTCATTGCGCTGTTCGGGGCGGTGGCGGGGCAGGCGGTGATCGGCTTTGCCGCGCACCTCTATCCGCTATTCTACCTCGAACGTATCGCGCGGGTGGACGGCGCGACCGCCAATTTCCTCGTCGCGACGGCGCTCCTCATCATCATTCCAAGCTTCGTCTTCTTCGGCTGGCTCAGTGACCGTATCGGCCGCAAACCGATCATGATGACCGCCTGCGTGATCGCGGTGTTCGTCTATTTTCCGCTCTACAAGGCGCTCGTCGTTGCCGCGAATCCCGCGATGGCCGCGGCGGTCGAACGCGCGCCGGTCACCGTCATTGCCGATGCCGGCGAATGCTCGTTCCAGTTCGACCCGATCGGCAAGAACAGCTTTGACCAATCGAGTTGCGACATCGCCAAATCCTATCTGGCAAAGAACGGCATCAACTATGCCAACCGCGATGCGCCGGCGGGAAGCGCCGCGTCGGTGCGCGTCGGCGACCGCGTGATCGCCGTCGCCGATCCGGTGGGGCTCGACAAGGATGCGCGGGGCGCCGCGGTCGCCGCCTTCGGGCGCGAGGCGAAGGCGGCGCTCGATGCGGCGGGCTATCCCGACAAGGCCGATCCGGCGCAGGTAAACAAGGTCAAGGTGATCCTTATCCTCTGCGTATTCGGGCTGCTCGCGACGATGGTCTATGGCCCGCTCGCCGCGCTGCTCGTCGAGCTGTTCCCGGCGCGCATCCGTTACAGTTCGCTGTCGCTGCCCTATCATATCGGCAACGGCTGGATCGGCGGCTTCATGCCGACGATCGGCTTCGCGATGGTCGCGGCGACGGGCAATATCTATCAGGGGCTGTGGTATGCGGTCATCATCGCGGCGGTGACCGCGGTCGTCGGCATCCTGTTCCTGCCCGAAACCTATAAGCGCGACATCGAGGCATGAGCGGCGGCGATGCCATTGCGCGCCGCGCGCTGATCCAGGGGGCGGTCGGCGCCGCCACCGCGCCGGTGCTGCTCGGCAACGCCCCGGCGCCGGCGCGGCGCAAGCCCGCGCCGAAGGGCTTTCTGTGGGGCGCGGCCATCTCGGCGCATCAGAGCGAAGGGAACAACACCAACAGCGACGCCTGGCTTGCCGAGAATATCGAACCGACGCTGTTCAAGGAGCGGTCGGGCGACGCGTGCGACAGCTATCACCGCTACGATCAGGATTTCGCGCTCGCGCAGCAATTGGGGCTGAACTGCTATCGGCTCGGTATCGAATGGGCGCGGATCGAGCCGAGCGAGGGGCATTTCTCGAACGCCGAACTCGACCATTATGCCCGGGTGCTGACTGCCTGCCGCGCGCGGGGGCTCGCGCCAGTGGTGACGCTCAGCCACTTCACGGTGCCGCTGTGGTTCGCGAAGCGCGGCGGGTTCGAGGTCGCCGACGCGCCGCAGCTCTTCGCGCGCTATTGCGCCAAGGTCGCCGAGCGGCTCGGCGGGCTGATGCATCTCGTCACCACCTTCAACGAAGCCAATATCGGCTTGCTCGTATCGCTGTTCCCCCAGTCGGAAGCCGGTGCGGAGCTGCAACGGGCGGCGCAGGCGGCCGCGGTCGCCGCAACCGGATCGCCCAAATTTTCGCGCCTCGCCTTCGCCGATCCCGCGGTTACGACCCCGCTGATGCAGGAGGCGCATCGTCGGGCCTATGCCGCGATCAAGGCAGCGCGGCCCGAACTGCCGGTCGGCATCACGCTCACGACGCAGGATATCCAGTCGGCGGGCGCGCCGTCGCTCGTCGCCGATTATGAGCGGCGGCTCTACGGCAACTGGATCGATGTCGCCCGCGACCACGCCGACTTCTTCGGGGTGCAATGCTACACGCGGCTCGTCTTCGACGAAAAGGGCATGGTGCCGCCCCCGAAGGACGCCGAAAAGACGCTGTCGGGTTATGAATTTTATCCGCAGGCCTTGGCGAATACGATCCGCTGGGCGCACCGGACGATCGGCAAGCCCATCTATGTCACCGAAAGCGGGGTCGCCGTCGCCGACGATGCGCGCCGCATCGCCTTCATCGACGCGGCGCTCGACGGGGTCCGTGCCTGTCTCGACGAAGGCATTGCCGTCCACAGCTATATCTACTGGTCGCTGCTCGACAATTTCGAATGGACGTCGGGCTATGCGGTACCCTTCGGGCTGGCCGCGGTTGATCGCGACACTTTCGTCCGCGCCCCGCGACCCAGCGCGCATCACTTCGGCGCGATCGCGCGCGCGAACCGGATCTAGGGTCAGGACCCATTGATTCCACGATCGAGGTTTGAAGCGATTTTGCTCAGGGCGAGGAGAAAAGGCGTAGGAATATGGATATATTTCAAGGCTTTTTGACGACGCCATGGGCAAAATCGGTCAAATCCCGCAGGGACGTCGAAATGGCTTCGATCTCGGGCCCGCGCGGTCTTGCGGGTAGCGATGCTACCCGCTGCACCCGCCCGAACCCGATATCTTCGCCATTTCGACGCCTCGATCGTGGAATCAATGGGTCCTGACCCTAGAATCCTACACTATCTCGGTGCCGCCGCGGCAAGGAGCAGCTTCCGGAAGGCGGCGGTCGTCGCCGCGACCGCACCCGCATCGACGCAGCGCGCATCGTCGCCTTCGACATGATGGAAACGATGGACGCCGAAAATGCCTGCGACCGATGGGTAGCCTGCGGCGATGATCGCGGTGAGTTCGCCGGCCGACAATTTGTCGCTGGGGTAAGGGCTTTCAAGTCCGGCAAAGCCCGCGAACAGGCGCCGCGCCGTCGCAAGCAGCGGGGGGCTGACGACCAGATAGCGCTGCGAATCGGTGCCAGCCAGCGGGGCGAGGCCGAACAGGCCTTCGTGCCAGTCACGCGCCGCGAGGTTGGCGCCAAGGTGGAGCCAGAAATGCGTCGCGTCGGGCTTGGGGGCCACCGCCTTCAGCGCCTCCTCGGCGCCCAGATTTTCATATTCATGGCCGCTGTTGCACAGGAAAGCGAGGTTGTGGTCGGGGAGCAGCGCCGGGATAGCGCGGGCCAGGTCCAGCCATGCGGCAATGCCGCCGCCGCGCTCGCCCGCACAGTCGGTCCAGCCCGAACGCGGGGTCGATACCACCACCCATTTCGCCTTGCCGCGGTCGAGGCGCCCGATGACGTTGAAGGCGGCCCGCCGCCCGCCCTCGCCGGTCAGGCGCACCGTCGCCGCGGCATGGCGCATCGCTGCCTCCCAAAAAGGTGCGGCGTCGGCAGGCGCGAGCAGGCCGACCGGACCCGCGAACATCGGCGCGCGGCCATCGGCATTGAGCGCGATGATCTTGCCCGTCGGTCCGTTGGTGACGATCACCGCCGCCTTGGCGCCCGCCGCGAAGGCGGTCTCGACGGGCGCGCGGACCGGTTTGGCGAGCGCCGACGACCAGCGGCCATAGGGCAGGTCGACGAGCGCGATCGCGCCCGCCAACGGCGCGTCGGCGCGGCCCTGCGCATCGACGCGCACCAGCGGCCCCGTCACGCCCCCGGCGGCGGTCGGTGTCACGATCGGCTGCGGCATCAGCGCGGCGCGGATGTCGCCGACGACCATGTCGCACGCTCCGGCGTCGAAATGGGGAACAGAGATGGCGGGCTTTTCGACCGCGTAGCCGGCGCGCGCGAGCTGATCGGCAAGCCAGTGGCCGCACGCATTGTCGCCGGCGCCGCCTGCGCGCTTGTTGCCGAAACCGATATAGGCGGCGAGGTCGCTCGCGATCGTGTCGCTCGTCGCCGCAGCCGCGTGCGCGGCGCCGGCGGCGACGGGAAGGGCGGTTGCGGCGGCGATGAAATGGCGCCTTGTCGGATCGGTCATCGGCTCTCCCTTGCGGCTGTTCCCGCCGCCATTGCTTGGCCGCGTTGCCATGTGATGCGAGGCCGGCGCCCGTCAATGACGATCGGCCGCTTGATATTCACTCACAAGTGAGCGTAAGTTCTTCGCCGGACGATGGCAAGCATCGCCGCCGGGAAGAGGAAATGCGCTGATGGGCCTGTCGCCGCTTGGAAAGATCGTCACCGGCCTGTGCGCCGTCCTTGGTCTGTCGGGGGCCGCACCCGCCCCCCGCGAGGCGCCGACGGCGACCGTCGGCGAAGGACGCGTCGCTGGCACATGGCAGGACAATGTGCGCATATTCCGCGGCTTGCCCTATGCTGCGCCGCCCGTCGGCGAGCGGCGGTGGCAGCCGCCCGAAGCGCCGCCATCCTGGTCGGGCTTGCGACAGGCGGCCGAGTTCGGACCCGACTGCGTCCAGCCCGCCTATCCCGCCGACAGCGTCTATTTCGAAGCGCCCCGCCCCCAGAGCGAGGATTGCCTGACGCTCAACATCTGGGCGCCGGCGGAGGCGAAGAAGGCGCCGGTGATCGTGTGGGTTCACGGCGGATCGCTGCAATTCGGCGGCAGCGCGAGCCCGATGTACGATGGACGCGAATTCGCCCGGCGCGGGATCGTCTTCGTGTCGATCAACTATCGCCTCGGCGTCTTCGGCTGGTTTGCGCACCCGGGCCTGAGCGCCGAATCGCCCGAGGCTGTGTCGGGTAATTACGGCCTGCTCGACCAGATGGCGGCGCTCCGCTGGGTCCAGCGCAATATTGCGGCCTTCGGCGGCGATCCCGCCAATGTGACCGCGATGGGGGAATCGGCCGGGGCGCTCAGCGTCTCCTATCTTCTCGCCAGCCCACCAGCCCGCGGCCTGTTCGCGAAGGCGATCGTCCAGAGCACCAATATGCGCGCGATGCCGCGCCTGCGCGAAGCGGCGTTCGGTCTGCCATCCGCCGAAGCGAGCGGGCAGGCTTTGGGCGAAGCGCTGGGCGCTGTCGACATCGCCGCGCTGCGCGCCGTCGATCCCGATGCTTTGCTGGCGGCGGCGGTGCGCGCCCGTTTCCCGGCGCAGCCGGTCGTCGATGGCGTGGTCGTCCCCGACCAGCTCGTCAACATCCTCGACCGCGGCGCGCAGATGAAGGTGCCGTTGCTCGCCGGCTTCAACAGCGGCGAGGTGCGATCGCAGCGGCGGCTCGTGCCGGCCATGCCGGGCGACCCGGCGGACTATGCGGCGGCGGCCGCGAAGCGTTACGGCGATCTCGCCGCCGCCTATCTCAAGCTGTATCCGGCGTCGGGCGGGACGGAGAGCATGCTCGCCGCGACGCGCGACACCATCTACGGCTGGGCGACCGAACGTCTGGTCCGCGCGCAGACCGCGGCCGGAGCGCCGGCTTATCTTTACGTCTTCGATCATTGCTACCCGGCGGCCCGCGCGCGCGATCTTTGCGCCTTTCATGCGAGCGAGCTACCGTTCGTCTTCGGCATTGCCGGGCGTCCGGTCGCGGGGTCACGCAACTGGCCTGCGGCGGAGGGACCGGCCGAGGTGCGGCTCGCGGAGCAGATGATCGACTATTGGACCAGCTTTGCCGCGACCGGAAAGCCGGTCGCGCCGTCGGCAGCCCGCTGGCGTCCCTACGGCGGCCAGGAATATGCCATGCGCTTCGCCGATCGTCCGCGACCCGAACGCAATCCCTTTCCCGGCAGCTTCGAATTTCACGAAGACCGCATGCAGCGCCAGCGTGCCGACGGGCTGCAATGGTTCATACCCTAGCGCCATAGCGCATGCAGCAGGGCCGCCGGTAAGCCGCTATTCCGCGTCGCTTGATCGACGCCCTTCCCGATCCGGTTCGCTGCGGCATCGAAGGCGGCGAGACGCGCGCATGTCGGCGCCTTTTCCGCGATTCCCTTGATCGAACGGAATATGCCCGGACCGCTTGGCCCCGTATAGGCTCCCTACGAACCGCCCCGCGATATCGGTGAATCCCGTGATTATGTGTCGCGCACTGTGATCCAATGTTGCGTTCTGTGAAACAAATTGCAAAATCCGCTTGTCGGTCATCCAGAAATATATAACATGTGAAACAAATCACGGAAACCGCTTCTGGTGAGGCGGTCTGAAACAACGGATGGCTGGGGAGGGACTTTATGTCGGCATTTTTGAAATCGCGGACGATCTGGGCGGCATCGGCGGCGACCGCCGCGATTCTTTGCGGCGCTGCGCCCGCCTATGCGCAGGACGCATCGACGGCAGACGACAATGCGCAGGCACCGATCATCGTGACCGCGAGCAAGCGCGGCAACGAGACGGTCCAGAATACGCCGTCGAGCATCGGCGTGCTGACCGCGGATCAGCTTGAATCGAAGAATGTCGTGAACTTCGACGACATCACGCGCAACGTCGCGGGTCTGAACGTCATCAACGAAGGCCCCGGCCTCAACACGATCATGATCCGCGGCCTCGTCGGTGCGGGGGAATCGACCGTCGGGCTCTATTACGACAATCTGCCGACCTCGGGTTCGGGCGAAAGCGCTGCGCTGACGTCGGGGCGCCAGACCGACCTCGTGGTGTGGGACGCCGCTCGCGTCGAAGTCCTGCGCGGACCGCAGAGCACGCTCTATGGTTCGTCGGCGCTCGCGGGCGTCGTGCGGATCATTTCGAATGAAGCCGATCCGACCGATTTCGCCGGCCGCATGGACCTCAGCGCCGCGACGATCAAGGAAGGCTCGCCGAGCTGGTCGGTGAAGGGCATGCTCAACCTGCCGATCGGCGACAAGGCGGCGGTTCGCCTCGTCGGCTATCAGGTCCATACCGGCGGCTTCGTCGACGATGTCCAGCACGGCATCAAGAATTTCAACCAGGCCGACCAGACGGGCTTCCGCCTCAACACCAAGGTCGAGCTCGGCCCCGACACGACGCTGACCTCGCAGCTCTATGTCCAGCGGCTCGAATCGGCGGGCGCGGGCTTTTCGCAACCGTGGGCGTCGTCGATCGGCGGCGTGGCCTATCCCGCGGTCGGCGAGCTCCAGAGCAAGCTGCCGACCAAGGGGCAGTTCAACGATACGACGGTTTTGGGCGGCCTTACCCTCGAACATGATTTCGGGCCGGCGGTCGTCACGCTGACGCAGGCATATCAGCATCGCAAGAACGACGCGATCAAGGACAATTCGGGGATGGGGGACTTCTTCCGCTTCCTCCAGAGCATCGACGCCTTCCCCGACACCGCGACGCCGACCGATCTGGCCTTCATCCAGCATCAGAAGCTGGAGCTGTGGAACACCGAAGCGCGCGTCGCGACGAAGTTCGATGGTCCGTTCAATCTGGTCGCCGGCGTCATGTATCAGACCCGCGATACCGAGATCGAAAACATCCTGCAGGACGTCGATCGCGTCTCGGGCGACGTCATTCCGGCCAGCGCCACCAACCCGATCTGGTTCCAGCGCTCGGCGCGGTTCAAGCTCGACCAGTTCGCGGCTTTCGGCGAGGCGACGGTGAAATTCTCGGATCGTTTCTCGGTCCTCGGCGGCATCCGCTATTTCACCGCGAAACGCCGCGACGTGCTGACGCCGATCGTTCCCTTCCTGCGTCTGGGTACGGCGGGCACGCCCGATACGCTGACGTCGAAGGAAAACAAGGCGATCTTCAAGTTCGAGGCCGACTACAAGCCGACCGACAATGTCATGCTCTATGCCTCCGCGTCGCAGGGCTATCGCGTCGGCGGCACGGTGCTGAAGGTCGTTCCCGAACTTCCCGATGCCTATGGCCCCGACTATACGTGGAACTTCGAGGCGGGCGCGAAGACCCAGTGGTTCAACAACCATCTGACCGCCAACATCGCCCTCTACCACATCAACTGGTACGACACGCAGATCTCGGGCGAGTTCTACAACGGTGCGTTCGAAGGCATCCTCAACTGCGAAGGGCTGTGCGCCCGGTCGCAGGGGATCGAGGTCGATATCAGCGCGCGGCCGGTACGCGGGCTGGACATCGGGTTCAGCGGCACGCTGTTCAAGGCGAAATGGCTGAAGGATCAGCCGGCGATGAACGGCAGCCCGCTCGCCGGAACGCAATTCACCGATACGCCGCGCCACACGTTCAGCGCCTATGCCAATTATCACTGGAACCTCGGCGGCGACTTCGACATGGCGCTCGCGGCGAACGTCCAGAATTCAGGCCGCATCGCCTATTCGGATTATCGCCCGCAATATAATCTCCACACGCCGGGCGCCTATACGCTGGTCGATGTGTCGGCGACGCTGTCGAAGGGCGACACCTGGTCGACCAAGCTGTTCGTCGACAATCTCTTCGACAAGCGCGCGCTGTTCAACCTGACCGCCGACAGCGTGACGCCGTACAGCGCGCTCTATGCGACGCCGCGTACGATCGGTGTCGAATTCAGCGTTAAATATTGAGGGTCGCGGCCGCCGGGCCGGACCGGATATGCACTCCCTGGCCCCGGACGCTTTGCGTTCGGGGCCGAATTTTTATGGAATGATCAGGCCGCGGGCGATCAACGCGCCGGATAGTCGGGAAAGTGAAAGCGCGAATTCAGGCGCCTCGACGACTGGCGGCAGCAATCGATCAACGCCCGGATGACGTGGATCGGCGGGCCGTCCTCGCCCAGCATGGCACTGGGCAGCATGACGGTGATCACCGCGCACAGCCGGTGGTCGGCATCGAATATGGGCGCTGCCACCGCGCCATGACCCAGGTTGAACTTGTCGCGCGTCCAGCAGACATAGTGGCGCTGAATATCGGCGATCTGCTTCATGAAGACGGCGCGGTCGGCGACCCGGAAATCGGGTTCGCGCGCACACAGATGGTCGAGCAGTTCCTCGCGCCGCTCGCGCGATTGAAAGGCAAAGACGATGCGGGCCGTCGGCGAATGCGGCAGGCTCAACACCAAGCCGGGCTTGACGTCGATGTGGATCGCCTGCGGCGCCGGGATCGACCGCATCACGACCGCGTCGCCGCCCGCTGCGGTTGCCAGCAGGACCGTAAGCTGCAGCGTATTGCCCAGCGCGACGAGATAGTCGTCGAGCAGCGCGCCCAGGTCGAAGCGGCTCGCGGCGATATGGCCCCAGCGCATCAGGCGCCAGCCCAGTTCATAACCGCGGCTGCCCTGCAATTGGACCAGACCCAATTGCTCGAGATTGGACAGGTGGCGCGAGGCGCGCGACTTGGTCAGGCCCAGCATCGTGGCGACGTCCTGCACGCTGACCTTGCCGCCGCGTTCGGCGAGCAGGTCGATGATCGCCGTCGCCGTCGCAACCGCCTCGATCTTGCCCAGCCCCTCGGTCGGCGACTGCCGGCGCAGGTCGCGTTCGCTGATGGGGGATGGAATTTGTTGCGACATACGCAACTATTAGACCAATATGTTGCGTATGTCGATACATCATGGATAGGTGAGGGCAGCAAAACGAGGGAGACGAGAGGGCGGCAATGGCAAGTCCGGCGCAGAATGAACGATTGACCCGCGTGGGTCCGGGAACCCCGATGGGCGAATTGCTCCGGCGGTATTGGCACCCTTTCGTCGCGGCAGCCGAGCTCGACGATCTGGGGATCAAGCCGGTGACCTTGCTCGGGGAGTTGCTCGTCGCTTTCCGCGCCGGCGACGGAAGCTACGGGCTGATCGACCGCCAGTGCCCGCATCGCCGCGCCGATATGCTGCACGGGATCCTCGAAGAGGACGGACTGCGCTGCAGCTATCACGGCTGGTGCTTTGGCGCATCGGGCAAGTGCCTCGAACAACCCTATGAGGATGTCGCGAATCCCAAGGCGAACTTCCGCGACAAGATTCGCACCAAAGCCTATCCGGTCGAAGAAAAGGCGGGAATGCTCTGGGCCTATATGGGCCCCGATCCCGCGCCGCTGGTACCCAATTGGGAGCCTTTCACCTGGGCCAACGGCTTTCGTCAGATCGTCTATGCCGATGTGCCGTGCAACTGGTTCCAGTGCCAGGAAAACAGCCTCGACCCCGTTCATTTCGAATGGATGCACCGCAACTGGTCGTCGCGGCTGTTCGGCGACGGCAGCTATGGGCCGAAGCATCTCGAGCTGCAGTTCGACGAATTCGACTATGGCCACATCTATCGCCGCGTTCGCGAAGATACCGACAAGAGCAACCAGCATTGGACGGTTGGCGCGACCGCGCTGTGGCCGAACGCCTTTTTCCTGGGCGACCATATCGAATGGCGCATTCCGGTCGATGACGAGAATACGCTGAGCATCACCTGGATGTTTCACCGCGTCCCCGTCGATCGCGAACCCTATGTGCAGAAGCGGGTTCCCTATTGGACGGGGCCGGTCAAGGATGCGCAGGGCAACTGGATCACCAGCCATGTGCTCAACCAGGACATCGTCGCCTGGGCGGGGCAGGGCCGCATCGCCGACCGGACCGAGGAGCATCTGGGGCAGAGCGATCGCGGGATCGTGATGATGCGCCGCTGTTTCGACGACAATATCAAGGCGGTCGCCGAAGGGCGCGAGCCGAAGGGGTTGATCCGCGATCCCGAGGCCAACCGCTGCATCGAAATGCCGATCAAGCATCGCGAACTGTTCACGTCCTCGATGACGCTGGAGGAAAGCCGCGCGCTGGGGGACTCGCTCGCCTATCGCCTGAACCGCCCCGACTATCAGCATCAGGTCGGCCAGCCCGAAGCGGTGAAGCGCGAATATCAGATCGCGATGGGCATGATCGCCGAGGACGCCACCGAAACCATCTGACAACCACAGCGCGCGCCCGACGGCCGCCGGAGGAGGACTGTTTATGAAACTGGGAATGATAAGGCTGAACGGCAAGCCGACCGTCATCGCGCGCGTTGCCGACGACCGCGCCGTCGCGCTGGACTATGCGTGGATGGAAGATCTGATCGAAGCCGAAAACGCGGGGCTCGATGCCGCTGCAGCGGCGATCGAGGCGGCGAAAGCCGGGCGGTTGCCGGTGATCGATCTGGCCGACGCCGACTGGATGGCGCCGAGCCCCAAAGCCTCGAAGATCCTTGGCTGTGCGGTGAACAACAACAATCTCAACCAATATGCCGTCAAGCCGATGACCGCCCCGATGTTCTTCACTAAGGGGCGTTCGGCGCTGACCGGGCATAACAAGCCGATCGAACTGCTCAAGGATCACGGCCAGTCGATCCCCGAACCCGAACCGGTCGTCGTGTTCGGCAAGACCGCGAAGAATGTCCCGCCCGAAAAGGCGCTCGACTATGTCTTCGGCTACACGCTGACCAACGACGTCACCGCCAGCGGAGTCAAATTTTCGCAGGATTCGATCGCGCTCAAGCAGCGGCCCGAAGTCATCAAACCGCATCACCTCGCGTGGCGCCCGAAGTTCGAGGGCGACGAGGACACCTATCTGCTGTTCATCTATCACAGCAAGTCGAAAGGCGCCGACACTTTCGCCGCCATGGGGCCGTGGCTGACCACCAAGGATGAAATCCCCGATCCGAATGTGCTGCGTGTCCGCGGTTACATCGACGGCGAATGCTATGCCGACGACAGCACCGCCAATTATTTCTTCCCGGTCGAACGCGTGATCTCCGAAGCGAGCAAATGGTTCACGATGGAGGTCGGCGACTGCCTGCACACGGGTACCGCGTCGAAGGGCACCGAAAAGCATCCGCGCGGCAACATCGGCACCTATCTCAATCTCTACGACGGCAAGCTGACCGACGTGGAAGTCGAGGGATTGGGCCGCTTGTCGAACCGCATCAAGATCATCGCCTGATCGAACTCGGGCTTCAGGGACGCGACGGGAGGACGGCTTGGCCGAGATCGTGCTGGGAATCGGCTGCGCGCATACGCCGCAGCTTCATACGATGGCAGAGGATTGGGATATCCGGGCCGCGCGCGACCGCGCGGACGGCATCCCCCTCTGGTTCCGCGGGCGCAAGCTCAAATATGCGGAGCTTGAGGCCGAACGCGCGCCCGAAAGGCTCGCCGACAGGCTCGATCTCGCCACCCGCCGCGCCGCCCTCGAAGCGAGTTTCGATGCGATCGACCGCCTGCATGCGCGTTTTGCCGAAGTGGATCCCGATGTCGTCGTGATGATCGGCAACGATCAGAACGAATTCTTCTCCGAGATCGTCCCCGCCTTTGCGGTCGTGGCCGCCGATGAACTGCCCAATCTGCCGCGCACTGCCGAGCAGAATGCGCGGCTGCCGGTCGGGATCGAAATCTCCGATCACGGGCATCTGCCCGAGGATCAGGTCAATTTTCCCGGCCACCGCACGCTGGGCCAGCATATCGCCCGGCATGTGGTGGGCAAGGAAGGCTTCGACGTGACGCTGTGTCATGAAAAGCCGACGGTGCGGAACGAGAAGTCGCTGCTCTACGGCCTGCCGCACGCCTATGGTTTCCTGTACAAGAATTTGCTGCGCGACCGGGTGAAGCCGAACGTCCCCGTCGACGTGAACTGCTGGTATTATGACAACAGCCCTCCGGCGGCGCGCTGCCATGATTTCGGCGCCGCGGTCGCCCGCGCGATCGCCGCGTGGGACAGCGATGCCCGCGTTGCTATCCTGACGACGGGCGGGCTCACGCACTTCGTGGTCGACGAAGAGTGGGACCGCTGGTTTCTCGATGCGCTGGCGCGCGACGATCGCGATGCGCTGTGCGGCATTCCGCAAGCCGAACTGATGGCGGGGACGTCGGAGTGCAAGAGCTGGATCGCGACGTCGGCGGCGATGCGCGAGGCGGGGCTACGCATGTCGGTGGTCGGATATCAGCCGCTTTATCGGACCGAGGGGGGGACGGGGTCTTCCTGCGCCTTTGTGGAATGGCAATGAACGAAAATCGGGTTTTCATTTCTGGTGCCGGCCCGGTCGGCATGGTGCTGGCGCTCGACCTCGCGCGGCGCGGGATCCGCTCGACGATCGTCGAGCGCCGCAGCGCGGGCGAACCGCCGAGCGTCAAGTGCAACCATGTCGCGGCGCGCACGATGGAGGCGTTCCGCCGGCTCGGCATCGCCGACGATGTTCGCGCCGGCGGCTTGCCCGCCGACTATCCAAACGACTGCGTTTATCGGACCACGGTGACGCAGGGGCACGAGATCACGCGTATCGCGATTCCGGCCCGCGCCGAACGCTGGACCGACTTCGAAGGCGCCGATACCTGGTGGCCGACGGCGGAGCCGCCGCACCGGATCAACCAGATCTATCTCGAACCGATCCTGTTCGCGCACGCGGCGGCCCATCCGCTCATTACCATTCTCAACCGTCACGAGCTGGTCGAGGCGCAGCAGGATGCTGATGGCGTCACCGCAGTCTATCGCGATCTCGACAGCGGTAGCGAAGAGCGCGCGCGCGCGGCCTATCTGATCGGCTGCGACGGCGGGCGCTCGCTGGTGCGCAAGACGATCGGTGCGACGCTTTCGGGCGATCCCGTCGTCCAGCGCGTCCAGTCGACCTATATTCGCGCACCCGGGCTTCTCGCCATGATGCACGGCCGTCCCGGCTGGATGAACCTGTCGCTCAACCCGCGCCGTTCGGGCAATACCGTCGCCATCGACGGCAAGGAAAAATGGCTGATCCATTGCTATCTGTACGAGCATGAGGAGGATTTCGACGCGATCGATCGCGACGCCGCGATCCGCACCATCCTGGGCGTCGGTCCCGACTTCGACTATGAGGTCATCGCCAACGAAGACTGGATCGGCCGCCGGCTGATCGCCGACAAGTTCCGCGACCGGCGCCTGTTCATATGCGGCGACAGCGCGCATCTGTGGGTGCCCTATGCCGGCTATGGCATGAATGCCGGGATCGCCGATGCGATGAACCTTTCCTGGTTGCTCGCGGCGACGTTGAACGGGTGGGGTGGGGATCACCTGCTCGATGCCTATGAGGCCGAACGACTGCCGATCACCGAACAAGTGTCGCATTATGCGATGAACCATGCGCTGGGCGCCATCGCCCATCGCCGGGAGGTACCTTCGGACATCGAGGCCGATGGCGCCGCGGGCGACGCCGCGCGCAGCGCGTTCGGGGAAAAGGTCCATGCGCTCAACGTCCAGCAATATTGCTGCGGCGGTCTGAATTTCGGCTATTTTTATCCCGCCTCGCCGGTCATCGCCTATGATGGCGAGGCGCAGCCGGGCTATTCGATGGCGGGTTTCGAACAATCGACGGTTCCCGGTTGCCGGACGCCGCATTTCTGGCGGCGCAGCGGCCGGTCGGCCTATGACGATTTCGGTGCCGATTATACGCTGCTGCGTTTCGATCCCGCGATCGACGTCTCGCCGATGCTGGCCGCGGCGCAAGCGGTGGGGGTTCCGGTGAAGCTGCTCGACATCGCACCCGACGAACGCACGCAGGTCTATCGCCATGCGCTGCTGCTCTCGCGGCCCGACCTCCATGTCGCCTGGCGCGGCGACACGCCGCCCGCCGACACGGCAGCCCTTTTCGAACGCGTACGCGGAGCGGAGGACGTCCAATGAAGCTGGTGACATTCATCGAGGCGCAGGGCCCCGCGCGGCCCGCCGTGCTGCTCGCCGACGACCGGCTGTTCGATATCGCCGCCGCGACCGCGCGCGATGGTGCGCCCTTGCCCGACATGCTGGCGGTGATCGCGGCGGGCAAAGCCGGCCTCGCGCGTATCGCCCGGCTGATGGAGACGGCGGACCATGCCGATTTCCGCGCCTTGGCTGACGTGCGCCTGCTCGCGCCGCTGCCGCGCCCGACCCAGATCCGCGACTGCGGCAATTACGAACGCCATGTCGCGCAGGCGATTGCGGCGGCGATGCAATTGCGCGCCAGCGCGACACCCGATCCCGCCGCCACGCTCGAAAAATTCCGCGCGGCCGGCCTGCTCGAAATTCCGCCGGTGTGGTTCGAACAGCCGCTCTATTACAAGGGCAACCCGATGACCGTCGTCGGCCCCGATGCCGAAGTGGTGCGCCCGCGCTCGGCAAAGCTGATGGACTATGAACTCGAACTCGCGGTCGTCATCGGCGGTCCTGCCAAGGATCTGAGCCCCGAAAACGCGCTCGATGCAGTGTTCGGATACACCATCTTCAACGATTTCAGCGCCCGCGACATCCAGTCGCGCGAGACGCAGTTCCGCTTCGGCCCCGCGAAGGGCAAGGACTTCGATACCGGCAACGCGATCGGACCGTGCATCCTGACCGCCGACGAGGTCCACGACCCCGAAGCGCTGACGATGATCGCGCGGGTCAATGGCGAGGAAAAGGTGCGCACCGTCTCGGGCGGCGGCCAGCATTCGATCGCCGCGACCATCGCCTATATCTCGCGCGACGAGACGCTGCATCCCGGCGACCTGATCGCGATGGGAACCGTTGCCGACGGCTGCGGCTACGAAAGCCTGACCTTCCTTTCCGATGGCGATGTCGTCGAACTGGAGGTCGAAGGCATCGGCGTCCTGCGCAATAAACTGGTCGCGCCCGCGTGATTGCGGGCCGCGCCAGATATCATTCGCTTATCAGGTGAAATTTTTGGCTTGGCGCGTTGCTGTCGGCAGCGTTTTCGATTTATAGCTATCAGCGATGAGCGCAGTCAAAAACTTACCGCCCTATCGTCACTCAATAGCCGGTTCGCTTCTCGCCGCGCGCGAGGCGACGATGGCGCCGATCCGGCCGCTGCTTCGCGCGGCCAACTTCACCGAACAGCAATGGCGCGTGCTTCGCGTGCTTTCCGACGGCGGGCCGCTCGACGTGGCGTCGCTCGCCGAACGCGCGATGCTGCACGGTCCCAGCGTAACGCGGATTCTCAAGGAACTGGGTGATCGCGGCTTGACCGCGCGCGAACTCGACAAGGCCGACCGGCGCCGCTCGATCGTCGATATCACGCCCGCGGGACGCGAGGCGATCGACGAAACCGCGGCGCATACGGTGCTGCTGATCAATCGCTATGTCGAAGCTTTCGGGCGCGAGCGGCTCACCGCACTGCTCGACGAACTCGCGGCCTTCCAGGAGGCATTGGCGCCCTTCGCCCCCGAAGCCGAATAGCCCCGGGGGCGGCCGCGCGCTCCGGCGTCAGGGTTCGCCGAGCGGGTTGGCTGGCACCGGGGTGGGCGAGGGGACGAACGGGTGGATCAGCGCCCACGGGCTCGGCATCTGTCCCACCGACACCTGAATCAGCGCCGGGCCACCGCGCGCCTTCGCGGCGGCGAGCGCCTCTTTCAGCCCCGCCGGCGAATCGACGCTATGCGTCGGCAGGCCATAGGCCTTGCCCAGATGCTCGAAGTCCGGATTGGTCAGCTGGACGCCGATCTCATGGCCGAAGACGCGGTTCTGGATGCGGCGGACATTGCCGAAATAGCCGTCGACGAAGACGACGATCGACAGGTTCACCTGATCGCGCGCCGCGGTTGCCAGCTCCTGAAGGCCCCAGCCGAAGCCGCCGTCGCCGTTCAGCGATACGACGCGGCGGTCGGGGTTGCCGTGGGCGGCCCCCAGCGCGGTGTTGAACCCATAGCCCAGCGTGCCCTGATAGCCGGGGGTGATGAAGCTGCGCGCCGCGTGGACGGGGAATCCGATGTTCGAAAAATAGCCGACCTGGGTCAGTTCGCTGACCAGAATATCATCGTCCGCCATCGTCGAACGCAGCGCCTCGACATAGTCGGTCTGCGGCTGGATTGCGCCGGTCTGCTGCTGGCTCCATGCCTTGACGAGCGCGATGCGATCGGCCGCCGACGCGCGCACCATGTCGGCGGGCAGCGCGGCGAGGATGGCCTCGAGCCCCAGCCGCGCATCGCCCGCGATGAACAGGCCGTCGTTGCGCGGCGCGCCGGCATCGCTGGGCTCGACATTCAGATAGATGTAGCGCGTGTCGGCATTGGCGTGGATCGGGTGGGCATGACCATCCAGGAAGCGGCTGCCCGCGACCAGGATGACGTCGGCATGCGGATAGACCGCCCGGCCGCCGAGCGCGGTGAGTGCCAGCGGGTGACGATCGTCGAGCGCCCCGCGTCCGTTCTCGCTCATGACCGCCGGCGCCTGCAGCTTTTCGGCGAGCGCGCGCGCCGCATCGCCGGCGTTGGCGGCGACGACGCCGCCGCCGAGATGGATCGCCGGGAAGCGTGCGTTGGCAAGCAGATCGGCGGCTTCGCGGATTGCGCTGTCGTCGGGAACCGTCGGCGCTTTCGGCGCGGCGGGCAGCAGCGCGCACAGGCCCTTTGCCTGCAGCATGTCGGTCGGCAATTCGATCGCGACCGGTTGCGGGCGGCCTGAGCGGAGCTGGCGGAAGGCCTCATTGACCAGCCCCGGAATATCCTCGGGCTTGTGGGCGATGCCGTGCCACTTGGTCAGCCGCTGGACGATCCCCGACTGGTCGGGCAATTCGTGCAGCATGCCGTAACGCTTGCCGATCGTATCCGACGGGATATGCCCGACCAGAAAGAGAACGGGGGCGTTGCAGGCATAGGCGGTGGCGATGCCCGACAGCGCGTTGAGCATGCCGGGACCGGGAACGACCATGCACACGCCTTCGCGGCCCGTCGTGCGCGCATAGCCGTCGGCCATATAGGATGTCGCCTGTTCGTGGCGCGGGACGATCAGCCGCAGCTTGCCCTGCTGTTGCCGGATAGCCTCGACTGCCCAGTCGAGCTGGATACCCGGAATGCCGAAGATATCGCGGACCCCTTCTTCGAGGAGCTGGGCAACCAGCGCTTCGCCGCCGGTGCGTTCCTGGGGGGTATATTGGCTCACGTCATCTTCTCCATCGAAAGGCGAATATCGGGGGGGGAGGCGCGGCGATTGCACCTTCCGAATAAATTTAACACGTTATCTATATGGGGGCAGGGCATGGGTTTCAAGCGGCAATATCGCCGCTTGCGCAGAAAGAGGCATTGACAGTCGGTAATAATTTAACATGATATATTTTTAATGCTTGCGAGGCCTCCGGGTGAATCGCAAGGCAGGATCGAAGTGGAGAAAGACGCGTGGACGGCTACAGCTACAGCGGACGCAAACCGCATTTCCGGGAAGAGCTGACGCTCGTCGAACGCGGCACGTCGATGGGCGAATATCTGCGCCGTTTCTGGCATCCGGTCGGACTGACGGACGACGCGACGGCGACGCCCCGGCGCGTGCGCATCCTGTCGGAAGATCTGATCCTGTTTCGCGACGGGGAAGGCCGGCCCGGGCTCGTCCACGCGCGCTGCATGCATCGCGGCGCCGACCTTTTCTTCGGCCGCGGCGAGGCCGAGGGCATCCGCTGCTGCTATCATGGCTGGTTGTTCGACGTCGAAGGGCGATGCCTCGACATGCCGATGGAGCCCGACAATGGCTGCAAGGTGCGCGGACGCATTCGCCAGCCCTGGTATCCGGTCGAGGAACGCTACGGCCTGATCTTCGCCTATATGGGCCCCCCCGACAAAAAGCCGCTGCTGCCGCGGTACGAACTGCTCGAAAATCTGGCCGAGGGCGAGGTGATCGTCACCGACGACAGCAATCTGGGGTCGGGCGGCTATGGCATCGCGCCCTGCAACTGGCTCCAGCATTTCGACAATGTCGTCGATCCCTTTCACGTGCCGGTGCTGCACCAGTCGTTCAGCGGCATCCAGTTCGTCGCCGAAATGGGGGTCAAACCCGATGTCCGCTTCGAATCCTTCGATCAGGGCGTCCGGTCCGAACAACTCCGCGACCTTGGCGACGGGCGAACGCTGCGCCGCGTGACCGAGGCGCTGTTGCCCAATGTCCGCGTCGTCCCCAGCCCGCGCCTCGCGATGGGAAGAACCGAGGGGATCGGCTTTGTCGTGCCGATCGATTCGACCCATTATCTTGTCTATAATGTCGCGCGCGCTGCCCCGGGGACCGACCTGGGTGCGATCCGGTCGAAGCCCGGCGGTAAGGACTGGCGCGACATGAGCGATGCCGAACGCCAACGCTTCCCCGGCGATTGGGAAGCACAGACCAGTCAGGGCGCGATCGCCTTTCATTCGGAGGAGCATCTGGCGAGCAGCGATGCGGGAATCGCGATGTTGCGCCGATTGCTGGCGCGTCAGGTCAGGCTGGTCGCCGAAGGGGGCGATCCGGTGGGCTGGACGCAGACGCCGGGCGAAGAATGGATCGCCTCGCAGTCGGGAAATTTCGAGCTGGCGAGCTAGGCCGCGGACACTGCGGGCATGCGCGGTGATGTGGCGCCCTCTGCATAGCGCGCCTGCACCTGCGCCGCGGCGCGGCTGACATGCTCGACCAGCTCGGGTGAAGGTTCGGGGTCGACCAGCGTCGTCGAAAGCACGAGCCCGATCGTCGAGGCGAGGCTGCCGTCGGCTTCGAAGATCGGTGCCGCAATACCGCCTAGACCGTTGCCATGCACATCGACCTCGTAATCCATGCCGAAGCGCGCGAGATTCTCCTCGAGCCGGCCGAAGTCGAAGCGCCCGCCCTCGAAATAGCGGCCAAGCCGCGCCGAAGGCGATTTCGGAAAGGCGAGCAGGGTGCCGAGCTGTATCGCGACGCCCGGCTCGAACTCGTTGGGCATCGCAGCAACGACGAGCGAACCCTCGCGCGTCGGCAATGTCTGCACGGCGGTATGCCCCGTTACGTCGCGCAAACGGCGCAGGAAGGGGTGCGCCACTTCGACGATATTGCTGCGATAGACCGCGGCGCGCCCGTATTTCATCAGCTTGCGGCCAAAGACATAGCCGCTTCCGGTCGGCGCCTTGTCGACCAGACCCAGCATCGACAATGTCTGCAAATGCCGCGACACGCGGGCCTTCGTCATGTCGAGATCGCGGGCCAGATCGGTAACGCGAACCGGACCCGTCGCGTCGGTCAACGCATCGAGAATCTGGACCGCGACCTCCACGCTTTTGACGGACCCGGGTTGATCGTCGCTCTTCGCCCTCATCCGTATCCATCTTCCCGTCTGTTGCCCCGCGTGCAGCATGGCGCGACTGGCACGCCGATGGCAAGCCTTCAGCCGTGGCTGACCGCCGCAAAAGCTTCCGCGACATAATCGACGTTGTCGGCGGTAAGTCCCGCCAGGTTCGCGCGGCCCGAATCGGTGGCATAGATGTGCCAGTCGTTCCGCAGCTTCTGGACCTGATCGCGCGACAGTCCGAGCAGGGCGAACATGCCGTTCTGCTCGGCGAGATAGGAAAAGTCGCGGCCTCCGCGTCCGTCGAGCTGCGCCACCAGCCGCCGACGGACATCCTGAATGCGAGTTCGCATTCCTGTGAGCTCGCTTTCCCAGCGGGCACGCAACCCGGCATCGCCCAGAATATGCGCGACGACCGCCGCGCCATGATCGGGCGGCATCGAGTAGTTGGCGCGAATGACAGGCAGCAGATGGCCCTTCGCCGCGTCGGCCTGCGTCGGCGTGCCCGCAACCAGCGTCAGCGCGCCCGTTCGCTCGCGATAGAGCGCAAAATTCTTGGAACAGGAACTGGCGACGATCATTTCGCGTACCTTGCCCGCCAGGATAGCGATGCCCGCGCGATCCTCTTCGAGTCCTTGGCCGAAGCCGAGATAGGCAAGGTCGACGAGCGGCGTCGCACCCTTGGCCGCGAGCAGGTCGCCGATCGCGGCCCATTGCGCCGCATCGGGGTCGGTTCCCGAAGGATTGTGGCAACAGCCGTGGACGAGCAGCGTGTCGTCGGCGGTCAATGCCTCCAGCGCGGCCATCATGGCATCGAAGCGGAGCTGCCCGGTCGCGACGTCATAATAGGGATAGGTGACGATCTCGATTCCCGCCGCGGCGAACAGCGCCGGATGGTTGGCCCAAGTCGGATCGGGCAGAAAGATGCGACCGCCGGGGCGCAGCCGATGGATGAAATCGCCCGCGACGCGCAGCGCGCCCGTGCCGCCGGGGGTCTGGACCGTGCGCGCCCGGCCATGGGCGTCGCTGCCCTCGCGGAAGATCAGCGCACGGATCGCGTCATTATAGACCGGATTGCCCGCCGAGGAGATGTAGCCCTTCGACGCCTGCGTTTCGACCAGCCATCGTTCGGCCTGTTTCACCGTGTCGAGGACGATCACGTCGCCCGCCGCATCCTTGTACACGCCGATGCCCAGATCGACCTTCCGCGGATCGGGGTCGGCGGCGAACAATTGGGCCATGCCCAGGATCGGATCGGCGGGGGCGTCCTTCAGGTCGGCAAACATCGTTCCTCCTATTGTCTCATAATATGAGACTTAATTACGTTATACGTAACAAATTTGATTTTGGCAAGGCGCGGCCGTGCCCGACCTGCGGGTGGCCGGCACAATTCTTTCCGGTGATCAGCGCGGGATGCGCACCGTCTGCAGCTGACTATATTCGTCGAGCCCGTGCTGGCCGAACTCGACCCCGATCCCCGACTGCTTTGCGCCGCCGAAGGGTATGTCGGGCGAAATCGTCGAATGGTCGTTCACCCAGACGTTTCCGCATTCGAGCCGCTGGGCCAGGCGGGCGGCTTGCGCCACATCGGACGACCAGACCGATCCGCCGAGCCCGTTTTCGCTGGCATTGGCGCGCGCGATCGCATCCTCCGCGTCGTCGAAGCGGATGATCGGCAGGATCGGACCGAATTGTTCCTCGTCAACGATCCGCGTCCCGTCGCTGACGTCGACGACGATCGACAGCGGAAAGAAATAGCCGTCACCGCCCGATGCTTCGCCGCCAGCCAGAAAGCGGCCACCGGCGGCGCGGGCGTCGTCGGCGAGCGCGCTTACATAGTCGAACTGCCTGCGATTCTGCAGCGGGCCATATTGGCTCGCGGGATCGGATCCCGGCCCGACCACGCCCGCCGCGGCCATTTCGGCCAGCTTGGCTGCGAGCGCGTCGTGGATATCCTCATGCACATAAAGCCGCTTGATCGCCGCGCAGATCTGCCCCGAATTGCCGAAAGCGGCGCTGAAGATGCGCGGCGCCACGGCGTCGACATCGGCATCGGCCAGCACGATCGCGGCGTCATTGCCGCCGAGCTCCAGCGTCAGCCGCTTCAGGTTCGCCGCGCCGTCGCGCATGATGGCGCGGCCCGTCGGCGTCGATCCGGTGAAGACGATCTTGTCGATCCCCGGATGGCGCGCCATCGCGCTGCCGATTTCGACATCGCCGGTCACCGCATTGAACACGCCCGCGGGCAGATGCGCGCTCGCGATCTCCGCCAGGCGCAGCGTGGTCAGCGGCGTGTTCGGCGATGGCTTGATGACCACGCTGTTGCCCGCGAGCAGCGCCGGGATAATGTGCCAGATCGCGATCATGACGGGGAAATTCCACGGCGTGATCGATCCGACGACGCCCAGCGGGCGGCGACGAATTTCGACGATCGGACCGTCGCCCTTGTCGATGCGCTCGACAGGCGGGCGCAGCGCCGCGGTGGCGCGGATCCAGTAGAGCGCACCCCCGATTTCCCCGAGCGCCGATTTGAGCGGCTTGCCCTGTTCGCGCGACAGCAGTGCGGCGAGGTCGTTCTGTTCGGCTTCGATTGCGTCGGCGATCGCGAGAAGCCGCTCCGCGCGGTCATCGACCGGGGTCGCCGCCCAGCCCGCGAAGGCTGCGCGCGCGGCGGCGACAGCGGCGTCGAGCTGTTCGATCGATGCGAGCGAACAGGCGGCGAATTGGCTGCCCGTCGCGGGATCGATCACGCCGAAGCTGGTGGCGGCTTCCACCGCGCGGCCGTTGATAAGAAGATGAAAGGGCTGGTCGGGCATGTCGATGATTCCTGAAAATCCGTGAGGGTCAGTCGGCGCAACTGGCGAGCAAAGCCGAAGCGCCGCGGGCTATCAGGCCGATGTCGGTCCCGATCGATATGAAAGCGAAACCCTGTTTGGCGCGCGCGCGCGCATCCTCGGCATCGAGCGCGAAGATGCCTGCGGGCTTGCCGGCGCGGGTGATCGCTTGCCGTGCGGTTTCGATCGCCGCCTGCACGTCGGGGTGGCGCGGGTTGCCGAGATGGCCGAGCGAGGCGGCAAGGTCGGCCGGGCCGACGAAAAGCCCGTCGACGCCCTCCACGGCGGCGATCGCATCGACCTGTTCGAGCGCTGCCGCGCTTTCGATCTGCGCGATGATGCCGACACGGTCGCCCGCGCGCTTCAGATAGTCGGCATCGGCGCCGAAGCCCGACGCGCGGCTCGTCGCGCTTGCGACGCCGCGGATGCCCACCGGCGGGAAGCGCGACGCGGCGACGACTGCGCGCGCCTGTTCGGCGCTGTCGACCATCGGCACGAGCAGGGTCGGAAAGCCGAGATCGAGATATTGCTTGATCTGGACCGGATCGCCGACAGGGACGCGCGCGATGGGGTGGACAGGGAAGGGTGCGACCGCCTGTAACTGCGCGAGCATCGTCTGCGCGGTGTTCGGCGCATGTTCGCCGTCGAACAGCAGCCAGTCGAAACCGGCACGCGCACAAATCTCGGCGGTGTAAGGCGCCGCGAGCGCTTGCCACAGGCCCAGCATCGCGCGGCCGCCCTGTGCGTCGCGCGCGGCGATCCATTGCGTGAAGTCGCTCATGCGAAGCGCACCGAAATGGTGCCCAGCGGGCCGAAGTCGACGTGGAAGCTGTCGCCCGCACGCGCCGGGACGGGGGCGGTGAAGCTGCCGCCGAGGATGATCTCGCCGGGCTCCAGCGTCTCGCCATAAGGATGCAGCTTGTTGGCGAGCCATGCGGGACCGTGCGCCGGATGGCCGAGCACCGCGGCGGCGACGCCCGAATCCTCGATCACCCCATTGCGAAAGATCAGCGCCGATACCCAGCGCAGATCGACGTCCATCGGACGCACCGGTCGCCCGCCGAGGACAAGGCCGGCGTTGGCGGCGTTGTCGGAAATCGTGTCGAATACCTTGCGCGTCGTTCCGGTCGCCTTGTCGACCTGTTCGATCCGTGCGTCGATGATCTCGATCGCCGGAACGATATAATCGGTGGCGTCGAGCACGTCGAAAAGCGTGCAGTCGGGGCCAGACAAACGATGCTTGAGCCGAAAGGCCAGTTCGACCTCGACGCGCGGAACGATGAAGCGTTCGACCGGAATGTCGCGCCCGTCGGGAAACAGCATGTCGTCGAGCAGCAAGCCATAGTCGGGCTCATCGATGTTCGACGACCGCTGCATAGCGCGGCTGGTCAGGCCGATCTTGTGGCCGATCGGCTTGCGGCCGTCGGCGATCTTGCGCGCGGTCCACGCCCGCTGGACGGCGTAGGCGTCCTCGATCGTCATGTCGGGGTGGCGGATCGAAAGCTGGGACAATTGCGTCCGGTCGCGTTCTGCGCGGTCGAGTTCGGCGGCGAGCGCCGCGATCTGAGGGGGGGCGAGGGGCATGATCAGTTCCGGCTGTTGGCGGCGAGGCGCTGGTGGATGCTGTTGTGTTTCCAGCCCTCGGCCTCTTCGACATAGAGCGACAGCGCGAGCGGGCGGCGGTCGAACAGGTCGCCGAGATAGGCTTTCACCGCGTCGAACATCTGGGTGAAAAAGCGCTGCACAAAGGCCGCGTCGCGTCCCGCACCCATTTTGATGTCGATGTTGATAAACGCGTCATCGGCGCCCTGTTCGTCGGCAATCGCATATTCGTCGAGCCGGATCGCACGGACACGAATGCCGCCGACGGGAAAGACGCCGCCCGACCGCTCGCGCATTTCGGCGGCGATCAGCGACAGCAAGCCGGCACGGTCGAACTCGCCCTCCAGATTGGCGGTCCATTCCACGGTCGCGTGCGCCATCAGGCGATCTCCGCCGTCGCGACGAAGCAGCCGGTGCTGAAGATCGGGATGGGGGCAAAGAAATGCACCGTGCCGGGGCCGCGCGCTGCGGCGGCGGCGGCGATCAGCGTGCGGATCTCGAACCCGCCTTGGCCGGCTTCGGCATAGGTGCCGGCGTCGGTGTAATCGAGCAGCGCCGCCTTGTCCCCTGTCGCCCAGCGGCGCAGGAATTCGCGGTCCCATTCTTCGTTGATCCGGCCGCTGTCGGGGGTCGCGGGCCAGTGCGAGATGCCGCCCGTCGCGATCAGCGCGATCCGCTGCGGCACCGCGTCGGCGGCGCGGCGCAGCGCTTCGCCGAACGCCCACGCACGGTGGAGCGGCGCGAGCGGTGGTCCCTGGCAATTGATGTTCGCGGGAATGACCGTCAGCTTGTTGTCGGGATCGAGGAAACTCAGCGGTACCATGATGCCATGGTCGAACTTCCACTCCTCGGCATAGGCGACGTCGACGCTCTGCTGCACCTCGGCGATGATCGCCTGCGACAGTGCGGCATCGCCGCGGACGCGGCGGTGCGGGATGCGCAGCCAGTCGGGATCCTCGATCGGTCCTTCATAGCCGTCGGCCATGCCGATCGCGAAGCTCGGCATATTGTTCATGAAGAAATTGGCGAAATGTTCGGCCGCGACGATGACTACCGCGTCGGGACGCGCCGCATGCAGGGCGTCTCGCATCGCGTGATAGGCAGCGAAAAAGGGATCGCGCAGTTCGGGCGGCGCCAGATCGGCGCGGCCGGTAATGCCCGGCCCATGGCTGCAGATTCCGGTAAAGACCAGCGTCATACGCCCGCCACCTTTTCGTCGAGGCCCGTGGTCATCGCATAAATGCCCGCGCGCACGGGGCCGTGGATGCGCACGCCGTCGCGCATGCGCTGGAGGTAATCGGCCCAGGCGATCTGCCGGAAGGCCGCGAAATGCATCAGGATCTGGCCGTTGACGCCGAGCACATAGAGCAGGCCGATATCGCCGTCGATCACCGCCCCGCGTTCCTCGTCGCTAAGATCGTAGCGCGTGGTCACGGCTTGCGCGTCGGCGGTGAATTCGGCCTGCAGCGCCGTGTCGCGGTTGAGCTCGAACAGGAGCTTGGAAAGCTGGTACAGGCTCATGGCGCAAGCTCCACCCGGTGGGCGAGCCGTCCGACCCCCTCGACTTCGCACACCACGGCGTCGCCATCGTTGACGAAGGCGACACCATGCGGGGTGCCGGTCAGGATCATGTCGCCCGGCTCCAGCGTCATGATCGCCGACAGATAGGCGATCAGCCGCGCGATCGGAAACACCATGTCGGCGGTCGAACCCGACTGGACCTCGGTGCCGTTGATGGTCGTCGAAAGACGCAGCGCCTGCGGGTCACCCACGTCCGCCGCATTGACCACCCACGGCCCGAGCGGGGTCAGCGCATCGCGATTCTTCACGCGCAAATTGGGGCGGTAATAATTCTCCAGATATTCGCGCACCGCATAGTCGCAGGCGACGGTATAGCCCCCGACAAAGGCCAGCGCGTCGTCCTCGGCGACATTGCGCGCGGTCTGCCCGATCACCGCCACCAGTTCGCATTCGGGATGCATCTGTTCGGCATCGCGCGGACGCCACGCCGTCCCGCCGTGCGCGACAAGGCTGTTCGGCCCTTTCAGGAAGACGAGCGGCTTGTCGGGTGCCTTGAAGCCCAGCTCCGCTGAATGATCGGCGTAATTCAGGCCCAGAGCAAAAATTCGCGCGCCGGGCGTCACCGGCGGCAAAAGCACAGCCTCGTCGAACGCGACATCATGCCCCGACGCGAGGTGCACCGAAGCGCCGTCGGCGCTCAACACGCCCCATTGTTCGCGGCCGGCATGGACCAGACGGACATGTTTCATGCGCCGTCTCCCGCAGCTGCGATGCGGGCTTCGAGCGCAGGAAACCCCCGTGCCGAAACGCGGATGCGACGTCCCGCCCCGGCGGTCGGACGGTCGAAGGCGGTGCCGACCAACAGCATGTCGCCCGGCATCGGCGTCATGAAGGCGGCGACGTCGGCAATCAGCGTGGGCACGTTGCGAATCAGGTTCGACAAGCTCCAGCGATGCACGGTCTCACCGTCGATCTCGGTCACGATCTCCAGCGCGTCGAGGTCGGCGGGCCGGGGAATCGCTGCGCCGACGGGAAGGAAGCCGTCGCGCGCCAGTTCGGCGACAGCGGGGCGATAGAAATTGTCGTGCGGGATCGACACGTCGATCGCCAGCCGCACCGCCGTCGCGCCGGTCACCGTCCATTGCAGCGCCACCGTCGCCGCAATGCCGAGCGCGTCGCAGCCTGCGGGCAGGGCGACGACCGCGCCCCCGGCAACGACGCAATGGCCGGGTTTGATGTAAAGGACGGGGGCCTGGGGCGGCGCTTTATAGGGCGCAGCGCGGAACGCCGGATCGAGCGCGGCAACCTGCCTGCGATCATTGAGCGCCGTGCCATAGGCGGTGCCTGCGAACATGCCATCCTTCCCGTGTTTGACTGGCTCCCCGATGATACTTAACACGATAAATGTCAACCCGGCGAGCTCGGAAAGATGATCGAACAAGTCGTTTGACCTGCGCTTCAATCGCGCTATATATTTAACACGATAATCAATTTCGCTGGAGAATTTCATGCCTTCGACCCGCCGCGAACTGGCCCTTGGGGCGACCGCTCCGTTCCGCGATCGCCCGCTTGGCCACTATATCGACGGGCAATCGGTCGACGGGACGGGCAGCCTGTTTCCCGTCTTCGATCCCTCGACCGGCGAATCGCTCGGCGAGGCACGCGACGCGACCGAGGGGGAGCTCGACCAGGCGGTGGCCGCGGCAACGTCGGCGTTCGATCAATGGTCGCGCACCCCGGGAAACGAGCGCAAGGCCCTTCTCCACAAGGTCGCCGATCTGATTGAGGCGCGGGCCGAGGAAATCGCCGCCGTTGAATGTCTTGATGCGGGGCAGACGTGGCGCTTCATGTCGAAGGCGGCGCTGCGCGGTGCCGAAAATTTCCGCTTCTTTGCCGATCGCGCGCCGGGGGCAGCCGATGGGCAGGCGCTGCCGACCGCGGGGCATCTCAACTACACGACCCGCTCTCCGATCGGTCCCGTCGCCGTCATCACGCCGTGGAACACGCCCTTCATGCTCTCCACTTGGAAGATCGCGCCGGCGCTCGCGGCGGGCTGCACCGTCGTCCACAAACCCGCCGAATGGTCACCCTACTCGGCACGGCTGCTCGTCGAAATCGCGCATGAGGCGGGGCTTCCCGCCGGGGTGTTCAATGCGGTCAACGGGCTGGGCGAAACGACCGGGCGGCGGCTGACTGAACATCCCGACATCAAGGCGGTCGCCTTCGTCGGCGAAAGCAAGACCGGCAGCGCGATCATGCGCCAGGGTTCGGAAACGCTGAAGCGGGTGCATTTCGAACTCGGCGGCAAGAACCCGGTGATCGTTTTCGACGACGCCGATCTCGATCGCGCGCTCGATGCCGTGGTCTTCATGATCTATTCGCTCAACGGTCAGCGCTGCACCTCGTCGTCGCGGGTTCTTGTCCAGCGCTCGATCCACGACACCTTCATCGCGAAGCTGATCGAGCGCGTGAAGCAGCTCAAGGTCGGTGATCCCTTCGACGCCGCGACCGAAGTCGGTCCGCTGATCCACCAGCGCCATCTCGAGAAGGTTTCGAGCTATGCCGCCGTCGCCAGCGGCGAGGGCGCGACCGTCGCGGTCGGCGGCGCGCCGGCTGGCGGGCAGGGCTATTTTTATGCGCCGACCCTCTACACCGGCGCCGACATCTCGATGCGGATCGCGCAGGAAGAGATTTTCGGTCCGGTGCTCACTGCCATCGTCTTCGACGACGAAGAGGATGCGATCGCCAAGGCCAATGCCGTTGACTATGGCCTTGCGGGCTATGTCTGGACGCGCGACCTCGGCCGCGCGCTGCGCGTCTCCGACCGTCTCGAAGCCGGTATGATCTGGGTCAACAGCGAAAATGTCCGCCACCTGCCGACCCCGTTCGGCGGCGTGAAGGCCAGCGGCATCGGGCGCGATGGCGGCGACTGGAGCTTCGATTTCTATATGGAAACCAAGAATGTCGCGCTCGCGACGGGTGATCACAAGATCATGCGGCTCGGCGTCGCGCAGTAATGAACCGGTTGCGGCGCGAAGCCTGTCCGATCGGCGGCGAATGGGTGACCGGCGAAGCGTGGCTTCCGGTCAGCGATCCCGCGAGCGGTGCGGTGATCGGACAGGTTCCCGATTTCGGCGTTGCCGAAACGCGCCGCGCGATCGCCGCGGCCGAGGCGGCGCTGCCGGCATGGTCCGCGCGCACCGGCAAAGATCGCGCCGCGCTGCTGCGCCGCTTTCACGACGCGATCATGGATGAACGCGACGCGCTCGCCGACCTGTTGACCGCCGAACAGGGCAAGCCACGCGCCGAGGCGCGAAGCGAGATCGCCTATGCCGCCGCCTTCATCGAATGGTTCGGCGAAGAGGCCAAGCGCGTTTATGGCGAGGTCAACGACGGCGCGCGACCGGGCAGCCGCATCATGGTGCTGCGCCAACCGATCGGTGTCGTCGCCGCGATTACCCCGTGGAATTTTCCCGCCGCGATGATCACGCGCAAGATCGGCCCGGCGCTTGCCGTGGGTTGCACCGTCGTCGTCAAGCCCGCGCAGCAGACGCCCTTCACGGCGCTTGCCCTTGCGGCGCTGGCCGAAGAGGCGGGGATTCCGGCTGGCGCGCTCAATGTTGTGACGGGACGGGATGCCGTCGCGATCGGCGGCGAACTATGCGCGAACCCGGTCGTCCGCAAGCTCAGCTTCACCGGCTCGACGCCGGTCGGCGCGGCGCTCTATGCCCAGTCGGCGCCGACGATCAAGAAGCTGAGTCTCGAGCTTGGCGGCAACGCACCCTTCATCGTGATGGACGATGCCGATATCGACGCCGCGGTTCGCGGCGCGATCGACAGCAAGTTCCGCAACGCAGGACAGACCTGTGTCTGCGCCAATCGCATCTATGTTCAGGACGCCGTGCACGATGCCTTTCTCGACCGCTTCGTCGCCGCTGTCACGGCGCTGCGTGTTGGCCCGGGCTGCGATCCAGACGTCGAGATCGGCCCGCTGATCGAAGACAAGGCGGTCGACAAGATCGAGCGCCTGATCGCCGACGCGGTCGCAAAAGGCGCGCGCATTGCCGCGGGCGGAACGCGCGACGCGCGCGGCGGGCGCTTCTTCCGGCCCACCGTCCTTGCCGGCATGCGTGACGGGATGCTCGCGCTGGAGGAGGAGGCGTTCGGACCGCTCGCGCCCGTCGTCCGCTTTGCGACCGAAGACGAAGTCGTCGCGCTCGCGAACCGGTCCGAATATGGGCTCGCCTCCTATCTCTATACGCGCGACCTCGGCCGCGCCTGGCGCATCGCGGAGCGGATCGAGGCGGGAATCGTCGGCGTCAATACCGGCTTGATTTCCACAGAGCTTGCGCCTTTTGGCGGGGTCAAGGCATCGGGCTTGGGGCGCGAAGGGTCGCGCCACGGGATCGAGGATTATGTCGAACTCAAATATGTCTGCCTCGATCTCGGGACACCATGATCGTGGTGGGTGAATTCAGAACAACGGATTTTTAGCGGGAGTGGAATGATGAAGGCCGAGGATCAAGCGCCCGCTGACGGCGACTATCGATATGGTTGGTATACCGCCATCGTCCTGATGGTCGCCTACACGCTGTCCTTTCTGGATCGCCAGATCCTGACGCTGATGGTTGGGCCGATCAAGGCCGACCTCGGCATCACCGACACGCAGTTTGCCATGCTGACCGGGGGTGCCTTCGCGCTCTTCTATACCGTGATGGCGTTGCCGATGGGCTGGGCGGCGGATCGCTATCCGCGCAAATGGGTCATCGCCTCGGGAATCGCGGTGTGGACGATGGCCACGGGTGCCTGCGCCTTCGCACGCACCTTTCCCCAGCTCATGGCGACGCGCATCATGGTCGGGGTGGGGGAGGCGACGCTCTCGCCGTCGGCCTATTCGATGCTGCGCGACCGCTTCGATGATTCGCGCCTGCCGCGCGCGATGAGCATCTACTCGCTCGGCATCTTCATCGGCGCGGGCCTTGCGCTGATCATCGGCGGCATGGTCGTCAGCGCGCTCGCCGTCACCCCCTATGTCGAGGTGCCGCTGCTCGGCACATTCCGCTCGTGGCACGCGGTATTCCTGGTCGTCGGACCTCCGGGCATCGTGGTCGCACTGTGGGTCGCGACGCTCAAGGAGCCCGTTCGCAAGCGGCCAGCCGAGGCCGAGGAAAAGGCGTCTTTTTCGCTTTCCGCGATCGCCCGGTTCTTCGGCGAATGGCCGCGTATGTCGCTGGCGCTGTTCATCGGCGCCGGTTTCCTCTCGATCCTCAGCTATCTCGATGCCTGGTATCCCGAACTGTTCATCCGCATGTACGGCTGGCACCCCGACGAAGCGGGCCGGGTCAACGGGCTCGCGTCGCTGACCGCCGGGCCGGCGGGTATGATATTCGCGGGCTGGTACACCAGCAGGCTGATCAAGCAGGGCCGCGCCGATGCCTGTCTTTTCCTCGCAATGATCGGCGCGATCGGGCTCGGTGTCTTCGGCGCCTTGATGCCGATCATGCCGAATGCGACGTGGATGGCGGTAATGGTATGGCCGATCAAGTTCCTCGGCGGCTTCAACCCGGTGCTGATCCCGGCGGCGATCCAGATGATCGCGCCGCACAATCTGCGCGCGCAACTGGGTGCGGTGTTCCTCCTGACCACCGGCATTTTGGGCACCGCGCTCGGACCGATCGTGCCCGCTTTCATGAGCGATTATCTGATCCGCGACGAAAGCCAGCTCAACGTGTCGATCGCGATCACCGCGCTCGTCGTGGCGCCGATCACCGCCGCGCTGATCGCTTATGGTCGCCGCCAGTTCCGCGAACGCGTGGCGACGATGCCGCGCTAAGGTCGCCGCCATGAACTTCGACGTATTGATAGTTGGCGGGGGCCACGGTGGCGCGCAGGTTGCGGTGATGCTGCGGACGCAGAAGTTCAGCGGCAGCATCGCGATCGTGGGGGAGGAGGCGGAGCTTCCCTATGAGCGGCCGCCCTTGTCGAAGG
>ERZ778017.723-NODE-723-length-40650-cov-5.889518_pt1 | contig 40650 bp, 36 predicted proteins | sample MGYA00375747_ERZ778017 | MGnify/ENA primary metagenome ERZ778017 (study PRJEB29350, sample SAMN05509838) | bioreactor metagenome | biome: bioreactor; material: wastewater | place: South Africa: University of Cape Town | collected 2014-03-17 ...
GACTGTCTTGCGGTAGCCCTTCAGCAGCCGCTCGTTGCGGCTGCCGAAGATCCGGGTGAGGTAGTTCTGGATCATTTTGGGATGGCGCTACGCCTGCAACCGGCGGAACGACGCAGCTGGACGGCGTCAGCGCCCGCGAAACCGGTACAGTCTAGCACGCGCACCCCGGCCGCCCCGGGACGCGAAACGACCGACCGACCGGGCAATCCGCAGCAGCGCAGCGATCGATGAAGCCGACTTTCACCCGCCCGGTCAGCGCCTGGCTCGACGACGAAACCGGCTTCCGCGCGCTCGCCGCGCGGGTCGATCGCCTCGTCGAAGTGCAGGCTGCGTTGCACGAGCGCTTCGGACAGGCGCCGCTGACCGTCGTCTCGCTCGATGCCGGCACGCTGACGCTGCGCGCGCCGAATGCGGCCTGGGCGGCGCGGCTGCGCCAATCGACGCCGACGATGCTGCAGGCGCTGCATCAGCGCTTCGCCGGCATCGAGCGGATCCGCATCGTCACCCAGCGAACGGGCGACGCCTCGAGCCCCCCCGCGCACGCTCCGCGCGCCGCGATTCCGTCAGCGGCGCTGCGCGAGCTGGACCGGTTGCGCGCCGACACCGACGCGCCGGCGCTCGGCGAGGCGCTCGCGCGCCTGGTTCGCCGGCACCGCGGCGCGCGCTGAAAGCGCGCCGGGCAATGCCGCCGCAGTGGGCGCCGTCAGCCGCTCGACGAACATCACGGCGAAGAACACGAGCGCGGCGACCAGCCCGCCGAGCAGCAGGCGCCAGGCGAGCCGCAGATAGCGCCGCTCGCGCGTGAACACGTAGCCGAGCGCGCAGTACGCGACGGCGGCCAGCAGCACGACGACAAGGACGCGCAGGAAGATCATCGGCGGCGCGTTCTCGCCGCGGCGCCGCCGGGCGCGCGGACACGCGATGCGTCGCACGCCGGGGCGAACGAGAATGCGGGGAACGCACGCCGCGCCGGCGCGCGCTCAGGCATGGCTCCAGTCGAGCGCGAAGGGCCGCGGCGCGTCGCGGCGCTCGACGAAGCCGACGCGCTCCCAGGCGTGCTCGCGCGCGAGCATCTCGCGCAGCAGCCGGTTGTTCAGCGCATGCCCCGACTTGTGCGCGCTGTACGCGGCGAGCAGCGGATGGCCGACCAGGTACAGGTCGCCGATCGCGTCGAGGATCTTGTGCTTGACGAACTCGTCGCCGAAACGCAGGCCGTCTTCATTCAGCACGCGGTATTCGTCCATGACGATCGCGTTGCCGAAGCTGCCGCCCTTGGCCAGCCCGTGCGCGCGCAGCGTCTCGACGTCCTGCATGAAGCCGAAGGTGCGCGCGCGCGAGACCTCCTTCACGTACGACACCTTCGCGAAATCGACCTCGACGGCCTGCTCGGTGGCGTCGATCGCCGGATGCGCGAAATCGATCGAGAAGCGCAGCTTGAAGCCGAAGTGCGGGTCGAGCCGCGCCCACTTGTCGCCGTCGCGCACCTCGACCGTCTCGAGCAGCCGGATGAACTGCTTCTCGGCGCGCTGCTCGACGATGCCCGCCGACTGGATCAGGTAGACGAAAGACCCGGCCGAACCGTCGAGGATCGGGATCTCGGGCGCAGTGACGTCGACGTGGACGTTGTCCACGCCCATGCCGGCGAGCGCCGACATCAGGTGCTCGACGGTGGCCACGCGCACCTGCGCGAGCGGGCCGTCGTCGGCGGCGGTGAGCGTGGAGGCCAACCGCGTGTCGCCGACGCGCTCGGCGCAGCTGCGGATCGAGACCGGCGGCTCGAGATCGACGCGATGAAAGACGATGCCGGTATCGGGCGCGGCCGGGCGCAGCGTCAACTCGACGCGTTCGCCCGAATGCAGCCCGACGCCGGTGGTGCGCACCAGCGAGCCGATGGTTCGCTGGCGCATCATCGCGACGCGCCCGCGCGGGGAGCAGAGCGGCGTGCTGCGTTCAAGCCTGCTTCACCATGGTATCGGCGTCGGACACCTCGAACTTGCCCGGCTGCTCGACGTTCAGCGTCTTCACCACGCCGTCCTCGACCAGCATCGAGTAGCGCTGCGAACGCACGCCCATCGTCGGGCTGACGAAGTCGAGTCCGAGCGCGCGCGTCCACTCGGCGCCCCCGTCGGCGATCATCCGGATCTTGCCCTCGGTGCCCTGGTCGCGCGCCCACGCGCCCATCACGAAGGCGTCGTTCACCGACACGCACCAGATCTCGTCGACGCCGTTGCCCTTGAGCGCGTCGTACTTCTCGAGATAGCCGGGAACGTGCTTCGCCGAGCAGGTGGGCGTGAACGCGCCCGGCAGCCCGAACACGACGACGCGCTTGCCGCGCAACTCGTCGAGCGCCTGGAACTTGCGGGGCCCGATCGAGCAGCCCGGCCCCTCGGTCTGCACGTACTCCTGCAATGCGGCGTCGGGGACTCGTTGGCCAGGTTGAATCATTTTGAGTGCGCCTCCGCTTTTCGCTAAGAGCGATTGCTGCAAATGGGGAACCTGTAATTTTAAGTTATGTCAGCTGTTCGCGCTGGGCGGAGGCGGGAATTGATGAGTGAAGGGTCAAGGGTGAAGGGTGAAGGGGCCGCTGGCTGCGGGCAGCCAGCGGATGAGAGCCGTCGTCGCGCGTCCGGGGCGACGAAGCGTGATGCGCGTGGTGTCGGGCCCCTTGACCCTTGATCCTTCACCCTTCACTTCCTTAGTCGGCCTGCTTTCGCAAGAAAGCAGGAATGTCGAAGCGCTCCACTCCGCTTTCCTCGAGCGCCTGGACCTGCGCGGCGGCCGAGGCGCGCGGACTGCGCCAGACCGTGGGCTGCTCGAACTGGTCGTAGTTCGGCTGTTGCACGGGTGCGGCGTCGTGCGTCCCGGTGCGCAGCTGGCTCTGCGGCACGAGCATCGGCTTGGCCGGACGCCGGCCGATGCCGGTGGCGACGACGGTCACGCGCAGGCGATCGCTCATGTTCTCGTCGAACACGGTGCCGTGGATGATCGTCGCGTCGTCGGCGCAGAAGGCCTTGATCGTGTTGATCACGTCGTTCGTCTCCTTCAGCTTCAGGCTGCGACCGGCGGTGATGTTGACGATCACGCCGCGCGCGCCCTGCAGATCGACGCCGTCGAGCAGCGGCGAGGACACCGCCTGCTCGGCCGCGATGCGCGCGCGATCCAGGCCCGACGACTCGCCGATGCCCATCATCGCCTTGCCCTGCTCGCCCATCACCGTCTTCACGTCGGCGAAGTCGACGTTGACCAGCCCCGGCACGTTGATGATCTCGGCGATGCCGGCGACCGCGTTGTGCAGCACGTCGTCAGCGCGCTTGAACGCGTCCTCGAGGCTCGCGTCGTCGTCCATCACTTCGAACAGCTTCTGGTTCAGCACGACGATCAGCGAATCGACGTGCTCGACCAGCTGGTCGATGCCGTTCTCGGCGATCTGCAGCTTCTTCGCGCCTTCGAAGTCGAAGGGCTTGGTGACGACGCCCACCGTCAGGATGCCCATCTCCTTGGCGATCTCGGCGACCACCGGCGAGGCGCCGGTGCCGGTGCCCTTGCCCATGCCGGCGGTCAGGAACACCATGTTCGAGCCCTCGAGCGCAGCGCGGATCTCGCTGCGCATCGCCTCGGCGGCGGCGCGTCCCGCTTCGGGCCGGGCGCCGGCGCCCAGCCCCATGTCGCCGAGCTGGATCGTGTGCTCGGCGAGCGAGCGGCGCAGCGCCTGCTTGTCGGTGTTCACCGCGATGAACTCCACGCCCTGCACGTCGCGGTTGATCATGTGATTGACCGCGTTGCCGCCGGCGCCGCCGACCCCGATCACCTTGATGACAGCGCCTTCGACTTCCTGCTCGATCAGTTCGAAACTCATGGTGCTCTTCTCCAGGACGGTGGGAAGACGTCGACCCTTCCCGGTTGAAACGACGATTGTTGGTTGCGAGAACTTCTTGCTCTTCGAGACGACGAACGGAATTCAGAAATTGCCGAGGAACCACTCCTTCATTCTTCGCAGCGTTTCCTTGAACGAACCCGATTGCTCGGCCACTTTTCGCCCGCGCAGGCGCTGCAGTCGCGCCTCCTCGAGCAGCCCCACCGCGGTCGAATAGCGCGGCGAGCGCACGACGTCGGCGAGCCCGCCGGTGTAGGCCGGCATGCCGATGCGCACCGGCTTCAGGAAGATGTCCTCGGCCAGCTCGACCATGCCGGGCAGCAGCGACGTGCCGCCGGTGAGCACGACGCCCGAGGAGAGCAGCTCCTCGTAGCCCGACTCGCGGATCACCTGGTGCACGAGCGAGAACAGCTCCTCGATGCGCGGCTCGATCACGGCGGCGAGCGCCTGGCGCGACAGCGTGCGCGGCGAGCGCTCGCCCAGGCCGGGCACCTCGATCTTCTCGTTCGGATCGGCCAGCACCTGCTTGGCGATGCCGTAGCGCAGCTTGATGTCGTCGGCCTCGAGCGTCGGCGTGCGCAGCGCCATCGCGATGTCGTTGGTGATCTGGTCGCCGGCGATCGGGATCACCGCCGTGTGCCGGATCGCGCCGCCGGTGAAGATCGCGATGTCGGTCGTGCCGCCGCCGACGTCGACCAGCGCCACGCCCAGCTCCTTCTCGTCCTGCGTGAGGATCGACATGCTCGAGGCGAGCGGCTGCAGCATCAGGTCGTTCACCTCGAGTCCGCAGCGGCGCACGCACTTGACGATGTTCTGCGCGGCCGACACGGCGCCGGTGACGATGTGCACCTTCACTTCGAGGCGCACGCCGCTCATGCCGATCGGCTCGCGGATGTCCTCCTGGCCGTCGATGATGAATTCCTGCGCCAGCACGTGCAGGATCTGCTGGTCGGTGGGGATGTTCACCGCCTTGGCGGTCTCGATCACGCGGGCCATGTCGGCCTCGGTGACCTCCTTGTCCTTGATCGCCACCATGCCGCTGGAGTTGAAGCTGCGGATGTGGCTGCCGGCGATCCCGGTGTAGACCGTGCGGATCTTGCAGTCGGCCATCAGCTCGGCTTCCTCGAGCGCGTGCTGGATCGAGGCGACCGTCGACTCGATGTTGACGACCACGCCCTTCTTCAGCCCACGCGAGTCGTGCTGGCCGAGGCCGACGATCTCGTAGTGGCCGTCGGGCCGCATCTCGGCGACGATCGCGACGATCTTCGACGTTCCGATGTCGAGGCCGACGATCAGGTCCTTGGCGTCTCTGGTCATTTGTTATCGCTGTCGATGCGGGCGCTCGGATCGGGCGCGGGGCGGTACGGGGTGGTGCGCGGCCGGGCGAAGGCTGCCGGCGTCCTTGTCGTCGTGTTCGAGCCGCGCGAGCGAGCGGATCGCGAAGCCGTTCGGGTAGCGCAGGTCGATCACCTCGGCGCGCCGGTTCAGCGTCGCGGTGACCACCGGCCAGGTCTGGACCCATCGCGCCAGGCGTCGCTCGACCGGCATGCCCTGGTCGCGACCGAGCAGCAGCGTCGTGCCGTCGTCCAGCCGCAGCGTCCAGGCATGGCGGGCCGACAACGACAGGGCGTCGGGCTGCACGTCGAGCGCGGCGACCGCCTCGCGCAGCTCGGCATAGCGGCGGGCGACCTGCAGCGCCGTGCCTTCCGGACCGGAGAACTGCGGCAGCTCGCCGTCTTCCTCGGCCTCGGCCAGGTTGGCGACGAACAGCTCGCCGAAGGTGTTGACGATGCGTCCGTCGTCCCACAGCGCGAGCGCGCGATGCTCCTCGATCGACACCTCGAGCCCGTCGGGCCAGACGCGGCGCACGCCGGCGCGGCGCACCCACGGCACCGCCTCGAACACCGCGCGCACCGCGTCGAGGTCGACGGCGAAGAAGTTCCCCTGCACGCGCCGCGCAACGGCCGAGCGCAGCTGCGCCGGCGAGACGCGCTGCAGTTCGTGCCCCTGCACGGCGTCGATGCGCACGTGCGCGAGCGTGAAGAACGGCCGCTGCGAGACCCACCATGCGCCGGCGGCCATCGCCGCCAGCAGCGTCGCGCCGAGCAGCGCGTTGGCGAGCGCGTTCAGCGCGCGCGCGTCGTTCCACAGGCCGCTCAAGCGTCCCCCCCGATCTTCAGGCTGGCCGACGCGAGGATGCGCAGGCACAGCTGCTCGTAGGAGATGCCCACCGCGCGCGCGGCCATCGGCACCAGCGAGTGGCCGGTCATTCCGGGCGAGGTGTTCACCTCGAGCAGGAAGGGCGCGTCGTCGCCGCGACGAAGCATCACGTCGACCCGACCCCAGCCTTCGCAGGCGATGGCGCGGTAGGCGGTCAGCGACAGCGCGGCGATCGCTTCGGCGAGCTTCGCGTCGAGCGGCGCCGGGCACAGATAGCGCGTGTCGTCGCTGAAATACTTGTTGTTGTAGTCGTAGTTCCCCTGGGGGGCGACGATCTCGATGATCGGCAGCGCGCGCGCGTCGTCGCCGCTGCCCAGTACCGCCACCGTCAGCTCGCATCCGTCGACGAACTCCTCGCACAGCACGTCGACGTCGTGCGCGCGCGCCGCGTCGAAGGCCGCCGTCGCCGCGTCGAGCGAGAGCAGCTTCGTGAAGCCGATCGTCGAGCCTTCGCGACTCGGCTTGACCGCCATCGGCAGCCCGAGCCGCTGCGCCGCGTCGAAAACCTGCCGCGCCGAGCGGGCCAGCTCGAAGCCGGGCGTGGGCAGGCCATGCGTCATCCAGATGCGCTTGGCGTAGACCTTGTCCATCGCGATCGCCGAGGCCATGACGCCGCTGCCGGTGTACGGGATGCCGAGCAGCTCGAGCGCGCCCTGCACCGTGCCGTCCTCGCCGTAACGGCCGTGCAGCGCGATGAACGCGCGCGCGAAGCCCTCGCGCACGAGATCGTCGAGCGGTCGCTGCGCCGGATCGAAGGCGTGCGCATCGACGCCGCAGGCGCGCAGCGCGTTCAGCACGCCCGTGCCCGACATCGTCGAGACGTCGCGCTCGGCCGAGCGCCCGCCGCACAGCACGGCGACCTTGCCCATCGCCTTCGGATCGATAGCCGTCGCTTCCATCACCGCATCTCCACGATCGCCTGCGCGACCGAGCCGATCGAGCCCGCGCCCATCGTCAGCACTACGTCGCCGTCGCGCGCCGCATCGAGGATCGCGCGCGGCATCGCGGCGATGTCGTCGACGAACACCGGTTCGACCTTGCCGGCGACGCGCAGCGCGCGGGCGAGCGCGCGGCCGTCGGCCGCCACGATCGGCGCCTCGCCGGCCGGATAGACGTCGGCGAGTAGCAGCGCGTCGGCGCCCGAGAGCACGCGCACGAAGTCCTCGAACAGGTCGCGCGTGCGCGTGTAGCGATGCGGCTGGAAGGCGAGCACGATGCGCCGCCCGGGGAACGCGCCGCGCGCGGCAGCCAGCGTCGCCTCCATCTCGGCGGGGTGATGTCCGTAGTCGTCGATCAGGGTGAAGCACCCGCCCCCGTGTGCCGGGTCGATCGCGACGTCGCCGTAGGACTGGAAGCGCCGCCCGACCCCGGTGAAGTGCTCGAGCGCCGCGCGGATCGCCGCGTCGTCGACGTCCAGCTCGTCGGCCACGGCGATCGCCGCCAGCGCGTTGCGCACGTTGTGCACGCCCGGAGCGTTCAGCACGACGGGCATCGGCTCGGCGCCCTCGCGCAGCACGGTGAAGCGCATCCGCGAGCCGTCGGCGTGGACGTCGACCGCGCGGATGCGCGCGTCGGCCCCCAGCCCGTAACCGAGCACCGGTCGCGAGACGAAAGGCAGGATCTCGCGCACGTGCGGGTCGTCCACGCACAGCACGGCCGCGCCGTAGAAGGGCAGGCGCTGCGTGAACTCGACGAAGGCCTGGCGCAGCCGCGCGAAGTCGTGGCCGTAGGTCTCCATGTGGTCGGCGTCGATGTTCGTGATGACGGCGATCATCGGAGACAGGTTCAGGAACGACGCGTCGGACTCGTCGGCCTCGACCACGATGTACTCGCCGGCGCCGAGTCGCGCATTGGCGCCGGCGCTGTTCAGGCGTCCGCCGATCACGAAGGTGGGGTCGAGGCCGCCGGCGGCGAGCACCGACGCGACGAGGCTCGTCGTCGTCGTCTTGCCGTGCGTGCCGGCGATCGCGATGCCGCGGCGCAGCCGCATCAGCTCGGCGAGCATCATCGCGCGCGGCACGATGGGCACGTGGCGCTGCCGGGCGGCGATCACCTCCGGGTTGTCGCCGCGCACCGCGGTGGAGACGACGACGCAGTCGGCACCTTCGATGTGAGCCGCGTCGTGCCCGGCGCGCACCGTCGCGCCGAGCGCCTCGAGGCGGCGCGTCGTCGTTCCGGCGGCGACGTCGGAGCCGCTGACGCGGTAGCCGAGGTTCAGCAGCACCTCGGCGATGCCGCTCATCCCCGAGCCGCCGATGCCGACGAAGTGGACGTGCTTGACGCGATGCTTCATGAGCGCACGCCGCACAGACGCGCGGCCTCCTCGCAGACGTCGGCGACCTCGCGCGTCGCGTCGGGGCGCGCGAGCGAACGCGCGCGCACCGCCATGCGCGCGAGCGACTCGCGGTCGAGCGAAGCCAGCCGCTGGGCGAGCGAGCCCGCGTCGAGCTGCTCCTGCGGCACGAGCAGCGCCGCGCCTTCGTCCGACAGGAAGCGCGCGTTGCCGGTCTGGTGGTCGTCCACCGCATGCGGGAAAGGCACCAGCAGGCTCGCGACGCCCGCGGCGGCGATCTCGGCGACGGTCATCGCGCCCGCCCGGCAGACGACGAGATCGGCCCACTCGTAGGCGCCCGCCATGTCTTCGACGAACTCGACGACGTGCGCGGCGATGCCCAGTTCGCGATAGCGCGCGTCCAGCGCTTCGCGCCGGTCGCGTCCGCTCTGGTGCACGATCTGCGGGCGCGCCGCTTCCGGCATCGCCGCGATCGCCTGCGGAACGACCTCGTTCAGCGCCTGCGCGCCGAGACTGCCGCCGACGACGAGCAGGCGAAGCGCTCCGCTGCGCTTCGCATAGCGCTCGAGCGGATCGTCGTGGCGGATCATTTCCGCGCGCAACGGATTGCCGCAGCAGCGCGCGCCGGGCAGCGTGCCGGGGAAGGCCTCGAGCACGCGATCGGCCAGGCGCGCGAGCAGCCGGTTCGTCAGGCCGGCGACCGAGTTCTGCTCGTGCACGACGAGCGGGCGGTTCAGCAGCGAAGCCATCATGCCGCCGGGGAAGGCGACGTAGCCGCCCATGCCGAGAACGACCGCCGGCTGCGTCGTGCGCAGCGCGCGCACGCTCTGCGCGAAGGCGCGCAGCAGGGTCAGCGGCAGCAGCAGCCGCGTGAGGAGCCCCTTGCCGCGCACGCCGCCGACGCGCACCCACTGCATCGGAATGCCGTGCTTCGGCACGAGCGTCGCCTCCATGCCGGTCGGGTTGCCGAGCCAGACGACGCTCCAGTTGCGCGCGCGCATCTCGGCGGCGACGGCGAGCCCGGGCATCACGTGGCCGCCGGTGCCGCCGGCCATGATGAGGATCGTTCGGCCCGTCATGCCAGGCCCCTCATCAGCTTCCTGTTCTCGAAATCGACCCGGAGCAGGATGGCGACCGCGACGCAGTTGACGAGAATGCCGCTGCCGCCGTAGCTCATCAGCGGCAGCGTCAAGCCCTTGGTGGGCAGCAGGCCGGTGTTCACGCCCATGTTGATGAAGGCCTGCACGCCGATCCACAGGCCGATGCCCTTGGCGACCAGGCCGGCGAAAGTGCGCTCGAGCTTGATCGACTGCCGGCCGATCTCGAAGGCGCGCCGCGTGAACCAGAAGAACAGCACGACCACGGTGAGCACGCCGACCAGGCCGAGTTCCTCGCCGATCACCGCGAGCAGGAAGTCGGTATGCGCCTCGGGCAGGTAGTGCAGCTTCTCGACCGATGCGCCGAGCCCGACGCCGAACAGCTCGCCGCGGCCGAAGGCGATCAGCGAATGCGACAGCTGGTAGCCCTTGCCCAGCGCGTTGGCCGCGTCGAAGGGATCGAGATACGCGAAGATGCGCTCGCGCCGCCACGGCGACAGCCAGATCAGGAGCGAGAAGGTCGTCGCCGCGATGACGACGAGCGAGGCGAACAGCCGGCCGTTCACGCCGCCGAGGAAGAGCAGCCCCATCGCGACCGCGGCGATGACGATGAAGGCACCCAGGTCAGGCTCGAGCAGCAGCAGCAGCCCGACCAGCGCGACGGCCGCGCCCATCGGCAGGAAGCCCTTGCGCACGCTCTGCATCGAGTCCTGCTTGCGCACCGTGAAGTCGGCCACATACAGCACGACGAAGAGCTTCATCAGCTCCGAAGGCTGCAGGTTCAGCACGTACAGCGACAGCCAGCGGCGCGCCCCGTACACCTCCTTGCCGACGCCCGGGATCAGCACCACGACGAGCAGCACGAGCCCGAGCAGGAACAGCCATTTCGCCGATTCGTGCAGGCGCGCGACCGGAACCGAGAACGCGGCGAGCGCGGCGACGCCGCCGACGGCGAGCGCGAAGCCGTGCCGCACGAGGAAATACGTCGACGAGTAGCTCGAGAAGCGATTCGAGTCGGGCAGCGCGATCGACGCCGAGTACACCATCACCAGGCCGAGCAGCAGCAGCGCACCGACCACCCACAGCAGCGCGTGGTCGATGCTGTGCGCCGCACGCGACGGCGCCGCGCGCATCGCGCGCCGTCGCTCGAAGCGCAGCGCGCCGGCGGCAGCGGCGGCGCCGTGCCCGACGCGCAGGCGACCGGGAAGACGCAGGCTCAGCACGGCGACTCCCCGGCGCGGTCGTGCGCTGCTTCGCCGGCGGCGCCTCCTGTCGTTTCGCCCGCGGCGGCCTCCGAGGGATCGAGCGCGCGCACCGCCTGCACGAAGCAGCGGCCGCGGTGCTCGTAGTTGCGGAACATGTCGAGGCTCGCGCAGGCCGGCGACAGCAGCACCGCCTCGCCTTCGCGCGCGTCGTCGCGCGCACGCCGCACCGCTTCCTCGAGCGAGTCGCAGCGCACGATCGGCACTCCGCTCGCGGCGAGCGCCTGCTGCAGCCGGGGAGCGTCGACGCCGATCAGGTATGCCGACGCCGCATGCGCGCGCACCGGTTCGACGAGCGCGGAGAAGTCCTGGCCCTTGCCGTCGCCGCCGGCGATCAGCCGGCAGCGCTTGCCGAGCCCGCGCAGCGCGGCCACGGTGGCACCGACGTTCGTTCCCTTGCTGTCGTCGTAGTACTCGACGCCGTCGAGGGTCGCCACCAGCTGGCAGCGATGCGGCTCGCCGGCGTACGAGCGCAGGCCGTGCAGCATCTTCGCCATCGGCACGCCGATCGCATCGCACAGCGCGAGCGCCGCCAGCGCGTTCAGGTGGTTGTGCGTGCCGCGGATGCGCAACGCGTCGGCCGGCATCAGGCGCCGCACGTGGAAACCCGCCGGCACGCGGCGACGGCGCGACGATGCGCCGGCGGAGGGGTCTTCCTCCGGTTGCGCATGCGCGAGCCAGTCGATGCCGTGCTCGCGCACGATGCCGAAATCGCCGGCGCCGGCGGGCGCGTCGGCGCCGAAGGAGACCAGCTTCAGCGCGGGGCCGGGCGCGGAAGGCGCCGCGCGCGCGTCGCCGCGATCGAACACGGCGAGCTTCGCGTGCGCGTAGATGCGCTGCTTCGCTTCGACGTAGCTGCGCATCGACGCGTGCCAGTCGAGGTGGTCCTCGTCGACGTTGACGATCGCGGCGGCGTCGGGCGCGAGGCTGCGCGCGAGCGCGAGCTGGAAGCTCGACAGCTCGAGCACCCAGACGGCCGGCAGGCGGTCGGCGTCGAGCGCCTCGCGCAATGCGTCGAGCATCGGCGGGCGGATGTTGCCCGCGCTGGCGACGTCCACGCCCGCCTCGCGGCACAGATGCGCGGCGAGCGCGGTCGTCGTCGTCTTTCCGTTGGTTCCGGTGATCGCGATCAGCTTCGGCGCGTAGCCGTTCTCGCGCAGGTCGGCGAGCGCCTGCGCGAACAGCTCGAGTTCGCCCGCCACCGCAACGCCGCGCGCGAGCGCGCGCGCATGGAACTGCGCCGGGTCGCCCTGCTCGATCGACAGCCCCGGGCTCCAGGCGACGAGGTCGACGCCGTCGAGCCAGGCGTCGGACCACGGCGCGCCGTCGACGTAGCGCAGATCGGCGATCGAATCGCGCAACGCCGGCCACGCGGGCAAGCCGGTGCCGTCGGCGCTGCGGGTGTCGGCCACGCGCACGCGCGCGCCCTGGCGCGCGAGCCAGCGCGCCATCGCCGCGCCCGAGTCGCCCAGCCCGAGCACGAGCGCAGTGCGGCCTGCGACGTCGAAAAGCCCGGGTTGCGGCAGCGTGCTTCCGCTCATCAGCGCAGCTTCAGCGTCGACAGGCCGAACAGCACCAGCATCATCGTGACGATCCAGAAACGCACGACGACCTGGCTCTCCTTGATGCCGCCCACCTCGAAATGGTGGTGCAGCGGCGCCATCCGCAGGATGCGGCGTCCCTCGCCGTAGCGGCGCTTCGTGTACTTGAAGTACCCGACCTGCAGCATCACCGACAGCGTCTCGGCGACGAAGACGCCGCCCATGATGAACAGCACGATCTCCTGGCGGACGATCACCGCCACCGTGCCGAGCGCGGCGCCGAGCGCGAGCGCGCCCACGTCGCCCATGAACACCTGCGCGGGGTACGCGTTGTACCAGAGGAAGCCCAGGCCCGCGCCGGCGATCGCCGCGCAGAAGACGGTGAGTTCGCCGGCGCCGGGAATGTGCGGGATCAGCAGGTACTTAGCGAACACCGCGTTGCCGGTCACGTAGGCGAACAGGCCGAGCGCCGAACCCACCATCACCGCCGGCAGGATCGCCAGGCCGTCGGCGCCGTCGGTGAGGTTCACCGCGTTGCTCGAGCCGACGATGACGAACCAGGTGAGGACGATGAAGCCGTAGACGCCCAGCGGATACGCGACGTTCTTGAAGAAGGGAACGATCAGGTCGGCGCGCGCCGGCAGGTCGGTGAAGCCGTGCGAGACCCAGTCGGCGAACAGCGCGAAGGCATCCGCGTTCGACTGCGCCGGAACCGAGAACGCGAGATAGACCGAAGCGACGATGCCGATCAGCGATTGCCAGAAGATCTTCTGCTTCGCCGACATCCCGCGCGGATCGCGGTGCACGATCTTGCGGTAGTCGTCGATCCAGCCGATCCAGCCGAAGCCGAGCGTGACGATCAGCACGATCCAGACGAAGCGGTTCGACAGATCGGCCCACAGCAGCGTCGCCGCCGCCACCGAGATCAGAATCAGCGCGCCGCCCATGGTCGGCGTGCCGGATTTCGTCAGGTGCGTGCGCGGACCGTCGCTGCGCACCGCCTGCCCGATCTTCATGCCGACGAGCCTGCGGATCAGCGACGGACCGAAGAGCAGCCCGATGGCCAGCGCCGTGAGCGCGGCGAGCACCGCGCGCAGCGTGATGTAGCCGAACACGGCGAAGGAACGCGTGTCCTTCGCCAGCCATTGGGTGAGTTCGAGCAGCATCGTCAGGCCGCCACCGGCGCCTGCGCGAGCGCAGCGACCACGCGCTCCATCCGCATGAAGCGCGAACCCTTGACGAGCACGGTCGCGCCCTCGCCGGCCAGCGCCGCAACACCCGCGACCAGCGAATCGACGTCGTCGTGGTGCACGGCGCCCGCGCCGAAGGCCTCCACCGCCGCCGCGCTGGCCGCGCCGATCGCGAGCAGGCGTTCAATGCCGCGCTCGCGCGCATAGGCGCCGACCTCGCGGTGGAACTCGGGGCCGCGCTCGCCGACCTCGCCCATGTCGCCGAGCACGAGCACGCGCAAGCCCGCGCAGCGCGCCAGCACGTCGATCGCCGCGCGCACGGAATCGGGGTTCGCGTTGTACGTGTCGTCGATCAGCGCCGCTCCGGCGGCGGCGCGGCGGCGCACGAGGCGCCCCGGCGGCGGGGCGAACCGCTCGAGGCCGCTGGCGATGGTCGCGGCATCGATGCCCAGCGCATGCGCGCAGGCGGCGGCGGCCAGCGCGTTGCGCACGTTGTGCAGCCCCTCGACCGGCAGCCGCACCGTCGCGCGCGCCCCGCCGACCTTCATCTCGAACCGCGCGGACTCGGCGTTCGGGGCCGCGGCGACCTCGAAGCGCTGCAGGTCGTCATCGAGGCCGAATTCGATCCGCCGCCGCGACCCGGCAAGCGCTCGCCACAGCGGTGCCTGCGGATCGTCGGCCGGAAAGACCGCGACGCCCTCTCCGGACAATGCGGCGATCGACGCGCCGTTCTCGCGTGCAGAGCCTTCGGTGCCATCGAGGAACTCCTGGTGTTCGCGTTGCGCGTTGTTCACCAGCGCGACGTCGGGCCGCGCGACCTGCGCCAGCCAGGCGATCTCGCCGGGATGGTTGGTGCCCAGCTCGATCGCCGCCGCGCGGTGCTGCCTGCGCAGCCGCAGCAGCGTCAGCGGAACGCCGACGTCGTTGTTCAGGTTGGCCTGCGTGGCCAGGCGCGCGTCCGCGCCGAAGGCCTGCGCGAGCACAGCCGAGAGCATCTCCTTGACCGTCGTCTTGCCGTTCGCGCCGGCGACGGTGACCACGCGCACCGGCAGGCGGGAGCGCCAGCCGCGCGCGATCTCGCCGAGCGCGCGACGCGTGTCCGCCACGCGGATGGCCGGCGTGCGGATTCCCTCGACCCACCGATCGAAGAACACCGCCGCTGCTCCCCGCTCCTGCGCGGCGGGGATGAACGCGTGCGCGTCGAAGCGTTCGCCGCGCAGCGCGACGAACAGCTCGCCCGGGGCGATCGAGCGCGTATCGGTGCACACGCCGCTCACGCGTACCGACGGCTCGCCGTACAGGCATGCGCCGGAGAGCCAGCCGAAGGCCTCGCGCAGCTCAAGCATCGTCGTCCGCCTGCGGCAGGCCGAGCAGGCGGCGCGCGACCGCCAGATCGGAGAACGGCAGCCGCTCGGCGCCGATTTCCTGCCAGGTCTCGTGCCCCTTGCCGGCGATCAGGACGACGTCGTCGGGCGACGCCGCCTCCAGCGCCTTGCGGATCGCCTGCTCGCGATCGAGCTCGGTGAGCCGCGGCTCGCGCATGAAGCCGGCACGGATGTCGGAGACGATGCGAAAGGGCGTCTCGCTGCGCGGGTTGTCGCTGGTCACGACCACATGATCGGCATAGCGCTCGACGACCATCCCCATCATCGGGCGCTTGCCCGGATCGCGGTCGCCGCCGGCGCCGAACACGCACCACAGCGCGCCGCGCCGCGCCTCCGCGAGCGGGCGCAGCGCGTGCAGCACGTTCATCAGCGCGTCGGGCGTGTGCGCGTAGTCGACGACGACGAGCGGACGCCCGTCGGCGACGATGCGCTGCATGCGGCCGGGAATCGGCCGCAGCGCCTCGAGCCGCCGCATCGCCTCGTCGAAAGGCATGCCGTGCATCAGCCAGACGCCGGCAGCCGCCAGCGCGTTGACGACGTTGAACTGGCCGATCGTCTGCAGCCGGATCTCGGCACGTCCGTAGTCGCCGCCGATCGACACCTGCGAGCCGCTCGCGTGCTCGACGATGCGATACGCCGACAGCTTCTTCTTCGCGCGCCAGCCGTGCTCGCCGGGCAGATGGCCGAAGGCGAGCGATGCGATCGACGACGGCAACGGATCGAGCACTTTGGGCGCGACCGGATCGTCGCCGTTGACCAGCGCATGGCGCAGCCCCGGCCACGAGAAGAGCCGCAGCTTCGCCGCCAGGTACGCTTCTTCGCTTCCGTGGTAGTCGAGGTGGTCGCGCGTGAAGTTGGTCAGCACCGCGGTCTCGATCGGCAGTCCGTTCAGCCGCCCCTGGTCGATGCCGATCGAAGACGCCTCCATCGCCACCAGTTCCGCGCCGGCATCGGCGAAGGAAGCGAGCATGCGTTGCAGGCCCACGGCATCGGGCGTGGTCAACCCGAAAGCTTCCAGCCGCGGCGAACCTTCGGGGTCGACGATGCCGCTGCCCAGCGTGCCGATCACCGCGCAGCGCCGGCCGGCGGCGGAAAAGCCGCTCGCCATCCATTGCGTGGACGTCGTCTTGCCGTTCGTTCCGGTGACCGCGACGACGCGCAGCCGCCGACCCGGAAGCCCGTAGTACCGCGCGGCGATCGGCCCGGCCTGTTCGCGCAGGCCGTCTACCGCGCGCATCGCCGGCACGGACGACGCGTCGTCGTCGCGCAGGCCGAAGGCCTCGGCGCCGCTTGCCTCGTACAGCACGGCAGCCGCGCCGGCCGCGCGCGCCGCATCGACGAAGCGGCGTCCGTCGCTGTGCGCCCCGGGCCAGGCGAGGAAGGCGTCGCCCGGGCGCAGCGCACGGCTGTCGGAGACGAGCGCCGCCCCCGGCGCCAGCGCCGATCGCAGCCAGTCGCCGAGCGGTGCGGCACGTTCGGCCTCGTCGTCCGCGACAGCGTTGCCGGTCACAGCGCCGCCCCCGCATCGTGCCCGGCAGCCGAGGTCGGCACTTCCAGCTTCACGACGGTGGAATCCGGCGGCACGCGCAGCGTGCGCAGCGTGTCGCCGGCGATACGCGCGAACACCGGCGCGGCGACGGTTCCGCCGTAATACTTGCCGGCGGTCGGCTCGTCGATCATCACCGCGACGATCACGCGCGGATCCGACACCGGCGCGAAGCCGACGAAGGAGGCGATGTACTTGTTCACGTACTGCCGGCCGTCGCGCTTGTGCGCGGTGCCGGTCTTGCCGGCCACCCGGTAGCCGGAGATCTGCGCCTGCGGCGCGGTGCCGCCGGGGCCTGCTGCCAGCTCGAGCATGTGCCGCACCGCGCGCGCGGTAGCGGGCGTGACGATGCGCTCGCCGCCGACCGCGTCGTCGTGCTTGAACATCGACACCGGCAGCAGTTCGCCGTCGGTGGCGAACACCGTGTAGGCGCGCGCGAGCTGCAGCAGCGAAACCGACAGGCCGTAGCCGTAGGACATCGTCGCCTGCTCGATCGGCTTCCAGCTGCGATACGGCCGCAGCCGGCCGGCGACCGCGCCCGGAAAGCCGATGCGCGGCGCCTGCCCGAGGCCCACGGACGAGAACATCTCCCACATGCGCTCGGCCGGCATCGCCAGCGCCATCTTCGCGGTGCCGACGTTCGACGACTTCTGCACGATCTGCTCGATCGTCAGCAGGCCGTGCGGATGCGCATCGCCGATCGTCGCGCTGCCGATCTTCAGTCGGCCGGGAGCGGTCTGGATCACCGTATCGGGACGCACCTGGCCCAGCTCGAGCGCGAGCGCCGCGGTGAACGGCTTCATCGTCGAACCCGGCTCGAAGGTGTCGGTGATCGCGCGGTTGCGCAGCTGCGCGCCGGTGAGCTGACCGCGCTCGTTCGGGTTGTAGGTCGGCCAGTTGGCCAGCGCGAGGATCTCGCCGGTGTGCACGTCCAGCACGACCGCGGCGCCGGCCTTCGCCTTGTGTTCGTGGACCGCGTCGCGCAGCGCATCGAAGGCGAGGAACTGGATCGTGCTGTCGATCGACAGTGCGAGATCGCGACCGTTGTGCGGCTCGCGCACCGCCTCGACGTTCTCCACCACGCGGCCGTAGCGGTCGCGGATCACGCGCCGGCTGCCCGGCTTGCCGGCGAGATCGGGGTTCTTCGCCAGCTCGACGCCTTCCTGGCCGATGTCCTCGACGTTGGTGAAGCCGACCACGTGCGCGATCGTCTCGCCCTGCGGGTAGTGGCGCTTGTACTCGCGCTGCTGGTGGATGCCGGCGATGCGCAGCGCCGCGACGCGTTCGGCGACGTCGGCGTCGACCTGGCGCTTCAGGTAGACGAAGCTGCGATCGGCCGCCTGGGCGAGCCGTCCGCGCAGCTCGCGCTCGCTGGTGCCGAGCAGCTTCGCCAGCTCGGCGAACTGCTGCGGCGTGGCCTCGACCTGTTCGGGGATCGCCCACACCGCGCGCGCCGGCAGGCTCGACGCGAGCACGACGCCGTTGCGGTCGAAGATCTTGCCGCGCGAGGCCGGCAGTTCGATCGTGCGGCCGTAGCGCAGCTCTCCCTGCTGCTGCAGGTACCCCTGCGAGAACACCTGCAGCCAGACGGTGCGCGCGGCGAGCGCCACGAAGGCCACCGCGACGAACAGCATCACGAGCTGCGAGCGATATGCCGGCAGCCGCACCTGCAGCAGCGGGTTCGACGCGATCGGCACGTTGCGGCGGGTCCTGCGCGCCATCAGCGGGCTCCCGCGGCTTCGGCCGGCGCGGTGGAGCCGAGGCGCACGACGCGCTCGACCGGATCGACGACCAGGTGCAGCGTGCGCTGCGGCGAGATCGACTCCATCGACAGCTCGCGGCGCGCCTTGGTGTCGATGCGCGAAGCCTTGGCCAGCACGGTCTGCTCGATCTGCAGCTGGTCCCACTGCACCTCGAGGCGCGAGGCCTGTGCGTGCGCGCGCTCGACGTCGCCGAAGAGCTTGCGCGCGCGATCCTGCGAGGTGACGAGGCCGAGCGCACAGACCACCAGCAGGAAGACGAGCACGAGGTTGAGCCGGAGCATGGCCTCAGATCCTTTCGGCCACGCGCATCACCGCGGAACGGGCGCGCGGGTTGTCGGGACGGCGCCTGCGCGGCCGACGCGCGTCGCGCGCGGCGGCGTCCGGCGCAGCCGGACCGGCCGGCGATCCGCCCGCCGCCTCGGAAGCGAGCCTGCGCGCGAGCGCGCGCAGGCGCGGAGCACGCGAGACGACCGAAGCGCCGGTGACCGGATCGCGCGCCGCGTCGCGCCCCGATTCCCCGGCAATGAACTGCTTGACCATCCGGTCTTCCAGCGAATGAAAACTGATGACGACGAGGCGCCCGCCTCGCTTCAGGCGCCCGACGGCCCGGTCCAGCGCTACCGGGAGTTCTTCGAGTTCCTGATTGACGTGAATCCGTAGAGCCTGAAACGTGCGTGTGGCCGGGTCCTTGCCCATCGGCGCCCGCCCGCGGCGGCGGACGACAGCGGCGACGAGCGCGGCAAGCTCTCCGGTCGTGCGCAACGCGTCGGCCCCGAGTTCGCTGCGGCGAGCAACAATCGCCTTTGCAATCGGAACAGCAAGCCGTTCTTCCCCATAGTCGCTCACCACCTTCGCGATTTCGTCTTCGCTCGCCTCGAGCAGCCACTGGCGAGCCGGGATTCCGCGCGTCGGATCCATCCGCATGTCGAGCGGGCCGCTGGCGCGAAAGCTGAAGCCGCGCGCCGGGTCGTCCAGCTGCGGCGAGGAAACGCCGAGATCGAACACGACGCCGTCGACGAGCGCGATGCCGTGCGCATCGAGCGCCGCATCGAGCGCGGAGAAGCGGGCATGCTCGATCGCGAAGCGCGAGTCGGTCCATGCCCGGCCGACGGCGACGGCCTCGGGGTCGCGATCGAGCGCGAGCAGCCGGCCATCGGACCCCAGGCGCGCGAGGATCGCCGCGCTGTGCCCGCCGCGGCCGAAGGTGCAGTCGAGGTAGCAGCCGTCGCGACGGATCGCGAGCGCGTCGACTGCCTCGTCGAGGAAGACCGTCTCGTGACCGAGTCCTGACTGCACGCGTTCGCGCCGTTCACGGTGTTCGTGGTTCAGAAATTGAAGTTCGCGATCGCTTCGGGCATGCCTGCCTCGATCGTTTCGCGTTCCTTCGCCGCCAGCAGCGCGCTGTCCCAGATCTCGAAGTGGCTGCCCATGCCGAGCATCATCACTTCGCGAGTCAGAGAGGCGGCGGTACGCAATTCGGGCGAAATGAGGATGCGGCCCGTGCCGTCCATGTCGACGTCGAGCGCGTTGCCGAGAAAGATGCGCGTCCAGTTGCGCGCGCCGATCGGCATCGAGGCGAGCCGTTCGCGGTGCGTCTCCCACACCGGCCGGGGAAAGAGCAGCAGGCAGCCGTCGGGATGGCGCGTCAGTGTGAGTTTGCCCTCACATTGCTCGGAAAGCGCATCCCGGTGACGCGTCGGGACCGTCATCCGGCCCTTCGCATCGAGCAGCAGCGCAGAGCTTCCCTGGAACATGCGGTTTCCGACCCAACCTCGCGTGGGACGAAAACCGGCTTTTCAGCCGCTCTCTTCCCACAAAAACCCACTTATTTGCACCTGGCGCCACTCTACGGAAAAGCGAACGCCAAGGCAAGCCGGCGGAATCGGCATTTTTCTTGTCGCAACAGGGACTTAGGCGCGGGAGTTCAAGCGCGGGATGATCGGACAATCGCTGCGGAATCAGCGCGTTGAAGCTTACTTGCAACGTAAAACATGAAGAGCAGGCCGAGACCGGCGCCTATCGGACAGGAGCGGCCCGTTTCTTCAGCCGATACGCCAGCTGCGGCCGGGTGATGCCGAGCGCGCGCGCGGCCGAGCTCAAATTGCCGCCGGCCTTCGCCACCGCCGCGTCGATCAGCAGCGACTCGACCTCGTCGAGCCCCACGTGGCGCTGCGCGACGTGGTCGAGGAAAGCGCTGACGGCATCCTCGTCGGGTCGCAGCATGCGGCCGTCCGGCCCGAGCCCGGCGGTGCGACGACCCCGGGCGACCGCGGTGATCGACGGAAAGAGATCGTCCAGGTCGATGTGCGCGCCCTGCGCGGCGAGGATGACGCCGCGCTCGATGACGTTCTCGAGTTCGCGGACATTGCCCGGCCACGCGTACTGGCGAAGCGCGTGCAGCGCACGGTCGGTGACGCCCAGCACGTGCTTGCCGTGCCGCGCGCAGCTGCGATCGACGAAGTGCCGTACCAGCCCGGGAATGTCCTCGGGGCGCTCGCGCAGCGGCGGAACGACGACCGGATAGACGTTCAGCCGGTAGTACAGGTCGCGGCGGAATGTGCCCTGCGCGACGGCGCGTTCGAGATCGACGTTCGTTGCCGCCACCACGCGGACGTCGACCTTGCGCGTGCGCAGGTCGCCGACCCGCTCGAACTCGCCTTCCTGCAATACGCGAAGCAGCTTGGCCTGCGCCTGGGCCGGCAGCTCGCCCACCTCGTCGAGGAACAGCGTGCCGCCGTGCGCGCGCTCGAAGCGGCCCGGGCGCGACTGATGCGCGCCGGTGAAAGCGCCCTTCTCCACGCCGAAGAGCTCCGATTCGATCAGCGGCTCGGGCAGCGCGGCGCAGTTCACCGCCACGAAGGGCGCCTGTGCGCGGGTGCTCGCCGCGTGCAGCGCGCGCGCGAACATCTCCTTGCCGACGCCCGTCTCGCCGAGCAGCAGCACGGTGACCTGGCTCGGCGCCGCCTTGCGAACGAGCTCCCAGGCGCGAACGACGGCCGGCGCGCGGCCGACGATCTCCTCGCTTGCCGTATCGCGATCGAGCGAGCGGCGCAGGCTGCGCACCTCGGCCTGCAGCCGCAGGATCGCCTCGGCGATCGAATCGGGCTCGAGCAGCCGGATCTGCTCGGCCGCATCGGGCCACTCGTCGGCCGTGCGCCCGACGATGTGGCAGCACGCCGCGCCGGCGGCGCGGCAGGTCGTCTCGCGAAACAGCACGAGCCGGCCCATCAGCGTCGTCGAGTAGCCCGAGGCGTAGCCGACCTGCATCCAGCACGCCGGCTCGTCGGCGATGCCATAGAGATGGCAGTGCACGTCGGCCTCGTACGAGCTCTCCCAGGTGAACTCGCCGTCGAAGACGCCGCGCGCGATGTCCATCGTCATCGCATCCGCGCGCGCGTGGACGATGCCTTCGAGCGTGTGCAGCATCGGTCCCATGCCGAGCAGCTCGGTGTCGGAGGCCTGCGGATACAGCTCGCGCGCCCAGGCCGCGTCGCGTGCGCCGGAGGCGAAGCCGATCCTCGTCAGCACGCCGCGTGCGCGGACGATGCCGAGCGAGTCGATCAGCTCCTTGCGCAGCGCCTCGATCGAAGCCCCGTGCATCAGCAGCATGCGCTGTTCGCCGAGCCAGATGTGACCGGACTCGAGCGAGAAGCGCAGGCGCGAAGCGAGCTCGCTCAGCCGCTGCTGGAACTGCGTGGGGTCGGACATCTGCTGCACGGACATGGCGCTGTCACTGTAGCGCAGCGCCTGCCCGGTGGCGTGCGGTGCACGCCAGCCCTGCGCCGCGTTGATCCGGCTCGCGGCGGCATCGATCCGACCCGCAGGAACCGCTTCGATCCGGTATGCAGCCGCGTTGATCAATTGATCGAAGCGGCGGCGAATTGATCATTTGATCGATGTCCGCCGCCGCGCTCCGGCTGCGGCGCTTCGTTCGCCGCCCTCTGAAGCCGCGGCGGAATCCGTTCCGGCATGGAACTTGCGAACCTGGTAGCGGACAACCCGGAGGAGAACCATGCACAACGCAAACCGCCGCCACCGCACGGCGGGGCGGCTCGCCGCCCTCGCTCTTGCGGCGATCGCTTCCAGCGCCCTCGCCGACAGCAGCGGCAAATGGCAGAGCGGCCAGGAGGCCTACGCGAAGGTCTGCGCCTACTGTCACGAGGCCAACGTGGGCCCGGTGATCAAGGGACGCAACCTCGAAGTGGACTACGTGCGGCACATGGTGCGCTACGGCAACCGCGCGATGCCCAGCTTCCGTCCCACCGAGATCGACGACGAGACGCTGACGCAGATCGCGCGGCTGGTCTCGGGCAGGCAGGTGCAGTGATGGACCGGCGCCGTTTCCTCGAAACCGTGGCGGTCGCCGGCGCACTCGCCGGCGCGCCCTTCGTCGCGCGTGCGGCACTCGTGCCGCCGGCGGCGGATGCAGCGCAGCGCGTGCTGCCCGCGGCTACGCCGGTTCGTATCGTGCATCGCGCCGATCTTGCGCCGTGTGTGGCGGCCGCGGAGAGCCTGCAGCGCGCACTGAGCACCGCACTGAGCACCGCAGGCCTCGCTCCTGCCTCGATCGCTGTCGATGCCGCAGCCTTCGCCCGCTTCGCCGACATCGATTCGATCGTCGCCGGGTCTACCGGCGCGCGCCTCGTCGCGCTGCTCGACGACTCGGGCGCCGTGCTGCTGCAGCAGGTCGCCGCCGCGCGCGGAGGCGTCTGCCTCGAGGAGGCGCAGCTTCGCTTCGACGGCGAGTTCGTGCGCCACTGCGCGCGGCGCGCCGGCGAGGGCGCGGCCCGCATGTGGTCGGAGCCGCTCGCCGGCTGGCCGCAGCGCCTGGCCCGCCGCCACGCCGAAGGGCTCTCGGGCACAGGCGCACAACCGCTCGCCGCGGGCGACGCGATCGCACCGCATCGACCGGGGGCCGCGGGCATCGTTTCGCTCGTGATCGCGCTCTGAATGCACAGCACACAACGGAGACAATGCAGATGAGTTCCAACGGCACGCCCCTGCCCCAGGGCAGCACCGCAACGACCTTCGCCAGGGTGCTCGACGAGCTGCGCTCGATCGTCGGCCGCGAGCACGTGGTCGCCGAGGCCGAGCGCCTGGCCTCGTACAACAAGATCATGCTTCCCGTGCCCGACGAGCAGCACGCGCCGTCGGCGGCGATCACGCCGGCCGACGTGGAGCAGGTGCAGGCGATCATGAAGGTACTGAGCCGGTACAAGCTGCCGGTCTACCCGATCTCCACCGGGAAGAACCTCGGCTACGGTTCGGCTGCGCCGGTCCGGCGCGGACAGATCGTGATGGACCTCCGGCGGATGAACCGGATCCTTTCGGTCGACGCAGACCTGTGCACCGCGCTGGTCGAGCCCGGCGTCACCTACCAGCAGCTCTACGACTATCTGCAGGAGAACAAGCTGCCGCTGTGGTTCTCGTGCCCGGCGCCGTCGGCGATCGCCGGACCGCTGGGCAACACGGTCGACCGGGGCGTGGGCTAGACGGCGTACGGCGAGCACTTGCTGTTCTCGAGCGGCATGGAGGTCGTGCTCGCCGACGGCCAGGTGCTTCGCACCGGCATGGGCTCGATGCCGGGCTCGAACACCTGGCAGGTGTTCAAGTGGGGCTACGGCCCGACGCTGGACGGGCTGTTCACGCAGTCGAACTACGGCATCGTCACCAAGCTCGGCATGTGGCTGATGCCCGCGCCGCCCGATTTCCGGCCGTTCTGCATCCAGTACCCGAACGAGACCGACATCACGAAGATCGTCGACGCATTGCGGCCGCTTCGCATCGCGATGGTGATCCCGAACGCCGTCGTGATCGCGCACACGCTGTGGGAGGCGCCGTGCACGCCGGTGCAGCGCGCGCAGTACCACACGGGCCCGGGCGCGATCAGCGACGAAGCGGTCGAGCGCATCCGCAGGGACCACCGCATCGGCGCATGGAACGTCTACGCGGCGCTGTACGGCACGAAGGAAACGAACGACGCGAACTGGAAGATCATCGAGGCGGTCGCGGCGGCGAGCGGCGGACGGATCGTGCCCGCCGAGGAAACGAAAGGAAGCAAGGCGGTCGAATACCGCTTCGACCTGATGAAGGGCAAGCCGAACCTCGGCGAGTTCGGCCTGTACAACTGGCGCGGCGGCGGCGGTTCGATGTGGTTCGCGCCGGTGTCGCAGGCGAAGGGCAGCGAGACGCTCAAGCAGATGCGAATGGCGAAGTCGATCCTCGCGAAATACGGCTTCGACTACGTCGGTGAATTCATCGTCGGCTGGCGCGACATGCATCACGTGATCGACCTGCTCTACGACCGCACCGATCCGGCGGAGATGCAGAAGGCCTATGCCTGCTACGACGAGCTGCTGCACGCCTTCGCGCAGGAGGGCTACGGCGTGTACCGCGCGAGCACCGCCTTTGCCGAGAAGGTCGCCGCCACCTACGGGCCGGTGAAGCGCGACGTCGAGCGGCGGCTGAAGCGGGCGCTCGACCCGGAGAACCTGATCGCGCCGGGGCGTTGCGGGATCGGGCTGTAGCCTGGGTGGCGAGAATGCGCTGCGCAGAAAGGGGAGCGGGTCTGTAGGCCGGATTCTGTGCGCCGGCGAACCGACGCGACGGTCATTCGTCTGGGCGGCCGGTTGCCCGGCCGCTCGAGCCATCCACCCGCACGCTCGGACGGGCCGTCCTGTGCGAGCCGCGAGGCTCGCGCGCGTGCCTATTCGATGTTGCTCCGGATGGGGTTTGGCGTGCCACGCGTGTCGCCACGCGCGCGGTGAGCTCTTACCTCGCCTTTTCACCCTTGCCGTCGGCGCTCTGGCGAGCGCCGCTTGGGCGGTGTGCTTTCTGTTCCACTTTCCGTCGCCTTGGGCCTCGCGGCTTGCTGCGCCTGGCCGTTAGCCAGCATCCTGCCCTGTGGAGTCCGGACCTTCCTCCGCCGCTTGCGCGGCGGCGACCGTCCGACCCGCTCCGCCGGACATTCTACCGGCGGCGCCACACGGCGTCAGGCGACCAGCTTCCACTGCAGCGTTTCACCCGCGGCCAGCGGGACGATCGAATCGGCGCCGAACGGCAGCGACTCGGGCACTGTCCAGCGTTCGCGGCGCAACTCGATGCGCTCGGTATTGCGAGCCAGCCGGTAGAAATCGGCCCCGTGAAAGCTCGCGAAAGCTTCGAGCCGCTCGAGCGCGCCGGCTGCCTCGAACACCGTCGCGTACGACTCGATCGCGTGCGGCGCCGTATAGCAGCCGGCACAGCCGCATGCGTGCTCCTTCAGGCGTGCGGCGTGCGGCGCACTGTCGGTGCCGAGGAAGAAGCGCGGGTTGCCGCCGGTGGCCGCTTCGACGAGCGCGCGGCGGTGCGTCTCGCGCTTGAGCACCGGCAGGCAGTAGCGGTGCGGACGCAGCCCGCCGGCGAAGATCGCATTGCGGTCGTACTGCAGGTGCTGCGGCGTGATCGTCGCGCCGATGTCGCCCTCGGCGTGCTCGACGTACTGCACCGCCTCGCGCGTCGTCACGTGCTCGAAGACGACGCGCAGCGCCGGGAAGTCGCGTCGCAGCGGAATCAGCACGCGGTCGATGAAGACGGCCTCGCGATCGAACACGTCGACCTCGGGGTCGGTCACCTCGCCGTGCACGAGCAGCGGCATCCCCGCGGCCTGCATCGCGTCGAGCGCCGGCCAGGTGCGGCGCAGGTCGGTGACGCCGGCGTCGGAGTTCGTCGTCGCGCCGGCCGGGTAGAGCTTCACCGCGTGCACGCAGTCGCTGTCGCGCGCGCGCCGGATTTCGTCGGCCGACGTGCGATCGGTCAGGTACAGCGTCATCAGCGGCTCGAAGCGCGCATCCGGCGGCAGCGCATCGAGGATGCGCCGGCGATACGCGAGCGCGTCCTCGACCGTCGCTACCGGCGGACGAAGATTCGGCATCACGATCGCGCGCGCGAACTGCGCGGCGCTCGCGCCGACGACGGCACGCAGCGCATCGCCGTCGCGCAGATGCAGATGCCAGTCGTCGGGGCGCGTCAACTGCAGCGTGGTTCGCTGTGTCGTCCCCGGTGTAGTCCTCAGTGTCGTTGTCTGGTTCGCGTTCATGCCTGCGCCTCGCGCGCGTCGCTGCGCAACAGCAGCAGTGCGCGGTAGTCGTTGACGTTGGTGCGCGTCGGCCCGGTGACGACCAGATCGCCGAGTGCGCCGAAGAAGCCTCCGGCGTCGTTGTCGTCGAGCCGGGCTCGCGCATCGAGACCCGCCGCAGCGCAGCGCGCGAGCGTGTCGGGCGCGAGCAGCGCACCGGCGTTCTCGCCGAAGCCGTCGATGCCGTCGGTGTCGGCAGCGATCGCCCAGGCGTCGTCGATCCCGCGCAATTCGAGCGCGAGCGCGAGCAGGAACTCGGTGCAGCGCCCGCCGGTGCCGCCGCCGCGAATCGTCACCGTGCACTCGCCGCCCGAAAGCAGCGCGACCGGACGTGCGAAAGGCTGCCCGTGGCGGACGACCTCGCGCGCGATCGCGCCGATCACCTGCGCGACGTCACGCGCCTCGCCGGTGATCGTGTCGCCGAGGATTACCGGACGCACGCCCGCGCGCTCGAACACGGCGGCCGCGGCCTCGAGGCTCGCGTGCGGGGTGGCGACGATCCGCGAATCGACCCGATCGAAGGCGTCGTCGCCCGGCTTCGGCGTCTCGGAAACCTCGCCGCGCGCTCCTCTTTGCAGCCACGCGCTCACGCTGGCCGGCGCATCGACGCGCCAGCGTTCGAGCACGGCGATCGCATCGGCGTAGCGGCTCGGATCGGGCGAGCACGGACCGCTGGCGATCGAGCTGGGATCGTCGCCGGCGACGTCGGAGATCATTCGCAGCAGCACGCGCGCGCGCGTGGCCTGTGCCAGCCGCCCGCCCTGGATGCGCGACAGGTGCTTGCGCACGACGTTGATGTCCTGGATCGGCGCGCCGCTGGCGAGCAGCGCGCGCGTGACCTTCTTCAGGTCGTCGATCGGCACGTCCTCGACCGGCAGGCTGAGCAGGCTCGAGCCTCCGCCCGACAGCAGCGCGACGAGCAGATCGTTCTCGCCGAGTTCGCCGACCAGCCCGAGCATGCGCCGCGCCGCCCTCTCTCCCGCCTCGTCGGGAAACGGGTGGCCGGCTTCGACGACCTCGATGCGCCGGCACGGCAGGCCGTGCGCGTAGCGCGTGACGACCAGGCCGTCGAGCGGGGCGTCGGAGGGCCAGTGCCGCTCGACGGCCATCGCCATGCTCGCCGCTGCCTTGCCCGCGCCGACGACGCGCGTGCGTGCGAAGCGGCCGATCTCTTCGGCGGACGGCAAGGCCGCGTCGAGCACGCGCAGCGGATCGGCCGCGGCGACCGCCGCCTCGAAGCTGTCGAGCAGCAGGCGGCGCGCGTCGAGCATCATGCGAGCGCTTCGGCCACGGCGCGTCCGACGTCGACGGTCTTCGCATCGCCGCCCATGTCGGGCGTGCGCGGCCCGTTCGCGGTGACGCGCTCGATGGCGGCGACGATCGCATCGTGCGCGTCGCGATGACCGAGGTGGTCGAGCATCATCGCGCCGCACCAGATCTGTCCGATCGGATTCGCGATGCCGCGGCCGGCGATGTCGGGCGCCGAGCCGTGCACCGGCTCGAACAGCGACGGGAAGCGCCGCTCGGGATCGATGTTCGCCGACGGCGCGATGCCGATCGTGCCGGCGCAGGCGGGGCCGAGATCGGACAGGATGTCGCCGAACAGATTGCTCGCGACGACGACGTCGAAGCGGTCGGGATTGCGCACGAAATGCGCGGTGAGGATGTCGATGTGGTACTGCTCGACGACGACCTCGGGATACTGCTCGCGCATCGCGGCGACACGTTCGTCCCAGTAGGGCATCGACACGTAGATGCCGTTGGATTTCGTCGCCGATGCGAGCCTGCGCCGCGGCCGGCTGCGCGCCAGCTCGAAGGCGAAGCGCAGCACGCGATCGACGCCGATGCGCGTGAAGATCGACTCCTGCAGCACGAACTCGCGCTCGGTGCCCTCGAACATGCGTCCGCCCACCGACGAATACTCGCCTTCGGTGTTCTCGCGCACGACGTAGAAGTCGATGTCTCCGGGGCCGCGGCCGGCCAGCGGAGAAGCCACGCCGGGCATCAGCCGCACCGGACGCAGGTTGATGTACTGGTCGAACTCGCGGCGGATGCGCAGCAGCGAGCCCCACAGCGAGACGTGATCGGGAACCGTCGCGGGCCAGCCGACCGCGCCGTAGAAGATCGCATCGTGCCCGCCGATCTGCGCCTTCCAGTCCTCGGGCATCATCCGGCCGTGCTGCGCGTAGTAGTCGCAACTGGCGAAGTCGAAATGATCGAAGCGCAGCCCGATGTCGAAGCGCTTCGCGGCCGCCTCGAGCACGCGAAGGCCCTCGGGGACCACTTCCTTGCCGATCCCGTCGCCGGGAAGCACTGCGATGCGATGAACCGACATGCGGGACTCCTTCGCGAGGCGGGCGCTGCGTCGCGCTGTGTCGTTCCTCCCGGCGGTGAAGCCGCTCGACGCTGCGCGAGCCGAACCGTAAATCTTCGCACAAAGGCTCGCGCGCTCCGCCGCGTAGCCGGGCCCGCGTGCCCGGCCGGGCAGCCCGCTTGCGTCAACGACGCCATGCAATCGCGCGTTGAAGAGGACATGCCGAACCCCGCATCGCGGCGCGCGCCGCAACCGCCCGCTCACGCGCGCTTCGTGCGCGTCGTGTTCCCGCTCGCGCTCGTTGCGCTCGCCGGCGCCGGCTGCGCCGCCACCGACGAAGTCCGCTACGGCAACGTCGTGGCCACGCCGGGCGCCTACGATCCGTCCCCCTACGCCGTGCGCCAGCCGCTGAGCCTGGGCGAGATCGTCGCCGCGCTGCGCTCCGGCCGCTCGTCGCACGATATTGCCGACGACATCGACGAAGACGGCCTGCTCGCGCCCGCCACCAGCGCGGACATCGACCTGCTGCTGCAATCGGGCGCCGATGCCGAACTGATCGACGCCGTTCGCGAGGCCTCGGCGATGGCGGGCCGAGGTCCGGCTTCGCCGCCGGTCACCGTCGTCCCGCCGGGCACGGTCTCTCCGCCGGTCATCGTCACGCCGCCGCCGCTCTATCCGGGCTACGGCTGGTATCCCTACGCCCCCTACGTGCCGTTCAGCTTCGGCCTCTGGTACCAGGACACCCCGCGCTACCGGCCGCCGCACTATCGGCCCGATTACCCGGGGCCCGATCGCTGGCGTCCCCGCGACGATCGGCGCGGCGGTTCGCGCCCGCCGCCGCCGAACTGGCAGACTCCACGCATGTCGCCCACTCCGCCGGGCGGCGCGCCCGGGGCCGGCAGCTCGATCCGACCCGGCGGTTCTCCGGCCGGTTCCCCGCGCGTCTCGCCCGGCGGATCGCCGCGCGTCTCGCCGGGAGGCACGGGCGGGCCGGCTCCCGGCGCGGTGCGCGATCGGCGCAGCGTGGATTGAGCGCCCGGCCCCTGCCGCGCCGCTACCGCAGCGGCGCCATCGCCGCCTCGTCGTCCGCCTGCTGCATCGACCACAGCCGCGCATATTCGCCGCCGGCGCGCAGCAGCGACTCGTGGCTGCCGCGCTCGACGATCCGCCCGCCCGCCATCACGAGGATCTGCTCGGCGTCGACGATGGTCGACAGTCGATGCGCGATGACCAGCGTCGTGCGATCGAGCGCCGCGCGGCGCAACGCGTCCTGGATCGCCTGCTCGTTGCGGCTGTCGAGCGCCGAGGTCGCCTCGTCGAGGATCAGGATCGGCGGATCCTTCAACATCGTGCGCGCGATCGCCACACGCTGCTTCTCGCCGCCGGAGAGTTTCAGCCCCCGCTCGCCGACGTTGGTGTCGTAGCCCTGCGGCAGCGAAGCTACGAAAGCGTGCAGCTGCGCCGCCTTCGCCGCGGCCTCGATCTCGTCCTGCGCAGCGCCGGGCCGGCCGTAGCCGATGTTGTAGCGGATCGTCTCGTTGAACAGCACGGTGTCCTGCGGAACGATGCCGATCGCCGCGCGCAGGCTCTTCTGCGTGACCTCCCGCAGGTCCTGCCCGTCGATCGTCACGCGCCCGGCGTTCACCTCGTAGAAGCGGAACAGCAGCCGCGCCAGCGTCGACTTGCCGGCGCCGCTGGCGCCGACCACCGCGGTCGTCGTGCCCGGCTCCATCGTGAAATCGACGTCGCGCAGGATCGGCCGGCTCGCGTCGTAGGCGAAATGCACGTGCTCGAAGCGGATGCGCGGCGCCGAATCGGCGTCGAGCGCGAGCGGCCGGGCGTCGGGCGCGTCGGCGATCTCGCGCTGTTCGCCGAGCAGCCCGAACATGCGCTCGATGTCGATCAGCGCCTGCCGGATCTCGCGGTAGAGCACGCCGAGGAAGTTCAGCGGCACGTACAGCTGGATCATGAATGCGTTGACGAGGACGAGGTCGCCGAGCGTCATCGTGCCGCCGACCACCCCGACCGTCGCCCGCCAGACGAGCAGCGTGACGGCGCAGGCGACGATCAGGCTCTGGCCGAGGTTCAGCACCGACAGCGAGGTCTGCGAGCGGATCGCAGCGCGCATGCGCGCGAGCAGGTTCGCGTCGTAGCGCCGCGCCTCGAACTCCTCGTTGCCGAAGTACTTCACCGTCTCGAAGTTGATCAGCGCGTCGATCGCCTTCGTGTTCGCCCGCGAGTCCTCCTCGTTCACCTGGCGCCGGAACTGCGTGCGCCACTCGGTGACGCGCACCGTGTAGATCACGTACAGCGCGATCGCGCCGAGCGCGATCGACGCGAAGGACGCGTCGTAGTGCAGCACGAGATAGCCGATCACCAGCGCGATCTCGACCAACGTCGGCAGGATGCTGTAGAGCGTGTACGAGATCAGGCTCGATACACCCCCCGCACCGCGCTCGATGTCGCGCGACATCCCGCCCATCTGGCGTTCGAGGTGAAAGCGCAGCGACAGCGAGAACAGGTGGCGGAACACCTGCAGCGTGATCGTGCGCGACGCGTCCTGCGTGACGCGCGCGAAGATCACTTCGCGCAGTTCGGTGAACAGCGTCACGCCGATGCGCAGCAGGCCGTAGGCGACGAGCAGCGCCACCGGCACGACGAGCGCGACGCGCGCGTCGCCCGGCTGCAGGTCGAGCGCGTCGACGATGCGCTTGAGGATCAGCGGCACGCCGATGTTGGCCACCTTCGCCGACACCAGGCAGACGAGCGCGAGCAGCACGCGCCAGCGGTAGGCCCACAGGTACGGCAGCAGGCGCGCGAGCGTGCGCCAGTCGCCGCGCGGCGCGGCAGCGCCGGGCGCGGGCGGCGGATCGAGAACGGTGGCGGAACGTCGCATCGCGGAACAACGGAACGAAACCGCTATTCTCGGGCATCCGACCGACGGAGATCGACGTGGAACATCCGCAGACCCCGCTGCCGACCGATCGCATTCCCGATCTGCGCGTGATGCCGATGCCGGCCGACGCCAACGCGCACGGCGACGTTTTCGGCGGCTGGATCATGTCGCAGGTGGACATCGCGGGAGCCGTGCTGGCGATGCGACGGGCGAACGGCCGCGTCGCCACCGTCGCCGTCAACTCGTTCCTGTTCCGGCACCCGGTGTTCGTCGGCGACCTGCTCAGCTTCTATGCCGACATCGTGCGCGTAGGGCGCACGTCGATCACCGTGTTCGTCGAGGTCTACGCGCAGCGCAACCGGCTCGAGGACGAATGCGTGAAGGTGACCGAGGCCACGCTCACCTACGTGGCGACGGACGAGCAGCGAAGGCCGCGGGTGGTGCCGGAGGTGGGGCGGGGGTGAGGCGTCCGCCTGCTGCGCGGCTGACGTGCCATTGCCGCCCGCGCTCACGCCAGTTCCGGCCGCGCACCGCCTGTTGCGTTCTGGCCCGTGGAACGCATTCCACGGCGAGAAACGCTACTTTCCGTAGCGGGCGCCGCAGAGCCTACACCCCGACCTTCGAGAAATCCGCCGGCCGCTTCTCCAGGAATGCGCTGAAAGCCTCGCGCGCAGCCGGCTCTCCCAGCATCCGCGCAAAGTAGCGGCCTTCCTCGATCATCTGCTCGCGCACCGCGCCAGTAAACGAACGCTTCATCAGCGCCTTCGTCGCCAGCAGCGACGACAGCGGACGCGACGCCAGCTTCGCCGCCTGCGCGAGCGCAAAGCCTTCGACCTCACCGGCGGGCAGCACGCGGTTGACGATGCCGATCTCCCTGGCCTCGGCCGCGCCGAAAGGCTCTCCCAGCAGCAGCTTCTCCGCCGCACGCTGATAGCCGACAACCGCCGGCAGCAGCAGGCTCGACGCCGCCTCCGGGCACAGGCCCAGGTGCACGAAAGGCAGCGACAGCGTCGCGTTCTCGCCCGCATAGACGAGGTCGCAATGCAGCAGCATCGTCGTGCCGACGCCGATCGCCGGACCGCAGACCGAAGCGACGAGCGGCTTGGGGAACGACGCGATCGCGCGCAGGAAGCGGAACACCGGCGCGTCGTCCTTCGTCGGCGGCTCGTTCAGGAAGTCGGACAGGTCGTTGCCCGCGGTGAAGGCGTTCTCGCTGCCGGTGGCGACGACGACGCGCACCGCGGTGTCCTCCGCCGCCCGCACGAGCGCGTCGGCGAGCGCGCCGTACATCGCCGCGGTGATCGCGTTCTTGCGTTCGGGACGCGCGAAGCGCAGCACGCGCACGGAATCGAGATTTTCGATGACGATGTTCAAGTTCGTTCTCCAGCGAATCGAGGCGACGGGCGTTGCCCGCCTGTGTATCCGACGCGTCTGCTCGATAACTATTCCCAGGATTCGTCGGGGTCCAGGTGCCGCGCCGGTTCCATGGCATCGTGCAGCACGCGCGCGACAGCGACGATGTCGCCTTCGATGCGGTAGATCAGGAAGTGCCGAGGACGCCGCACGATACCCGCAATCGGGCGGGCGCGCCCGCGGCTCAGGCGCAAATGCCACGAGCGCACCCCGTCGCCCAACTCGGCACGCACTACGTTGCCGGGTCGATCCGGCTGCGTGGCTACATCGCGAAGTGCGGTGACGATCAATTTCTCGTAGCGCTTGCGCGCTGCAGCGCCGAAGTGCTCGTGGGTCCAGGCCAGAATGGCGATGAGATCGTGCTGCGCGGCGACGGACAGTCGATACCGCCTCATCGATTTCCGGCGGTCACCCGTTCGGCGGCCTGCTGGCCAAGTTGTGCAATGAAGTCTTCGAGCTGTTCATCGCCGACATCCACATAGCGGCCAGCATCGATGTCGTCCCATCCGCTGTCGGCGGCATCGCGCAGCGCGGCGATCCGTGCCGCTTCCCTGCGCTCGCGCTGCTCGACCAGACGCAATCCCTCGCGCAGGACTTCGCTGGCGTTCTGGTAGCGCCCGGTCTCTACCAACTCTTCGACGAACTCGTGTTGATGCTCGGTGAGCACCACGTTGCGCGTAGGCATCGTCGCCGTCCTCCTTGTCGAGCAGTATGCCCAAGATAGCATCGATTGGCATTTAATGCCAATCGATGACAAGGACACTCACGCCAAAGCCGGCCGCTACACCCGCTCGAAGATCCCCGCGGCGCCCATCCCGGTGCCCACGCACATCGTCACCATCCCATACTTCAGCTTGCGCCGGCGCAGGCCGTGCACGACGGTGGCCGAACGGATCGCGCCGGTCGCTCCGAGCGGATGGCCGAGCGCGATCGCGCCGCCCAGCGGGTTCACGCGCGCCGGGTCCAGACCCAGTTCGCGAATGACCGCGAGCGATTGCGCCGCGAAGGCCTCGTTCAGCTCGATCCAGCCCAGGTCGTCGATCGACAGGCCCGCCGTCTTCAGCGCCGCCGGAATCGCCTCCTTCGGCCCGATGCCCATGATCGCCGGAGGAACCCCGCGCACCGAGAACGACACGAAGCGCGCCAGCGGCGTCAGCGAGAAGCGCTTCAACGCGCTTTCGGAAACCAGGATCAGCGCGCCGGAGCCGTCGGAAGTCTGCGAGCTGTTGCCGGCGGTGACGCTGCCCATGCCGGTGGGCTTGCCATCGACGCCGCGCGGCGAGGCGAACACCGGGCGCAGCTTCGCGAGCGCCTCGATCGAGGTATCGGCGCGCGGGCCTTCGTCCTGCGCGACGGTGCGCGCGCGCAGCTCCAGCTCGCCGCTGTCGAGATGCGCGATTCGCTCGATGATCTCGATCGGACTGATCTCGTCGGCGAACTCGCCCGCCTGCTGCGCGGCGATCGCCCTGCGATGCGATTCGAGCGCGAACGCATCCTGGTCCTCGCGCGAGACCTTCCACTGCTGCGCGACCTTCTCGGCGGTGAGCCCCATGCCGTAGGCGATGCCGACGTCCTCGTCGCGCAGGAACACGCGCGGGTTGATCGACGGACGGTTGCCCATCATCGGCACCATGCTCATCGACTCGGTGCCGGCGGCGATCATCACCTCGGCCTCGCCGACGCGGATGCGGTCGGCGGCGATCGCCACGGCGGTCAGGCCCGACGCGCAGAAGCGGTTCACCGTGACGCCGCCGACCGTGTCGGGCAGTCCGGCGAGCAGCGCGCTCGTGCGCGCGACGTTCAAGCCCTGCTGCGCTTCGGGAATCGCGCAGCCGGCGATGACGTCTTCGATCGCGGCCGGGTCGAGCGAAGGCACCTGCGCCAGCGCCGAGCGCAGCGAATGCACGAGCAGGTCGTCGGGTCGCGTGTGGCGGAACACGCCCTTCGGGGCCTTGCCGATCGGCGCGCGCGTGGCGGCGACTACGAAAACGTCCTGGATCTGCTTGCTCATCGAGTGCTCCTCGAATTCATCGATGCCGGAAGCGCGTGCTTCCTGCTTCATTCATCGTCGTGCGCGGCTTCAGTTCCGCACCGGCTTACCCGTCTGCATCATCCCCATCACGCGCTCCTGCGTCTTCGGATGGTTCAGCAGCGACAGGAACGCGCGGCGCTCCAGGCCGAGGATCCATTCCTCGTCGACGATCGTTCCCTCGTCGACGTCGCCGCCGCACATCGCCTCGGCGATCAGCCGCGCGAGGTGGTAATCGTGCGCGCTGGCGAAGCCGCCGTCGCGCAGGTTCGCCAGCTGCGCCTCGATCGTCGCCAGCACCGAGCGGCCGGCGACGGCGAACTTCGCGCGGCGCGGCGCGCGGTAGCCCGCCTCGCTCATCGCGAGCGCTTCGTTCAACGCGACGTACAGCAGCTCGTAGCGGTTGAAGACGACGACGTCGGAGTCGAGCAGCCAGCCGGTGGCCTGCGCCTCGAGCGCCGACTTCGCCACCTCGGCCATCGCGGCGGCCGTGAAGTACTTCTTCAGGAAGTGCAGCGAATAGGCCTCGGGCGCGGCCTGCTGCTCCTCGGCCGCGCGGCGCGCGCCGTAGGTGAGGCCGCCGGCGCCCGGCACCAACCCGACGCCGACCTCGACGAGGCCGATGTAGCTCTCGAGATGCGCGACACGGCGCGCGCAATAGAGCAGCAGCTCGCAGCCGCCGCCCAGCGCCATGCCGGAGACGGCTGCCACCGTCGGCACCTGCGCGTAGCGCAGCCGCAGCATCGCTTCCTGCAGCCTGCGCTCGAGCGGCTCCACCGCCTTCGCTCCGCCGCTCATGAACACCGGCAGCATCGCCTGCAGGTCGGCGCCCACCGAGAACGGCTCGTCGGGCGACCAGACAACCAGCCCCCGATACTTCGTCTCGGCCAGCTCGACGCCGCGCATCAGCCCTTCGATGACGTCGGGGCCGATCGCGTGCATCTTCGAGCGGATCGACGCGATCAGCACTTCGCGATACGGGTCGCGATCGAGCGTCCACAGCCGGATCGAGTCGTTCTCGTACACGGTCGTTCCGGCCGCGCGCGGGTCGGGCGCGTTCTCGCCCGCCACCGATGCACGGAAGATCTGCCGCGCATATACCGGCTGCTCCGAGCGCGGCACGAAGGCGTCGCGCGCCGGCGAGTACGAACCTTCGGGCTGGTGCACGCCGCCGCGCTCGGCGACCTTGCCGGCGAACACCCATGCCGGAAGCGGCACCTTCGCCAGCGCCTTGCCCGCGTCGATGTCCTCGCGGATCCACTCGGCCACCTTCGTCCAGCCGGCCTGCTGCCAGACCTCGAAGGGGCCCTGCTCCATGCCGAAGCCGAAGCGCATCGCGAGGTCGACGTCGCGCGCGTTGTCGGCGATCTCCTCGAGCTTGGCCGCCGCGTAGTGGAAGCCGTCGCGCAGCAGCGACCAGACGAACTGCGCCTGCGGGTTCTTCGACTCGCGCAGCAGCGCGAGCCGCTCGCCCCAGGTCTTCTTCTTCAGCATGCGCACGACGGTCTCGTCGGCCTTCGCGCCCGAGGCGACGTAGTCGCCGCTCGCCGCATCGAAGCGCAGGATCTTCCCGCCGTCCTTGCGGTAGAAGCCCGCGCCCGACTTCTGGCCGAGCGCGCCGCGCCCGATCAGCGTCGAGAACACGGCCGGCGTCTCGTACAGCGGATGGAAGGGGTCGTCGCGCAGGTTGTCCTGCATCGTCTTCATCACGTGCCCGACGGTGTCCAGGCCGACCACATCCGCCGTGCGGAAGGTGCCCGACTTCGCGCGGCCGAGCTTCGAGCCGGTGAGGTCGTCGACCACGTCGAAGCCAAGGCCGAAGCGCTCGGCCTCGCGCACCGTGGCGAGGATGCCGAAGATGCCGATCCGGTTGGCGATGAAGTTCGGCGTGTCCTTCGCGCGAATGCAGCCCTTGCCGAGCGTCGTCGTGAGAAAGGATTCGAGCTGGTCGACCACCGCGGGCGCGGTGTCGCGCGTCGGAATCAGCTCGACCAGGTGCATGTAGCGCGGCGGATTGAAGAAGTGCACGCCGCAGAAGCGCGCGCGCAGTTCCGCCGGCAGCCCCTCGGCAAGCCGGCCGATCGACAGCCCGGAGGTGTTCGTCGCGAGAATCGCGTGCGGCGCGATCGCGGGCGCTACCTTCGAATACAGGTCGTGCTTCCAGTCGAACCGCTCGGCGATCGCCTCGATGACGAGATCGCAGTCGCGCAGCCGCTCGAGGTCGTCCTCGTAGTTGGCGACCGCTATTTCCGAGGCGAGATCGGTGCGCGCCAGCGGCGCCGGATTGAGCTTCTTCAGCGCCTCGACGGCCTTGGCCGCGATGCCGTTCTTCGGGCCTTCCTTCGCGGGCAGGTCGTAGAGCACGACCGCGACTTTCGCGTTCACCAGATGCGCGGCGATCTGCGCACCCATGACGCCGGCGCCGAGCACCGCTGCCTTCCTGACGATGAACTTGTCCACTTGCTGTCCTCGTTGCGGGTTTGCTGCGAGTGGCGCGCGCTTCAGCGCTCGCGCACCCAGGTCTGCGTGCGGCCGAACAGCGGCGCGCCGATGAAGCCGCGCACCTCGAGGTGCTCGCCGCCGTCGATGACGCGCATCCGGCTGCGATAGACCTTGCCGTTGTTCGGATCGAGGATGCGCCCGCCTTCGTACAGGCCGGGCTCGTCGCTGCTGGCGCGCATGCCGTCGATGATCTGCATGCCCTGCATCGGCTGGTCCTTGCGCTCGTCGGTGCACAGTTCGCACACGCCGTCGGTCTTCTCGGTGAGGATCTTCTCGATGCGGCCGTAGTAGACGCCGTCGCGCTCGGTGATGCGCACGAGCGCCTTCGGCTTCTTCGTCTCGTCGTCGATGTTGCGCCACAGTCCGACCGGCGAGCGCGCGTCGACCGACGATTGCGCCTGCGCCTGCGCCTGCGCCTGCCCCTGCGCCTGCCCCTGCGCCTGCCCCTGCGCCTGCGCCTGCGCCTGCGCGTGCGCCGCCGGAGCCCAAGCGCCGACCGCGCCGCCGAAGGCCGCGACGGCGAGCATGCGCGCGAAGGGCGTCGCGCGGGAAGCGCGCAGCGGCGCGCGCAAGAGTGCGGAAACCGTCGTCATTGCCTTCGCCCTCCTCAGAACCAGTCGACTTCGACGTTCATCAGCGGCGCCGCGCCGGCGCGCGCGCTGCGGATCAGACCCGCCGTCTCGGGAAGCAGCCTGGCGAAATAGAAGCGCGCGGTGGCGAGCTTGGCGCGATAGAACGGGTCGCCGGAATCGGCCCGATCGAGCGCGACGCGCGCCATGCGCGCCCAGAACCAGCCGAGCACGAGGTGGCCGATCACGCGCAGGTAATCGACGGCCGCCGCGCCCGCCTCGTCGGCGTTGCCGAAGGCCTTCATGCCGATCTCCATCGTCAGCTTCTCGACCTTCTGGCGCAGCTCCGACAGCGGATTCACGAACTCGGCCATTTCCTCGTCGGTACCGTGCTCCTCGACGAAGGCGTCGACCAGCGCGCCGAACCTGCGCAGCTTCGCGCCGTTGTCGAGCAGCACCTTGCGACCGAGCAGGTCGAGCGACTGGATCGTGTTCGTGCCCTCGTAGATCATGTTGATTCGCGCGTCGCGCACGTACTGCTCCATCCCCCATTCGCGGATGTAGCCGTGCCCGCCGTAGACCTGCAGCGCGAGGTTCGTCGATGCGAATCCGTTGTCGGTGAGGAAGGCCTTGACCACCGGCGTGAGCAGCGCGAGCAGTTCCTCGGCGGCGGCGCGCTCGTCCTCGTCCGGGTGCGCGGTGGCGATGTCCGCCTGCAGTCCGAGCCAGAAGGCGAAGGCGCGCGAGCCTTCGGCCCAGGCCTTCTGCGTGAGCAGCATGCGGCGCACGTCGGGGTGGACGATGATCGGGTCGGCCGGCTTGTCGGGCGCCTTCGCTCCGGTGAGCGAGCGCATCTGCAGCCGCTCCCTGGCGTAGTCGAGCGAGTTCTGGTAGGCGACCTCCATCAGGCCGAGCGACTGCATGCCCACGCCGATGCGCGCCGCGTTCATCATCACGAACATCGCCTGCAGGCCCTTGTTCGGCTCGCCGACCAGCGTACCGACGGCGCCGTCGAAGTCCAGCGCGCAGGTGGCGTTGCCGTGAATGCCCATCTTCTCCTCAATGCGCGCGCAGCGCACCGCGTTGCGCGCGCCGAGCGAGCCGTCGGCGTTCGGCATGAACTTCGGCACGATGAAGAGCGAGATGCCGCGCGTGCCCGACGGCGCATCGGGCAGCCGCGCGAGCACCAGGTGCACGATGTTCTCGGCCCAGTCGTGCTCGCCCGACGAGATGAAGATCTTGTTGCCGGTGATGCGGTAGGTGCCGTCCGACTGCGGCTCGGCCTTCGTGCGCAGGATGCCCAGGTCGGTGCCGCACTGCGGCTCGGTCAGGCACATCGTCGCCATCCATTCGCCGGAGACGATCTTCGGCAGGTACAGCGACTTCTGCTCGGGCGTGCCGTGCGCTCGCAGGGCGTCGTACGCGCCGTGCGTCAGGCCCGGGTACATCGCCCACGCCTGGTTGCCCGAGTTCATCATTTCCTGGAACGCGATGCCGACCGTCATCGGCAATCCCTGCCCGCCGTACTCGGGGTCGCAGGTGAGCGTGGGCCAGCCGCCGGCCTTGAACTGCTCCCAGGCGTCGCGAAAACCGGCCGGCGTGGTCACCGCGCCGTCGTTCCAGTGGCAGCCCTCCTCGTCGCCGGAGCGGTTCAACGGAAACAGCACTTCGGAACAGAACTTGCCACCTTCCTCGAGTACCTGGTCGATCAGCTCGCGACCGGTATCGGCGTAGGGAGGCAGGGTTTTCAGCGTCGATTCGGCGTCGAGCAGCTCGTGCATCACGAACTGCATGTCGCGCAGCGGCGGGGTGTAGCGGGCCATGGCGTCAACTCCTGAGGGGTGTTTTGCGCTAATCGAGCGCGACCGAACGTTCGTACTTTTCAGGGGCGGAAACGGGGGAGCGCGGCGAGTAGGCCGCGATCACGCGATCGAAGGCGCGACGCGCGCGCGTCACCGCGTCGGCGCTATTGAGCAGCCGCGCATCGTGGTGAACGACGAGGACGATGCCGTAGATCGCGAAGAGGAGATCCTGCGGATCGACGTCGCGCACCAGGTGCCCGGCGTCGATCGCCTGCTCGATCGCGCGCGTGCACTCGCGCTGCCATGAGCGGATCATCGCGACCAGTTCGTCGCGCACGTGCCCGCTGCGATCGTCGTATTCGGTGGCCGCCGAGATCCACACGCAGCCGCTCTCGGCCTCGGCGGCGGTGTGCGCGAGCCAGCGCTCGAAGATCGCGCGCAGGCGAGGCAGTCCGCGCTGCGCGCCGAGCGCGGGCAGCAGCACGTCGTCGACGAAACGGCGCTCGTAGGTCTTCAGCACCGCGATCTGCAGATCCTCGCGCGAGCCGAAGTGCGCGAAGACGCCGCTCTTGGACATGCGCATGCGCGCGGCGAGCGCGCCGATGGTCAGCCCCTCGAGCCCGTCGCGCGCGGCAAGCTCCAGCGCCGCGTCGACGATCGCGGCACGCGTCAGTTCGCCCTTCCTCGGCTTGCGCGTCGGCTTCGGGGACGGACCAGGCTCGGCGGGGAGGATGCTCATCGTGGGATTTTGCGAACGACCGTTCGGAAACGATCGACTATACCCGATTTCCGGACCATGCCGCGATAGCCCCGCTTCGAAAACGGGAAACCGGTCTCT
>ERZ778017.724-NODE-724-length-40622-cov-35.999606_pt1 | contig 40622 bp, 41 predicted proteins | sample MGYA00375747_ERZ778017 | MGnify/ENA primary metagenome ERZ778017 (study PRJEB29350, sample SAMN05509838) | bioreactor metagenome | biome: bioreactor; material: wastewater | place: South Africa: University of Cape Town | collected 2014-03-17 ...
GGGCTCTTCGCCAAAATCGGCGGAAATCTGCGCAACTTCATTCGCGATTTCGCTGTCGCGCCACAGCGCGGCGAGCGGATTGGCATTGTTGTCGCGGCCCGCGAGCCAGAGCGCGAGCGCCGCGGCGAGGCCGGCGGGAGCGTCGGTGGCGGAGGTTTCGGCGGACGGGGTTTCGCTTTCCGGGGCGGTTTCGACGGCGCGCGCGGCTTCGGCGGCGTCGAACAGCGTCAGAAAGCCCGGCCAGTCGCCCGCGACGATCTGTGCCAGCCTCTCGTCGCCTGCGCGCGCGCGCGTTTCGACCATGCGGTCGAGCCGCGCGAGCATGGCGAGGCCGAGCCGCGCGTCGGTGCGGCGGCGCTTGGCAAAGCTGCGCCCCTCTTCGCGCAGCATCTCCACCGTTTCGTCATGCCCCCAGATCGCGCGGTCGAGCAGCTCGTCGGCGAGCCGCGTCCGCGCAATCAGCACCGCCGCCGCGCAGCCGATGCGAAACGCCGCCCCCTCGGGCCGTTGTTTCAACTGATAGACGGCGGACGGCGACATGCCGACCTTCGCCGCCGAAATCTTCACCGACCCGTTGGTGGCGAACGCCTCCAGAAACTCGCGCTGGAGACGGGGTGTCCAGTGGTAGCTGGCTGGGGCGGGGAAATGCGCGGGATTGTAAGGGGAGTCGTCCATCGATTCGTCCTTTCGGTTGGGTGAAACCGACAAAATGAACCATATGGGTGAATTGTAGGAAAGGGGAAATTAGCTTAAAAGCGCGCCAAGTATGGCTGATATGATCGCTACGACGGCATTGACCCAGAGGCTCTTAGCGTCGAATTTCAATTTTCTTTCTTCTTTGGCTTCTGATTTTGCCGTTTCCTTTCGATCCCACACGTAAGACACGACATTTTTAATTTCGGTATCGGTGAGGTTGGAGACTTTGAGCTTTTCTCCAACATTTTCTGAATTTAGGAGATCATGCAAAGCAACTGGGCTTAGCTCCTCGAGCCTTCGGGAGAGAATTTCTAAGGCTTCTATTTTTGCTGGGTCGCCTATAGATGCACTATTGGCCTCACAACGTTGAACTTCCCAAAGATATCCACGCCAAATAGTTTCTTCGACGTCACCATAGAGATTTAATACGGATGCGCAGCGGGTTGCATTGTGTAGAGCTTTCATCGCCTGCTCATGGTTCCCGTTTTTCATCTCATCTCGAGCGATTCCCACGAGAAGAGAGCCATTAAAGGCCCAGAGTTCCGGTAGTGATTCGTCATTCTTTATGGCTTTGGAATAGGATTCAAAATCATAATTTTTCGGCGGATTATCGTAATCGATGCCCAAATCCGAAAGAAAGCGCGAATTACGATGAATTTCGTCAAATTGCCTTTCAAGAGTGTCGAATATCTCGTCTAATTCGATCGATAGTGGCCGAAGTTGAGGCGGGAAGGCTATCAGTCGAAGATACCAAGATAATCCCGGCCTAAAGAAGGTTCCTCCGCCGGGCTTTAATGAGAGAGGTGGCAATGCAACGGTTATGCTCTCTCCGGCTTCAAGCTTGATTCCTTTTCCATCGTCACCGACCCTTACAAAATATCTCTTGCGAGAACAGTCGCTGCATGCCGCGCTCAGGTGGGTGCCTTCTAGAGGAACCAAACTGAATCCACATTGAGAGCAAAAGCGTTCGGTAACCATACAATCACCCGTGAAACAGTCGAAGCCGATCTGCCGTAGATCTTTGCCGGTTAGATGGCGAGGTCCATTAAATTATCCTAGTGCCCCCTCCACCACTCGCTGCGCGAGCGGTCCCCCTCCCCATCGCTTTGCGACGGGGAGGATTTGGGTGGTCCGTTTTGGCGGGGGTTCGGCTTTCTGAAATCCTCCCTGTGCCGTAGGCATGGGGAGGGGGACCGCCCGTAGGGTGGTGGAGGGGCAGCGGCGCCCGCGTTTTTGCCCCTCCGTCAGCCGCTTTGCGGCTGCCACCTCCCCATGGCCTTCGGCCACAGGGAGGATTGGGTTGGGAGTGTTTCGATGCGGTCGACTTCCAAAGCTACGGTGAAGATCGCGCGGGGGCTGCGGCGGGCTTTGTCGCCGCCGGAGGTGTTGCTGTGGCAGCGGCTGCGTTTGCGGCCTTGCGGAGTGAAGTTTCGGCGGCAGCATCCGGTGGGGCGTTATGTGGCCGATTTCTATGCGCCGGATGCGCGGTTGATCGTCGAGGTCGACGGAGTGGCGCATGATCGGGGTGAGAGGCCGGAGCGCGATGCTTTGCGGGATGACTGGTTGCGCGGGCAGGGGTTTGTTGTGGTTCGCATCGCCGCTTCGGATGTTTTGAAGGATGTCGATGCGGTGGTTGACGGGTTGGTTCGGTTGATTGCGTCGCGCTAGGGGCCCCTCCACCACTCGCTACGCGAGCGGTCCCCCTCCCCATCGCTACGCGACAGGGAGGATTTGAGTACGCCACTCCTCCCTGTCGCGTAGCGATGGGGAGGGGGACCACGAAGTGGTGGAGGGGCGGCGACGGTGCGCTTTGGCCCCTCCGTCAGCGCTTCGCGCTGCCACCTCCCCATGGCTGCGCCACAGGGAGGAGTGTTCAGGCGCCGTTGGCCGCGCTAAGTATCGCCCGCACGCTCGCGGTGGCTACGTCCGTGTCCAGCCCGCAGCCGAACAGGCTCTTCCCGTCCGCCGTTCGGCATTCGACATAGGCGGCGGCCTGCACATTGCTGCCCTGGCCGATCGCGTGTTCGCTGTAATCGACGATGTCCATCAGCGGGCCGCCGCTCTCGGCTAGGGCGGCGATGACGCTGCTCATCAGGCCGTTGCCGCGGCCGCTGACGCTGCGTTCGGTGCCGTCGATGGTCAGCTTGCCGGCAAAGATGCGGTCGGCGCCCGAATGGGTCTCCGACCAGTCGACGAGCTGGAAGCGCTTGCCTTCGGTGGCGAGATAGGTGCGTTCGAACGCCTGCCAGATGTCGTCGGCGGCGAGTTCGCGGCTCGTTTCGTCGGCGAGCGCCTGGACGACGTGGCTGAAGCTGGCCTGCATCTTTTTGGGCAGTTTCAGCCCCTTGTCCTGTTCGAGCACCCAGGCGACGCCGCCCTTGCCCGACTGGCTGTTGACGCGGATCACCGCTTCGTAGCTGCGGCCGAGGTCGGCGGGGTCGATGGGCAGGTAGGGCACCTCCCACGCTTCGTCATTCTGGCGTTCGCGCGCGGCAAAGCCCTTCTTGATCGCGTCCTGATGGCTGCCCGAAAAGGCGGTGTAGACCAGATCGCCGCCATAGGGGTGGCGCGGGTGGACGGGGATATTGTTGCAATATTCGACCGTCTGGATGACCTGATCGATGTCCGAGAAATCGAGCTCGGGATCGACGCCCTGCGTATACATGTTGAGCGCGATGGTGACGAGGCAGGTGTTGCCGGTGCGCTCGCCATTGCCGAACAGGCAGCCTTCGACGCGGTCGGCGCCGGCGAGCAGGCCGAGCTCGGCCGCGGCGACGCCGGTGCCGCGGTCGTTGTGCGTGTGCAGGCTGATCAGCGCGGCGTTGCGGTTCGGCAGATGCTTGCCGAAATATTCGATCTGGTCGGCGTAGATATTGGGGGTCGCCGCCTCGACCGTCGCGGGCAGGTTGAGGATGATCGGCTTGTCGGCGGTGGGCTGGAGAATGTCCATCACCGCGGCGCAGACCTCGATCGAGAAATCGATCTCGGTCGTCGAGAAGCATTCGGGGCTATATTCGAAGCGCCAGTCGGTATCGGGCAGGCGCGCCGCATTGTCGCGCAGCTGCTTCGCACCCTCGACCGCGATCGCCTTGATATCGGCCTTGTCCATGCCGAAGACGATCTTGCGCCACGCGGGCGCGACGGCGTTGTAGACGTGGACGATCGCGGTTTTCGCGCCCGCCAGGCTGTCGAAGCTGGTGCGAATGAGGTCGGCGCGGCTCTGCGTCAGCACCTGCGGCGTCACATCGTCGGGGATGCGGCCCGAGCGGACGAGGTTCTGGATATAGTCGAAATCGGTCGCGCCCGAGGCGGGGAAGCCGACCTCTATCTCCTTCAGCCCGCAGCGCACGAGCAGGTCGAAGAAGCGCGTCTTCTTCTCGGCATCCATCGGATCGATCAGCGACTGGTTGCCGTCGCGCAGATCGGTCGACAGCCAGATCGGCGCGCGCGTGATCGTGCGCGACGGCCATTGGCGATCGGTCAGCGGAATCTGCGGAAAGGGGCGATATTTGACCGAAGGGTCGCGGAGCATGGTCATGGGAGGGAACTTCTTCTGCTGGGATTGGCTGGCTGTGTCGATCGGACCCTTGAGCGGGTGGCCGCGACTAGCGCGCAGCCAGTATCACGCCCAAGGGCGTGTAAGTCGCAGAAGAAGAAGAGCGTTGCCGCGCATGGCGCCCCCATGATGCATAATGTCGCGCTTGGCAAGGGGAACGTGCGAAAATGTCGCCGGACCGCCTTCCGGGAGGATGGGCGGCGGCCCGGCGCAGGGTGGGGTTAGGGGTGGGAGAGGGCGTTGCCCCCTCAGGCGTCTTCGTTGTCACGGACGTGGCCTTCGGCGGGATCGCGGGCGGCGTCGTCGTCGTCATCGTCATCGAAATCATCGTCGAATTCGAAGACTTCCTCCTCGACCATATTGTCCGCGGCGTGGATGCGCACGCCGATCAGCCAGTCGGCAAGCGGGCCTTCCCAGCCCGCCTCGACCGGGGCGAGCGCATCGGCGGCGCTGCCCGCCGGGCGATCGCCGACAAGGTCGAAATCTTGCACCCCGTCGTCGGGCGGGGTGATGTAGACATGGGGTTCGAGCCGGACATGCGTCCATCCGGCGGTGGGGGCGAGGCCGTCGGCCTCGACAATCAGCAGCGGATCGTCCGCATCGCCGCCGACCATGGCGGCCACCTCGACTATTTCGCGTACCAGTTCGCTCATCGTGCCGACTCCTGCGAAAAGGGCGGGGCCCCAACCGGACCCCGCCCCCTGGCTAGCGGCGCTGTGTGACAGATTGACGCGTCACTGTTTTTCGAAGGCGGCGTGGATGTCGAGCTTTACCTCGTCGCTGACGAAGGGGATGCCGTAGAGGACGCCGAAGTCGCTGCGCTTGATCGTCGTTTCGGCTTCGAAGCCGACGGTTTCCTTCTTGGTCATCCCCATGCCCGCGCCGTGAAATTCGACGTCGAGGGTGACGGGGCGGGTAACGCCATTGAGCGTAAGGTTGCCGGTGACCTTTGCCTCGGTCCCGTCGTCGTCGAGGACGACCGCGGTCGAGACGAAGCGGGCGTCGGCAGGGGCGGGACCGAAGAAGTCGGGCTTGCCGCCGTCCTTGCCCGCGCGCAGCAGATGCGCGGTCAGGCCGGCGCTGGCGGTGGTGACCTTCGACACCGGGATGGTGACGTCGACCTTTGCGGCGGCGGGGTTGGCGGGATCGAGCACGAGGGTGCCGGTCACGTCGCCGAAGATGCCGGTATAGTTGCTGAAGCCGAGGTGATCGACGCGCCACACGACCATCGTGTGCGCCGGATCGGCGGCGTAGGTGCCGGCGGTAACGCGGCTCTTGTCGGGCGCGCCGGGGGCGCTGGGCGCCTGGGCGACGACGACGGGAACGGCAACGACGGCGAGAGCGAAAAGCGTGGTGAGCGATGCGATACGGCGCATGAGCGGGAGCCTCCTGTTGGGGAGGCGCGATGCTAAGCGAGGGCGCGCGCCGCCGTCAATCGCGCCGCCCGGAAACGCAGCGTTTCGCCCGCTCAGTCGATCCCGTCGCCGATCAGCGAGAAGGGCGCCCACGCACTGGGGTGCGACCAGCTTTTGAGGAAATCGTCGGCGCGCGGATCGTTGCGGATATCGCGCATTGCGCGCTGCAACGCCTCGGCGCGCGAGAGGCCGGGGTTCTGCTGCATCAGTTCGAACAATCGCACGGTGAGCACCGAGGCGACGTCGTCGCGCACCGGCCAGTGCGAGGCGAGCAGGCTTTCGGCGCCCGCGAAGAAGAAGGCGCGCGCCAGCCCCGACAGCCCCGGCGCCCCTTCGCTGCCGTCGCCCGAGGCGGTGTTGCACGCCGACAGCACGACCCAGCGCGCGCCGAGGTGCAGCCCCGCGACTTCGGAGGCGGTGAGCAGCCCGTCGTCGAGCGGCGTCGCGGTGGCGGGCGGGGTGAAGACGAGGCCGGGTTCGGCAAGCCCCTTCACCTCGCCCGCGATCAGCCCGTGGGTCGCGAGGAACAGCACCGAGAGATGGTCTAGATCGCTGCGCTTGAGATTGGTTTCGGTCGCGGTGCCGGCGAGATAGAGGCGCGCGGCATCGGCGCCGAGCAGCGCCTGCATCGCCTTCAATTCGGCCTCGGTCCCCGGCAGCCGGGCGAGGCGGCGCAGCGCCGCGGGATCGGCGAGCGGCGGCGCATCGCCGATCGCGGGTTGCAGCCCGGCGGTGACGGGCAGTCCGCTGCTCCGCGTGCCGCGCGCGCGGGCACCGGCGATGCCGCGTGCGGCCGCCTGACCCTCGAGCACCGGATCGCCGAAGCCGACCATGCGCGTGCCCGCCTGGCCCTCGTCGCGCGCCGCGACCGCGCGCAACAATTGCAGCGACTGGAGCGAAGGGAGCTGAAGCAGCGCGGGGCCGTCGGCGAGCCATTTGGTTGCGCGCAGGACCGCAGGATCGCCATCGGCGCCGGTCGGCTTTTCGGTGACGAGAATGCCGAGCGGCAGCGAGGAAAGCGACCCCGTGGCGGCGGTGAAAAGATGGCGCTTGCCCGCAAGATCGGCGGCGAAGGGCGCGAGCAGCCGGTCGTAGAGCAGCCAGGCGGTGCCGCGATCGAAGGGAAAATCGCCTTCGCCTTCGGCCGACCATTTCGCATCCTCTTCGGGGGTGACGTCGATGCTGGCACCGACGTCCCACAGCAGGCGACGAACATGCGCGTTCACCTCTGCCGCGGGCATGTCGGCGCGGTTCCAGCGCAGCGCGTCATGGGTGACGAGCAGGACATGGGTGCCGAATTCGGACGGCACGAGCATGACGAAAGCCTCGTCGGGCGCGAGCAGCGCCTGCGCCTCTGCCACGCCGAGCGGGCGCGGCCGGATCAGCGCGAAATAGTCGGGGGTCGCCGCGGCAATCGCGGCATCGACCTGCGCGCGGCGATCGTCCTTGCGCGCGATTTCGGATTGCAGCGTCGAGAACCGACGCTGGCGTTCGGCGGGGTCGTCGGGGAGCGTTTCGAGCTGCTTGTCGATCGCCGCGATCTCCGTGTCGATCCGGCGTCGTTCCTCGACGAGCGGCGAGACCGAAGCGCGCGCCGCGGCGCGTTCGGCGGCGGCGCGCGCGACGGCGCGGCTGGTCGTTCCCGCCATCGCATCCTGCAACGCAGTGAAAGCCTGTTCGGCGGCGCCGTCGTGCGCGCCCTTTGCCCACAGGGCGTCGGCGTAGAGCAGGAAATAATCGGCGTAGCGCCGTTCGCCGAGCCATGCCCAGGGATCGGCGGTCACCCAGTCGAGCTTCATTTCGTCGAAACGGTCGAAGCCGAGCGCGTCGCGGAAACTGGTCATGCCCAGCGCGGCATGGCGCGCGGCGGCGAGCGCCAGCGCCGGGTCGCCGCCGGCGCGCAGCAGTAGTTCGGAAAGATCGGCCTTGAGCGCGTTGAGCGTGTCGTCGGGATCGCCGAAGCTGCCGCGCCGCGCCGAGCGCCGGTCGGGGTCGAGATAGAGGGCGACATGGTCGTTGGCGGGATCGCCCAGCACATCGGCCAGCACCGCGATCGCGGCGGCGCTGCGGTCGCGCTTCTTGAGGAAGGTGGTCAGATTGTCGAGCGCGTGAAGGGTACGGAAGTCGCCCGCGCCGAACGCCTTGCGCTCGACGGCCAGCGCCTCGCGGTAAACGGCTTCGGCTTCGGCATCGTTGGCGGGCAGATCGTCGAGATCCCAGGCCAGATCGCGCAGCGCCTTGGCATATTCGTCGCTGTCCTTGCCATAATGACCGGCGAACAGCGCCACCTTGCGGCGGCTGTTGGCGATGCGTTCGGCCTCGTCGCCATAGCTCGACAGGGTGCGCCTCTCGGCCTCGATCGCCTTTTGCTCGGCGTCGAAATCGACCCCGGCGAGCTGGGTGCCGACGAGCGCACCGAAACCATAGCGGGCGAGCTGGTCGCGCGCGCGGTCGGCCTTGCCCGCGGCGACCGCCGCCTTGGCATAGGCTTCGGCAATGCCGGTCACATCATTGACCATATCCTTGTCGAAATATTCGCCGCTGCCCGCCTTGCCCTTCGTATAATGCGGGCTGGCGACCAGGATCGCGAGGATGCGTTCGTCGAGGGCGAGCGCGTCGTCGGGGCGGTTCGCGCCCGCAAGCGCGGCGCGATAGTCGTAATAGCGGCGGACGAGACGGAAATCGGGGCCTTCGCAATCGTCGCCGGTACAGGCCTCGATCGCGGCGAGGCTGTCGTCGAAAAGCCGTTTGCGCAGCGCCCCGGCGTCGTCGGCGCGGCCGACGAGGGCAAGCAGCGCCGCATAGCTCGACAGCATGTCGGCGCGCTTGTCGCGCGCCCGGTCGCAGCGCGTGCCCCACGCCGGGCTCTCACACCCCGCCCAGCGCGGTTCGAAGCGCGCGATGACGGCATCGAATGCGGTGACGGCTTCGCCGCCGCGCCCGACGTCGTTGAGCATCTGTCCATATTCGAGCAGCGTATCGCCAAGGTCGGTATCGTCGCGCGCGCAGCCCATCACCATGCCGGGGACGCGGCGGCCGCAGCCATAGGCTTCCTCGGTCAGCGCATGGACATAATGGGAGAAGGGCTCGATCGCCTCTTCGCGGTAGCCGTTGATGCGCAGCGCGAGCGCATATTGGCGTTCGACGTCGGCTGTCGCATAGGTGCCCGCCCCGTACAGCGCGGTGGCGATTTCGACCGCGCGCACGAGCGCCTGCCGCGATTCGGGTGCCCGGTGCGCCCAGCTGAGATTGTTCGCGTGGACGAGCAGCTTGGCGAGATAGGGGGCGCTGTTTTCGCCGCGGTCGGCGGCGATCAGCTTGAGCGTGCGTTCGGAGATGGCGGCGCGGTCGGAAAGATCGGCCGCCAACTCCTTGCGGTCATTCTCGGCCACCTTTTCGGCGGTTGCCGGTGACAGATCGGGGGCGATCTGCGCCGCAGCCGGGAGCGCGGCGACGAGCCAGAACATCGCCCATACCCCCGCCACCATCGTCCGCATCCGCCGCATATCCCGCCCCCCGCGAACGGCCGCGCCGGCAAGGCGGCGAAGCCGGAAGCCAAAGGGTTAGGCAAAATTGCGACGCGGCGCAAATCGGGTGTCGGGCGCTATTGCCCCGCGGCGCGGCGCTCCGCAAACCATTGGCGCAGCATCGCCGCGGTGCAGCCGGTAAAGCCGTAGGAGCCGATGACCGAGCAACTGTCGGGGCGCGTCAGGCGGGCGATATTGTCATAATCCTCGACGCGGGCGCCCCACGCGCTGCCGCCGACCGACGTGTCGTCATCCTTTCCGCGCAACTCCTTCGGCACGCGGTAGCGGTCCGATTCGGGGCGCTGGGCGCAGACGACGATCTCCTCACCCTCGGCGACCGGACAATGGTCATCGCCATAGGTGACGAGAAAGGAGATGCGTTCGGGCGGTTCGCTGTGCTGTACGAGGCTATCGTCCTGCGCGGCGGCGGGTAGCGGGGCCAGCAGCATGGCGGCGGCAAGCAGCAGCGACGGGGCGGCGGTTGAAATCGACATGGCGTTCCCTCTGACCATCCCCGTATCCGCAATAGGCGCGCGAAGATGAACGCCAGCCGAACCGGGCTCAGGCGATATCGAGCGACGCGGCGATGGCGGCCCATATTTCAGCGAGTTCGTCGGCGCCGGTGCAATAGGGCGGCATGACATAGACGCTGTTGCCGAGCGGGCGCAGCAGCACGCCGCGATCGCGGTAGAAGGCGGTGAGGCGGGGAGCGAGCGCCGAAAGATAGCCCGCATCGGCAACCACGAGATCGAGCGCGGCGATGGTGCCGAGGCGGCGCGGATTGGCGATGCGCGGATCGGTGGCCAGCATCGCGAGATGCGCGGCCTGGGCATCGGCGAGCGCGTCGATGCGCTGCTGCACCGGCTCGTCGCGCCAGATGGCGAGATTGGCGTTGGCGGCGGCGCAGGCGATGGGGTTCGCCGTGTAGCTCGACGAATGATAGAAGGTCTTTGCGCGGTCGGGCGAATAGTGCGCCGCGAAGATCGCTTCGCTGCACAGCGTCACCGCGAGCGGCATCGCGCCGCCGGTGAGGCCTTTCGACAGGCAGACGATGTCGGGGATCACCCCCGCCTGGTCGCAGGCGAAGCGCGTGCCGGTGCGGCCCCAGCCGGTCATCACCTCGTCGGCGATGAAGAGCACGCCGTGCGCGGCGCAGATGGCGCGCATCTCGGCGAGCACCCATGCGGGATAGATCAGCATGCCGCCGGCGCCGAGGATCAGCGGTTCGACGATGAAGGCGGCGGGTTTTTGCAGGCAGGCGGCTTCGAGCGCGTCGAGCGTGGCTTGTTCCATGCCTTCATGGGGGAAGGGGATGGAGTCGACGTCGAACAGCAAAGGTTGCCACGCGCGGTTGTAGACGCCGCGCTCGCCGACCGACATCGTGCCGATCGTGTCGCCATGATAGCTGTGGTCGAGCACGAGGATGCGGCTGCGCGGCTCGCCGATGTTGAACCAGTAGCCGAGCGCCATCTTGAGCGCGACCTCGACGCTGGTCGAGCCCGAGTCCGAAAAGAAGACGCGGGTGAGCGGGGCGGGGGTGATGCGGATCAGTTCGGCGGCGAGGCTTTCGGCGGGCTCGTGCGTCCAGCCCGCGAAGATGAGCTGGTCGAGCTTTTCGGTCTGGGCCCGGATCGCGGCCATGATTTGCGGGTGCGCATGGCCGTGCGTCGTTACCCACCAGCTCGAGATCGCGTCGATCCAGCTGTTGCCGTCGCTGTCATAGAGGCGCGCGCCCTGGGCGCGGTCGATCAGCGGAATCGGCTCGCCGAGGCCGTGCTGGGTGAAGGGGTGCCAGACGGGGGATCGATGGTCGAGGTTCATGGGGCCGCCCTACAGTATATCGTCATCCCGGCGAAGGCCGGGATCTCGTCGGTGCGTCACAATTCGAAGTCGGGATCCCGGCCTTCGCCGGGATGACGAATGTCTATTGGAAGTCCGTCAGGTCGAAATTGGCCGCGAAAGCCGCTGCGACCCCCTCGGGGGTCAGCGCGTCGAGGTGAGGGAGGCGGCCGAGGCGCTTAGCGCCCGATAGGGCCGCGATGATCGCTTCGCTGTCGCGGGCGGCCTCGCCGACGAAGGCGATGCCGTGGATGGGGACGTGGCGGGCCTTCAGCGCTTCGATCGTCAGCAGGCTGTGGTTGATCGTGCCGAGCGCGGTGCGCGCGCAGACGATCACCGGAATCTGCCAGCGCGCGAACAGGTCGGCGTAGAGCAGCGTGCGGGTGACGGGGACGAGCGCGCCGCCCGCGCCTTCGATCAACAGGTCGCCGGGCGGCGGGACAAGCGCGTCGGCGTCGATGGTCACGCGGTCGATCTCGGCGGCAAGGTGCGGCGAGGCGAGGGTGACGAGGCGCCAGGCTTCGGGATGGACGCGAACGCCCGCGAGGCGCGCGACGGCTTCGCTGTCGGTCTCCTCCTCGAGCCCCGACTGGATCGGCTTCCAGTAGGGCAGGCCGAGCGCGCCCGCGAGCGCCGCCGAAAAGACGGTCTTGCCGATGCCGGTATCGGTGCCGGTGACGACGAAGCGGGTCATGCCGCCGCCATCGCCGCCGACAGCGCATCGACCATCGCGTCGATGTCGCGGGTCGAGACGTTGAGGGTGATCGCGATGCGCAGCCGCGCGGTGCCTTGCGGCACCGTCGGCGGGCGGATGCCGCGGATGTCGAAACCCTCGGCCTGCAGCATGGCGGCGATCCGCATCGTGCGGGCGTTGTCGCCGATGACGACGGGGATGATCTGGCTGCCGCTCGGCGCGATGCCGAGCGCCGCGAGCCGCTTTTCGGCGTGGCGGACGAGCCCCGCCAGCCGCGCCGCGCGCTCGGGCTGTTCGGCGACGATTTCGAGCGCCTGGCGGACGAGCCACGCCATGAGCGGCGAGGGCGCGGTCGAGAAGATGAAGGGACGGCCGCGGTTGACGAGGAAGTCGCAGACGATCGCGGGGCCGCAGAGCAACGCGCCTTCGCAGCCCAGCGCCTTGCCGCAGGTGTGGAGCGTGATCAGATTGCCGCGCGGCGCGAGCGCGTGGGCAAGCCCCTGTCCTGCCGGGCCATAGACGCCCGTCGCATGCGCCTCGTCGACGATCAGCACCGCGTCGTGGCGGTCGGCGATAGCGGCGAGGTCGGCGAGCGGAGCCCTGTCGCCGTCCATCGAATAGAGGCTTTCGACCGCGATCCATGGCGTGCCGGTGCCGCCGCCTGCGCGCCAGCGAAGGATCGCATCTTCAAAGGCTTGCGGGTCGTTATGCGCAGCCGCTGTGCGCTCGGCGCGGCCAAGTTTCATCCCGTCGTGCGCGCTCGCATGGATCAGCGCGTCGTGGACGATCAGGTCGCCGCGCTGCGGCAGCGTCGCGAACAGCGCGGCGTTGGCGGCGAAGCCGGTGGGGAAGAAGAGCGCCGCCTCGCTGCCATAGTGGCGCGCCGCATGCGCCTCGAGCGCTTCATGCTCGGCATGGTTGCCGCGCAGCAGCCGCGAGCCGCCCGAACCGGCCGGAATGCCGCGCGCGGCGCCCTGCGCCAGCGCTTCGGCGAGCGCGTAGGAACCCGCGAGCGCGAGATAGTCGTTCGAGGCGAAATCGATCCCGGCGCGCGGCGCGAGCGCGCGGCGGCGGCCGTCGGCGGCGAGGGCTTCGAGGTCGGCGCGGTGGGCGTGGAAGGGATCAGGCCGTGGGGGCAAGGATGATAATCTCACAACATGAAATCCGCTCGTGCTGAGCCTGTCGAAGGGCGGTTCTATTCTTCGACGATGGAAGAAGGAAGAACGGTGCTTCGACAGGCTCAGCACGAGCGGAAAGAAAGGGAGGCTTTTCCCGTCGTCGATCAGTTGACCGCCTTGTCGACCAGCTTGTTCTTGGCGATCCACGGCATCATCGCGCGCAGCTGGGCGCCGGTCTGTTCGATCGGGTGCGCTGCGGCGGCCTTGCGGCTGGCCTTGAGTTCGGGCTGGCCGGCCTGGTTGTCGAGGACGAAATCCTTGACGAAGCGGCCCGAGGTGATGTCGGCGAGGACGCGCTTCATTTCGGCCTTGGTCTCGTCGGTGATGATGCGCGGACCGGTCTTGATGTCGCCATATTCGGCGGTGTTCGAGATCGAATAGCGCATGTTCGCGATGCCGCCTTCATAGAGAAGATCGACGATCAGCTTGGTTTCGTGGAGACATTCGAAATAAGCCATTTCGGGGGCGTAGCCCGCCTCGACCAGCGTTTCAAAACCCGCCTGGATCAGATGGGTGATGCCGCCGCAGAGCACCGCCTGTTCGCCGAAAAGATCGGTTTCGCACTCTTCCTTGAAGGTCGTTTCGATGATGCCGCTGCGACCGCCGCCGACCGCCGAGGCATAGCTGAGGGCGAGCGCCTTGGCGTGGCCGTTGCCGCTGTTGCCCGATGCTTCCTGTGCAACCGCGATCAGGCAGGGAACGCCGCCGCCCTTCTGATATTCGCTGCGCACCGTGTGGCCGGGGCCCTTGGGCGCGACCATGAAGACGTCGATGTCGGCGCGCGGTTCGATAAGGCCGAAATGGACGTTGAGGCCGTGCGCGAAGGCGAGCGCGGCACCGGGCTTCAGATTGTCGGCGAGATCGTCGTAATAAATCCTTGCCTGATGCTCGTCGGGCGCCGCGATCATGATGACGTCGGCCCAGGCGGCGGCTTCCTTGTTCGACAGGACGCGGAAGCCCGCGCCTTCGGCCTTCTTCGCGGTCGCCGAGCCGGGGCGCAGCGCGATCGCGACATCCTTGACGCCGCTGTCGCGCAGGTTCTGCGCATGGGCGTGGCCCTGGCTGCCGTAGCCGAGGATGGCGACCTTCTTGTTCTTGATCAGATCCTGGTCGGCGTCGCGATCGTAGTAAACCTGCATTTTCTTCTTCCCCATAGTGTGTCCCCGCGAAGGCGGGCACCCATTTGACGTTGACTGGACCCCCGCCTTCGCGGGGGAACACGAAAGTGAAACTAGAGCGCCTCCGGCCCGCGGGCGATGGCGACGATGCCGGTGCGGCCGACCTCGACCAGACCGCATTCGCGCATCAGCGCGATGAAGCGGTCGACCTTGTCGCTGTTGCCGGTGATTTCGAAGATGAAGCTCGACAGCGTCGTATCGACGACCTTGGCGCGGAAGACGTCGGCAAGGCGCAGCGCCTCGATGCGCTTTTCGCCGGTGCCGGCGACCTTCACCAGCGCGATCTCGCGTTCGACATGCGCGCCCTGATCGGTGAGGTCGGTGACCTGATGCACCGGCACCAGCCGGTCGAGCTGCGCGATGATCTGGTCGATCACCGCGGGCGGGCCCGAGGTGACGATGGTGATCCGCGACAGCGCATGATCGGCGCTGATGTCGGCGACGGTCAGGCTTTCGATATTATAGCCGCGCGCCGAGAACAGCCCGGTGATCTTGGCCAGGATGCCCGCCTCGTTATCGACGGTGACGGCGAGGACATGGCGCTCGCCCGTTTCGGTGGTGATTTTCATTGTGCAAACCTTCCCCTCTCCCCTTGCGGGAGAGGGATGTGAAGACTTGGCAGCTTGCTGCCTAGTCGAAGCTGGGTGAGGGGACTGCGCGCCATGCGCGCGCGCGGCCCGGCGGGCCGCACCCCCTCTCTAAGACTTGCTAGGCGGCAAGCCGCCAAGCCAAGTCTTTTCTCCCCCGCAAGGGGGGAGAAGATTTGTTCGCTATGCCGCGTCACACCAGCGCTTTCGCTTCGTCGTCCATCGTGCCGGTGACATCGCTCGGCTGGAGGATCATGTCGGTGTGCGCCGCGCCCGACGGGATCATCGGGAAGCAATTGGCGAGCTTGGCGACGCGGCAGTCGACGATCACCGGACCCGGCGTTTCGATCATCTGCCGGATGCCGTCCTCAAGCTCGCCGAGCGTGTCGATCCTGAGGCCGGTCCAGCCATAGGCTGCGGCCAGTTTCACGAAATCGGGCAGGCTGTCCGAATAGCTGTTCGAATAACGGCTTTCGTAGGTCAGTTCCTGCCACTGGCGGACCATCCCCATCCATTCATTGTTGAGGATGAAGATTTTCACCGGCAGGCGGTACTGGCTGACCGTACCCATTTCCTGAATGTTCATCTGGAGCGAGGCTTCGCCCGCGATGCAGACGACCAAGCGGTTCGGGTGCGCGATCTGTGCGCCCACCGCGGCGGGGAATCCGTAGCCCATCGTGCCGAGCCCGCCCGAGGTGAGCCAGCGGTTGGGCGCGGCAAAGCCGAAATGCTGCGCCGCCCACATCTGATGCTGACCGACCTCGGTCGTGATGATCGGATCGCGGCCGCGGGTCGCGTCGAAGAGCGCCTTGACCGCACGCTGCGGCATGATTTCGGCGCCCGCGTCCTTCTTTTCGGGGAAGTCGAGGCAGCGCGTCGCGCGCCAGCCGTCGATGCGGCGCCACCATTCGCCCAGGTCGCGCGCCTTGTGGCCCTTGTCGGCCCAGGCCGCGATCAGCGCGTCGAGCGCGCGGCCGGCATCGCCGACGACCGCGATGTCGACCGGGACGATCTTGTTGATCGAGCTGCGGTCGATGTCGATGTGGATCTTCTTCGCCTCGGGCGCGAAGGCGTCGAGGCGGCCGGTGACGCGATCGTCGAAGCGCGCGCCGACCGCGATGATGAGGTCGGCGCGGTTCATCGCCATGTTCGATTCATAGGTGCCGTGCATGCCGAGCATGCCGAGCCATTTGGGATCGTCCGACGGGAAGGCGCCGAGCCCCATTAGGGTCGAGGTGATCGGTGCGCCGGTCAGGCTGACGAGCTGGCGCAGCGCTGCGCTGGCGTCGGGGCCGGCGTTGATGACGCCGCCGCCGGTATAGAAGATCGGGCGTTCGGCCGCGGCGATCATGTCGATCGCCTGCGCGATGGCGGCGGCATCGGGTTCGACCTGCGGACGATAGCTTTGATGCTCGATCTTTTCGGGCACGCTGTAGCTGCCCGTTGCGACCTGAACATTTTTCGGAATGTCGATGACGACGGGGCCGGGGCGGCCGTGCGTCGCGATGTAGAAGGCCTCGTGAATCACGGCGCCCAGCCGGTCGGGGTCCATGACCAGATAATTATGCTTGGTGCAGTGGCGCGTGATGCCCACCGTGTCGCATTCCTGAAAGGCGTCGGTGCCGATCAGCGTCGTCGGCACCTGACCCGTCAGCACGACCATCGGGATCGAATCGAGCAGCGCGTCGGTGATGCCGGTGACGGCGTTGGTCGCGCCCGGCCCCGAGGTGACGAGCACGACACCGGGCTTGCCGGTCGAGCGCGCATAGCCCTCTGCCGCGTGGGTCGCGGCCTGTTCGTGGCGAACGAGGACATGCTTGATCGAGGGATGATTGAAGAGGGCGTCGTAGATCGGAAGCACCGCGCCGCCCGGATAGCCGAACACCGTATCGACCCCGAGGTCGACCAGCGCCTGAACCACCATGTCGGCACCACTCATTTCCTTCACGACACGCGCTCCTTTCTTCGTGCGGCCCGATGCTGGGCGCAGCCTGCCCGCGGCCTTGTTGCGCCGCAGCAGGCAGCGGGCAATAGGTATATGATTCTATCCTGTCAACAGTCTATCACGTAATAATATTGCGATTTGATTGATTGAATCGACGGATAATGACTCTTCGTGGCGTGGCCATCCGGCGGGGGGCTGGTGGCGGAACCAGGTATATTGCCGCTTCGCATATTGGCGCGTCGCCGCCTGCGCCGCCTCGAGCGCCGCCTCGCGGCTGCTTTCGCCGCGGACATGCGCCGCGACCTGCGGCACGCCGATCGCGCGCATGACAGGCAGATCGGGGTCGAGCCGGCGCGCGAGCAGCGCGCTCACCTCTTCGATCGCGCCGCCGTCGAACATGCGCACAAGGCGGGTGTCGCAGCGCTCGCGCAGCCAGTCGCGCGGCGGCAACAGGATGAGCGGCACCAGCGTGATGTCCTCGGCGATGCCGCCGCTGCGGTCCTGTTGCCATCCGGCGAGCGTCCGGCCGGTCGCGCGCACCACCTCGAGCGCGCGCGCGATGCGGGTCGTATCGGCAGGATTGAGCCGGGCGGCAGCGGCGGGATCGGCTTCGGCGAGCGCGGCATAAGCGTCGGCGACGGGCAGGGCGCGCACCGCTTCGCGAATATCCGGGTCGATTTCGGGCACCGGGGCGATGCCGTCGAGCAGCGTGCGCAGATAGAGGCCGGTGCCGCCGACAAGGATGGGAACCTTCCCCGCGGCGTGCGCGTGGGACAGGGTGCGGCGCGCTTCTTCGGCCCAACGCGCCGCATTGTGGGCGGACCCGCCATCGACATGACCGAAGAGGCGATGCGGGATGCCGGCCATCTCCGCCGCGTCCGGCCGTGCCGAAAGGAGGGGGATGTCCGCATAGACCTGACTCGCGTCGGCGTTGACGACCTCTGCGTCGCCGAGCGCCTGGGCGAGGGCGACCGCCAATGCGCTCTTGCCGCTGGCGGTGGGGCCAGCGATAAGCGCCACCGGTGGACGGTGCGTGAAGGAAGAAGAAGGAGATGCCATGTTCGTTGCAACGCTGATAGCAGCCGGGAAGCTGACGGGCGAGGTGGTCCGCGAAGCGATCGACCGCCTCGATGCGACAGGACATGAGGTGGGCGCGCCGCACTGGATCGATCAGGGCGACGCCGCCGACATCTTCTTTCAGGGCAGTCTGGTCAGCGCGCGCGCCGAACTGGCGAAAATGGACCATGGCGCGCTCGACGTCGTCGTCCAGCCGCTTGGCGACCGGACGAAGAAGTTGATCATCGCCGACATGGATTCGACGATGATCACCGTCGAATGCATCGACGAGCTGGCGGACTATGCCGGGATCAAGCCGCAGATCGCCGCGATCACCGAACGCGCGATGCGCGGCGAGCTCGACTTCCGCGCCGCGCTGATCGAGCGTGTAGGGTTGCTCGGCGGCATGGCCGAGGCGACGATCGCCGAATGCCGGGCGGAACGCGTCAGACTGACCCGCGGTGCGCGCACGCTGGTCCAGACGATGAAGGCGCATGGGGCCTGGTCGGTGTTGGTGTCGGGCGGTTTTCTGCCCTTTGCTGCGCCGGTTGCCGAAGCGATCGGCTTCGACAAGGTGGTCGCGAACGAGCTGGAGATCGCCGGCGGCAAGCTGACGGGCAAGGTTACCGAACCGATCGTCGACAGCACCACCAAGCTCGAAACGCTGCGCGCCGAGGCGGCGGCGCGCGGGCTGGCGCTGGCCGACACGCTGGCGGTCGGCGACGGCGCGAACGATATTCCGATGATCACGTCGGCGGGGCTCGGGATCGGTTATCACCCGCATCCCGCCGCCGCCGCCGCCGCCGACGCGGCGATCCGCCACCACGACCTGACCGCGCTTTTGTGGGCGCAGGGCTATGCGCGGCGCCAGTGGGTGATGGGATAGGCGATGCTGCGCGCGGCGGGGGCTGGGCTTGCCATGCTGGCGCTGTCCGCCTGCGCGGGTGGCCAATATCGCCCGGTTGCGGATACGCCGGTGCGGATCGGCAAGCCCTATGCGGTGCGCGGAACGACCTATGTCCCCGCCGCCGCGCCTGCCTATGATGCCGTGGGCTATGCGAGCTGGTACGGCAGCGAATCGGGAAACCGCACCGCGAATGGCGAGAAATTCCGTCCCGGCTGGATCACCGCCGCGCATACCACGCTGCCGCTGCCGACCTATGTCGAGGTGACGGCGCTCGACAGCGGGCGGCGGATCGTCGTGCGCGTCAACGACCGCGGGCCGTTCGCCGGCGGCGGGCGCATCATCGACCTGTCGAAAGGCGCCGCCGAAGCGCTCGGCGCGCACCGCCAGGGCGTGGTGCCGGTGCGCGTGCGCCGCGTCGAACCGTCCGACAAGGATCGCGCCCGGCTGCGCAAGGGCAAGCCTGCGGCGATGCTGGCGCCCCTGCCGCCGCGCGAGCTGGCGGCGCTGCGCGCGCGGCTGGCGGCGGGGGAACGCTGAGGCGGAAAAGGGTCGCGGGTGGCGGCCGTCAGTCGCAGGCGCGGTGGAGCTTGACCGCCAGCCACGCCGAGATCAGGCACATGACCGCGCTCATCAACAGCTGATCGACGACGCCGACGCCCGCGAAGCCGAGCCCGATGGCGAGCAGCGAGCCCGCGACCATCGCGCCCGAATTGACGATATTGTTCGCCGCGACGGTGCGTGCGGTCTGGTCCTTGGGCACCGTGGTGGTGAGGAAGGCATAGAGCGGCACGACGAACATGCCGCCGCTGATCGCGATGCCCATCAGGCTGGCGAGCAGCGGGATGACGTCGGCGTGGTGCAGAAAGCCGCCAATGCCATAGAGCGTGCCGGCGGGATCCTGTTCCCAGTTGCGGCAGACGAAATAGAAGGCGACGACGAACGCGCCCATCACGACGACGCTCGCCGGGCTGTAGCGCGCCGATACCTCGCCCTTGAGCAACCGGTTGACCGCGACCGAGCCGATCGCGATGCCGATCGAGAAGACCGCGAGGAACAGGCTCGCGACGCTCTTGTCGGCGTGGAGGATATTCTTCACCAGCGGCGGGAATTGGATGAACAGCACCGCGCCGATCGTCCAGAAGAAGCTGATCGACAGGATCGCGAGATAGAGCCGCTTGATGTGCATCGTGCCGCGCACCAGCGCGATCGACGAGCGGACGATGTGCCAGTCGATCCCCGTCTCCTGGTGCTGCGGCGGCGCCGGCGGCACCTTGCGCCCGGTCCAATAGCCGATGAAGGCGACGAGCACGACGCCGAGCGCCGCCCATTCGACGTCGATGATGCCGGCGAGGATCGTCCCCGCGAGGATCGCGATATAGGTGCCGGCTTCGACCAGCCCGGTGCCGCCCAGCACCTCGTCGCTTTCCAGATGCTGCGGCAGGATCGCATATTTGATCGGACCGAAGAAGGTCGAGTGGATACCCATCGAAAACAGCGCCAGCATCATCAACGGGATGGCGACCAGATGCACCGCCCAGCCCATCCACGCGAGCACCAGCCCGGTGCCGCCGACCGCCATGATGAGGATTTCGCAGAATTTGACGATGCGGATAATCATCGCCTTGTCGCGCGTGTCGGCAAGCTGTCCGGCGAGCGCCGACAGGAGGAAGAAGGGCAGGATGAACAGCCCCGTCGCGACCGCGCTGAACAGCGTTTCGGACGCTTCGTCGTTGAAGACGCCGTAGACGACGAACAGCACCATCGCATTCTTGAACAGATTGTCGTTGAACGCGCCGAGCAATTGCGTGACGAACAGGGGAAGGAACCGGCGTTGCTTCAAAAGCGCAAAGGATCCGGTCATTGAAATTCCATCATTGTAGTCCGACATAGCGACCCGGCCGCGCCAAAGGGGCAATTCGGTTGTCGCACGGGGGGCTTATCGGTTAGGGCTTGGACGGTCAAAGCCCATTTTGGAACTTTCGCGCGATCAGGGGTCATGCTCAGCCTACCGAACATCTTGACGCTTTCGCGCATTCTGACGGTTCCGATCCTGCTGGCGCTGCTGTGGCCGGGCGCGCGCGAGGGGACGCACCAGCCGGCGCCGCTCTATTATGCGCTGGCCTTCGTCCTCTATTGCCTGATGGGCATCACCGATTATTTCGACGGCTATGTCGCGCGCGCGCGCGGCACCGTGTCGCGGCTCGGCGCCTTCCTCGATCCCATCGCCGACAAGATCATGATCGCGGCGGTAATCCTGCTGCTCGTCTTCACGCGCGACATCACCGGCGTTCACGTCATCGCCGCGCTCGTCATCCTGCTGCGCGAGATCATCGTGTCGGGGCTGCGCGAATTCCTCGCGACCTTGCAGGTGTCGATGCCGGTCACGCGGCTCGCAAAATGGAAGACGACCTTTCAGCTTGTCTCGTTCGGCGCGCTGATCCTGGCGGGCGCTTTGCCCGCGATGGAATGGGTCCGCAGCGTCGGCCTGGCGACCCTGTGGGGCGCGGCGGTGCTGACGATGATCACCGGCTGGGATTATCTGCGCGTCGGCCTGAAGCATATGGATTGACGCCGGTGGCGCTGCAACTCGCCTATTTCGCCTGGGTGCGCGAACGCATGGGATGCGGCGAGGAGCAGGTCGAACCGCCCGCCAGCGTCGCGACCGCGTCCGACCTGATCGCATGGCTCGCCGCGCGCGACGACCGCGGCGCCCGGGCCTTTGCCGAACCGGCGCGGATTCGCGTTGCGATCGACGGCCAGATGATGGGCAATGACGCGGCGCTCGCCGGCGCCCGCGACGTCGCGCTGTTCCCGCCGGTGACGGGCGGATGATCCGCGTCGTCGTCCAGGTGGGCGCGATCGACTTTGCGACCGAGACCGACCGCCACGATGCGGGCGGGCACGGCGCGACCGCAAGCTTCGTCGGTCGGGTGCGCGGCGACGACGGCGTGACCCAATTGTTCCTCGAACATCACCCCCAAATGACCGAGCGCGGCCTCGCCGACCTGGCGCATGCCGCCGCCGACCGCTGGCGGCTGCCGGCGCTGACGCTGATCCACCGCGTCGGCGCGATGGCGCCGGGCGAGACGATCGTGCTCGTCCTCGCCAGCAGCCCGCACCGCGCCGAAGCGCTCGCCGCCTGCACCTTTCTGATCGACCGGCTGAAGACCGACGTCATGCTGTGGAAGCGCGAGACGCTGACCGACGGCGCCGCCCGCTGGGTCGAACCGCGCGCGGCCGATCAGGAGCGTGCGGAGGGGTGGGATTAGGGAGCGGGCGCAAGGGCCGGTTTGGGGTGGAAAGCGGACGGCAGACAACGATTGAAACGCGGTTCAGTATCGTTCCTCGAAAGTCCAGCCCGAGAGAGTCAGTGCGAAATCGCCGAACTCGCGAACGGGGTCTTCTTGAGGTGACCAGCGATTAACAAAATGGTAGCCGTTGCGATCGGCGCCTTCCACGATCCATTGGCTACCGTCGAGTCCGCTATTGCAATCGGTAGCTCGCTGTTTGAGGACTTTTGTCGCGGACAAAATGGCGTCGAGTTTTGCTATTTCGATAGGCGAAAGCGGACGCGTCACTTCACGTTCGACTATGCCGGGCTCATAGCCACCCTCGCCGGACAGTTGTTTGGCAACCAATTTAGCCTCTTTGCCGGAGCGTTCTATGCGAACGATTACCGGATGATGAAAAGTGGGCAACCAAGTAAAGCGCAGTGTCGACGTTCCTGCCGTGGTGGCAGCCCGAGATCGCTCGTACAGCGAAGGCTCGCCAGCCGCATCCCAATATTGGGGGTACCAGTCGTTTTCGACTTTACTGATCGTCGCGAAGCACTCGGGATAGCCTTTAAAATTGCAGACCTGTGCCGGCTTGCCGAAGGAACCGGGAAAATAGCTCTTGCCTGCCTTCGAAGGTTCGATCGCCACATTATCGCCCGGCAGTGCGATGCAGCGGCGATCAATTGCTGGAGTCGCGTCATGGCCGGAACCGCAGCTTGTCAGGACGAATGCAAGAACGATCGAAGCTGCTCTCATGCTTCGATTTCTATGGATGAAAAATCCTTATTCAAGTGCCTATTGCGGGAGAGAGAGAAAGAGAGAGGCGAACGTCCGCAAACGGTCGATTCCGGTCATTCGGTCCAGAGCGTCAAAAGCGGCTGTTGGTGCTGTAAGCCCCTGGACCCCGGCTTTCGCCGGGGTACACAATATCAACGCGGGACTTTCATATCTTCGTCATCCCGGACTTGATCCGGGATCCATTCACGCAGCGCCGGAATAATGGATCCCGGATCAAGTCCGGGATGACGATTGGGATAGCAATGTTGTCGGTCGGGCGCTTTGCCGCTGCGCGCACCGGCGGCAGTCCCGATCGGCTGGTCAATTCGCCCGGTGTTTGCGGAAAATGTCGGCGAGCATGCGGAATTCGTCGGCGCGCGGGCTGCCCTTGCGCCAGACGAGGGCTATGGTGCGCCAGTCGTGGTCGGAATCGAGCGGGCGGGTGTCGATGTCGGTGTGGTCGAGGATGCCCGCCTCGATCGCCATCTGCGGCAACATCGTGATGCCCAGACCGTTGTCGACCATCTGGACGAGCGTGTGGAGCGAGGTGCCCATCATGCGTGCGCCCGCGCGCAGTTCGGGGCGGTTGCAGGCGGCGAGGGCGTGGTCCTTCAGGCAGTGGCCGTCCTCGAGCATCAGCATCTGCGCGGGGTCGATCTGGTCGGCGCTGACCATCGCGGGAAGATCCTCCGACTGGTCGCCGGGGAAGGCGACGAACAGCGCGTCGTCGAACAGCGCCTCGCTCTCCACATCGCCGCAGGCGTAGGGCAGGGCGAGCAGCACGCAATCGACCTGGCCGTGGTGCAGCGATTCGCACGCCTGCGCGCTGGGTTCTTCGCGCAGGAACAGTTTGAGCGACGGGCGTTCCTTGCGCAGCCGCGGCAACAGGTCGGGCAGCAGGAAGGGCGCGATCGTCGGGATCACGCTCATCCGCAATTCGCCGACGAGCGGTGCCGAGGCGGCGGCGGCCATGTCGGCAAGCTCCTCCGCCTCGCGCAGCACGCGGTGCGCCTTTTCGACGATCGCGTCGCCGAGCCCGGTAAAGCGGACGACGCGGCGGGTGCGTTCGACGAGGGTCTGGCCGAGCAGGGTTTCCAGCTCGCGGATGCCCGCCGACAGCGTCGACTGGGTGACGTTGCAGGCATCGGCGGCGCGGCCGAAATGGCCGTGTTCGTGCAGCGCGACGAGATATTGCATTTGCTTGAGCGAGGGCAGGTAATATTGCATTGATCGAATATAGCTATCGGATCGGCGATTTCGAGTGGCTTTGTCGATTATATGCGTCGCGGTCGCATGATAGGCAGTCAAGCGGACCGGATCGATGGCCGACGAAGGTGGGCGACGAAGGTGGGCATGAAGGGGGCGTGATGGCGACTTCGCGATTTCTGCTCGGCGGCGTGGCGAGCGCGCTGCTGCTGACGGGCGGTGTGTTCCTGTGGAAAGGCTATAGCCAGATTGCCGCAGAGGATGTGGTGCCGGCCCCGCCGCCGCGGCTTGCCGCGCTGCCGGTCGCGGGCCCCGATGCGCCGAAGCGCGGTGCCGCGCCGCCCGCCTTGCCCGCCGCCAAGGCCGAATCGCGCGAGGAGCGCCGGTTCAACCGCTATGACCGCGACCGTAACGAACGGATCAGCCGCGTCGAGATGATGGCGACGCGCAGCGCGGCCTTTCGCAAGCTCGACAAGAATGGCGACAATCTGCTCAGCTTCGAGGAATGGGCGGCGGCGACGAGCGACCGCTTTGCCGGGGCCGACGCCGACAAGTCGGGCGACCTGACCCGCGCCGAATTCGCAACGACCGCGCCGAAGCCGGCGGCGAAACCGAAATGCCGCTGTTGACGGGGCGCCAGCTTCGGGGAGCCAAGGCGCGTGGACAAATTTCAGCCTGATCGAACGTCCGCTTTCACGAATGTTCGGCATCGAACTGAATGAGCGGGATGGGGGTGGGAGGCGGCCACTCAAATCCTCCCTGTCGCGAAGCGATGGGGAGGGGGACCGTCGCCGCAGGCGATGGTGGAGGGGCTGCGACGGCGCGCCATTAGCCCCTCCGTCAGCGCTTCGCGCTGCCACCTCCCCATGGCCTGCGGCCAAAGGGAGGATTTCATGCCCGCAATCGGTCGTGTCCGGAAAGGCCGCTTTCGGAACGACATCGCGGTTAGCTGCCGTCTCCGCAGCGTTGGAATTTGTCCGCGCGGTCGAGTCTCCGGGGCGCTAGCTTCGGGGATCGAAGCCGAGCCAGTCGGCGGGCGGCATCAGGAAGAGGTCGGTGTCTTCGGTGCGGCACCCGGCGGCGGTCAGCATCGCGTGGACCTGACCGCGGTGGTGCGTCTGGTGGTTGAAGATATGCGGCAGCACGATGCCGAGCGGGGCGGAGACGTTCCGGCCCGCGGCGCCGCTGTACCAGTCGAGATTGCCGGCAACGGCGCCTGGCGCCATCGCGTCGGCCCAGGCGACGATGAGCGTGTCCATCGCGGTGCGCTGCGCCTTCAGATCGTCCCAGTCGGCGACGAAGCCGCCGCTTTCCTTGCCCGGACAATCGGGCGGCGGGCAGCGGTCGAAGCGCGACAGCCAGATACGGTCGGCCCACAGAAGGTGCGAGAGCGTCGCGTGGATCGACGTGAAAAAGGCCCCGCGATCCAGCCGTCGCTCGGCATCGGTCAGCGTGTCGGCGGCGGCATAGGCGGCGCGGTTCTGCCACCCGTTGTAGCGCGCCATCATCTGCACGAAGCGATTGTCGATCATCGGCCTGTCTCCCGCGCGCCTGCCGCCACGCCAATGACATGCTTGTCAGCAAGCCGCTTGGCATCCGTCAAGTCTTGCCGCATGCTCCGGCAAAACAAGGGAGAGTGTGCAATGCGATTCCATGTCCTGTCGCTGGCCGCCGCGATGGTCGCGGTCGCCGCCAGTCCGGCCGCGGCCAAGACGATCAATGTCTCGGCCGAGGGCGCCGACGCCAACGAGAAATTGCAGGAGGCGCTGATCCTCGCCGAACCCGGCGATGTCGTGCAACTGGGTGCGGGCACCTGGACGCTGACCGACGGGCTGTCGCTCGACGTCGATAACGTCACGCTGCGCGGCGCGGGGACGGGCGAGGGCGGATCGATCCTCGACTTTTCGGGACAGCAGGGGGCGGGCGAGGGGCTGCTCGTCACTTCCGACGATGTGCTGCTCGCCAATTTCGCGGTGCTCAACACGCGCGGCGACGGCATCAAGTCGAAAGGCGCCGACCGCATCGTCTATAACGAGCTGCGCGTCGAATGGACCGCGGGGCCGAAGGAAACCAACGGCGCCTATGGCATCTATCCGGTCGAAAGCCAGGATGTGCTGATCGACAGCGTCTATGTGCGCGGCGCATCGGACGCCGGCATCTATGTCGGCCAGTCGCGCAACATCGTCGTGCGCGATTCGATCGCGACCGAAAATGTCGCCGGGATCGAGATCGAAAACTGTTTCGACGCCGATGTGCACGACAATATCGCGACCAAGAATACCGGCGGGATACTGGTGTTCGACCTGCCCAATCTGCCGCAGCAGGGCGGGCATAATGTCCGCGTCTTCGACAATGTCGTCAGCGACAACAGCACGCCCAATTTCGCGCCGAAGGGCAATATCGTCGCCAGCGTGCCGACGGGGACCGGGGTGCTGGTGATGGCGAACCGCAATGTCGAGGTTTTCGACAATGTGTTCGAGGACAATGGCACCGCCAATGTGATGATCGTCGGCTATCGCTACGACCAGAAAGACCCCAAATATCAGCCGCTGCCGCGCCAGATCGTCGTGCGCGACAATGCGCATGGCAAGGCGGGCTTTGCGCCGGCCTTTCCGGGCGGGGCCGAGATTGCGGCCGCGATGGGCGGGGCGATTCCGCCGGTGCTGTGGGACGGCGCCGGCGACGCGATCGTCCTCGACGATGTCGGCGTGCTGTCGCTCGGCCTGCCCGACGTGACGACGCCGCAGAGCGAAGCGAAGCCGGTGCCGGTCAAGCTGGGCGGTACCCCGCCGCCCGCGCTGCCCGCGATCGTGCTGCCGGAGGGCATGGAGGCCAAGGTCCAGTGAAGCGCATCGCCGCCGCGCTGATCGCGGCGCTGCTCTGCGCCAGCGCGGGCGGCGGGGCGGCGCCGGCCGCGGTCGATCAGGCCTTGATCGAGGGCAGCGCGATGCCCGCGAAGCTTTCCGCCTTCGGGCTGTTCGCGGGCAATGATCCGGCGCGGCCGGTCGCGAGCTTTGCCTATACGCTGCGCACGCCCTTGTTCAGCGACTATGCCGAAAAGCACCGGTTCGTGTCGATCCCGGCGGGCAAGCGGGCGACCGTGCTGGCGGACGGCACGGTCGATTTTCCGGTGGGCACGGTGATCGTCAAAAGCTTCGGCTGGCCCGACTTCAACGACGGGCGTCCGGTCGAGACGCGGCTGCTGATCCACCGCGCGAGCGGCTGGGTGGCGCTGCCCTATATCTGGGATGCGGACGGCAAGGACGCCTCGCTCGCCATTGCGGGGCGGCGCGTGCCGGTGGCGTTCAAAAGCCCCGACGGCACGGCGCATGCGATCCAATATGGCGTGCCCAACCGCAACCAGTGCAAGGAATGCCACAGTCGCGCGGGCGCGATCGTCCCGATCGGCCCCAAGGCGCGCAACATGGTGCTGGCGGATACGGTCGGCGCCGATACGCGCGCGCTCTATTTCACCAACCCCGCGGCGCTGAAGCCGGTGATGCCGCGCTGGGACGATCCGGCGAGCGGCACGCTGCAGGACCGCGCGCGCGCCTATCTCGAGGCCAATTGCGCGCATTGCCACAACCCCGAGGGCAGCGCGTCGAACAGCGGGCTGTTCCTGCGCTGGACCGACCCGGTCGGGGTCAACTACGGCATCGGCAAGCGTCCGACGGCGGCCGGACGCGGCAGCGGCGGCATGGATTTCGCGATCCAGCCGGGCGATCCCGACCACAGTTTCCTGATCTACCGCCTCGAAAGCCTCGACCCCGGCATTGCGATGCCCGAACTTGGCCGCTCGACGGTTCACAAGGAAGGCGCGGCGCTGTTGCGGGAATGGATTGCGGCGATGCCCAAAGACGCGCATTAGGCTGGCCCGATGACCGCTCTCGTCCTCCATGATTATTTCCGCTCGTCGGCCAGCTTTCGCGTTCGCATCGCGCTGAACCTCAAAGGCCTCGATTATGAGCGCGTCGAGGTCAGCCTGATCGCTGGCGAGCAGAAGAGCGACGCCTATCTTGCGCAAAATGCGCAGGGCTTCGTGCCGATGCTCGTCGCCGACGGCGAGCCGATCATCCAGAGCCTTGCGATCATCGACTGGCTCGACCGCGCGCACCCCGACCCGCGGCTGATCCCCGACGATCCGATGGCGCGCGCGGTGGCGCTGGCGCAGGCCTATGTCGTCGCGTGCGATATCCACCCGCTCAACAATCTGCGCGTGCTCAAATATCTGACCCGCGACCTGGGGCTCAACGAGCAGACCAAGGACCGCTGGATCGCCGAATGGATATTGCAGGGCTTCGACGCGCTGGAGGCGATGGCCGGCGACGGCCCCTATCTCGGCGGCGACGAACCGGGGATCGCCGACTGCTGTCTGGTGCCGCAGATGTACAATGCGCGCCGGTTCGAGGTGCCGTTGGATCATTATCCGCGCCTCATGGAAATCGACGCCGCGTGCATGGAGCATGAGGCGTTCCGGCGCGCGCATCCGGACGCGGTGAAGCCCGCGTGATCCGGTTGGCGGTGGGGGTGGCCGCGCTGGCGATGCCGGCGGCGGCGCTGGCGCAGGACACCGCGTCCGAAAATCCCGATACCTGCCTTTGCAACGTCGGCCGCCCTGACCTCCGCGAAATCGTCGTTACCGGCGCGGGCTCGCTGCAGCTGCCCAAGGGCGATGCGGTACAGGGCGTCGCGCTGGTCGGCGGCCTCGACCCCGGCCTCGGCGCGCGGATAGAAAATCGCCTCCGCGACGAAGCGGGCCTCGTCCAGTTCCGCCGGAGCGACGGGCGCAGCGCCCATCCGACGAGCCAGGGCGTCACCCTGCGCGGCCTTGGCGGCAACGCCTCGGCACGCGCGCTGGTGACATTGGACGGGGTGCCGCAGGCCGATCCGTTCGGCGGCTGGGTCGCGTGGAGCGCCTATGACGCGATCCATCTCGGCGGCATCCTCGTGACGCGCGGCGGTGGCAGCGGTGCCGATGGCCCAGGCGCGCTGGCCGGCACCATCGGCCTCTATTCCAAGATGACCGACGGCGTCACCGCCAGCGCGGCCTATGGCAGCCGCGACAGCTTCGACGCGTCGGCGAGCGCGGGGGCCGAACTCGGCAACGGACAGGTCGCGATCGATGGCCGCTACAGTCGCGGCGACGGCTTCGTGCCTGTCGTTGCCGATCAGCGCGGCGCTGTCGATCGGGCGGCTCCCTATGAGCAAGGCGGCCTGGGAGCGCGCCTGCGCTTCGATACCGGCCCCGACAGCCGGATCGAGGCGAGCCTGCGCGGCTTTTCGGACCGGCGCGACCGCGGCACCGATTTCACGACCAGCACGGTCGACGGGATCGATGCCAGCTTGCGGTACCTGCACGAACCCGCGGACGGGCTGCAATGGCTCGCGCTCGGCTATGTCCAGGTTCGCGATTTCGACACCGGTTTTGCCAGCGTTGCTGCGAACCGCAACAGCGTGGCGCCGGCGCTTTTTCAGCAGGTGCCGGCGACCGGGCTCGGCGCGCGCGTCGAATTGCGGCCCGCGTTCGGCGCGGCCAACCCGCTGCGCATCGGCGCCGACTGGCGCCGCACCGTCGGGCGGACCGAGGAGGAATATTTCTTCACCGGACTCAACCCCGGCCGTCACCGCAGCGCGGGGGGCAGCAGCGACACCCTCGGCGCCTTCGCCGAATGGACGTCGGGTAGCGAAGATGACGGCTTGTTGTGGACGCTCAGCGGCCGGGTCGATCATTGGTGGATCGGCACCGGATACCGGCACGAATATAATTTCGGTGGATCGACGATCACCGACGCCCGCTTTGCGGCGCGGCAGGGCTGGGAAGGCAGCGGGCGTGCGGGCGTGCGTTGGACGGCGGGCGATGTGGCGCTGCGCGCGGCGGCCTATCGCGGCTGGCGCCTGCCGACGCTCAACGAACTCTACCGGCCCTTCCGCGTTGGCGCCGATGCGACGGCGGCGAATGAGGCGCTGGCCCCCGAACGATTGTGGGGCGGCGAGATCGGCGCCGACTGGCGGCGCGGCGGTACGAAGCTGAGCGTCACGCTGTTCGCGAACCGGCTCGACAATGCGATCGCCAATGTCACGCTCGGCACCGGTCCCGGCAGTTTTCCCGGCGTCGGTTTCGTCGCGGCGGGGGCGAGCTATAGCCAGCGGCAGAATCTCGATGCAATCGACAGCAAGGGCATCGAGGTCAGCGCCGAACAGCGCGCCGGCCCGCTGACGCTGCGCGCTACCTATGCCTTTACCGATGCCCGCGTCGCGGCGTCGGGCGCGGCCGCCGCGCTTGACGGCAAGCGGCCGGCGCAGATCGCGAAACATGGCGCCAGCCTGTCGCTGCGCGCAGGCGATGCGGGGCCGTTCGGCGGCTTCGCGACCCTGCGCTATGTCGGCAGGCAGAATGAGGATGATCTGGGGCTGCAACCGCTCGGCGACGCGCTGACCGTCGATGCCGGGCTGTCGTTGCGGTTGACGCAGGGCTTGCGGATCGAGGCGCGCGGCGAGAATATCTTCGACGCGCTCGTTCCGGCGGCGCTGTCGTCGGCGGGCATATTGGAACGCGCGACGCCGCGGACCTTGTGGGTGGGGATACGCGCCGCTTATTGATTTCGCAGGCGGCGCAGAGGCGATAAGGATAGGGGCATGGCGGCGAAGACACTCAATCTCGGCGAATTTCTGCCCTATCGGCTGTCGATCGCGTCGAACGCGGTATCGAGCCGGATTGCCGCCGAATATCAGAGCCGCTTCGGCCTGAAGATCCCCGAATGGCGGCTGATGGCGGTGCTCGGCGAAGGGCGACCGCTGACCCAGCGCGAACTGGTCGCCGCGACGCGGATGGACAAGGTGACGGTCAATCGCGCCGCCAAGGCACTGGCCGACCGCCAGCTTATCGCGCGCCAGGCGCACGAGGCCGACGGACGCTCGCACCATCTGGAACTGACCGCGGCGGGGCGTTCGCTCTATGACGCGATCGTGCCGGCCGCGCTCGCGAGCGAGGCGAAGCTGGAGGCGGCGCTGGACGCGGGCGAGCGCGCCGCGTTGATGGCGATCCTCGCCAAGCTGACGAGCGCCGCGGAAGATTATGGCGGATAGGCTTTATCGTGCCCCCGCAGCCGGCGCGCTGCGTATCGAGCCGCTTGGCGACCTGACCGCGATCTTCGACCGGCGATCGATGCAGACGCACCTGGTCGTCGCGCCGATGCCCGAAATAATTGCCGCGCTGGGCGATACGCCCTGCGATGCGGGCGCGCTGGCGGAGCGGCTCGCCGCCATGTTCGACCTGGCGGACGCGGGCGGCGACGATGTCGCGGCGGTCTTGCGCGAGCGGCTCGCCGAGCTTGCGGCGCTGGGCCTGGTGGCGGCGGCGTGAGGCACAGCACGCGCATTGCGGTGGGGCCGGTCCAGTTTCGCATCGGCAGCGACTGGCGCGCGCCGATCGATGCGCTCGACCGCCTCTATGCGGGCTATCCCAAGGACATGGCGCGCCCCGCCGATGCGACGGTGCGGTTGTTCGCCGCGCGCCCGTGGCGTCGCTGGCTGCGCCCGTCGGTGCATATCGGCGGCGATTTCATCGTTCCCGACGCGCTGCCGCTGCCGCTGTCGATGGGCTTGCTGGCGGCCGAAATGGGGATGAATTTGCAGGTCGCGCTCGGCTGGCGGCGGCACATGCTGCTCCACGCGAGCGCGGTGGCACGCGACGGGCGCGCGGTGATTCTGTCGGGCGAATCGGGATCGGGGAAGTCGACGCTCGCGGCGCTGCTCGGCGAAGGCGCGTGGCGGCTGATGGGCGACGAATTCACGCTGATCGAGCCCGCGAGCGGCGATGCGCTGGGCTTTCCGCGAGCGGTCAGCCTGAAGAATGCGGCGATCGCCGAAATGGCGGCGCGCGTCGACCCCGCGCGGCTCGGCCCGCTGCTTGCCGGAACGCCGAAGGGCGATATCCGCCACCTGATCCCGCGCGCCGATGCGATCGCGGCGATGCACGAACCGGCCCGGCCCGCGCTGATCCTGTTTCCACGTTTCGGCGGCGCGGCGGCAATCGAACCGATGGCGCCGGGCGAGGTGTTCGTCCGCCTGACCGAGGCATCGACCAACTATGTCGCGCTCGGCGAGGCGGGCTTTGCCGCGCTGGCGCGGCTGGTCCGCGAAACCCCCGCCTTCGGCATCAGCTATCCCGACAGCGCGGCCGGCATGGCGCTGGTCGAGCAATTATGGGCGGAGGCAGTGCGATGAGCGGTGTGCGCACGCTGGTCGATCTGCTCGCGGGGCGGCGCGATGCGGACGGCCTTGCGCCGCGCGACTGGGACGGGGTGATCGGCGCCGCGCGCGCCGAGGCGCTGCTCGCGACGCTCGCCCACCGGCTTGCGGATGCGGCGCTGCCGCCGTCCGTCGCGGCGCTGTTCGCCGACCAGCGCGCCGCCGCCGCGGTCGCGCGGGCGCAGGCGCTGTGGGAGGCCGAGATGGCGCGCCGCGCGATCGCGCCCGAGGGGATTGCGTTCGTGCTGTTGAAGGGCACTGCCTATGCGGCGGCGGGCCTGTCGTGCGCCGAGGGGCGCCAGATCGGCGATCTCGACATATTGGTCGGCTGGCACGACATCGGCCGCGCCGAAAAGGAGCTGATCGAGGCGGGCTGGGAATGGGTGAAGTCCGATCCCTATGACGACGCCTATTACCGCGAGCATATGCACGAGCTGCCGCCCTTGATCCACAAGGCGCGCGACCGGATGATCGACGTCCACCATACGATTTTGCCGCGCACGCATCGGGTGACGCCCGACGCGCTGGCGATGATCGGCGATGCGGTCGTGGCCGATGGCGGTTTTGCCGTGCTGTGTCCGGCCGACATGGCGTGCCACTGCGCCGCGCACCTGCTCGCCGACGGCGACTTGCAGGGCGGCCTGCGCAATCTGTGGGATTTCCATTGCCTGACGCGCGATTTCGCCGCCGCCGATGCGGGCTTCTGGGGCGAGCTCGATGCGCGCGCCGCGCTTCATGGCCTGCGCGCGCCGGTGCAGCGCGCCGCCCGGTTGGCGCGCGATCTTTACGGTGCGGCGCTGCCGCCCGGCTGGAACCGGCGCGAGCCGCGCGATGGCTGGTTCGTCCGCCGCTTGCTCGCGCGCGATGATTGGGGGCGACCCACGCATTTCGCGTTGCAACAGGCTTTCTACATCCGCTCGCACTGGCTGCGCATGCCGCCGGTGATGCTCGCGAAGCACCTCTGGACGAAGTGGCGGAAGGGTTAGAGCCCCGCCAGCAGCGGCAGAAGCTCGTCATAATGGCCGATCAGATGGTCGGCGCCCAAGGCTTCGGCGGGGCGGTCGAGAAAGCCGAAGCGCACCGCGACGCTGGGCACGCCGGCGGCGCGCGCCGCCATGACGTCATAGACCGAATCGCCGACGAAGGCGGTCCGCCCGCCGCCGCTTCGTTCGATCATCGCCAGCACCGGTTCGGGCGCGGGTTTGCGTACGCCGAGCGTGTCGCCGCCGACGATCGCCGCCATGCGATCCGCCAGTCCCAGTTCGCCGAGCAGCTTGCGCGCCATATGTTCGGCCTTGTTGGTCGCCACCGCGCAGCGCACCCCGCGCGCTTCCAGCGCGTCGAGCGCCGCGATCAGGCCGGGGTAGGGGCGGCTCTCGACCGCGATATGCGCTTCGTAATAGGCAAGCAGCTCGCCGAGCAAGCGATCGAAATCCTCCGCCGGAACGCCGCCGGTCGCGATCAGTCCCTGTTCGAGCATGTGACGCGCGCCGAGCCCGATCATCGGCCGCACCACGGTTTCGGCGAGCGGCGCGCGTCCGATCCGCGCCAGCGCATGGTTGACCGCGGCGGTGAGGTCGCCCGCGGTGTCGACCAACGTACCGTCGAGATCGAAGCCGACGATGCGGAAGGGAAAGTCGCTCATGCCGGTCCGCATGGCCGCTCGCTCTGGAATCCGCAATGATTTGCTGGCATGGCACGCGGCATGAGCAACGCAATCGCCGCCGTCATCCTTGCCGCGGGCAAGGGCACCCGCATGAAGTCCGATCTCCACAAGGTGCTGCACCCCATTGCAGGGCGACCGATGCTGATGCACCTGATGGCCGCGGTCGATGCGCTGGCGCCCGCGAAGAAGGTCGTCGTCGTGGGCGACAAGGCCGACCAGATCGAGGCGGCGCTGGCGGGCAGCGCGGCGCTGGCGGTACAGGAGCCGCAGCTCGGCACGGGGCATGCGGTGCAGCAGGCACAAGGCGCGCTTGCGGGCTTCACCGGCGATGTGCTGATCCTCTATGGCGACGTGCCATTTGTTCCCACGGCAACGATGCGGGCGATGGTCGATCGTCTGAACGCCGCCGATGCGCCCGCGGTTGTCGTGCTCACCTTTTTCACGGGCTACCCGCATCATTACGGCAGGGTGATCGAAGGCGAAGGCGACCAGATCGCCAAGATGGTCGAATATAAGGACGCGAGCGACGTAGAGCGCGCATGCCAGATCTGCAATTCCGGTTTGATGGCGGTGAGGTCGCGCGACCTGTTTGCGCTGCTCGCGCGCGTGACCAACGACAATGCGGCGAAGGAATATTACCTTGTTGACATCGTGAACCTCGCGATCGGCGACGGCAGGCGCTGCGTAACCGTTCGCGCCGACGAGCTGGAAGTCCAAGGCATCAACAGCCGCAGCGAATTGGCTGATGCCGAGCGGTGGTGGCAGGGTGAGCGTCGTACACGGGCGATGGCGGGCGGCGCGTCGCTGCGTGCGCCCGAAACGGTCTGGTTCAGCTGGGACACCGAAATCGGCCGCGACGTGACGGTCGAGCCCAATGTCGTCTTCGGCCCCGGCGTCCGCGTCGCCGACGGCGCGACGATCCGCGCCTTCAGCCATATCGAGGGCGCGAGCATCGGTGCGGGGTGCGAGGTTGGCCCCTATGCCCGGCTGCGGCCCGGCGCGGTGCTGGAAGACAAGGCCAAGGTCGGCAATTTCGTCGAGGTGAAGAAGGCGGTGCTCGGCAAGGGCGCCAAGGCGAACCACCTCAGCTATATCGGCGATGCGACCGTCGGGGCGGGCGCGAACATCGGCGCGGGCACGATCACCTGCAACTATGACGGCTATTTCAAATATCAGACGGTAATCGGCGAACGCGCCTTCATCGGGTCGAACAGCGCGCTGGTCGCGCCGGTGAAGATCGGCGCCGACGCGATCGTGGGGGCGGGCAGCACGGTGACGCGCGACGTGATGGATGGCGAGCTGCGCCTCGTCCGCGCCGAACAGTCGGTGAAGCCCGGCTGGGCCGATCGCTTCCACGATGCGATGCGCAAGAAGAAAGCGGCGGAGAAAAAGGCATGAGCGACCGGTACGAAGACAAGCCCTTCCTGCGCTATGTCGACGCCTGGGTGCTCGACGCAATCGGGCATCTCGACGAGCCGACGCGCGCCTATTGCGCCGCGATGGAGCCGACGCTGCGCCACAGCCTGGGCCTTACCGGAAGCTGGCAGGAGATGGTCGCGCAGCAGATGAAATTTGCGCCCGACCTTACGGCGCAAATCCGCAAGATATGGGACGACGGCCGCGTCAAATTCGCCGCCGCGCACGGCCGCCCCGCCGATCCGGTGCAATTCGCGATGACCTTCGTCGACCGCAATTTCGGGCGCGCGTGAGGATTGACATGATATCATGATATGATATCAGTATATCAATGACGCGGATACTTGCCGACCTGCCCGATGAGGACATCGAGCGCCTTGACCGCATCGCGCGCGAGCAGGGCAAAAGTCGCGCGGCCGTACTGCGCGAGGCGGTGGCGGCCTATAATGCGCAGCCCTCGCTCGAGGGTGGCGACTGGATCGATCAGGGCTTCGGCCTTTGGGCCAGGCATGGTCTGGCAGAGGATCCGGCCGATTATGCCCGGCGCCGGCGCGCGGAATGGACGCGCCCGTGGGACGATGATTATGAGGAGGTTCGAGCCGAATCTCCCGACCTGTTCGATGCCGAGGATGATCGGCAGCGCCAGCTCTATCTCGATATGCTTGCAGGCAAATATCCTGCGCCCAAGGCACCGCCCCGGCCGTGAGCGGTTATGCTTTCGACGCCAATATCGTGATCGATGCGCTCGCGGGCTACGCGCCGGCCCGCGCGGAGATTCAACGTGCGGTAAGCCATGGTTCGCGACCGTGGATCAGCCGCATGGCGTGGATCGAGGTGCTGTCGAAAGGACATGACGCCATCGTCCGCGAGGCGACCGCGTTCCTTTCGCACTTCGGGCTTGATGAAATCGACGAAGAGATCGCCCAGCGCGCCGCGGCGTTGCGCCGCGATCGGCCGCGGTTGAAATCGCCCGATGCCATCATACTTGCGACGGCCCAGATCAGGGGGCGCGTCCTCGTGACCCGAAACATCAAGGATTTTCCGGCGGCGATGCCGGGCATCCGCGTTCCTTACACGCTCTAGAAGAAAGCTTAGCCCCCATGTGCGGAATCATCGGAATTATCGGCCAGGCCCAGGTGGCGGATCGCCTCGTCGACGGGCTGAGGCGCATGGAGTATCGCGGCTATGACTCGGCGGGCGTTTGCACGGTCGAGGACGGCCAGCTGATCCGCCGCCGCGCCGAGGGGAAGCTCAATAATCTCGTCAAGGAACTCGCCGGCCATCCGGCGCCCGGCACCGTCGGGATCGCGCACACGCGCTGGGCGACCCACGGCGCACCGACGACGAGCAACGCGCATCCGCACGCGACGCAGGAAGTGGCGCTCGTCCACAACGGGATCATCGAGAATTTCAAGCCGCTGCGCGAGGCGTTGCAGGCGCGCGGCCGCGTGTTCGAAAGCGAAACCGACACCGAAGTCGTCGCGCACCTCGTTTCGGAACAGGTCGAGGCGGGCAAATCGCCGCAGGAGGCGGTGCAGGCGGTGCTGCCGCAGCTTCGCGGCGCCTTCGCGCTCGCCATCGCGTTTCGCCAGCATCCCGACCTGCTGATCGGCGCGCGCCTCGGCTCGCCGCTCGTCGTCGGCTATGGCGAGGGCGAGACCTATCTCGGCTCCGATGCGCTCGCGCTTGCGCCGCTGACGCAGAAGATTTCCTACCTCGAAGAGGGCGACTGGGTCGTCATCACGAAGGACGGCGCGCAGATCCATGATGCCGACAACAATCCGGTGACGCGCGAGATCACGACCTCGGGCGTCACCGCCGCGGCGGTCGAGAAGGGCAATTACCGCCATTTCATGCAGAAGGAGATTTTCGAGCAGCCGACCGTCGTCGCGCAGACGCTCTCCTCCTACATCCGCCCGCTCGAACAGACGGTGGCGCTGCCGCAGATGGATTTCGACCTGTCGAAGATCGACCGCATCACCATCGTCGCGTGCGGCACCAGCTATTATGCCGGCATGGTCGCCAAATATTGGTTCGAGACCTTCGCCCGTGTTCCGGTCGACATCGATGTCGCGAGCGAGTTCCGCTACCGCGATCCGGTGCTGCAACCGGGCGGGCTCGCGCTCTTCATCTCGCAGTCGGGCGAGACCGCCGACACGCTCGCCGCGCTGCGCCATTGCAAGGCGAACGGGCAGACGATCGCGGTCGTCGTCAATGTGCCGACAAGCAGCATGGCGCGCGAGGCCGACCTGCTGCTCCCGACGCACGCCGGGCCGGAAATCGGCGTCGCCTCGACCAAGGCCTTCACCTGCCAGCTCGCGGTGCTCGCCGCGCTCGCCGCGCACCTCGCGCTGAAGAAGGGCAGGCTGACCGAGGGTGACGAGCGCGAGATCGTCAAGCATCTGATCGAAGCGCCCGCCGCATTGAACGCCGCGCTCGCGCATGACGAGGAAATCGCGGCGATGGCGCATCTGATCGCCCCGGCGCGCGACGTCCTCTATCTGGGGCGCGGTCCCGACTATCCGCTGGCGCTCGAAGGCGCACTGAAGCTCAAGGAAATCAGCTATATTCACGCCGAAGGCTATGCCTCGGGCGAGATGAAGCACGGCCCGATCGCGCTGATCGACGAGGCGGTCCCGGTGATCGTCCTCGCGCCCAGCGGGCCGCTCTTCGAAAAGACCGTCAGCAACATGCAGGAAGTGATGGCGCGCGGCGGCAAGGTCGTGCTGATTTCGGACGCGGAAGGCCTCGCCGAAGCCGGCGATGGCTGCATGGCGACGATCGAAATGCCCAAGGTCCACCCGCTGATCGCGCCGCTCGTTTATGCGGTGCCGGTGCAGTTGCTAGCGTACCATGTGGCGGTGGCGAAGGGGACCGACGTCGACCAGCCGCGCAATCTGGCGAAGTCGGTGACGGTGGAGTGACCTGGAACACGACCTGCCACTGCGGCGCCGTGTCGGTGCGGCTCGCCAAGGCGCCCGAGGAGGTGGCCGAGTGCAATTGCTCGCTCTGCTTATCGCATGGTATCCTCTGGGCCTATTATTCGCCGAAGGACGTCACGATCGAGGGCGAAACGCGGACCTATAATCGCGCCGACCGCGCGAGCCCCAATTCGGACCTGCATTTCTGCGCTGCCTGCGGCTGTTCGACGCATTGGTCGGCGACCGCGGGGCTGATCGAGCGGATGGGCGGCGCGGTCGATCTGATGGGGATCAACATGCGCCTGTTCGCGCCCGACCGGCTCAGCGGGTTGAAGCTCGTCTTTCCCGACGGGCGCGGCTGGTCGGGCGAGGGGGCGTGGGGCTATGCGCGCGATGCCGCGGTGATGCCTTGAGGCCGGCGGCTCACTCCGCCGCGTTCGCTTGCGCCAGGATCGATGCCGCAATGTCGCCGATCTTGCCGGCGACCAGAAGCGGCGCACCGCCGACCATGCCGACCTGCGTCTGGCCATTTTCATAGTCGCGAAGCCAGGCGACATTTTCGGCAACGAGGAGATAGTCGCCGCCGCGCGATTTCAGGGTAATGAATTTCATGACTGTGTCTCCTGACCCCGGCCGCTCTATTGGTGAAGTGTGAAGATAATGAGTTTCGCGTGATGCCCACCGCCATCATTTTCGATTTCGACGGCGTCATCGCCGATAGCGAGGTGCGCGCGAACATGACGCTTGCCGAAAGCCTGACCGCGATCGGCCTGCCGACGAGCTATGACGAATGTCTGCGCGACTATTACGGCCATAATTGGCAGGAGACGCAGCGGCGGATCGAGGCGCGGCTGGGCGGGCCGCTGCCGCCCGATTTTCGCGAGCAGCACCGGGCGCGGGCGCGCGAGCGCTTTGCCGAGGGGTTTGCGCCGGTGCCCGGGGCGCCCGAGTTTCTGGCGACGCTTGGCGACCGGCCGCGCGCGATCGCCTCGTCGAGCAGCCCTGCCTATATCGCCATGTCGCTCGACCGCTTCGGGCTTGCGCATCATTTCGGCCCGCACGTCTACAGCGCCGACGGCTGGGATCGCGGCAAACCGCATCCCGACATCTATCTGGCGGCGGCGAAGGGCATCGGCGCCGATCCCGCCGCCTGTCTGGCGATCGAGGATTCGCCGACGGGCGCGCAGGCGGCGCTTGCCGCGGGGATGACCGTCGTCGGCTTTTGCGGCGCCGGGCATATTGTCGATCGCGGCGCGCATGGCGCGATGCTGCGCGCCGTCGGCGTGCACCATATTGCGGAGGACTTCGCCACGCTGCACCGCCTGCCGATTGCAGCCACCGCATAAATTGCTGTCCTGCAAGGGAAAGGCCGGTTAGGCTGGGGGTAACCCGGCGATCCGTCCGCGCGAACCCTGATCGCGCGTGACGAGCGGCGGTTTCCTGCCGTTTCTCGCGGCCCACCCCACCCGAGGAGAGATGCGATGTGCGATGAATTTACCGAAGCCGACCTCGACCGCGCCGGTCTGCCCGTGCGGCGCCGCGATTTCGGCGCGCTGATGGGCGTCGGGGCGGTGGCGGCGATGCTGCCCGCCGCGGCCTGTGCCGCCGGGACGATCAAGGGACGCGACGTCACGATCACGACCGACGACGGCACCGTCGACGCCTATTTCGTCGCGCCGGGCGAGGGCAAGCATCCCGGCGTGCTGATGTGGCCCGACATTCGCGGGCTGCGCCCCGCCTTTCGCCAGATGGCCGACCGGCTTGCCGGGGCGGGCTATGCCGTGCTGTGCGTCAATCCCTTCTATCGCTGGGCGAAGGCGCCGGTGGTCTATTCGGGGCATGATTTCGACGACCCCGGCGTGCGCGAGACGCTGTTCGGTTATCTCAAGCAACTGAACCGCACGCTGGTGCAGACCGACGCCAAGGCGCATCTTGCCTTCCTCGATGCACAGGCGGAGGTCGATACGGCGAGGGGCATCGGGACCGCGGGCTATTGCATGGGCGGGCCGATGGTCATCTATACCGCGGCGCTGAACCCGGCGCGCGTCAAGGCGGCGGCGAGCTTTCACGGCGCGTCGGTCGCGACCGACAAGCCCGACAGCCCGCATCTGTTGATTCCCGCGAGCGACGCCGGATATCTTTTCGCGATCGCCGATAATGACGATGCGAAAGACCCGGAGGAAAAGACCCGGCTGAAGGCGGTACTGGCCCCGCGCAAGCAGTGGCACGAGGTCGAGGTGTACAAGGGCGCGATGCACGGCTGGTGCCCGCCCGACGGCCGCGCCTATGACGAGGCGGCGGCCGAAAAGGCTTGGGGGCGGATGCTCGAGCTGTTCAAGGCGGCGCTGTAGTTTTTACCGCGTCATTGCGAAACCGGCGGCAGCCGGGGGAAGCAATCTCCAGCGATCGACCTTCAACGACGATAGCTGGAGATTGCCGCGCGGCTCCGCCGCTCGCAATGACGACGGTTATGGGTTCTCACCCCATCGGGTAGAGGATATCCTTGCCGACGCGGTCGAGCGTCTTCATCAGC
>ERZ778017.730-NODE-730-length-40336-cov-5.381768_pt1 | contig 40336 bp, 23 predicted proteins | sample MGYA00375747_ERZ778017 | MGnify/ENA primary metagenome ERZ778017 (study PRJEB29350, sample SAMN05509838) | bioreactor metagenome | biome: bioreactor; material: wastewater | place: South Africa: University of Cape Town | collected 2014-03-17 ...
TACTTCGCAGCAGTATCTCCAAACATTTACCGAGCCGTATTTTCGTACACATTCATCGTAAAATCCGTATACGGTGGTAATTTGACGTGATTCATGATTTCCTCTGATCAACGTAATTCTATCGGGATATCGTACTTTTAACGAAATCAACAAAAGAAAGCATTCTAATGAATAAAACCCCCGATCCACAAAATCCCCAAGGAATAAATATTGAGTTTCTGGACATTGCCCTCCAGTTTTGAATAACGTAAGTAAATCGTGGAGCTGGCCGTGAATATCACCACAAATTGTTACCGGCGTGTCGATGTACTGAATATTGGCTTCCTGAACTAATAGTTCTATGACTTTTGAACACAATTCCTCCACATCAGACTCGGGAATATGCTTACACTGTTTGATGTTTTCGATTGTTCTTGATGTTAGTTACAAATCTACCTCGGCAACCGTACTTGAGCAGATTATTCTGCTTAAGCACAACTATATTGATCTCAATATGGTACTTACTCGTCCAACGATAACATCCTTATCGTACTATTCGATTCAGTCGTAAATGTCTCCCTTGAAATATATCGGGTCTTGTGCTGGGGTACAGGTTCTGTCCTTACACGGTGAGGCTTTGTTCGTACCACGACGTACCAGTACGACAATACGGTGCGGCTGGGATCATCACCGGAGTTATGGCACCACGCGACTATTGTCTACCGCCATTTATCAAAATCCAGCCAGAGCAGTCTGACACATTCTTACCTTATTGCTATATACAGCCAATTGCTCTAGTACGTAGCTCCTATAAGAGTGGTCATTTGACATTGTACAATATAGAGTTTACAATGGGAATCAAACCCAAGAACGTGAGATTATTTGCCATTTGTCAACTGTCTTACTTTTTTCATTATAACTTCTCATTATCTATCACGTATATTACATCTAACCAAACCTCTAAAATACAAACATTACAGTAATCCAAAGCACAGAGTAAACCAAAATATCTACGATGCAACCGAGATTCGCGATCTTGTGGGTAAAGTATACTTTTGGAATGATCTTTGCAATTGTTTTCTGACACTGATCTTTTGTGCACCCACAAAACTATCAATACTAACCTTGATGGCTCTGTTCAAATCCGATTGACTGACGAAATCACTCAATCTCATTTTCGCAAACGATTCGGCAATTCTCAAAATCGATTCTAAATGACGCACAGTAATTGGGAACGAGCCTGTGGTGATGGATTCTCGTCTTAAATCGGCATACACCTTAGAAACTTTATCCATGTCCATTTGATGAAGTTTAGGATGAATCTTGGAACGAGCATATTGGATATATTTGATTAACAATTCCTGAGGGATAGGCGAAATCTCACTTTCTCTTTGTTTGTTCATTTCTTCAAGCTTTTCCAGTCTAGTACGTAAAACTCTGGAATCTTCATCTTGCATGTCGTCATCTTCTACATCTTCAGTATTCAGTGGATGCGATCTCATATGAGAGTCGATCACGAATCTCGCTAACCTTTCATCCAGCTCAGGATTAACAAGATCTCTAACAACGCATAAGATATCGAAACGAGACAAAATTGGTTCTGTCAAATTCACATTCTGTGATAACGGTAATGTAGAGTTATATCTTCCACCATTTGGATTGGCTGCTGCTATAATGGCACATCTAGCTTGTAATGTAGTAACAATACCAGCTTTGGAAACAGAAATCGATTGTTGTTCCATGGCTTCGTGAATCGAGGTTCTATCCTGATCGTTCATCTTATCAAATTCGTCGATCAAACATGTTCCTTTGTCAGCTAACACCAAAGCTCCACCTTCTAATGTCCATTCCCTGGTAATAGGATCTTTTCTCACAGAAGCAGTCAAACCAACTGCAGAAGCCCCTTGACCGGTTGCAAACACAGCTCTGCTTGAAGTCTTCTCAGCGTATTTCAAAATTTGAGACTTGGCCGTACCTGGATCCCCCAATAACAAAATATTAATGTCACCTCTGATGGAATGTTTTCCATTCACATTCTTTGGAACCCCACCAAATAATGAACATGCAACTGCGGTCTTGATGTCTTTATGTCCATAAATCGATGGTGCCATAGATGAGATAATCTTGTCGATAATACCTTTTTCTTGAGAAAGTTTTCTAAACTCACGCTCTTCTTCTTCATTCCAATTACTGCTACCTTCATATGAACCCTCTTTTCTCTTGATAGAATTAGCTTCAATGATGGTTGCAAACACAGGAAAGCCGTTCTTAACGTTCAAGTTACCATCATAGTTATTTTTGTAAATACCAGTAATTTCAACCTCTTCACCGGGCTTAGCAGAATCGACTAAATCAGACAATAAAATCACCTCACGGTGACGAGGCAATCTACCAGCAGGAACTGTACCAGGAGATTCTTGTAATGTGATTCTTTGGAAATTACGGTACAAGGTCTTTTCTGAATTGATTTTGAATGGACCCTTAGATTGACAATTGGTACAGAAAGAAATCTTAACCTCACTGTTGGCATCTTGAATGAATGGACCCAACACGACACCACAGTGCAAACAATCGAATTTCACGTATTTCAATTGAGGAAAGACTCCGGTTCTTCTGGTCACAACCCCACTAACTTTGATCAATTGGTTCAAATTATTCTCACGCAAATCACTCAAATTCAAATGGTTTGGAAATCCCACAATTCTGACATGAATTTCCTGGTGAATTTGAGAATAGTTTGGATAATGTAATTCTGTGGCTTCCATGGCAACAATATCGAAAATCTTGAGCATTTCTGCTGGCGAGGTAGCCAAAAACAATGCTAAAATTGCTTTGGAATCAGCTAAATGGCTGTAAGTAACGTCCAACGACTCAGCATTGACCTCACCTAAAGTTCTAATTCTAGCACCATACACAGATCTACCCTTTTCATCAGTATATTCTAACAAGAACGATTTCAATTCTCTGGCAATAGATCTTGAAACCGCAGGCTGCAAGATCCATTCGGTGATTGTAGGAGCTTTGACGTCAGTTAATGCTTCAAGAGATAATTCTTCATTAAATGGGTCAATCTCCACATCGTCCATCATGTCATCAGCATCGTCATCAAATTCGTTTCTTCTTCTACGCCTTCTACGTTGGATAGGTAAACCGTATTGGTCCAATTCTTGATCCATATCATCGTCGTCATCCTGTAAGAATGCTTGACCTCTTGATCTATTGGAAGTAGCACTAATCAATTGATCACGTTTATTCAATTGCTCGTCAATTCTTCTTCTTGTTGCTGCATCCATTGCTTCATATTCTTCATCATCGATATTTCCATCACCTAAATCATAGTGGTCTTCGTTGGCCTTCTCACGATAATCACGTTCAAAATTGTCCATCAAGTCTTCACCTTCTTCTTCTTCTGAAGGATTCAAATCAAGCACATCATTTCTAATCTCATCTTCTTCATCATCAACTGGATCAAATGGAATCGCTGGTGATGATGGTGGCAATTGAGGACTTGATGCTATGTCTGGCGACGAATGATGACTTGGTTCTACATCGTCCATGTCATGTTCATTGGTTGGTCTTTCTCTCTTTCTGGGTGACCTGTCCTCGACATCAGGACTTGATGGTGCCATGTTGGGACTCAGAGCTGGTGGTGGACTCGACATTGGCTTGTTCTATCTTGTTTATGTCAAATTCTTTGTGTCTGAAAATTTATGAAATATTTCATTCGCGGTGTACGCGCGTAATTAAACCCAATTGGGAATATTAAAGTCACGTGTATTTGATCAGGTGAGGTAATTTTGATTATGTAAACTGGCATTGTCGTATCTTGTAGTACGTTTAAGCGACTTCACACCTGCATTAGATTTAGAACTCAGGGCTACACAACCCAGAAGTCAAATGAGCGAACAGTAAACGGATTGGAAATATAGTACGTAAACCTTCAACAAAGTAACTATTACTGGAGATGTAATTAGGCTTTTTGGTTTAACTGCGATCCAAAATACTTTGAATTTTGATAGTTAGGATGAAGGTTTTTTCATGTCTTTTACTGCAATCCAAGCTTGTTACAACGTTGTATTCTGTTAAATTTCGATTTTATTGAAGTCTAAGCTTGAGTGTTGTTGAATAGAGGTTAGACAGTTTTCTGTATACAAAGTACAGCTCTAATGAGCATTTACTCATATATTGATCAAGAAGCATTTCATTTTTTAAAATTATTGCAAAAACATTCAAAGTTTTATCCAATTCCAAATTATATTTAATTCAAACTTTTTATTTCATAAGAACCATACTATTTAATGAGTTTTATTACAACCACTCAGTTTCTACGCTTTAGCCAAAATTTGATTTACCTAAAGAAATTGAATTTTTCAGAACATGCTACATAAAAATGTAAGAGGAAACCTCCAACTAAATACACTCGAAGTTGCAGATGCTTACACATACTCGATTTGCTTGCTTTGGACTTTCATCCAATACACGTACAAGTACAAATTTTGCATTCACTACATTAATTTACAACAATGTTGTCAATGTAATCGCCCCACTCTACACACCTTTCTTGATTAATACTCAATACAACGCAGCACAGTAACCTTGCACTTAGTCAATTTAGATATCAACCAGGAGTAATTGCTTAACCACTATGAAGTCTCATTTCTCTGTAATCAGCGCTCTTGATATATTCCCCGATTTCGTGTTCCTTCACATTATTCTAGTATATCAAGCCATCAGAATCGAGTTACACCCCCGCAATATCACCGTTTAATCCAATTATCAATCAAAAGCATCCAGTGAAATGTATAACTTGCATGAACGGAAATGTGGCTGAACAGGTATGCAAAAAACTACACACAACATGCAAGTATAGTGTAACTGCAGATGGCAATACTGGACTAAAATCGTACCCTCTAGCGACGACAAGGGAGCCGAGGAACTACAGCTCATCAGGCTTGCCAAAGGTACATGCCAAAAACCATTACGTTTTGGTTCTATTTTGGTTCTATTTTGATCGGAGATGTCATGAATGTGACAGATGCTTTCAGAGACTTAAACATCCCGCCTTCAGCCCCATCGAAGTTTAAAATGTTTTGTTGACGTAAGTTTAGTCCGATGACATGAACTAATCTGGCCCTCTTAACAAGGGTATGTCTGAAAATCCCTTAGCCGATATGTCCGCATGATGACCCTGGCCCGGTCCGTGTAAGAATCCGCACGGACATCCTTGTGTTCCTTGTGTTTCTATGTCGATATCCATAGAATCCATGAACAGGCTTTCTAGACGGAGACCTGCGATATTCGGACTAGACATAGTGCTGGAAACTGCACTGGAGACGGCACTTTGAGAGCTGGTATCGACCTCCATAGGACTCAACTTGATTCGCTTAGCAGGAGGCAAGTTGTCTTCCACGTCATCTATGTTGTGTGGCATATTTAAGTACTCCAGGTTTAATGTACGTAAATCTGAAAAATTTAAAAAAATTCGTTTATGTAACAGAATCCCGATTTGGTAACAAAAGAAATTGACAAGTAGTGGAAGCATCCAGTATACAGAAAAATGCACTAAAAAAAGCACAAAGACTGCCCACGTACATCACCACAGACAGCGACATTCATTACTACTACCACGTGTGGTGGTGAAAGATACTCAATGAGGAAGTCATAACTTAGTGTTACATCGTTGGCCAGGGTGTACCACGATCCACAACCATATGGACCACTACCAACCGCGAATGGGCCAGCAAGCTACACGAAGTCCTGCGACAATGAGTTGCTCGGAATGCACTGTTGCGAATATTTTGAAGAAACTCCTTTTGCACCTTTACTTGGCTTGCGATTACCAGAAATAACTGTCTGTAAACCCCACCACCAAGTATATCCAGTTCAAGTATATAGCTCGAACATTTCACCAGAATGCCATCGGCCAAACTCACACCGCAGCAACTTTTTCCCAACGGAGTGATGTGGTTTCGTTGGCTGGCGTCTTGTTTGTCTATAGGAGACTGAAAGTCCTTGGTTGCAGAAAGGCTACTAATGTACCGTTACTGCGACCCACTTCCGTTCCCGCAACAATTGCCGATAATGCAGAGTAACCTGGACCTAGTTTATTTTGAGTGCCCCTCTATCGGCATCGACAAAAGTTACAAATTACTATGACTCGCGGAGATGCTGGAAACGAAAAACTCACGCCACTTCCACCAGTGACCTACAGACTACATTGATTATCGTTGCAGCAGATTGCTTCTATTGTTCCGTAAGTACCACCAGCATTCGAATCTCACAGAATTGCTGGGCTTAATGGGTGAGGCACATACTGTATGTACCAGGGACAAGGATCGGAGGGGTTTAATCCAATTACTAACCCCCAAACGAATCCACCCGGTGTGCAAAGTGTGCTGTGGGCATCTGCTGGTTGGTTGTCAGTTGTTCCGGTAATTTTTTATTTTGACTTGGTGTTTTTATTTATTTTTGTTGTCCCTGTGTTATAGATTCCTAATTTACTATCCACTTTCATAGGTTTAATTTGAAAGAGGGTTGTTTGCCACAGTTTGTTGGTTTGTTTTCGAAATTACCATCGATAATTACTAGGGGATTTTGAAGTGGGTTTATGATTGGTATCTTCACTCTTTTATACGATGTATCCTACTTGCCTGGTGCGTTAGTTTTGGGGTTGCGGTTAAAACAATTGTCGCCGGCACCAACCACAGGGATCTTGATCGATAAATCGTGCTTCTCTCAGCGTCAGATAGACCTCATCTCATCTCTTTTTGACGACGTAGTCGAGATTAACCCGTTGATTTCTGATGACCCCCGGTTGGCTCTTGATTTAAACCGGCCGACCTTGAATAAGACTTGGTCTAAAATATACTTGTGGAGCTTGTTATCGTACGATAAAATACTTTTCCTCGACGCAGATACCTTGCCGTTGGTTTCCGACTCAAACATCACCAACATCTTGCTGATTGACTTCCCACAACACAAAATCTTAGCGTCGCCGGATTCTGGTTTCCCGGATATATTCAATTCTGGTGTTTTTGCCTTGAGACCAAATTTGCACGATTACAACCAATTGTTGAATTTGGTGAAATATGGTGACGATGTCTCTTTTGACGGAGCTGATCAGGGGTTATTGAACCAATATTTTAACAACCAAGTAGACTGGGTTCATAACTACATCAACAAAAAGACCCTGGCATTGTCGTCCGAAAGCGTCGAATTGCCTGGAAGCGATGGCACGTCAAACTGGATAAGATTGCCGTTTCTTTATAATTGTACACCTTCTGCTCAATACCAATATTTGCCTGGGTATAACTATTTCACCAGACTGGTGGTGCCTAACATTTCCGAAGGTTTGACACCTCAAGACTCGGAGATTCTTAAATCGATGAATGAAACCAGCTCAGCGTATAGTTTTACTGCATTAAACTATATAAAATCTAACTCTCAAGTTAAGTTGTTGCACTATATTGGTCCGGTAAAGCCGTGGAACAAGGAATATGATACCGAAAAATCAGGTATATTTGGCCCTTGGTGGGATGTTTGGCATCAACATTTCCCGGGAAGGTCCATTTCTGATGTTATTTATGGTGAAACAGAAATACCGTATATAGAACACAAAGAAACTCAACCAGAGGAAGAGCCAGAAACGAAAGATGAACATATAGACCACGATTCAGAAAACCACGAAGAAACTACAGTGGGTGAAGAACAACCATTTGAACCAAGCGATTTGGTTAAACCAGAAAACTACCAGCTGTTTGACAGTGCGGTTATTGAAACAACAGATAGTGCATGGGATGCAACCCGTGAAGCTCCTCCTACAACTACGACTGCAAAGGACTTCACTGAATTGGAACACGGAGTACACGAGTTCACTAATACATGGGATGTACCTGAGCAAACGGAAGTTTCAAGTAATGAACCAGAAGAAAGAACAGTTGAGGACTTCAATTATCCTGGGATCCAGTTTAACGAATACGTTAAACCAGAACGGGTCTTCGATTCGGGTGAAGATTATTACCCTGTGCACAAGTTGCAACCGGTAGAGAAAATTCCTCTTGAAGAAGATGCCTCGACTAATGAACATGTTACCCTGGTAGCACAAGTTAATACTGTAAATGAACAATTGGCTAAACTAGGAATCATTGAAAACGATGAATTTGAACAAATCTATGACGAGAATGAAGAAGATGAAGAGGAGGAAGAAGATGTAATCGAACTTGAAGAAGAAGAAACCTATGATACCTATGAATCCCAGGTCCCCAAATTATTCCCTTGGGAGTTTAGGCCAGGTCATAGACCAGAACGGACATTTGACACTTAATTATTCAAATTAACACCTTAATACATAAAACACATGCTAATACAAAATAATATGCTTCTATTTGGTTGTAGAAAATCCGAAAATTCCACATATTATAGCTGCTCCAGAACTGGAAAAATGCAATTTTAGCAACTTTTGCTTTAAACAATTCAGAATCGACCAAAATAAACAGGTATAATCGAGATACGATACTAAATGTTTGAAGCCTGATTACTTTGAAAATACGCCGTCAACATTTCATCGACACAGAGAATTGAGACGAAAAACAACTAGGAATAACCACACTGGTATCGAATGCAGCCTCACCTACAAACCTGAGAACTTGTTGCACTAGCTAGAGTTTCATTAATCAAGTGTAGTACTGCTTATTAACAGATGTTCATGACGTATTGATAAATGTCAATTGCTTGAAGTTTACCTCGATAATGTGCCATTGTAGTGTAGACGTGACACTTAAGCCAGCTTCTTGTTGAAATATCGCTGACCAAAGCAGCCGTTGGTGTCTACAAAAGGACGACACTATATAACGAACATATTGATATTTAATTTCTGCTAGAGTGACATTTTGACAATTGCGGGTCTATAGAATATTCAAGACCTTACTTGACAGAAATAGAAGGAACTAGAGCATCTCGTATGCGAGAGTCATCAATTTTCCAAAAGATGATCTGAAAGTTCCATGAATCTTGTCATAAACTTAACTAATATTTATCTAAGAATAATGTAATGCGACCATAGAAAATATTTCCTAGTATTGCTACTATTTCTATACACAGTACTCTTTGGATGAAGAAATTGATTCAGGTATGACATTCATTTCTGAACGAAAGTATCCTTGATATGACATTACAAATCTGATACCACTCATATACCAAAGAGAATAGCAAAACACAAAAGAAAACACATAAGCCATATTGAACCCTGGTCTGCAATTTTTAAGAGGTCGCGCGCATTAAACCCATTAAAAGTGCATCACAAGTGCAGCCACCAACAACGAGAGAAATACAACTGCCATTCGTTCTATCCATAAACAAATACATCAAAAGTATAAATCTATGACTATAGCAAGTGGAGGCGGTGTTGCTAACATTTTCAATGGAGAACCTGGCAAAATCCGCAACTTTCCATTGCAATTTTGCAGCCATTCCTATTACGCGGAATTAGTGAACTGGAATCACCACTTCCACTAAAAACAAATATCTACTGCTGGTGGCTGACTAATAGAGTCCTACAAGTACATTTCCAGCCAGTTCTACTCAGCTCCATCGTATGTTCTTTGGGGTTCGTCGCCACTGCAATGCTGGAAAACTAGTGACCCAGCGCTACCAAGATCATCAAAAATCCGTTTGCGTGAGTAAGGTTACCCGGATATGAAAATTTTTTTATGGGTACAAGTATAATGGCGATGTAGTGAAAATTTAAAATTAAATTTACAAGCACAAATCCAAATAGATATGTCTGAAGGAATCACTGAAATTGATGCTGGTTTGATCGAAACCAACTACGACAACGTCGTTTACAAGTTCGATGACTTAAACTTGAAGCCAGCTATTGTCAGAGGTATTTTCGGTTACGGTTACGAAACCCCCTCTGCCATTCAACAAAGAGCCATTTTACCAATTACTGAAGGTAGAGATGTTTTGGCTCAAGCCCAATCTGGTACTGGTAAAACTGCCACTTTCACCATTTCTGCTTTACAAAGAATTGATGAAAACGAAAAATCTACCCAAGCTTTGATCTTAGCCCCAACTAGAGAATTGGCCTTACAAATCAAAAACGTTATCACTTCTATCGGTTTATACTTGAAGGTGACCGTCCATGCTTCCATTGGTGGTACCTCCATGCAAGATGATATCGAAGCTTTCAGATCCGGTGTCCAAGTTGTTGTTGGTACTCCAGGTAGAGTGTACGATATGATCGAAAGAAGATTTTTCAAGACCGACAAAGTCAAGATGTTCATCTTGGATGAAGCCGATGAAATGTTGTCATCTGGATTCAAAGAACAAATTTACAATATTTTCAGATTATTACCAGAAACCACCCAAGTTGTGTTATTATCTGCTACCATGCCACAAGATGTTTTGGAAGTCACCACTAAATTCATGAATAACCCAGTCAGAATTTTGGTCAAGAAAGACGAATTGACTTTAGAAGGTATTAAACAATTTTTCATCAACGTTGAATTAGAAGAGTACAAGTTTGACTGTTTGTGTGATTTATACGACTCTATTTCCGTCACCCAAGCCGTTATTTTCTGTAACACCAGATCTAAGGTTGAAACCTTGACCACCAAATTGAAGGCGGAAAACTTTACTGTTTCTGCCATCCACGCCGACTTACCTCAAGCCGACAGAGACACCATCATGAAAGAATTCAGATCTGGTTCTTCAAGAATCTTGATCTCCACCGATTTATTAGCCAGAGGTATTGATGTTCAACAAGTCTCGTTAGTTATCAACTACGACTTACCTGCCAACAAAGAAAACTACATCCACAGAATTGGTAGAGGTGGTAGATTTGGTAGAAAGGGTGTTGCTATCAACTTTGTTACCGAAAGAGATGTTGGTATGATGAGAGAAATCGAAAAGTTCTACTCTACTCAAATCGAAGAAATGCCAGCTGACATTGGTTCTTTGTTTAATTAGTTTATTTTTGTATATTATACACAATGTGTATTTAATTCTATGGTCACCAGAATATATAGAGTAAGTCAAGAGCGTAGAATAGAAAATAGTGGTGCGACCGTCCATCTCAGGAACTCACCATCGTCCCACCAGACGTCTCCCACCGCGAACGTGGTGGTAGCTCCCGCGAAAGCTCCCGCGAACGTGGTGGTACGCCCCGCACGTTGCCGCAGTAATTGTACCTGCGTGTGGCGGAAGGCACAGGAACCAGATAACCACTGCGCAAACAAACGATTTGCAATCACAACCACAAGTGTTGATGCAATTGAGGTAGCAGCGTTCGGAAAGAAGTATCGCCCGAGCACAGTACACATCGGTCTATGAGTGATCTATGAGTTTATTCGCCACTATCCCCGGAGGGTTTCCCCCCCAGCCTACCACCGATGGTGATGAGGCTAGCCAGGCTCTCCACCAAGAGATGACAGAGACATTCACCGCAAAACAACGGTTGACTACAACAACAAAGTTTCAGCACGATCTTTTGGTTCAGATCGACTCGTTGGTGTACATTCTTGCTGGATACCAGTTTGTCAAGTATGGCCATTCAGCATGTCTTTTGCCATTAGTGTGCCATGTCGCTATCCAGAAGTTGCTCAGCAGCACCCTCGTCATCAGCCACGCCCGTAGCACCCTCTGGCTAAGTCTATACGACGACTCGATCTCCGACGAAGTCCGAGACACTTTCAGAAGGATCGTGGTGTCCACCACCTGTCTAGCCATCTACTGGAAGACCATCTTCACTGCCGTGTACCACACCATATTTGTGTGGTGGTGGTTGGTGCCATTAGCGGACCACGACAATCTTTGGAAAATACAGCATGGAAGTTGGTGGGTCGTCTCGTTCATTGGAGAACTGACACCATCAGATATCTCGTTTGACTCCCGATTGGCGTCCAAGCTAGTAGCGTTGGGGTTGCCGCAATTGTTGATTAGTGATATGGTAATACTTTTTCTACAACTAGTGCTATACCAGTGCATATATAGGCAATCTCGCACGTTTGACGAAACAGTACCTAATGGCGATAGCCAGTATTTCATCCGAAATGCTCGAGATATAACGTCGATGCCATTATCGTCGTTTGGGGAAAGTGACAGATTTGTGGTGAGGATCAAATTGTTTGAGTCGTTGAGGAAAGACTCGTATATAGCACAGCCAGAGTAATCTAGCTGCCCGGGATGCCGTATTTCGTCTACATTAATCAATGGAGTTTAGCTAGAAAAATTCGAATTATAGTTCTGAGCAATGTCGATGCTTAGGTTCACACGGCTCAGCTGTGGAAGGGTGGTCCGGCTAGTTGAAACAGCCGCTGAGACCGAATAAATTGGCACCACGGAATAAAATCATGAGAGTAGAAACCGTCACGAACCCAGCAATCATTGGGTACCTCACATTTGTGAAAGAAAACAAAAGATTTCCAAATTGATCAACCTGGTTGACCTCGAGTAGGAGTGATGTTGATGTTCCAAGCATTCAAAGATACTCTTGTTTCTGCCCCATTAGTGTCGTCCAATGCCTACGTAAGATTTCCCGTAGACGATGAAAAGAAGGAGAACCAGGCTGGAGGCATATTACTGGGTGGGTTCCTTGAGACTTGGAATCTGATTACAATCTGGTAGTTACATCTAAAACAGAAGACTGGGAGTGTCACATCAATAAGTCCCATATCAAAAGACGAAGGTAGTATGATGCAACAGCTGGCTTCCAAAGGGTCAAGAATCTGGTAAAATTATCAGAACTTATTAACCAACTGTCAAACCTGAGGTTGAAGCATTCACTTCTGTTCGTAAACCAGTCGTAGCAACGTGACGTGACATCTTTACATATAAGGCTATAGTGTATCTACAACTATGAAACAAAAATGCAAGTTCTTGAGAATACTCTGGACATGATCAGTAGTCAACCACCCCCAGTTTACTAATTCAGAGCTATTTGGTATTATTGAAGTTATTCGAGTAACTCGACTCTTATATAGCACTTACAGAGTAACGGCCAGTCTCACGGTATTTAATCTACTATTAATCAATGTAGTTAATGTAGAAAAAAAATTCAAAATTACGATTCTGAGTAATGGTGATGCGTAGGTTCAAACGGCTCAGCTCGTGGAGTTCTCGCCACGGCTGGTTGAAACTGCCGTTTGACATTGGCTATCCTGTTTTATCTGAGGCATTGGCAAAGAAGAAAGCAGAAATTACTGAACAGTTGTTTCGCCAAAATTTGACCGCTTCAGATTACTACGAGATGGAGCATCCTGGCAAAAAGTGGCACGAGTTGAGTTATGCGGAACAAATCCCATACGAGGTGCGAAAAGCATCAAGTGCGCCCACATTCACACGAGCGAAACCGGAGAACGTGCGAGGAATCGACTTATTGGCAGTCCAAACCGGTATAGCATCGAAACAGAACTTGCGGTTGAAATGGAGTCGGTTGAGCGAACAAGACAAGGAACGGTTGACCAAAGGGGAACATAATGACGAATTGTACAAGCAGAGACTACGGGTGTGGCAAGGGTACGAAATAGTCAACTACCTCAAACAACGACTGGGCTGCCATCGGTGGAACCCGTATCCGTTACTGGGATTGTACCCATGGGAGATAATAATGGACAAGCTAAGTAGCAAACGACAATTGTATGAATTTGAGTACGATTACTACGATGTGATTATCAAGGAGGCATTTGATCGAGATTTCCGAAAGAGTTGGCAACTCTACTATAGTGATTACCACGAGGGAAACGATGACATAGACGAGGTGCAAGTCAGGCAGTTGTACAGCCAATTGTCTAGTCGGGAGAAATCTTACTACGACGAAAAAGAGCAGTTGCGCAAGCAACATACGACGATGCTTTATTCTCCCATCAAGTCGGTGGGTTTTCGTAATTTCTTCAGGACGTATGATGCTACGACCCGGCCACTTTACCATGCAATTCTTGAGTGGAAGAAAATGGGCAAGCTTCAAGACCAATACAAAACCAGTGCTAGGGCAGGCCGGTCCCGAGCCAACAATTATGAGGTGCTTTGTCTCAACATGTCGATTGTGATGGATTACATATACTATTGCGGAGGTACTGTCGACCAACCAGCAGACTACAATTGGCTAGAGGACATGAAACGGTGCACAAATGGATTCTCGTACGTCAACCAAACGTACACCGAAAAAGTGTTGTAGGGAAACGACTCAGGGAACCAATTACGAAGCAGTAAGAGAAGGAACGATGTTCCAGAGACCAGTGACAATAGCAAAACTCAAAACGCGAGGTGGGATCACAGTGTAATCAGAGCGAAGTACACCGTGGTTAGCACATAGCCATTTCTCCAGTCATCAACCGAACTATTCTACACTGGCAGATTGCAACATGTTCTCGAGAAACTACAAGCAATACAAAACCATTTCCACCGTCTCAACTTATACTTATTGAAGTAACGTAAACAAGCGATGGAGCTATTACGGTGGTAGAGCATCATTCCTGGTACTAGAAATCGCACTGTCCCAGTAAGTTTAGCACCGTTGGCCGTGGTGCGCGGCGGTTCCATCGCCGTCTCATTGCGTGTTTATAACTGAGATGAGCAGTCGCGTATCTTTTTCAGACGTGTTCAATGAGCGATATTAAGAGACAGAAACTCGAAAGTACTGAAACCATGTCTGAACAATTGCAAGTGTATTTACGTAGTGACGCTGCTACATTACCTACCAGAGGATCAAAACTCGCCGCTGGTTGGGATCTTTATGCTTCTGAGGCCGGAGTTATTCCTGGCCACGGGCAAGGGTTGATTGGTACTGATATCTCCATTATTGTCCCTGCTGGGACCTACGGAAGAATTGCTCCAAGATCAGGATTGGCAGTAAAACACGGTATCTCTACTGGTGCTGGGGTCATTGATTACGACTACCGTGGTGAAGTCAAAATTGTTTTGTTCAACCACTCGGCTACCGACTTCAAGATAGAGAAAGGTGACAGAATTGCCCAGTTGATCTTGGAGAAAATCGTCAACTGCGAAATCAGTGCAATTTCTGAAGCAGAATTGACGCAAACCGAAAGAGGTGCTGGTGGTTTTGGTTCAACTGGTAAAAACTAATCATTCTATATAGCAAATAGACAATTAATAATCGATACTGAAACTCATTTGTTGTAGCAACACTCTGGGAATACCACAATCCTTGTACTTAATCCTTGTACTTAATCCAATGCTTTCTTTGCTACAGTTGTTTTGCGATAAATAGTTAATCATTACTCATATATGATTAAGTCCCTGGGCTATTTGCGACAGGGAGTAGGGTGTATAATTCTATGGTACTTTACTGATGTTTTTTTGTTTAACTAGAGTACTCAGTACACTTAATTACTTGCTAGGAGGTGAGCTTTTGGCATTTTTTGCGTCGGAATCAGACTTTTCTTCGTCTTGGATGATTTTCATCCCTTCTTCAGCAGTCTCTTCAAATTCGTCCAATTTGATATCGTCCTTCACTTGAGTAATAGTGTCCTTTTCCCGCAAGTTTTCTTCGTTAATCATCTCATCTTGTTCCTTAAGGATGGACAATTTCAACTTGGAGTCGTCACTCAATTGCGCCTTGGCCACATTGTAAACCTCATCGGGAATCGAGGACAATACTGCCAATAACGCATCGTAGTAACTGTCAATCGTCTTGGAGGTATCTCCATAACTGTAACTGTTAGCCAAAATCAATAACGTCGAGGGAATCTTTTGTCTCAATCTCAATTCTAACCAAGTGTCCAAGTCATCTCTCAATCTACCAGGAGAAACATCGGTGGTCTTGATCCCTCTTTGAGAACATGCCATTTGCAACTCAAGAGTAGACAACGAGTCAACTCCTTCGTAGTCAATGACCTTATCATCCTTAATGATGTTAAGAAGTCTGTGTCTGATCTGGTAACGCAAGATTGTATCGGTACCAAATGGCTTGACTCCCATATATTTACACATTGACACCAATTGCGACCTCGACAAGTTATCCAAAACTTGATCGTTCTTGAACAATCTGGCGACTTGAATCAAGTGTTCTCTGTCAGGGTTTTTCCCGAGGGAAATGGTGTAGAAAAACGACACGAAAGCTTCTCTTTCATTATCGGTGATTTTTTTCGACAATTTCAACCCACCTGACTCTTCCAACGATTTCTTGATATACTCAGATGCCGACACTCTGGTATTGAACAATTTGGCTCTCTTTTTGGCGATGTCTTGTTTTGACTCGTATGTCGATGGCAACAAGTTAGGGAATATCTTTAATGCTACAGGCAACAATAATTCGGCAAAGGGAATCAACACAAACATGGCAAAGGGCACTAATTTCGAAACATCGACCAAAGTTCTTTGCAACTGCTGGGACTCTCTTCTGGTCAACCCGTATCCCGCGATTAATTTGATGATCAACTTGGTCGAAACCTTCATTTCGTACCCCAACAACTTTGTTCCGTTCCAGTAGTGTTGTGCCTCGTGCTTCACCTTGTCCCAAATCGACTTCTTCTCGGTGTCTGTCTTGACAAGCTCGGCAGAACCGGCCTTGGAAGAATCTTTTTCTTCAGGTTTTGGCTCGCTGGTCGACTTGCCAACAACAGGGGCACTCGAACCAGACGGTGGTTTAGATTCTTTTGGCACAGTGGAATTATATCTTACTAGGTGCAACGATGGTAATAGAAGTGCCCGATTTGCCACAATGGGTCTCCGTAAATTACGGGCAAGAACCCGAGTAATGAGCAATTTTCCCGACATAATATAAAAAGACTAGCTCTGTGAGTGAATTACCGCTTGAAAACTGCCGCTACCTCAACCACTTGTCACAATTACTGTCGTTCTGTAAGAAGAAATTACACTCTCCTAAAATAATTTTCAGCAAATTACTGTATACACAATTATCTCTGGCTGTGAATTCCATTTGCGGCCATTTGCTGAGTTGGGACGGGGACATCGCGGGTTCACAGGGAGAAACTGGAATAACTTGCGTGGTAGTTGTGATATGGTGTGCAAGTAGATTGCAATGGTCTTTTTTCTGGTTAATTTGCACCATTTTACGGCAACTTGGCCTGCCCCAAGTCTCCCTGGTTCGGTACTTTATGGGCAGTGTTGCAGTCGGCACCAACCCTGGCGATGGACCGACGAAACTACAAATATGGCTACAACTACGAGCTGAGGTTGTATATGGCACCTTTTTTTGATATTTCCCATGTTTTTTTTAGATTTACGTACTTCCCTGGCTGTCCATACAGCGCAGAGGTCAAAATACTAGCAGAACAAACACACTAAACGACAAATCGAGAACAGCTGTGGTAAATATTGTCGATTTGAACAGCTGTGGTTGATATATTGCCACCGCGTCACAGTCACTGGGCCCAAAGTTCTCAAAAACCTCTATAGATTGTATATTTTTACACACTGTAGACACATGTTCTATGGAGATGGCACCGTTGGAGGACGATTACTGCACGTCCCACATACTCGTTGATCATTCCAGCCTATTCGTCGTCCAATTTCTTGACGGTTCCCTGCTCGACAGAGTCACCATTGATACCAACAAGCACGATTTTCTCGATCACAGTGTGGTAATCTTCGTCGTCTCCGTCAAAGAAAATGTTTAAACTATGGACATTCTGAAATCTCACAAATCTCAACTTACACTCGTACCACGCCTCGTCGGTTTCAGGAATCTTTTCCAAATGTGCTGGGTTGTTATCGCTTGTAGCATCGTCAAAAGACATGATATGATGGTTGTTGGGCCATACTTTCATCACATTTGGCAATTGGATTTCGTCCTTGTCTTCAAAATCAGGCACCTCCTTCTTGAACTTGATCAAGATGGAGTATATCTTGGAAAGATTTAACAAGGGCACGTAAAACAAAATCTGGGAGTCAGCAGATGACGCAATGGTCGATTTAGCCGACAAGTCAAATGTCTCCTTCACGGTACCTTCAACTTCCATGCTATTCAACACCTCAAACGAGGAAAAGTCTATAGTTTTGTTCAACACTGAGTATCCCTTGGGGACAAATTCTTCGATTTCTTGTAACGATTCGCTAGGTTTTGCCGAAGATGGCTTTCCATTACCTTTTCTACCGCCAGAAGCTGCTGCCTGGGCATTAAACGATTCCAAGCCGTGCACCAATTGCGAGATATTTGCACCTCTGATTCTGTCAGATTCCTGGCCATCTTTAAGGAAAACAAACGTAGGAATGGAAGTGATTTCGTATTTGGAAGCAATATCTTTATGGTCGTCCAAGTCTACCCGAACAATTTCCAAGTTTGCGTACTTGCCATTGACATCGTCGTATAGCTGATCAACCATAGGGTTAATAGTCTGGCACGGCCCGCACCATTTAGCGGTGAAATTTACCACCAAGTATGCATTGTTGGCGACATATGCGTCAAAGTCCTCGCTGGAGGTTACAAATTGAATTGCCATGCGTTCGTTTTTGTGGGGGTTGATTGTAGTGGAATTTTACTTTGTAGTTTACTGTGTAGCGAACTTGGCCACTATTTGGGACTGCACCACAATTGTTGCAAAATTATGTCAACCACTTTTTCATCAAGTCGAGAAAGAACAAGGTAATCGACGTGTTTGGCGGTGTAGATACGTAGAAGTATGTAGATGGAGTGGACCAGGGCAATTTAAGCTATTTCTGATGCCTTTTTGTCAAGGTCCGGCAACTTGAAATTGGGGTGAGAATAAGATGACATTTGCCATCGTCGCCGCAAAGAAGTCAAATGCCAAAATTGCCAATGGGTGCGGTGTCCACCTGCTATCGACAATATAGGTCGATTGGTCCATTTCAGTTGAACAGACCTTTGGTCTATTCTCTACATAGCGGTCCTCGACAGAAGGCCAGAGCCACACGTCACCGGATGGTAGCCGAGTGTCCCCTGGATGTACCGTGACAAATGCGTCAGTTGCATTGTTTTACTGGAAGAATCCTACAGAACCGCATATCACGATCGCCACTACGGACAAAACGGCTACATCGATTGTCACCATGACGCATTGTGCCTACCGATACCTATATACACCGAGTGACATATCGGACCGTGATTTCACTAATGCCGGCATTCAGGAAACGAGTTCTCAGCCACGTTCACCCCACTAACCCATAGCAACAGTTCAGAATCTGAACCATACCAAGTTAAACACAACTTGTGACTGTCACCTTCACATTGAACGAACACAAAACAGACTCGGGAGGTGCTATTCTCCTACTATCACCTTCTTTCCCCGATTTTGTGCCTTTTGACTCGTCCAATATGCCCTACAAAATGGCTTTTTTGCAACCCTCTGCATACAATTTCAATTTAGTACATTACTAACTGCCTGGGAATCTCCATCACCAAAAGTCATTAAAGTTCCACAACTACTGGAGGTTGTAGTAAATTACTCAGTTTGCATTGAATAAGACTTGTGATCCTGATTTGTGTTTGATCTAAAGTTTTAACGTCGGGCTCCATTGGGACTTTCGCAAAACTTTGAAGCTACATAGCCCTATGGTAGATCTGCTACCATTAACTCGAACAACTTCGCCATTAAGTCCTTTACGTTTAACGTTTGACAATGATATAACATCGGCAAGTGTCCCAAGAAGGGCATCGTCGACAGATGAGAAGTCTTATGTCAACAAAAAGCAAATCAATTTTGACAGTTTGCTTAATCGAGAAAGAAACAATGACGACTTCTCATACAATCTTGACTTTAACCGCCATGTGAGCTCAAGTATAGAGGATTTGAATGACATGGAAGAGGCTTCCAGCAAGACCCGGTTTACAAACGAACAGATTAAAAAAGTTAATGAAGTGGCCAAAGTTTTTCAAGACACCCGGAAAGTATTGAAAGCTGACAGTAATATAGTTGATCCATTGCTGGCCGATGGAAATGGTGACACCAACCATAAAAAAATCCATGTTTCCAGAGCTGGGTATCTTCGAGCTGAAAAAGTAAAGGCGATGTTTGCTGTGAAATACATTTACATTCAACGTCAATATGACTTCAAAGAAGCCAACAAAGGTAATCCAGAACTCGATAATGGAGTAGATGGTGTTTATAATCCATTACAGGTTATCAGGAATAGAAAGATACGGGCAAAATACCATGAATATCCCAAACTTTTGAGTATTAAAACCTTACCACCAGCATGTAACGTGTTTTCGAAACATAGCAGAAACAAGAAAATGTGGAAAATGGTATGGTCAGTTGAATTAAACGAACTTTTAAGTGATTCGTCATGGCGAGTTTCCCATTGGAATGAATTGGTGAATGCCAAAGGTGAGTTATGGTTTCCTGAAACATCATCGCGTAAGCACCATCATCACCATCACCATCACCATCGTCATCATCATAAAGGACAAATAAGAAAACGGCTACACGATAAGTTGTTCGAAGAAAGATCGGATGAAGATGTCAAAAGCTCAAAATTTTTATCAACCAGTAGTCAAAGTGACTCAAATGGTTCATCATCAAAATCGACGTCCAAGTCACAATTAAATTTGAAACTTAAAACCAAATCAAAAAAGAAGTTATACATGGGGTCGAGCTCGTCATCTAATGTCGATGACCTTTCTTTCCTGAATGACACAAAGAGTGATAGTAATGGATCACAAGGTAATCTTTTGAAGCATACAATTGTTCAACAGCCCCCTGTCACAGAAGAAGAGTCAGACGGCAAGGACGAGGAACCATTATCATTTACTCTGCCATCAAGGTCTCCACCGGTTCCAGTAATAAAAATCGACTCCGTGGAAGCATTAAGTGATGTTAGCATAAAATCAGTTACAGACATGCGGCCTGATATTGATCAAGTAATTGATGATGATGAAATTACAGAAACAAAATGTAAAATTGTTTTAGATGCGAGAGAATTGGAGTTGAGTGAAATTTTCAACCATTTCAAGTATATGGATCAATTTCTTAAGTTGAGATCGAATTATTTACTTGAAATTTATCCCCGGTATACCGAAATCGTTAATGAGCAATTGAATGACATTATGAGCCATAAAGTATACGATATATTGCATTCTATAGTCCGGATTAACGACCAATATTTACTGTCATTTGAAACATTATATGTTTCATTTTCCAATGAAATCGAGGCAGTTATTCATTTGGTCAATGACGATCATTCTATTCGTGTCGATAATTTATTAAGTTCGAGTGACCGGTCAATTGGGGAGATAAATACCTCATTGGCATCAGAAGTTAGAAAAGTCAGCGAAAGAATTGACAAGTTAATTGGATCATTATGCGACTATAACATTCTCACTAGATCTGAACACAAGTCCAACTACAAGATGAGTTTACGAGAAAGCAACTATAAGCCTTTATATCTTGTATTGGAAAATTTTATTGTCATTACATTGAGACTCATCTGGGCAATAGTTAATATATACAAGGGATTAGCTGCTGTTGTGATGTTTGTTTGGAAAATTTTAAAGTACTTCATATATTAATTGGGAAGTGGGTAATTTATTGTATAGAAATCAAATATACAATGCACTGGAATGGTGAATTAAGTGTTATAAAAAGAGCCACGTTCATTTGTAATATTTACATCTATTAAGGGACAATATTTTGCATTTGCTCAAGCAGATTGCATTCTGACCTTGCTTAACTTAGATAGCTCACCAATAATCTTTTCTGTGTTCACAGTCAATTCAGTTTCGGTATCGTATTTGTCACCACTATCAATCATAACCCCATTGATTTTTTTGGCAATTGACTCATCAGCAAATAATTGTTGCACCAACGACAATTTGTGCGAATAGGACTCATTATCCACTTTACCCAAATCTAACATCACTTTAGGAATGTTGTTGTTGTGTTTAGGGTAATTGTAAATTTGATCAATGTACTGCTTCAATTCTTGCAAATTCAATTGTGAATTAACTTCCAAGATGACAAAAGTGTTTGGATTCCCCACTGTCCCTACCACGGCCACTAGACCAGCTTTGGTGATATTTAAGAACTGATGGGGCTGGGACGATGCGTACATTGCGTCCAACGTGGATGCCACTTTATAGGAGTAAAATTGTTTATCAAAAGGCAAATTTGAGTCACTTGTTTGGACTCCGACGGCAAAAGAGCATGCAGAAATCATTTCTCTATGCAATTGTGATTCTGCAAGGGTAGAACTCACAGAACCAAGACTGAATAAATCATGAAAGAATTGAGGAGTGATCAAGTCACATACATCACCCACTAATGGGACTTTCTGTGCTAATTCATACAACAAATCTCTACATTCCGGAATGCCTTCAGCAATGTCAAATGTCATGATGCTTGGAAATGATGGAGAATCCAATGGTGCGTAGCTTTTATTGTATGACTTCAAGTTAGTTCTCATAGACAAGAACACAGCTTTATCATCAGGAAACAACTTCTGCACCCAACTACCACACGCTTTTGCCTGAGGAACACTCAGAAGTGCCGATGGACCCGTCACAACCAACAAGGGTTGGACGTAATCTTGTTTGATATTCTGACTCAAGATGTTGAAAATTTTATCTCTAGAACAGTAGATCTGGGACGACAACTCGTCTGTCGCAGGAAGCAAGTACTGTTGAACATAATTAGGTGACACAATTGGAATGGTGTGTTTGTCAGACACTCCGTACCCATTACCAGAAATAATGCCTGATACTGTGTTGGTCGGAGTAAAAGACCTCTTGACCTCCGAAGCATCTGGGGAAATTGATGATTTTGCAGGTAAATCTGACATTTTGAACAAGACTCACAAATGAAACAACAACCGACTCACAGAAAAACCGTTAAATCGCCACGAAAACCAAGCCAACTCGATAATGTGTACCACTACGACGATGACTAACTTTTCAGTTTTATCTCATTGCTTACTTAGAGCCGTGTGTCGTAATATAATGTGTCGCGACAAAAAAGTTTGACACATAGTTATATACCGGCGCATCCATCAAATACAGTACGAAACAAACCGGTACAATTTTGGTACCATCTTTATACGACAGTGCTGGAAAGACGAGATGGACCCGAAATCTATAGCATTATTACAACGGATTGATTCCAATGTTGAACAAATTTTATCGAAATTTCATGATATCTTTTCTATGGCCGTAACCAATGATCAGACCAGAGACCAGTTGGCAGTGGAGCTGTTAAGTATCGAGTCTCATGCCCTTACAATTATTCGTCTCTGTGAGGATTTGTTACACATTTCGCGGAACTTGAAGGAATCGTGGTGTCTTGGCTCCATGAAGGTTAATCCTGATACCTCGACTCTTCAGAACCAAGACTTGTCTCCAGTTTTTGACAAGTTCAATACGTTGACTGAGGTGATATCGAAGTTTGAATCGCAGCCAATTCAATAATTGTACTTTGCAAAACATGAAAATACGTACCAGACCTCTAAAATGGTTTAGAAAATGGCTGAGCAAAATATGCTAGATACAATATTCCATAACTCAGCAATAATAATGGATATTGGTAATTAAAGTGGCAGAAGTGAGTAAAGAAAACAAGATTGAGCATCCAAACAGATATTGCATCAATTGCTATAGACAACTGCAATTTTGCTACTGGACCAAGGGTTACACTATTGATTTCATATTACACCATACGGCACCGAGAAGTTGAGTGAAAGGTGATGTTTCAGATACATGACGTTATAGTCACTATAGAGTATGGTTACACTTGTATTGGTAGCTTAAATGCATTCAAGTAAAAAGACTACCAAGCAATACCTAAATGTGCCAGTATACCAAATACTTTGCTTTATCTGCCAGACTCTTACAAGAGAAACCAAACGTACATCATTATGGTCTCCTTGCTCCAAGAGAAACCTGCTTTTCTACAATGCTTCGAGCATTCCCATATCTGTATTTCATTAGTGTATTATTACAAATTGCATGCAAATTAAGGTTCGTTCATCGTTCGTCAGAGTCATTATTTCGTAGCTGCTGTCCATGCCATTCGTCAACTACTGGGTGATTTCATTCTGTTCGGTGAGGTTGTTCGGGACGAATGCTCACTCTTCTCTTCAAACAAGTTCACAAATTTCTGAACTTTTCCCACTTTGATAAATTTGAATTTCTTGTTCTCTTTAATATAACTAGGCACATCAGTGTCGTTCATAGCATATTTCAAATCGATAAGATCATCGTCATTTATCATCGATACTGACATGCTGGACGATTTCTTTGTTACCTTTTTCGATGGTGATTCAAACGAAATTGGTTGCGGGTGTTTTAATGCTGTTCCTGATTCACTTGCTGAGTCTTCCCCTTGATCGAGGTGTAGCAGCTGTTCAAACTGATGATGTTCTTGCTGTGGTAACGACCCATCTTCGTCAAAATGGTCATCTTCGAGGTTGCAATCGACTTCTTCAATGTTGCTTAAATCTACGTGCACCTCGTTGTGTCTTAAATTGTCTTCGTTTTGAATAAATTCATCAGCAAATTTTCCAGAAGGTAGCTTTCCAATTTGCTCATATTCGTCACGCACGGTATTTGTTGATTCTGTAAGCCTCAACTCGTCCAACGACGAAGTTTCACTATCAGAAAAGGTATGATCTATTCCACTGTCATCTAGCGTAGAATCACTAATATCGTTCGTACCAGCACTGATGGGCGCAGGATTGAAATTCCTCGATGACTTTGTGATCAACTTGCCACGATCAATGTTGGACCTAAATTTCGCAATGATATAGTTTTCTATCTGGTCAATTAACCTGTCCTCACTTCCTGCCAACATGTTGTACATTGAGGTACTTCGAAATTGTATAAACACTTTGTCTTGTTTGATATGAAAATCATCAATATCCAACCTCATGCTCAACACAAACATCTGATTTGATACGGGGACCGGGAAATCGCCAAGGTAGACCAATTTATTCACAGGACGATGAGAGTTCACTGAGCACACCAAATTGTGTTTCATCAAGTCCGATGGTTTCAAATGAGGACATCGTAACAATAACGAATTTAACTCTAGATCGATAGAAATACTTATGCTGTCGTTCTTTTCAATAAGTGGACCGTGCCAATTGTTGTTCCACCGACGATGGTCGTTGTACCGGGCCACCAACTCTAGTACTACGTCTTCTACGTTGGACGAGAATAGAAAGTGGGGCTTGCCGGGATCATCAATGTCAAAATATAGATTGGGGAGCGCCTCCATGGTCTCAAGCACCTGCGATCCAATCTTGGAGGAATCTGGTAAGTAAGATCTTTATTCTAAGTAGGTGAAAATCAAAACATAATAATGTCGTGGTATTTATCGCGACATTTTCCCAAGATGTCGTCCGAAGCAAATTTGTTTAGTGAGAAAAAATCAGTTCTGCGCTACCGGATATATACACCACCATTTTAAATAGTGGAACGAAGCATACCACCATCACGTACAACACGTCTACTTGGACATGGCATCGTATTACTTCAGTATCATAGGCACCACAGACAGCCCGTTGTACGAATTAGAGTTTTCCTCCTTCAAAGCCTCGAGCTTTTCCGGCAGCAGTAATGGCACCTGGCTTCCAGGACGGAGCCAATTTGCTCCCAATATTCGAGAAATGTTACCATTCATCAGTAATTCGTCATTAGACTTAATTGAAGAGCTTCAATGGAGTACTAATCTGTTTAGTTTAGGAAAAATCGACTCCTTTTATGGCCTTTCTGTTTCGGCCTACCTCAGTCAAGGAAATATCAAGTTTATATTGTGCTACGACACGGGAAACGGCACAGCATTGAAATCCGATGATAATGCCATCAAGCAATTTTTCATCGAGTCCCATGATCTCTACACAAAATGCCTTTTAAACCCGTTTTACAAGGTAAATGATCCGATCGTTTCGCCTGATTTTGATCTTAAAATCAAGCTTTTGGCAAAGAAATACTTGTAATCGATCAACGTTAACGACGATTGATTTCGGTGGGTATGCTGGTCTGTACAACCGCTCTTCAATCTATATTTGCATGGTAATTTGAGAATACATTTGAGAATTACATACTTTGGCATTTTACTTTTGGTATATCATTTAATGTATATTTGGTATATATGTACATGAGTAGCATTTGGTGAGCAATTCACTTTTTGCGAGGTGTTCAGTTTTCTTTTGCGTCGGCGGAAGGTTGTTCGTGGACGATTTTGTAGTTACCTTCACCATCTTCAACAATCACTCCAGCAGCTTTTAAGTTGGCAAACATGTCTTGTGGAACCCATCCTCCAGTGGCAGCAAATGGAGCAGAAACATGCTCCATTTGGTACTCGTACAATGCGGTTTCATATCCGTCCAAGAACCGTTCATCGTATTTAATAGGGAATTCGGTTTCTTTGGAATTACACAACTCGTTGGCAACGTAAGCATCCCACATAGCTTGTAATTGCACAATGGAACTTTCGACATACAAGTAGTCTTTGTCAGTTTTCAACTCTAATGCTTGCAAATATGGAGACTTCAAGGCCTTGATATGTGGTGAAGCAACGGCAATTAAATCATGTCTGATATTGTTTAATTCGGTTTCCCATAATCTTTCATTTCTTGTCTTCAAGTACATGAATTTATACTGTTGCTGTTCAAGTTCTTCCAATTCATCGAATTCTGGTACATCTTGTTCCAAGTCAAACACTTTACCTCCATTGTAAGCAACAAAGATTGGGTAGTTTGTCAAGATAAATGGTTTGATACAGGCATATTCAAAATCAACAAAGTATGGGGCACCGTCTTTCATGATCACATTCAATGGATCCAAATCAGGTAAGTACAATCTTGGTTTGAACAAATCCTCAACGTTCATAATGGCCGATGATTTTGGGTTGATCAATTTGGGGGCCATGGTCTTCAAGTGTTCAAATGTAGTAATTTGGTTTTCCAATTCTTCAACGTTTTCAACCTTGTGAGAAGCATCAGCTTGAGCCAAACTCAATCTGTTTTTGGCATTTTCAAGTTCGATATTGGCAACAGATTCAATTAATTGTTCTGGTTTGGATGCATCCCATGGTCCGTTGTACTGGTTGATAGTTTTCTCAGATAACAAGTTCTTGTTTTTGGCGAACACCTTTTCAATACTGGAGCCAATTCTCCATCTATTCTTCAACAAAGGATTTGTTTCACCATCGTATGGCAAGTCTGATTGTTGCGACATTGGTACATCGTCATGGAAGTATAAGGACCCAAACTTGTTGAACACTACGGAGTTAACTTTATCTTGGAATTCGACAATTGGCTTAACAACAGACTTCAACTGCTCGATGTTTTCCTCAGAATCTTGCACTAATGGGTTCCATGACTTCATCAACAAGTCACCAGGAACGTATTCCATCAAAATGTATGGAGACTCCAACATATTAGATTTTGTAGGAGAGTATGCAACCACTCTAGGAACATTTAAACCCAACTTAAGGTTAAGGAAATCTAACGTAGCAACTTCGGATTTAATCTTTTGGCTAATAGCAGAATCTGACTCCAATTTATATGGAATTCTCAAAACAAGGTCCTTTCCTGAAGAAAGCGACACTTTGTAGACTCTATGGTGTTTACCTTCGTGGATGGAGGCGATGGATTTGACAGCCAAATCATTAGAGTCTCCCAATAACTCCTTAGTCATATTGTTCGTTAACGCAAACGACCCATCTTTCAACGTGGTAGGTGGTTTGACAACACCAGCACCAGTTCTGTCAAAGTTCTTAGAATCAGATTTGATGTCCAGGAAATCCTTCACCAAAGTGGAAATTCCTTCAATAGAAAACACAGTGGCTCTCTTCGCCTTCTGTAATTTGTCGTCTTTAATCCACGAACCCCAGCTGTACTGGAAAAATTCATTTCTCTTAGGATCATTAGTGCCTAGTTGAGTTAAAATTTCACTAGGTTCTTTAGGCAACGTAGATTGCAATCTAGCAATCTGAAATTTACCAGCTAAACTCACAGCGGGAACTCTCCCGAGTCTACTGACGCCTCTGACTACTCTCGAACGTGCTAACATTATTGTGTAGTTCAATCTGTGTAGCACCGCTTTACTAATCTATTTTACATACAAATTTTACTACAGGACATAAATTTCCAATTCTGGGGTCACGTGCCTCAGAATAACAATAATTTATTTGATTTTAACGAGATGTAATGGAGCAAGGTGGGCAGATCTAAGTTCATTACGGCGGCTGACCGCCGAGAAACCAAACTCATATTTAAATAAACCAAAAAACAGGCGAGAACTGAAAAACAAAGAATAAATGAATTCACCACCAAAAGACGAGCGGAGATTGTAGTTTATGGTGCAATACTATCAAAGTAGCACAGTGGGCGGTGCTTGGGACAAGCAATGGATTTAGATTATTGGGTTTATAACTCAGAACAATTTAGTTTTTGTAGATCAAAGCAAGCATTATAGGGACCCTACTCTCGATTCAACAAGTTTATCTTTTCTTTTAGGGTAATTTGCGGCAACGATTGCGGCAACGTTGGTTTCTTATCGCCGGGATCGCCGTCGAATTCGGCTGTGGTGGAATTTATTGACATTTGGCTCGCAAACAGGTCGGGCACCGTGCTATTTGTAGAGCTTCGTAATGGGGTGGCCATAGGAGTAGGCGATAAAAATTGATTCGGGGTGTATCCTGCTTTTTCTATTTGTTGCTGGTACTGTAAATGGATCATGTTAGCGATGATATTTGATGAGTATGTCGTTGGTCCATGACGACGGAACCGTCTTCCTTCTATGCCATCTTTGGTGGCAGTAGTCGATAGGCAGCTTGTGGTGGAGTTTCTGCTTAGTGGTCTGGAGAAATCGGGGCTGAAACTTGTATCTACCGAGTCATTGTTGTGGAGCATGGTGGTTTGATTATTTGTCGAGGAATTGTCACCATCACTAATATCGTCATTATCACTGATATCGTCTATGAGTTGTCTCAACGATGATGTAGTGGAGTAGTTCTTTGCTAGAGACGCCGATTCGAAGGGGTCATCCTGGTTGAACGAAGCATTTAGGTTTTCTGAATCCCCTATAGAAGAGTAGTCGAAATTATCAGAATCATACGGAGTATCAAAGTTGTCCTTTCCAGTAAAGATGGACTTTGCTGACTTCTTTGACATTGCACAGACTTGGATTCATAGACGTATGACGAATCAACACACCAATTCTGAGTATACTTAAGTGCTGGCACTAGATAATTTATTTATTACAAGGAGTCGCACGAGATCATTCAATTCATACAAAATACAGTCGTGGTACGGTAGTGGGACGGTACCACGAGATGATGTAGCACGGCTAAAATTAAGCAGTTGTACTGCGAAGGAAAAAATGCGTCCACCAAAATAATGAAGTTAAACCTCTAGACTCGCGTAGTTGCACAGTTGCTTGCTACGGTTAGGGGAAATGGACATGACGGCAGATTTGGAGGCTGTTGTGGGTATTGTGGGATCCCCGGGACGGCCTGGAGTTGAGTGTTTATTTGGTGTAGTTAGGTGTAGCTGTTACTCAATGCAGTGTAGTGCAGAGGAACTGTATGGGAAACGTGCCCTTTATGCTAAAGCGAGGAAGATTTACGACACGGACCTAGACTGATTAGTCGCAGTGTGTAAAGATAGCGTTCAGATTACACGGAGTTGTGGGGTGCAAATATACGATACGCTACGTGTTTATTGAAATGCCAATGTTAAGCAAATGTTGACATTACTGTGAGCAGGTGAGTAAATGTTGTTTCAATGAGTCGAATCAACTGGCAAATGTAGAGAACTTAGAGTAAGCTTCCTGGTTTGGGTACCGGACCATAAATTTTTCCGTTTGGAGGATTTGGATTTGATCAGATATAAGGAGTAAAGTGTAAGGGTCGATGAAATATAAAATATGAATTGAGTACATTTACTTAGATACTTACAGTAAATAGAGCAACAAATGCAATTTTTTTTTTAAAAAAAAATAACTGATGGAATATAAGCATGAGGGAATATAGCCATCATATATTGCCACAAGTCCCGATGCCCCTTTTTAATCATAATATACCCTCCAATTCTTCGAGCATCAACAAAACTGATACTGAAACCAGCAAAATTAATAGCTTTTGAAATGAGAATTGCTTCTATGCATATCAACGCAGTTGAATCTACCATGAAAAATATGTTTTGAATACTTTGTGGGTTGCTCAAGGAAAACAGTCGAACCGGTTTAGAATACCATTCTCTTCGGTACTTTCAGATTGGTTCCGAATCTGGCTGTAGAAATGAATATCACCCGAGTTATCTGTGAAAGTTCCCAAATTTGGCTGCTCCAGATGGAAGACTCTTATAACGTGTAATCCTGATTTGACCCCAAAAATGATCTAAGGCATCAACATGACATTTGATTGTTTCTCACCAAGAATATTTCACCAACAGGGAGATTCTTCAGGAATGCTGTATGTTGAAGTTGTATTACTAGAAACAAATGATACCTGAATTTTCAATGCCTATGAACCACTGTCAAGTTGCAAAAGAAAGGACGAAGCATTTGTTGTAAACCTCCCCAGCAACTTGCGTTTCTTGTCCAAGGTTGTATCACTGACAGATAGATACCCAGTCTAAATAGATTTGAATATGTGAATTGGTCTAGTGTAACCTACGCCATTATAATCTGTACAAGGACCACCGGCTTCGTTTTAGCATTACTCGAGATATCTGAAAATTTTTCTCAAGGTAAAAGAGCTTAAAAGCGGATGGAAATAGTTCTAATCAGTGTTTTACCAGTTTTCCATGAATTGAAGAATTTGAGAGCACAATACTTGTGATGTGAATAATTGATATCAGAATGGTATTTGCAGCAATAATTGATAGAATATTCGTAAATATCCGTAAATTAAGCCCAGTTTCAGAACATCAGTACCGCTAACTTGACAGAAATGGACCACGGATCCTCAAGTTTAAGTACTCCCAACTATATCCATTTTGTTTTGGTTAACAGTAGTCCACGCTTCCAACGATTTCTGCAACTGGCATGTCGAATTTTGGGCATCGGATCCAAAATAAAACCTAACTGATACAATTGTAGTGGAATGGTGCATAGCCTAAACATTTCAAAGTGAATACCAATCATAGGTGACGTATATCTTAACCTACTGACAACCAGTTCGCCATGTAGTTCATTGCAAAAGAAGTAAAATCAAATGGCCTAAATATGCAAGTCTTGCTTTGACTGTTCGTTATATTGATTGGAAAACTGCAATTTTAGGAATACTACCATTGATATGTGCGGGATTTGACTAAAGATGCAGATTATACCTGGCTGCAAATTTTTGGTCTTGTTAGTCATGTAGGATTAGCGGCATTTTTCGCAATTTTCCCATTTGCTTCTTTAGCACAACATGACGAGAACGAGATACTCTAGAGTTGCGATTATCGGTGGTGGTCCTGGTGGGCTTGCAGCAGCCAAGGCGTTATCGTTGGAACCTGTTGACTTCACAATCGACTTGTTTGAACGAGGTACTCATTTAGGGGGCATATGGTACTACAATAAACGAAGCAATGATAAATTCATCAGTCCCATGTACAAGTATCTTGAGACTAATCTCCAAACGAACCTCATGGAGTACTCTAATGTCCATTTTAAGGGCCACAAGTCGTTTGTTTCTCGTACGGATGTATACGATTATCTCTGTCAGTATATAGAAACCATATCGGGATGTAATTTTCATTTAAATCACAATGTCACCAAGGTTGTCAAGGTCGACGATACATGGCAGGTTACAGTGCATGATTTGGAACTTAATACAACTAACACAGTGACATACGATGCCGTCATTGTTGCAAACGGCCATTTCAACAAACCATATATTCCCAAGGTAGAGGGATTAGATTCGTGGGACAAGAAGTCTGTCATCCACTCGAACCAATTTATCGAAAGCGCGGATTACCGCGGATTGAACGTGTTAGTTGTAGGTAACTCATCGAGTGGTATCGACATTGCTGTCCAAGTATCCACCACAGCAAATAAAGTGTACGTTTCGGCTAGAGAACATGACATCACCGACCCGATATTTACCAACATCGGCATCATCAACAAGTATGATTTCCCAACAAGATCAGTTACCACGGACGATGGAACATATAATGGCATTGACAAAGTAATTTTCTGCACTGGGTACGAATACGATGTGCCATTTTTACAGACGTATAGTCACATAGTGACTCCATTTCAAATTAAGGACTTGTACAAACAAGTGTTTTACATATATGACACCTCATTATCGTTTGTTTGCATAAACAAAAACATTGTTCCAATGCCGGTGAGTGAATCTCAGGCATCGGTAATTGCTCGAGTATACAGTGGCAGAATTGTATTGCCAGAAGTTGCAGAGATGGAAAAAGATTACCATAGAGAATTGTCAGAAAAGGGCGAGAAAATTCATATATTTGGATTCCCTGAAGATATAGAATATTATAATCAGTTTCAAACCATTCTTGATAACAACCCAGAAACAAAAGTACCAGGGTTGCTTCCACCATTATGGCCAGAGGAAAAGATAAAGGACCGGGGGGAACGTGTAACGTTAAAGCATAATAGAATTTTACAGGCAATTCAATTTGCACACAAGTTAAAAGAGCATGGCGAAGAGTATAGATTGATGGAATAAGAATACACAAGTAACGACGTATATTAAATGTTTCCAAGTGTAAGATTTCCAGATAATGACATGCACCGCTGCAAACGTGACATGAAACGTGATCAATCTGGTTACAAAGGGACTCAGATGAATTTCACATACACAATTTGGTCGAAAAAGATCTGCGAGATGAACGTGATCGTGATGCACAGCGGACGCGATACAACTCCGGCGCCGGTCGAACATTTTACACAGAATTATGTAAGACAACATAAGAATGTTGAAGAAGAATTCGGTAAAAATCACCTTAAATGAATCGTAAAAAATTGATCCCTGGGAACAGAAGGCTTCATGAAGTCCTTGTGTCAAAACTGGAACCAAATAAATAACACCTAATTTTAGACCGGGGTACGTGCATGCACTTTCGGAGCGAAAATAAAAGTAACTACTCGATTATTGAGTTGGTGATTACGAGTTTTACAAAAACTGTGAAACATGACTAACACCGGTTCATTGCCGTAGCTAAGAACCGATGTGAAGTCATCAGATATCGAATCTGCATCCACAAATAGCATATTGTAGTCTTGGATGTTCATGTGAAGATTCAATTTTTTGTTGGGATGGCTACAATGTAAATCTTATGACAACGACTAACTATAACGTAAACCAAGACCTTGTGAATGCGAGCCTTGTGAAATAGGCAGTGCCGTAAAGCCTACCAAAAATTCATTAAAACTTCATATGATCATAAACACCCAAGAAATTATTATGAATCTACATACATACTGCTGTCAAATATTGGTGGTTGCCACATAAATTATATTATCAAATCAGGAGTGTATTACTTCTTTGGTACACCTGGTTCACGCCCTGGGCCGCACATTGGCGTATTTCAATCCATATATACAGTTTTACTCTGCAACCATGGTATAAGCTTCATGTCAAATATGTACAATATGGAGTTAAAATTCACGGAAATCTAAAACCTCAAAACGGTTGGTGTCTGGATCGCATTTCACCACATTTTGTACAAGAAGCCGTGATTGAAAAAAATGTAACAACGTATCGCCTAATATTAATTGCCTGACATATAGCATATATTTTCAATTTAGCCATCACCATTCCACAATCGCTCAAAAAGTAGCGCTTTTTGCAAGTGGATTTTTCACTTGTGATTTAAGATTCGTGTTGCGTTTTGATGAAAATGAACATTATTCAGCCATGCTTTAAAGTACTGTGATAATACAATAAATTGGCAAAAAGAATTTTAGGATAGTAAAAAATAATTCTTCCCAACAAAAATTTATTAATGGAATATTCCTTGCATTGGCTGCGAAAGGTTCCATTTGTAGCACTATCGTAGCAATTTACCAAACCCTTTTCTATCCATTAGACAGTGCATAAAAATCGCAAATCAATCCTTTTCTTATTGAGACGCAGAATTCAAGTATTGTAATCCTTGCTCGTGTTAGTGTTGACATCTCCAGATGTCGATTAAACAATATTTTTTGTATTGGTCGCAGTGTAGTTCCTGCTTTTAAATCTGGAAGGAAGAGTAGGCTGAACATTTGAAATGTTTGGTTCACTACTACAATAGTAGTTTTTAACATCTATTATCAGATGATTTCTGCACTCAGAAGTACAGCGTTTCTTACTTGGGGTAACATATGTCTCTGCTGTTCGAAACTTAGTTCAAAAATTTTTTTTGATATTATTTACGCGCTATCTTTACCGTGCATGCTGCGTCAAGTACAACATGCAAACCAGTGGTAACCTAGATTAACTTCTGATTAGTATTGTTAGCAAACATTATTTCCCATCTCAAAACTTACTGTTTTGACGTATTAAGATTTGGACACATCTATTCGTAAAGAACCTTGGATAATAAGAGCATCAAAATCCCGCACAAGTAAACACCAATCGCCCATTTGGTTTCCAAAACAGCATCTTGTCCATCGCAGATTCACAGTGGGTTTATTGTCAACATCCACGGATACTCCTAAATTGAAATAGGTTTGATTTTAAATAGTCCCACCTTGCCGTTGGATTCCTCTAGTTAGAGTCTGTCTACCCTCGAATCAATATCTTTTTGTTTCTGTTTAACAGATACATAAACACCGATAATTTGGGATCAACTTTTCAAAATTTGTATTCCATTGCAGGCCATTTTATTATCATTAGTTTCATAAATTCATTCCTTTTGTCCCATGGCCAAATCTCATGTTTCTAGAAGGAAACACACTAACTCTAAATTAGGGTGTTCCAATTGTAAACGGAAAAAGATCAGATGCGATGAAAAACTACCTCAGTGTGGGAACTGCTGTCGTGGGAAACGAGAAGTCTGTTCATATTTAAGCTTACCAGCATCTGAATTAAATAGAATCAGATTAACTCATTCCTTACGAAATACGCAAAATAAGTTATTGAATTATGACTATCGGTTGCCTACGTCGTCGAGTGATCCCCAAAGTGTACTTCTGCCGGGGTCTATCGAATTCAAATACGAGTTGATGAAATTACCGTTGAAAATTGAAAGTAAATCGTACGAGTCTATCCATTTTGATAACTTGTCAGTTAATGATTTCATCAATTATGAAAGCTCAGAGCAGTTATCCGCTGCATCAACCTCTCATACATCATCGAACAAAGCATTATCAAACGCGTTACATAAACCATTAGTCGTTTCAAAACTAAAGCATAAGTTTCCTGAAATTGATCCACAAGAATTCCTCAAACCAACCCGGCCAAATTTATCACATCAACTTTTTCCCGGAAAGTTTTATTTATTTGATCATTTCAGAGACTATTTAGCCCTTGAGTTGAATGGTTTTCCAAACATTGACATTGTTTTTGATTCATTGTTTTTAGTTGGTTTGAGCACCATGGAAAATGCATTCAAAAAAAAGAAACAATACCTGAAAGCCAAGCAGTCATATTATACTCGTGTTGATTCTAAACTACTTTCAAATGATATTCTATCAAGACTAAAAAGTGCAATTGAACAATACGTAGCTGATTGTTCTAAAAATAGAACATTGTTCATTCATTACAATTCACAAGCAATTGCATACTCATGCCTTTTGTACCATTTTGATGTGGATATTGATATCGAACAATACTACCAAATGTCTTGCATGCTTAAAGAGATATTTAATGAATATTTTAAAACCATTGTTGAAAGAAAATCGCAATTACCTATAGTGATTACTTATCTCGTTAAACACTTGCATTATCACGTTGCTAGTGTGAAGATTCCGTCTTACGATCCACATTTTCTTGAAGAAGTCGTTTTCAATTTAAAAGACCTCTATTTCATTTACAATTGTCATCCCTCCAGTTTATTTGACGACGAGAATCTCCAGCTAGAGTATAAAAAAATTCTTTATAAGTTCAATTGCTTGTTGGAGTTTATTCAAAACGATCTTCTACCAATTGTATTTACAGAACGAAATGAGGATTATATATCTGTCTATCCTCAAACCACAATTTATACAATTGTCAAAACATGGCACAAAATATTTCCGTCCGCAGCCATGACATATAATCCAACTGATGATTCAAACAAATCTTACGAATTAAGATTTCTACAAGATTTGACAACTACATTGTACATGTATTATTTTGCAATTTCAGCAGCATTAGAATCAATTTTTCCAATTTGCAAATACCTTTTCACCGTTAGCTTTATGGCCCCAACAACAGGTTTCTTCAAATTCAGAAATATTATGACACCAATGAAGTATAACCTAGTATACAACAAGTTCAATCGGACAGGGATATATGAAAAGTTGCAAAATCACATTTACTATGCCTTGCGGCTATACACTTTTTTTCAAAGGAGATACTTGATTTATCAAAATCATATTGGGTGGACCAAAGCCTATCCTGAGAGTGTAAAGCAACATCGTTGGAAGAGCCGAACAGTTAAAGATGCTGTTGAGGTTCCTGTTAAACACTTCAATACTACATTAATACGACCAGAACATTATCCAACATCAAGTGGAATGACATCAAATAGTGAATCATTCTTCAATCGAACTGATGAAAATATGGAAAACAGATTATATAGGAGAAACATTGAAAAATTAGATTTCTTCAATGAATCAAGCATGCAATTTGATTTCGAGACTTTGCTCTTGTTGCGTGATTATAGGAGATCACAAGATGATGCAACCCCTCCTGAAACTGATCTTACCATTGACGACCTTCTCAATTACTACGAAGACAGAACCTTGATTTTGAGCACAATTTTTGATAAGGCTAAGCTGCAACACGGTTTTCCTTGATATGCTTTAGTTTATGTTTTATTTTTCTCCAGAATTTCAGTACCGTTGTTCATAAAAAGGACTCTTTACAGATTTGAAATATGTATAATATATTTGACGATTGTCTCTTCAGAAGGACGGTTGTCTTGGTTAACAAGCCTAATTTCGTTTTGGTACATTTCTACACTATTATCTGAGTTTATAGTTCCAATTGTAGCTCCCCCCTTCCCATAATTTAATAATTACCCTTGTTAGAGTCAATCTTCAAGCCCTCATTAAATGGCTCGATAAGAAACGTGAAATCATAACTTTGGTCAAAATTAGCGATGAATCTCAACGCCTACTTATGAGTAACGTGAGTTTCAGGTGGCTATATTGACCATGCTTGAATTATTTTCAAAATGAGTCGCATTCGTATCAGTTTAAACTACATACCGGTTTTGGATAAATTCCGGTGGTAAAGATTGCAAATATCCGGGATACCGGTTGAATTTTCCAAGTCCAGATGAGCTTTAAGAATCAATAGTACAAACACTCATTCTTTAAGCATCGATGTCAAATACGATAATAATACCAGGTGACAAGATCCCTATAGATAATAATGATGGGATTGCAACAAGCATAGGACCGGGTGTATACAAAGATCCCAAAGTTCTGACATTAATACCGAGTACAGCAGGACTTATATCGATCAAGATCAATAAAAACAAAACTAACCGTATTGTCTTCATCGAGTCTAATTCCAAGAGATATATTCCCCAAGTTAATGACTTTGTTATTGGAGTAGTTACAGGGGTTATTGGAGAAGCCTATAAAGTTCAATTACTGGAGTTTTCATCACCCACCATTTTATCTATGATGGCATTCCCAAACGCAACTAAGAAGAACCGTCCTAATTTAAAAATTGGTCAGGCTGTCTATGCTCGGGTGTCACAAGCTATTCCTGAAATTGATACTGAAATCGAATGTATTGATCCAGTTTCCGGTAAAGAAGGTGGGTTCGGGTTACTAGACGAATCGGGTTATATATTTAACATCAACTTAAACTTTGCCAGAGAACTTTTATTCAATCCAAACTCCATTGTTTTGCAGAAGTTGGCCTCAAAAGTTAAATTTGAAATTGCTATTGGGATAAATGGGAAGATTTGGTTGAAGTGTGGTGATGGATTGAAATTAAATGATGCGAATAACGACGACATGGAAGAAGAACCTCAACAAAGTAACAGTTTTGTAAGAGACATGAGGGCCACAATTGCGGCATCCAAATTTATCATTCAATGTCAATCAACTTCTTCAGAAAATATCGATAAATTGCTAACTGAGTCCTTTAGAGGTATATAAACAACCATCGCATTTTGCACAACTTTCTATGTCAGATAGAGACTTCTACAAATTACGTTTCTAACATTGTATAATAAATATAGGTACTGGTTTTGTTTTGGCAAAATCTATGTAAGGTGAACATATTAAGTTAGGTTATGAAAATGAAATCCAAAGCAGAACGAACTGAATTGATTATATGAAATGGATTCTGGATCACATACACTCAATTGAATACGGTCTAATTCATTCTATGTCCATTCTGTCGTTCTAAATTAGGTGGTGCGATGAGCATCGCGAATTTTCATAAAACTCAAGAAAATCAAATACTGGAGAAACAACTAGATCTGAAACACAGTATACAAGAAAAGATATGACGAAAAACAAAGTGGGATTAACACCACAGCAACTAGCGAATCAAAGAAAGAAGATTGAAAAAGATCGCCGGAGAAAGATCTATGATGACTTACAAGTTCAAGGCACCAATAACTCATCGATTGTTTCCAAACGATCCGTGGAGATGCTCTATACCAGTAAACTTGATCCAGAAATGGGTGAATGGTTCAAATTCTTTGTCAAAAAAGGAAAAAGACGGTCACCAGCTATTAATCGTGGATACTGGATTAGAATGGAATCTATAAAGCAAATGATTTTGAATATAATCGAAAAAAACAGAGGCAACAACCATGTACAAATTGTGAATTTGGGCTGTGGATTTGACCCTTTACCGTTTCAATTGTTACATCGTCATAGCGAAAACTTGAATCTTGAATTTATCGATATTGATTATCCAGATTTAGTTGATAACAAGTACAGCATGATTTTAGAAGCACCAGAAATCTTGAATGTCATAAACTACGACGAATCTAAAGAAATGGATCCTGAGTTATATAAATTAGGATTAAGAATGTCTACACCGTGCTATAAACTTATTGGTTGCGATTTAAAAAATCAAGAAAAGTACAAATCACAACTCTCGACCTTGTTAACACAAAATTCCATAAAGATCTTTGTGGCTGAGGTTTCATTAGCATATATGGAACCTCAACATGCTAATCCAATCATTGAAATTTCCAGTTCGTTCAATCAAGTACATTTCTTGATTCTTGAGCAAAACTTGCCTGGTGGTAGGTATAATTCATTTGCTCAAAAAATGATTTATCATTTTGATCATTTAAGACACCCTTTAAAATGTGTGGAATCATACCCATTGGCTAAAGATCAAGTCTCGAGATTTAAGTCGTGGTTTCCTTATGTGGAAATTGCCAATTTATTTGAAAATTGGCAGTACCTTGTCAGTGAAGATACAAAAAGCAAGGTTGCAGCAGTTGAAGAATTTGATGAATGGGAAGAGTTTATATTATTTTGTCAACATTATACCATTTGTCATGCTACAAACATGTCTGATGACCAAATGATATATCCATGCAAGTCATTGGAGATTGAAGAGGAAATTTCACCAGATGAATCACTCAGTATCCAGGTCGATAGAAAGTTGAGTTCCCAGAGTATTCAATTGAAATATCCGGCAGTAGCTTCCACGAAAAACAGTATAGTCATTCAAGGTGGATTGAGTCAGACCCGTACTGATGATATGATAATCTGGAATGGTAATGATATTGAGATCACACCGGGACCTGTTAAAACAATGGCACATACTTTGACTACTATGGGAGATGGAAGCCTCATTTTAATTGGAGGAAGAACTCGTCCAGGACAAGAATTCGACCAAGTATACCAATTCAAAGACCAGAGCTGGGACATGATCTGCGAACTTCCATACGGAGTTAGTCGACACAGTTGTGTCGTAGTAAATGCCGATGAGATTCTTGTGTTTTCTCAAATGAGGTTCATAGTTGTTAATGTGCGAGAAAAGGCCTGCTATGAGGTAACTGTCACTGGTGACCAAATTCCTGGTTTGACCAGTGTAGGAATGGATTTTGATGTAATTCAGGGAGTTGGCTATATAGTTGGAGGCATGGTAGAGTCTACAAACCCCGTGGTTAATGATAAGTTGTACAAGTTCACGTTTGAAAACAAAAAAATAACCGTTAACACCGTTGGCGTCCACAAACAGTTCTGCAGAATCGGATGCCGGTTACACGTAGCTGGAGAAAAGGCTGTAGTGATTGGAGGAATCAGCCCATGGAAAGTATTTACCAATGATAATATTATTGCATACAACACTAAGACTATGGCCATGAGCCTGGTCAGCGTTGATGCCGAAACAGAGAGAGAATTCCC